>Ga0256829_1000323_pt1 | contig 52208 bp, 42 predicted proteins | sample 131447metaG_FD_185979 | JGI IMG/M metagenome (GOLD analysis project Ga0256829, IMG submission 185979) | Hydrothermal vent microbial communities from Lau Basin, Pacific Ocean - 131-447 | ecosystem: Environmental > Aquatic > Marine > Hydrothermal vents | place: Pacific Ocean: Lau Basin | collected...
CTCACCGCCTTCGCACCGCTCCACCCTCCCGTCGCCGTGCAACGGCCCACGTTCGTACCACTCCACGTCAGCTTCACACTCCCTCCCGCAACCACCGACCCCAAATCAGCCGAAAAACTCAAGGCCGGCGGCGGCGCGCTCGTCGGACTCGGCGTGGTCGCTGCGGCCGTTGCGCTGGGCAGTGCGGACGGAAGCTTGTAGAAGTACACGTCCTGATCGACACCGTTTACCAGAATGAAGGCGTTCTTCGAGGGCACGTACTGCCAGCGGCCGTAGGTGCCGTTGTGCGCCGGCGCGGTGGGGGTGACCGTATTGTCCGCGGCCGCCGGAATCCGGCTCCAGCGCGGCGGAGAAACCGACAGGTCCAGCGTGTAGACGTCCGTGCCGCCGGCCCAGCCGACCAGCCGCTTGATCGCGGGATCGTACACGAGGCCGGGGGCGTTGGCGTTCATCATCACCGTCGCACCGTCACCGACCGCGCCCAGATTTTGCCGCGGGATCGAGCCCGACGCCGTCAGATCGTACACGTAGGCCTTGCCGCGCCCGAGCACCACGAACTTTCGGTTCACCGGATCGACCGCGCCGACGAGGCTGCTGTCGCAGGAGTCCTGGCCGCGTGTGGACCAGCGATCGGCGACGGGATCGTATTCGGTCAGCCAGCCGCACCAGTACATGAAGATGTGGCCGGTCACGGGGTCATAGCCGGTCGCCACCCCGTCGGCCGCGTGCGGGGCCTGGGTCTTGTGCTGCCACTTGAGGGTGGTGAAATCGAATTCCTCGGTGTCGCGCACGCCGTTCCCGCTGCGCCAGATGGAGCCGCCGCTCTCCCACAACCGGTCCTGGACCGGCAGATAGACCATCCCGTCGTAGGTATGGCGCGAGCCGGGGGAGCCGTCCGGCAACACGGTGACGCTGACCCCCCAGCCGAAATCCTTCGCCGGCCAGTAGGGGTCATTCACCCGTTGCCATTTGAGGCTGTTGACGTCGAAGACGTAGATCTCGTTGCCCCAGTAGTCGTTGTGCCCGCCGCCCCATACGATCAACCGGTGGCGCCGGGTGTCGAAGGCCCCGCCGCTCCAGGCGTCGATCACGTTGCGTACCCGGGAGTCATAGGGAAGCGGGGCGACCGCTTTCATCTGCGAGCCGGGGACCTGATACCAGTGACCGGGGGCCAGGCTGTCGATGGGGTTGGCCGCAGCGGCGAGCGGTGCGATGAGGGCCGCGGCGAACAGGACCAGGGACACGTGGAGCTTGGGCATGCAGGACCTCCCGTAGTCTGCCGCGTCGCTGCGCCGGGTGGCGCACGTTCCGCCTTGCGACCTCGTCACGCTGCTCCCGCAAGGCCACGGCAGGCTGGGAAAGTATATCGATGGGGTATGACGGGCCGGTGTGACTCGGTTGGCAGTTCCGCAACCGCGTCACCCTCCGAACGACATCCGGGGTACGAATGCGCTGCCCCGGGGGGCCGCAGGCGCCGTCTCCCCCGCCTCCGGCGGCCGGCCGTAATCGATGGAAATATCGCTACTTTTTTGCGTTCTGCGCCGCGATCAGCGTCTCGAGTTCGGCCGCCAGTGCGCTCGTGAGCCGCTCGCGGCTGAACTCGGCGACACCGGGCGCCGCAGCCCTCGGTGGCGTCGACACCGGGATCCGTTCGCGGTACCGGTCGCGGAGTGCACGCGCGATGGCCTCGGTGTCGTCCGGAGGGATCGTGCGCACCCCCGCGGTCCGCTCGAGCAACTCGGCCACCGCGCCGCCCGACATCAGCGCCAGGATCGGGCGACCGACCCGCAGGTACTCATAGGTCTTGGCGGGCACCTGCATATAGGTCCACGTCCGGTTGCGGCGGGCGGTGTCCCCGCCGCCGACCGGCTCGCTCAGCGCGAGCAGCAGGTCCGCACCGGCCATCCTGGCGAGCGCCCGGCGGTAGGGCAGGCGCTCGCCACGGACCGCCACGACGTCGGCGACACCCGAATCACGCAGTCCGGCGCGGAACTGCGGGGCGTCGGCGTAGGGCCCGCATCCGAGCAGAGTGACCTGCAGGTCCTCGCGCACCAGCCAGCCGCGTTCGAGGGCGAGCCGGACGGCGGCCAGGAACGGCAGCGGATCGCGATTGGCGCCGTCGATGGCGCCCGGATAGAGGATCTCGAACTTCCCGATCGACTCGGGCTCGAGGTCCGCGAAGTCCTTTTCGTCGTAGCCGTTCGGGATGGTCACGAACCGCTCCTCGGGCAGGTCGGCATAGCGCCCCAGCAGGTAGCGGCGCATCGCGGGCGTGTTGCAGATGACCCGCCCGGCCCGCGCGACGACCCGCCGCTCGAGCAGGCCCTCGGCCCAGCGCCGGATCGGGGGCATGGAGTCCTCGATCCACGGATCCCGAAAGTCGACCACCCACGGCAACCCGTAGCGCCGGTGCAGGGCGAGACCGATCAGGTGCGCGGTCGCCATCGGGTAGGTCGAGTAGACCGCGTCGACGCGGCCCGCTTCGATCAAGGCCGACCCGCGCCGCACCGCGGGCCGGATCCACGGCCAGTAGCGATCCGGAAAGGCGAGCGCCCGCGGGTAGATCCCGCGCACGCCCAGGAGGCGCTTGACGTCGGCGGCCCACACCCGATGGACACCAACGTGACCCGGCAGGGCCGCGGCGAGCGCCGGGTCCCGGCTTTCGTAGAGGGTCTCGGGGACCGAGATCACCTCCGATCCCCAACCGTGACGCGCGAGATACTCGGTGAACTTGAGCGTGCGCAACACGCCGGTGCTGGAGTTGTCCGGCGGGTAGTGGAAGGCGATCACCAGGAGCCGCCGCTCCGGCGCACCCTTCGGGGCGCTCACCTGCCGCCCCCCGCGCGTTCGCGCCCGCGGCTGCGGCCCGACGCCCCGGCGCCGGCACGCCGGCGCACCGCCGCCTCCGCCGCCTCGTCGTAGACCGCGAACCAACGCCCGCGCACCGACTCCCACGCATATTCGCGGACGGCCTCGCGCCCGGCACGCACGAGCCGCGCCCCCAGGCCCTCCTCGGTCAGGACGCGCAGCACGGCCTGCGCCATACGCTGCGGGTCGCCCGGCGGCACCAGCAGCGCGTTGCGTCCGTCCTCGACCAGGAACGGCACCCCGCCCACATCGGTACTGACCACCGGGACGCCGGCGGCGAGGGATTCGAGCACCGAGATGGGCATGTTATCGGCACGGCTCGGATTGATCGCGACGGACGCCGATCGATACAGGCAGGGCATGCGTGCATTGTCCACGTGTCCGGCGAAGTCCACCGCATCCCGCAACCCCAACTCGTCGGCGAGGGCGCGCAGGCGCGTCTCCTCGGGCCCCGTCCCGGCGATCGTCATACGCGCCTGCGGAATGCGCTCGCGTACGATGTTCAGCGCCCGCAGGGCGGTCGCATTGTCGTAGATCGGCTCGAGATTACGGGCCACGAGCAGGTGCGGGGCGCCGGGCGGCGCGGCGCCGTCGCCGTCGCCGTCGCCGTCGCCGGGGGCGAAGCGCCCGATGTCGATGATATTGGGAACCACCCGCACGGCCGCACCCCGCCGCCGGAACACCTCCTCGAGAAACCGCGAGGGCACCACCACCGCGTCGGCCATGCGCAGGACCGGTGCGACCCGCGCGTAGGATCGGCGGAAGAACTCCTCCGCCAGTCCGCCGCGATAATTGACCACGACGGCCGCCCCGCGGGCCCGACCGAGGACGATCGCAGGGGCGGCGAAGAGGTGCCAGGACCATCCCGAGTTGGCCATCACGTGGAGGATCTTCCCCGGCCCCGCCCGCCGCCACAGCTGTACCGCGTAGGGCACCAGGCGCGCCACGGACCGCACCCAGGGGATCCGCCCGATCCAACGCGGCGTGTAGGGGCGGTTCTGGCGCACCACCTCGACAAGAACCCCGTCGCCGGCGAGCAGCCCCGCGAGCTGGCGCGTCTGGTTCGCCATGCCCCCGGAAGGCGGAGGCAGCGGACCGACCAGAACGACACGGCGTTCCGGGGCCTCGCTCATCGCGTTCCGGCCCGGCACCCGATCCCATGCGAGCGATCTTTACGCCGCATGGGCGAGCCGTTATGGTGTCCCCAGACCCGGCACGGCGCCCGGCGACGAACACGGCGCCAACGAGAGGCACGACCATGTCCCCAACGTACGCCCGTCTGCTGCGTGGCGCCTTCCCGGCCGCCCTCGCGCTGTTGATCCTGGCACCGGCACTGCATGCGGCCGATGTACCCGAATGGCGCCGTCCCCATGACTATTACGCCACCGACGCCGAAACGCGTCACCTGCTGAAGATGGTCGAGGGACACCACCTGCAGCAGGGGATCGGCAAGATGGAGCGCGGCGAATACGGTTATGCGCGGCAGGACTTCGATTTCATCCTGCGCTACTTCCCCAACGACCCGAGGGCTTTGTTGCGCATGGGGGAGCTGGCCGTGCGGACCGGCAAGCCCGAGGAGGCCGTGCGCTACTTCCAAAAGGCGATCCGCCTGTTCCCCGATCGCGCCGGCACCCACACCGCCTACGGCGTGTTCCTCCACCGCAACGGCAAGATACGTGAAGCGATCGACCAGTACCGCGAGGCACTCAAACTCAATCCGACCTCCGCGGAAACACACTACGATCTCGGACTCGCCTACCTCGACATCCGCGATTACGCCTCCGCCAACCGCGAGGCCCACGCCGCCTATCGCCTCGGCTATCCGCTGCCCGGTCTGCGGCTCAGGCTGGAGCGGATGGGCCGCTGGAAGGCGCCGCATACGCCGGCCCCGGAGGCGCAGCGCAAGGAGCCGCCCGCGCACTGAACCGCCGGCTGCAGGTCCTGCCTTCACCGCACGTCCCTGCCCCGGCGTTCGAACAACACGCAGGCCACCTGCCAGCGCATCGGGGCCAGCCATCGGCGCCACTTGGGATAGGTGCGCCACGGCATGAAGCGCTCCAGCCTCCGACCCGATCTGCGTGCATAGGCGCCGGGCTCGAGAATCGGGATCACGCCCGCCTCGCGCACCTCGAACGGCCCGGCGCGGGCGACATCCGCGACGAGCCGCCGGATGCCCGGACGGTACATCGTGTCGATGGGGTCGTCGTGGCGCGGATAGCGCTTAGGAACGGTGACCAGCAGCCGCCCGCCGGGACGCACCAGCCGCGCGACGTTGTCCAGGAACGGCTCGCGTGCGCGTACGTGTTCGAGGATGTTGCAGCACAACACCAGATCGAAGGTCTCTCCCGCCGGCGGAACCGTCAACGGCCCGGCACACAGATCGACCGCATAGTCGACTCCCGGTCCGGGATCGAGATCGAGATGAGCGATCCGCCAGCCGCGGGCGAGCAACGGCGCGTGCACGTTGGCCGCGATGTGGGGCTGGACACGCTCGCGGAACTCCCGGTCCGCCGACCCGATATCGAGCGCCCGCCCGCGCTCGACCCGGTACGAGACCGAGAGCACGTCGCGGATCCAAAGCGATTCCTCAGCGAACATCCGCTACCGGAGCCTCGCCCCGGATCCCCGGCCCGTGCGGCTCACGAAGCCGCCGCCGAGGCGCCGGCCGGAGCGGCGCCCGCCCCCGCCTTGAAGCGGCTCCCCGCCGGTCCGGCGGCCGCAACGGCGAGAATCCGCGCGACGTCCTCCGGGGCCAGCTCGCCTCGCCAGCGGCCCGCCGCCGCGCGCGGATCCTTGAACACCGCATAATACCCGCCGCGCCGCGTCGACGTACTCGCGGCCACGAAGCGTTCCGTCTGTTCCGAAAACGCGAGCCCCGCGAAACGGAACAGCCGCTCGACCTGCGCCGAAGGCGCGGCGCATAGGTCCTCGTAGTTCAGCACCAGAACGTCCTCCCGGCCCTGCGTATCGTCAAGGGCCTGATCGTTGAACAGCCGCCAGCGCCAGGCCAAGCGCTCCACCGCGCTGAGCGAGCGCAAGGTCTCCAGGGTGACCCCGCTCGAACGGCCCGCGGGCGTGTCCAAGAGCATTTCGAGGATGCCGTAGTCCTCGCTGCTGGACCCGCGGTCCCCGAATTTCCCCCGCGCCTCCCCGCGCAGCACCGACGCGACGTAACCGCAGGGATGCCGCAGAATCAGTACGGCCCGCATCGGCGCGCAACGCACGAGCACCCCCAGGCGCCCGGTCGACTCGATCGACTTCCACACCAGGCGCACGTCGCCGGAACCCGGCCGCCGGCCGGCGCGCGGCGCCGGCCACTCGCCGGCGAACCGCGCCGCGAGCTTGGCGCCCGCGATGCCTGCACGCAGGCGATAGAGTCCGAACGCGGAGAGGTAGCGCTTCGGGAATACCGGCATCGAACCGGAGACCTTGAGCGCACGCATATCCGGGATGCGGCGGAGAAAGGCCTCGACGGCCGGCCGATACCGCCGCCAGTCGCCAACCCGCGGCACAAGCGGCACGCCCTCGATCGGCTCGACGCTGTCGGGCTCGTGCCGATAGAGCGTATCCGGGTGGCTGTCGAAGATCTTGCCGATCCAGGTCGTTCCGGAACGCGGCATCCCGACCAAAAGTATCGGCACCGAATTCCCGCTCACCCCATCGCCGTCCAAGCCGTTGTCACACCGCGAAACGAAGAACACACGGTACGAAACTGATATGATAGCCGCCCAGGGGGGAGCGGCTCCGCGTCGTTGTATTCCGATCGGCCGGACCGTATCCGCATACACGGCCCTTGCGGCCGGGCAGCCGCGGCGCAGGCAGCATTCGAAGCATGGCGTTTCCCGATGGCATCAAGGTCGATTGCATCGACAGCGAGCGCAGCTTCGCACATCTGCGCGAGGAGTGGAACCGGCTTGCGCGCACGACCCGCGGCCCAGGCGTTTTTCTCCGTCACGAGTGGTTCGATGCCGCATGGCGTTGGAGGCGCGAGGATTCCGAGCTCAGCATCCTCAGGATCCACGACGGAACGCGCACCATCGGCATCGTACCCCTGATGCGCCGGCGGTCCGGCCGTCGGTGCCTGGTCGAGTTTCTGTCCGTCCCCGACACCCAGTTCTGCGACCTCGTCTGTGCCGATTCCGACCGCGACACCTGCACGGCCGCAGCGGGCGCCTACCTCGCCCGTCATGCGCCGCGCTGGGATACCATTACGCTGCGCTATCTTGCCGCGGCGTCGCCCACCGCGGCCGCCCTCCCGCGGACCCTCGCTCCGCTGCGCATCCGTACACATGCCGCGGGCGGCGGCGTCAACCCCTACGTGGATCTTGCCGGCGCCTGGCATGACTTTTACGGCACCTGCAGCCGGCGTTTGAAGAAGGCCAACAATCTCGCCGCCAATCGCCTGCGCCGTGCCGGCGGGATCCGCCTCGAATGGTTCCGACCCGGGTCCGTCGATCGCGCCGCACTCGATCCGCTGCTCGCCGACATCACCGCGATATCGGCGCGAAGCTGGAAGGGAAAGACGCCCTTCAGCCTGGACCATTCCGGCCCCGGGGCTTTCCTGCGCCGGCTCTCCGAAGCGGCGCTGGAACACGGGTGGCTGTCGGTCTGGGTCCTGTACCTCTCGGATCACCCCGTCGCCATGGAGTATCAGCTCGTGAACGGCGGCTCGGTCTACGCGTTGCGCGCCGATTTCGACGGACGCTACGCGGAACTCTCGCCGGGCGCCTACCTGAACTGGAAGATCCTCGAGGGTCTGTTCGGACGGGGGCTGGAACGCTACTACATGGGGCCCGGAGACAACGCCTACAAACTGCGCTGGACGGATCGCGGAGAGCGGATGATCGTCGCCCACGGCTACGCCCCCTCCCTGCGCGGGCGCGTGCTCGCGGGCTGGAACCTCGATATCAAACCCCGCCTGCGCAGGCTCCGGACGTGGGTTCCGCGAGGCGCAAGGAGACCCTCGAAGCCATGAGCGGACTCTGCGGCTGGATCGACATCCCCGCGACCGACGAAGAACGGCAACGCACGATCGTCGCCATGGCCGCCGGTCTCCCCGCCCCGCTCGGCGGGTGCGCGGCGCCTTGCCATGCCACTGCCGGAGCGGCGGCATTGGCCGTCCACACCGAACCGCTCCCCGGCCGCCTGCACACGGAGGGGCAGCGCCTCATCGCGATCTGCGGCCGCCCCGAGTGGAGCGACCCGCAGCTCGCGGCCGCATCCGAGGAACAGGGGCCGGCCCGGGTCCTGGCGCGTGAATACGGGCGGCGTCGGGAACAGGTCCTGCAGGGTCTGCACGGCGCCTTCGCGTTGGCCGTGGTCGACAGCGGGCGGCGCGAACTGTTCCTCGCGATCGACCGCCTCGGCATCTGCACTCTCACCTTCGCCGCCGCCGCGGGCGGGCTCCTTTTCGCCAGCGACAGCGACGCCCTGCTGCGCCACCCGGCCGCGTCGAGGGGGTTGGATCCGCAGGCGCTGTTCGACTACGTCTATTTCCACATGCTCCCCGGGCCGGCCGGAATCTACCGCGGCCACGAACGGCTCTTGCCGGGACAGTTCCTGCGCTTCCAATCCGGCGCTATCGAACGCGGCACCTACTGGCACATGCGCTACCGACCCGAACGGCGCCCGCACTACCCGGATTTTCGTGACGAGTTTCTCGCCCACCTGGAGGCGGCCGTCGCCGGCGCCGCCGCCGGCGCATCGGCCGGGGCCTTTCTCAGCGGGGGCACCGACAGCTCGACGGTCGCAGGGATGCTCGCACGCAGCGCGAGCGACAAGGCGCGCACATTTTCGATCGGGTTCGATGCGGAAGGCTACGACGAAACCGGATACGCACGCATCGCCGCGCGCCACTTCGGCACCGAGCATCACGAGTATTACGTGAGCCCGCAGGACGTCGTCGATTCGATCCCGCTGATCGCCGCCGCCTACGACCTGCCCTACGGAAACGCGTCCGCGCTGCCGACCTACCACTGCGCGCGCCTCGCGCGCGAACACGGCATCACCCGTCTACTCGGCGGGGACGGCGGCGACGAGCTGTTCGGAGGCAACAGCCGTTACGCAAAACAGAACGTTTTCTCGTATTACGAACGGATCCCCGCATCCGTCCGCCGCGGGATACTGGAGCCGTTGCTCGCCCGCGGCGCCGACCGGGCCCGCGGGCCGATGCGAAAGCTGCGCCGCTACGTGGCCCAGGCGGCGATCCCTCTGCCCGACCGCGCCGAGACCTACAATCTGCTCCATCACTTCGGGATCGACCGTGTGTTCGCTGCGGAGTTTCTCGAAAGCGTAAATCCCGGACATCCGCTGGAGGTCTTGCGCGACACCTATGGGCGCGCCGACGCCGACGGCGTCATCGACCGCCTGCTCGCGCTCGACCTCAAGCAGACCCTCGCCGACAACGACCTCCCCAAGGTCACCCGCATGTGCGACCTTGCCGGGGTCGAACCCGCCTTTCCGCTGCTCGACCATCGGCTCGTCGAGTTCTCGGGCCGCCTCCCGCCGTCCTGGAAGGTCCGCGGGACCCGACTGCGCGTGTTCTTCAAGAAGGCGCTCGCCGATTTCCTGCCCGGCGAAATCCTCACCAAGCCCAAGCACGGCTTCGGTCTGCCTTTCGGCGTATGGATGAACGAATACCAACCCCTGCGGGAACTGGCCGGGGACGCGCTCGGACGACTGCACTCGCAGGGGATCTTCCGCCGCGACTTCCTCGACGCCCTGATCGACCGCCATCTCGACGAGCACGCGGCCTACTACGGGACCATGGTCTGGGTCCTGATGATGCTCTCCCAGTGGCTCGACGCGCGCAGCGCTCACACCGCCGCGACCGCACCGACGCCGGCCTCGGGCGCGCCGATGCAGTTGCGGTAGAGTCGCAGGAGAAAGCGCGCCGGCGTGCGATCCCAGGGAGTGAACCGCGGAAGTTGGAAGCGATCCTGATCGCGCCGGGCCGCGCCCCAGCGTGTACTCAGGGCGGCGCGAAAGCCGAGATCCCGGACCAGACGGACGTGTTCGGGCCCGTAATCGCGCCCCGGCTTTCCATTGGGATACGCGAAGAGATCCACGGGCGCGTCGACAATCGCACGCAGGCGCTCGCGACCTCCGGCGATCTCCATGCGCGCCTCTTCCGGAGAAAGCCGCGACAGAATCGGGTGCGTCACCGTGTGTGCACCGATCTCCATCCCCGCGTCGTGAAGACGGCGCACCTCGTCGGCGTCCATCATCAGGCGCAGCCCGCCGAGATCCGCCCGGCAGGCCCGGCGCACCGCTTCGACCGCCGCCTCCCGCTCGGCGACCGGGCGGTACTTGAGCGCATCGACGATCCGTCGCAGGGTCTCACGGCGCTGCTCCAGGGTATCGACCGCCGGCCTGCCCAGACCGATCGACTCGAGATCGATCCGCGGCGCGGATGCCCGGCGTAGCGACTCGATAACGACATCGTTCCACATCATCGCTCCGTCGAGAAATCCGGCGGCGATGAAGAAGCAGGCGGGCACGCCGTTGTCCCGCAGAATGGGAAGCGCGACGCGAACATTGTCCTCGTAGCCGTCGTCGAACGTGACCGCCGCGGCCCGCGGCGGCAGCGAGTCCTCGTCGAGACGCCGCAGGGCCTCGCCCAGCGGCAGGACCCGCCAGTGCCGCGCGAGCAAGCGCATCTGCCACCTGAAGGCCGAGGCCTCGATCGTCCCGGGCACGAGCGGATCGGGCGCTTCCAGGACGCGATGGTAGATGAGGATGGAGAGCCGTGCCCGGCGACCGCCGGGCGCAACCACACTGCCGAGCGCATGCAGCAGACCGTCCGCCGCCCTCACCGCGACGGCCCCACGGTCGCCCGGATCACCAAGGCATGGCTCACGAAGGCCGCGACGAACGGCAGGCGCCGCAACGCGGACCGCACCGCCGGGCGCGATACGAATCGCTGCAGGCGACCGAAGCGCGCCGGAAAAACGGGAACCCAATGGATCCGCGCATCCTTCAAACCGCAGGCCCGCGCGATCCGGCGCAGCCGCAGCGGCGACTCGTAGCGTACGTGCGGCGCCCTGCCACGCACGCCGCGGCGCAGACGCTCGACCGCGTTCGGGATGCACCACCCGTTGAGCGCGTCGATCCAGACCTCGCCGCCCGGGCGCACGACCCGCGCCAACTCGCGGATCGCCCGCTCCGAGGACCCCAGCGCCTGCACCACTCCGAAGCACAGGGCCCCGTCGAAGGCGGCGTCGCGTACCGGAAGCGCCGTGACGTCCCCGACCGCCCACCGTACCTCCGGTCCGCTACGCCCGCGCGCCTTGAGAATCGTCGGCAGCGAGTAATCGAAGCCGACCACCTCGCACCCGCGCGCCGCCAGTTCCCGGCTGTAGGTACCGGCACCGCAACCGGCGTCGAGCCAGCGCCCGCTCCGCAATCCGGGGCCCGACAGGCGGCGGAAGTTCTCGAGCCGGGCGCGCAGCCCGGTAACGCTCCACCCGGCGATCCCGGCATCATCCTCGGACGACTCCGCGAAACCGATGAAACGCCGCCGCCAGGTCCGCTCGAAGGCCTCCGGGGCCCGCCCCGGGTCAGTGCCCGCCATCCGCAAGCGCCCCCGCACGCCGCACGAACTCATGTGCCACCCGCGGCTTCGCCTCGGCAGCGCGCCCGTCCACCGTCAGGGTCCGTTCCACGATCACCCGGGTAACGACCTGCAGCGCGATGAGGTACCACGCCAGGTCGAAGTAGGCCAATCCCAGAAACGCCCCTCCGACCGCGTAGGCCGCCAGACTGACCTGCAGCATCGCGGCCAGGTCTCCGGCCCATTTCAGGTCGGGCCGGTCGCGGCATTGCCGCACGGTCCAGGAACCGTAACGCCACGCCAGGATCCCGATCGTGAGGAAGATCGCGAGCCCCGGATACCCGTGCTCGCCCAGTATCTCGAAGTAGATGCTGTGCGAGTCGTGATAGTTGTCCGGCTCCGGCGCGTATTTCTTGAACAACTCCGGGGTGAAGGTCTCGAATCCTCCGCCGGTGATCGGTCGCGCGTTGGCGAGATGAAACGCGAACCACCAGGCGTTGATGCGCCCGAGCGCGGATCGATCCTGCTTGTACGTCTCGATCGTGTCCATCTTGTGAAAATACTTCTCCGGCATGAAGTGATACATGGTCGCCGCCACCGCCAGCAGCCCAAGCCCGATCAGGGCCCGCTTCCGGCTCTTTGCGAGCAACATGACACCCATGACGCCGCCGGCCAAAAAGGCCCCGCGCGAGTAGGTCCCGATGATCGCGATCCCCGTCAGCGCCATCGCCGCGCCGAGCCCGCGCCGCACCCACTTGTTCGTTGCGCTCAACTGCAGGTAGCGGAACAGCGGTAGGGTCATGCTCAGTGCAAGCCCGATCTCCGTGTTTCCGGGCATGAAACTGTGCGGGGGCCCGAGGACCATGTAGTGTCCGCCTGTCATGATGGTGAACAGGCCACCCTTGACGCCGAAGAATCCCACCGAACCCGCGATCACCCAGACCAGCCAATGCAGCCGCTTGCGGTTCTGGATCAACATCATCGTCACGAAGGTCATCAACTGGACCTTGACGACCTTGTCCCACTCGTGCCACCCCTCGACGGGATTGAGCATGAAAAACGACGTGAAGACCATCCACAGGTTGAAGACCACCAACATGATCACAAGCCCGTTCCAGGGCGGATGTTTCGGCTCCCGCGAGATCAGCCACCCCACAAGCGTCGTCACGCCGATGATCATCGCGAAGGGATAGTTGTACGCGAATCCCCAGCTCAACCGGTGCGGATTCATCAGACCGATCCACGCCCACATCAGGATCCCGATCCACGGCCGCACCAGGATGAACGGCAGCGACCCGAAGACGATGACGGCGACGGCGACGCCCCTCATCCGCCCCTCCCCGGGCCGACGCCGCCCGCGAGCGGGACCCCGCCGCCGGGCGCCCCCGGCCCACCGCCCCGGACGCCTGCGAGGAGCGCTCTGATCTCGCGGAACTGGCCGCGGTTGATCAGGAGCGTACCGGCCGCGTAGCTCGCCGCGCCTGCCGCGACGAGCAGGCCCAACCGGGCGTCCGCGCCGATTCCGGCGTGGACTGCGAGCCACCATTGAAAGACTTTGACCACCGCAAACATGGCGACGGCCGTCGCGGCCGGTCGCGCGAGCACCGCATGGAAGCGTGCGATCGGAAGCGCGACCAGACGGAAGGACACGAAAAAGTTGGCGTAGGCCACCAAGAGGGCGGCCGTCGCGTAGCCGGCGGCCACGCCGACCACCCCCCACGGCAGGCCGGCGACGACGAAGGCGAGGAACACGGGCGTCGCGAAAAGAGAGAATCGCAGGCGCGTCCCCGCATGCCCCGTACTCAGATAGATCAGCCCCGCGGTCGTCGCCACACTCTGCAGGAGCCCGGCCCAGCAGAGGATCTGGAGGACCGGGACCATCGGCAGCCACTTGGCGCCGAATACCACCGCCACCAGGTCGCGTGCGACCGCGAAAAGACCGATCATCATCGGGAAAGTGACGAAGGCGATCGCGGCGACGGCCTTCAGATAGACCTCGCGGTACCGCGCCCATTGGTCCTGCAGTGTGGACAACACCGGGAACAGGATGCGTACGATCACCTGGCTGACTTGGTTCATGGGGTAGAGCATCAATTGGTAGGCCAGTGCATAGTACCCCAGCGGCCCGCTCCCCAGAAATTTTCCGACCAGCAGATTGTCTCCCTCACGGTGCGCGTAGTTCACCATGTCCGCGCCGAGCACGGCTGCGCTGAATCCCGTCATCCGGCGGATGCTGCGCCACTCGAAGCGCAGGGACGGGAGCCAGCGCGCATACAGGGCGATCATGGTCATCGTAACGGCGGAGCCGACCAGGGGCTGCACCACCAGACTCCAGACGCCGAACCCGGAATACGCGAGGGAGACGGCGCATATCGCACCGATCAGACTGCCCACCGCCTGGGCCTTGGCGATCTGCGCAAAGCACAGATGCTTCAACAGGATGGCCCGGGGAACGACCACCAGCCCGCCGAAGACGAGCCCGACCGACAGCACGGAGACGATCGGCGCCAACCGGGCGTCGCCGTAAAAGGAGGCGATTCCGGGCGCGGCGAGCGCCAGGGCGGCACCCAGCGCCCCCGCAACCGAGACGTTCAACCAGAAGCTCGACGACAGCGCGGCCGGCGATACCTCCCGGGCCTGTACGATCGCCGCGCCGAGCCCGAAATCGGCGAACAACTGAACCAACCCGTAGAAGACCAGCGCCATCCCCAGCAGCCCGAAATCCGCCGGCATCAGCAGCCGCGCCAGGATCACGGAGGTCGCGACCTGCACGATCTGGCGCAGCACCTGCCCGCCCCCCGTCCACAGGACCCCCCGCGCGGCCGTGACGCCGAGGCCGCCGCCCGATTCGCCCGCCGCCGTCACCGGGCGGCCTCCGGCGCATGGCTCACGACGTAGCGGAACTTCCCCGAGGCCTCGGCCGGGATCTCGCGGACCGTGCGCACCCGCACGTCGACCCCGGATCCGAGCCGTTTGCGCAAGCCTGCCACGATCGTCTCGCGTGCGCCGTCGGCGAAATCCGGACCCGGCTCGATCAGCACCTCGATCGCCGAGCGGCTCTCCTGTACGATCTTGAAGGCACGCACGCCGCGGATTTCGCGTATCACGTAGATCAGGGCGAGGCCGTGCATCACCGTCCCGTCCTCGGCCACCACGAAGTCCGTCGACCGTCCCTGTACGTCCCGCAACAGCGGCAGACCGCGCCCGCACGTGCACGGGTGCGGATCGAGCGTGCCGATGTCGCCGGTACGGTAGCGGATGAACGGAAACGCCCGCGTGGCCAGGTGCGTGACCACGATCTCTCCGGGCCGTCCCGCGGGCAGCGTGCGCCCGTCGGGACCCACGACCTCGACGATGATGTCCTCCGCCGACACGTGCATCCCGCCGGCCGGGCACTCGTGGGCGATGAAGCCGGCGTCGCGCCCCCCGTAGCCGTTCGCCACCGGCGCGCCGAACACCGCGGCGATCGTGGCGCGCTGCTCGTCGTAGAGCCGCTCCCCGGTGGTGAAGACCACACGGACGCCGGCCCCGTCCAGCGGGATCTCGCGCGCGGCCGCGAACGCGGCCAGGCGGTGGAGCGCCGAGGGATAGCCGAACAGCATGCGCGGGCGCAATCGCCGGATCGTCCGGGCATAGGTCTCCAGATCCGCCTCCGCCATCCGGAACGCGGGCAGCAGCCGGCTGCGCAGGAGCCGGTCGCGCAACGCCCGGACCCGGTCCTGAGCCCCCAGTTCCACGGGCGAACCCCAGAGGACGATCTCGGGATCGCCGATGTCCACGCCCCACCAGCGCGTCGCGCGCCACTTCGCCGCGACGTCGTGGCTGACGCGCTCGGACCCCAGGTAGAAGACCATCGGCTCGCCGGTGGAGCCGCCCGTGTTCGAACGATGCAGCCGCTTCGCGGCCTCGGAGCGCAGGCGCCCGACGTGTGCCCGGATGGTCTCCTTGGTCATGAACGGCAGGCGTTCGAGATCGGCGACCTCCCTCACCGCCCGCCAGTCGAAGCCGCCGGCACGCGCAAGATCGCGGAAATAGGGCACCGAGGCGGCGGCGTCCTGGAGCAGACCGCGCAGGCGCTGTGCGCGCAGCGCCTCGATACGCGCGGCCTCCCACCATTGTGTGGTCTCCAGCTCGCGCAGGCGCCGGACGGTATCGTGCCCCTTGAGGCGCTCGTGCAGCGGAAACCACAGACCGCTCGCCCCGCGGCGCCACGCGTCGCGCAGGCGCTCGCGCACGGCGTTGGCCGCGCGCGCGTTCATCGCCTCGCGGGCGGCGACGCCACCGGGGCCACGGGCCCCATCGCGCGCAGGAAGCGGGCGAGTACCCGGCGCGCCTGCTGCGGTCCGACGGTGTAGTCCGCGGCCACGGCCACCACCGCGGCGTCGGTGCCGCCGTGGCGCAGGTCCTCCCACGCCTCCAGCAGCTTGGCGGCCAGCGGATCGACCGTGCGACGGGTGCCGATCCGATACCAGCTCCAGACCAGGCGCTCCACGTCCCCCGAGCGGATCTCCGTCTCGATCACCCGCATCCGCCGTCCCGCCCCGAGCGCGACCTCCCGCGACTGCGAGCCGATCCGCACCCAGCGCCTGCCGTCGTAGAGCCGCGTCCCCCAGCGGATCAGCTCCGCGCCCTGCCGCTCGCGGGGATAGTAGGCGGAGTAGAGGAAGACCGACCGATCCCCCGACCGGTAGACCTTCAGAAAGGTGCCCCCCGCCCCGGGGAACACGGGGCGCCAACTGTCGGCGGTCGCGAACGGACCGGACCAGGGCGGACGGGCCGCGGGCGCGGTCATCGCCGCCGGCTCGGTGACCCGCGCCGCACGCAGTCCGAGGGCGTACAAGGCGCCGGGGCCGAGTCCGGCGGCGGCGACCAACGCCAGGGCCGCCCCGGCCATGGCCCGGCTCGAGGACCGGGTTGCGGGCGCGGCGGCCGCCGGCCGAGTCGCGGGGGTCCGTGCCGGTTCCGCCCCCGCGGTCTCGGGTTCGCGCAGGAACTGTCCGGCCCAGAACAGCACGAACATCACGAACCCGAAGAAGATCCACCCGTAGACGATGTGGTCGACGCCGGTGGCCAGGTGCATGTCGCTGAGGTAGGCCAGTCCGACGATGCCGGCCGCCCTCACCCCGTTGGCGAGGATTGGCACGAGGATCGCGAACGCGATGAACACGACGCGGCGCCAAAGGCCGCGATAGGCGAGGTACGCGTAGACCGTGCCGAGGACGACCGACGCAATCAGATAGCGCAGCCCCGCACACGCCTCCGCCACCTCGAAGGTCCCGGAGGGGATGACGATGTAGCGGCCCTCCAGCAGGACCGGCATGTGCGTGAGCTGTAGCAGGTAGACCGAGAAGTGCCCGGTGAAATCCCGCAGCGGCGGGATCAGTCCGTCGCCCATCGGAACGGCGAAATACAGATAAGCGAGCGGGAACCGCAGGATGCGCACCAGTCGCGTACCCAGAACGCCCCACACGGCGCCGACGATCAGGGTCACGAAGGCGAGCTGCTGACCGAGCAGGACGTCGATGCGTGCGGCGACCGCCCAGGCGAGTGCCGCCAGCACGACCACGCCGACTCCGAGGGCGGAGGCAACCGGGCGCTCCCGCGCGATCTCCGCGCGGCGTTTCCAGATGAGGTAGAGGGCGATCGGCAGAATCAGGAACCCGTGCGCGAAGGTCTCCGAGCGCCACCAGATGGCGACCATCGACCGCACCGTCCCGGCATAGAGCACCGAGACCCCGATCAGGACCGCGCCGAGCGCCAGCAGCGGCGCGCGCCAGCGCGCCGCGGTCGGCGCCGCGATCACCTGCGCCGCTTCGGTCGCCATCGTCCCGCGTGTGGTATCACCGGGCCGCCGCCTCGCGCCGCACCTCGCCGGAAGCGGCGGCGGCCGGTTCGGCCCCGAGGAAGACCCGATCCATCCGATCCCAACGGAAGTCGCCCAGCAGGCGCACGAGGCGCGCCTGCATACGCCCAAGATTGAGGTAGTGGCGCACGCGGGTCTTCAGCCCCAGCCCGGCCGGACGCGGCTGCTCCGGGTCGAGTTCCCAGGGATGGAAATAGAATACGGCCGGGCGGGCGTCGACGCGGTTCACGCGCCGGATCGCCCACCGGGACGCCCGGTAGGGGAGGAGGCGGAAGTAGCCCCCGCCGCCGCCCGGGAGGTTGCGCCCGAACAGATTGATCGTGGTGATCGGGATCTCGAGGATACCCGTTTCCCGGTAACGGAACGGGAAGCGCGGCGCCTCGGGCATGCCGTAGAGGTCATGCCGGATCGGATAGATGCTCGAACTGTACCGGTGGCCGACGGTCTGCAGGACATCGAGGGCCCACAAGTTGTCCCGGCCGATCGAGTAGCTCGCCGCCCGGTAACCGGCCACCTCCACCCCGCCGATATCCTCGAGCAGGGCCTTGGTGCGGCCGACGTCCTCGCGAAACTGCGCCGGCGTCTGGCGAATGACGCGCACGTGTGAGAACCCGTGACTCGCCAGTTCGTGCCCGCCGCGCACGATCTCGCGCACCAGATCCGGGTAGCGCTCGGCCACCCAGCCGAGCACGAAGAAGGTCGCACGGACCCCGTGGCGCCCGAACAGGTCCAGCGCAAGCCGCGTGTTGCGCTCGACCCGCGCCGGCAGGTCCGCCCAGCTCGCCGCAGGGATGTGCGGCTCGAACGCCGAGACCTGAAAATAGTCTTCGACGTCCACGCTCATCGCGTTCACGATCACGTCGGGTGAATTAGTCACCGATCCTCCACACGCCCGGCCACGCTACCGCCCTCCCCCGACCGGAGGCGCCGCGTCACACCCGCGCTTGCGCACTCCCGCCGGAACGTCGGTCAGAACCCGACGGTAACGCCGAGCGCCACCATATTGACGAAGTAGTCCGCGGCCGCGTTGGAAGTACGCTGGGTATGCGTGACGGACAGGGAACCGTACACATGCGGCCCGAAACGGTACCGCAACGCCCCACGGATCTCCCACAACTCGTCGACCCGAAACCCGCCGATGAACCGCCAGCGCTGCCAATAGCCGGCGATGTTGCTGCTGGTGCGCACGCCGAGGTCTCGGTTCCATGACGCGTCCACAGCGGTCACCGTTTCCTTCCCGCCGGTGAGCTCGAAGCTGCGTTGGGAACGCGACACGGTCGCCGACACGCGATCGCGCACGCCGCGGGCGGTGAGCGTCCCCGAGAGCTGGCGATTGATGAAGACCTGAGCCGGCAGACCCGCCAACGAGGGCGCAAGGACCTGCACGAACTGTCCGCCGGATCCCAGCACGACGGGCTGCTGCTCCCTGGTCAGCGAAGAGACTGTCGTAGGTGATTCCGTGAAACTCACCTGCGCGCTCGTCCAGGCCCCTTCATGGCGGAAGGACACGGCGACGGTGCGGCCAAAGAACCGCCGGCCATAGCTGGCCTCGAGGTAGGAGCGTGGGGTGATGTCCCACTCGAATCCCCCGCTCCAGATCTTGCCCTTCGGCTGCGCCTCAGCAGGGCCGAACTGAAAGTTGTTGTCCTCGTAGCCGCCCCGCAGGACGAGCCGGAAACGATGATGCGCGGGAAAGCGGGCGACCCCGATCAGGCTCTCGAAAATCACCGCCTGGGCGGCATCAAAATTGGTACGGCTGCGATCATAGTCCAGCTGGAAGGCGATCCCGGGCACATCCGGCCCGGTGCCGAGCGAGGCGCCCACCTCGCTCGTCTGGCTCCCCGAGAGCTGCTGGGTGTTGTAGTTGACGACGCTGTAGGTGTAGTGCCCCTGCACCACCGCGAGGCGGCCGAAGGCGTGCTGGAGACGCGGCGTCGCCGAATATGTGACGACGTTGGTCCGGTTGCCGCTGATCGACACGTTGCTCAGCGGTACCGGCTGGGACGGGGAGATCAGTGCCTGCGAGGCGGTCGCCTGGGCGCCGAGGGAAAACGTCCCCGGCACGACGTCGAGGTCGCCGCGTGAGAACAACTGGTGGAAGGTCGCGTCACTGCTCGAATTCCGGGCGTAGAAGATGTTCTGCATCCGGTAATTGGCGAGCAGATCGAAGCGCGGCGCCTGCTTGCTGATCGAAATCTCGGGGTTCACCTCGGTGACGAAGTCGCTGCGCTCCTGTCCGGGCGGCGCGAGGGCGATGTTGTCGTCGTAGATCTCGCGCAGATCCAGGGACGGCGCGATGCGCCACCCCGCGCCGAGGCCGGGCGGGGAAAACGGAACGCCCTGCGACAGGCCGGGTTCGGCGCCGAGTTCGACCCCCAATGCACCCGACGATCCGTATCCGGTCGGAAAGCTCGCGCCCTGCGCAAGCGCCGGAGCGCCGACGGCTGCACCGCCCGCGGCGACGAGGCCCGCCAGCGCCCATCTCGCCCCGGCCCGCAACCGCCCCCGCCGCCCCTCCTTCGTTGTCCCCATTCGCGTGGTCCTTGTCATTGTGGTGAACCGGACGCCGACGCGCCGGCGACACGGGGGCGCCGGAATCGCCCGTCTCCGTATCCCTTGTTCACGGGCCCGGTCCGTGAACCTCACCCGGGCTCCGCCCTCGAGAACGGGAAGAAGGAACGACCCGCACGGTGCCGGGCGGCCCGCGGGCCCGTTACCGGCGGAGCGCCGTGGCGCGCGCCGCGGACACACTCACCCGTAGTAGTACTCCGGTCGGAACACCCGAGGGTATCGATTCAGCACCAAGCCGATCGGCTTTTCGGCATCGAGCATCCCGAGCGCCTCGGTGACAGCCTCCTGTGACGTGGACCCGGCCCCGACGACCATGACGATCTGTCCCGCGAGGCCCGCGAGCACGACCGCCTGCGTCGCCGCCAGCAGCGGCGGGGAATCGAAGAGCACCAGGCGGTCCGGATACCGCTCGGAGAGTTCCTGCACGAACGCCTTCATCGCCTCGCTCGCCAGCAGCTCGGTACCGAACTGATGCCGGCTGCCCGCGGGCAGCACGCTGAGGCGCGACACGCTGGTATTCACGAAGACCTCGCCGGGATCCAGCGAAGGATTCTCCAGGAGATCCACCAGACCCGGTCCTTGGGGAATCCCCAGGGTCGTGGCGACCATCGGCCGCTGGAGGTCGGCATCCACGAGCAGGACCCGGCGGTCCCGCTCCATCGCGACACTCAGCGCGAGATTGATGGAACAGAAGGTCTTTCCCTCCCCCGCAACCGCGCTGGTGACCATGATCACGTTGCCGCGCGGCACCGAGGCCGCCGCCTCGCCGAAGGCGTTGAGCAGAAGCGGTCGTTTGATCAGACGGAACTCCTCCCGCGTATGCGCCCCGTCATCCGCTTGCGCGCCGCCGTCCTCCGGCGCGACCGCGAACCCCATCGCCGCCAGCCGTCCGAGATCGATCGGCACGGTCTTCCCCGAGCCCGCCGCCGATGCCGCATCGGTCGGCCCGGTCGACGGGGAGGGAGCGGCGGCGTCCGCGTGAAACCCGTCCGATGACGGCTCGGGCCGTTCGATACCGGCATGCGCGCGCTTCGCCCCCACCTGGCCGATCGCTTTCTCAATGATGCTCATCTTCCCACCTGTAGAAGTCCGCGTGTCCGGATCACGACGCCCCGGTTTTCAGGACCATCAGCGCCACGCCGCCGAGGTAGAGCCCGACGAGCAAGAGCACCGTCAGTGCCAGCGCCGCGGCGTCGAGCCGGCGCCGCGTCAGCGCCCGGCCGCGGAACACGGTCCCCACCGTACCCAGCACCGGAAAACCCGTCACCCGCCGCAGCAGCCGGCGGTCGTTGAACGTCGGTTTGAGCTGCGAGAGGAAAAAGGCGAACCCGAAGCCCGCGCCCAACCCGCCGACCAGGATCGCGCTCGCGAGCAGCATGCGCTTGGGCGCCACGGGCTTGGAAGCGACGAACGGCGGATCGATGATCTTGAACTTCACGTCGTCCGAGTGCTGCTCGGCCTGTTGCGACATCCTGGCCTGCTCGCGCCGCTTGATCAGATCGTTGTACTGGCTTCGGGTCACCGCATAGTCCCGGTTCAGGCGTGCGAGCTGCGCCTCCACTGCGGGAATCGTGTTGACCATCTTCTTCAGGTAATCGACCCGTTTCTGATAGGCCTGCACCTTGACCCGCAGCCCCGCGACCTTGGCCTGAGTCTGGCTCAAAGAGATTTTGAGCTGCTGGTAGACCGGATTCTCGGAGATTGCGCCGACGGCACCCGCCGCCGCCAGGCGCGTCAGCTCCTTACGCCGCTGCTCCTTGAGCTGTTTGATCTGTTGCTTCACCGCGATCACGTCGGGATGCTGCGGCGTGTATTGCAGGAGCAGGTCGTCCAGGCGCGACTGCAGCGCGTTGATCCTGGCATCCAGAGGACCGCCGCCGGCGCCCGTCTCCGACATGATGCCGAAGGTCGGCTCGTCCCCGCTCAACTCCTTGCGCAGGGCGTCGGCCGTGCGCTGCGCCTCGTCCAACTGCAGCTTGGCGTCGTTGAGCTGGGCGGTCGCGTCTTGAAGCCGGTTGTAGTAGTCCTTCCCCTGCTGCGGCATCATCCCCACGTGCTTCTGCTTGAAGTCGCGCAGGCGGTCGTCGTCCGCATTCAATTTCTGCTCATAGAGCTCGATCTGCTGATCGAGGAAGTGCTGCGCGGCGCGCGAATCGACGCGTCCCGCGCCGAGCGTATTCTCGACCAGACTGTTGAGCAGCGTCTGGACGACGTTCTTAGCGGTACCCGGATCGCGGTCGATATAGGATATGGTGTAGAAGTTGTCGCGGTGCGTTCCGCGGATGTCGATCCTTTGTTCCAACTTCAGCAGAAGCCGATCCATCTCCTCGGGCGTCCGCGCCCTCAGATCCAGATCGGTGGAGCGCGCCACCTTCTCCAGGTTGGGGCGGCTGAGCAGCACGCGCGTCACCAGATCGACCTTGTTCTGGATATTGGGCTGCACCACCATCCCCGCCAGCAACGGGCGCAGAATCGTGTCGGTATCGACGTAGACCTGCGCGGTCGCCCGGTAGATGTTCGGCTGGAAGTGCAGCCACGTCCAACCGCCCAGGCACACCAGCCAGGCGACGAGCGCACCGTACCAGCGGTACCGCCAGGTACCGTAGGCGTAGTTCACCAACTGAGAGACGATCTGGTTCATGCTCTCGATACCGTGCGGAAGCGCGCGCCCTAGAACCAGGACTCGGGGATGATGAGGATGTCGCCGGGACGCATCGGGATGTTCGCTTTGATGTCCCCGCCGTCCAGCAGGCTGTCGAGCTTGACCGGAATCTTGATCTCCTTGCTGCCGACACGGCGGACCACGACCGCGCGGTTGCCGGCGGCGTACTGCGTCAGACCGCCGACCGCGATCATCACGTCGAGCAGCGTCATCCCCTGCCGATACGGCAAGGCCTGCGGCTTGGCCGCCTGACCCACGACGCGGATCTGGTTACTGAAGGTGCCGACATAGCCGGTGACGATCACTGTCACCATCGGGTTGCGGATGTAACGCGCGAGCCGCTTTTCGATCTCGTGCGCGAGCTGCGTGGGGGTCTTGTCGGCGGCGACGAGGTCCTGGACCAACGGGATCGAGATGCGCCCGTCCGGGCGCACCGGCACGGTCACCGAGACCTCGGGGTTGTGCCAGACGAAGATCTGAAGGGTGTCTCCCGGACCGATGACGTACTCGGGCGCGACGCCCTTGGCCGTCGCGGCCGCCGCCCCCGCACCGGTACCCGCGCACCCGGAGATCAGGACAGTGATGCCGAAGATCACGCCCGCGACGATCGTTACCAGCGAGTTTTTCACGTTATTCTCTCCCTCAAGTCCTACCGATCCGCGTTCACGACCGTCCGCGCCGACCCCCGCAACCGAGCGCCACCACCGAAATGCCGCCTGCCCGCCCATCCACCGGGACCGGGAGACGCAACGACCGTCGCGCCGGGGCCCTCTCCGGGAAACGGGGCGGTTAATGGAATTTCGAGGCGTCACCGACCCGTATCGGCCGTACCGCCACGATGATTGAGCCCCCCGGCTTGTGCTGGAACCCGCATCCGCGTCGGTGCGGGAATCGGCCTCGGTGCTCGATGCCGGGGCCCGGTACGGCCGTGGCGACGATCGCTCCCCTTCGAACTCATGTAACGGCATTCATGGTGACGGTATCACGCTCGCATGACAAGCATTTTGCGAACCGACGCCGCGCCTTCGGCGACGGCGGCCGGCCCGACCCCGCCCTTCCCCTCCTATGGCTGGCGTTGGTTCGCACCCTCGGATCGGGGCGTCGCAGGCCGTCGCGCACATTACCCGTACCGGGAATGCAGGGCCCGGCATCGATCCGGTGTCAACATTTTTTACAGTGCCTCGGGGCGGCCGGGCGTACCCCTTTTCCGGGATCGAGCGGAAAATCGGCACGTTAGACCTGAAAATGGCCGTAATCCCCCGTCTCGGACCGTCCACTTTTTTTACACTCGGCGCGCGTGCGCTCGTCCCCGGAAGGTGCGAACCCACCTAACTTATTGTGTTTATGTGAATTGAATAGATCTGGCACGGTCTTTGCCAAGTTTTTGGCGTCGGAATCGCAATTCCGGCCCGGCGAATCGCCACCCGGCGCGAGACGAGTGATTCCGCGTCGAACCAGAATCCAGGGGAGTAGTTGACCATGAGCCGATTCCACAACTTCACCGATCCGTTCGTGCGGGGCCCGCGTCGCGGTGCCTTGTCCCTGCTCGCCGGGGCCGTGTTCGCCGTGGCGGTTCCGCTCGCGCACGCGACCAGCTACACCCTCACCGACCTCAACAGCAGCATCACGGTGGACCCGACCAGTCAGGACGGGATCTCCGCGTGGAAGGTCGACGGCGTGAACCAGCTCTACCAGCAGTGGTTCTGGGGACGCGAAGGATCGACGGGCCCCGAACACAGCCTCGACAGCCTCACGCTCCTGAATGCGAAAGCGACCGACACCAATTTCAACCCCGGCAACGACACCCTGTCGCTGCTCTACGGCGATGGTACGACGACCGCCGATTCGTCGCTGACGGTGGCGCTGCACCTGAGCCTGGCCGGCGGCGCCGCGGGCAGCCGCACCTCGGATCTCAACACACAGGCGATGTTCTCCAACCTGACCGACTCGCCCGTGACGCTGCACATCTTCCAGTACAGCGACTTCGACCTGTCGGACAATTCCGACAACGACACGGCCACGGCCCCGAACGCCAATACCATCATTCAAAGCGACGGCGGCATGATCCTGACCGACTCCGCTGCGCCAACCCCTTCGAAGTGGCAGATCGGGCCGTATTCCGGGCTTCTCGACAGCCTGAACGACTCCGGCCCCACCGGCCTGACGGACAGCGGTAGCGGCACCGTCGGCGACGCGACCTACGCGCGCCAGTGGGACTTCACGCTCCCCCCGAAGGGCAGCGGGGGCGCGACCGTCGGCTTCAGCCTGGACCAGCACCTCTCGGTGCCGGACCCGGGTACGGTGCTGCTGCTCGCGGCCGGCATGCTGGGCCTCGCCGCGGCCAACCGCCGCCGTGCGGCGCCGGCGGAACAGGACTGAGGAGGAAAAGCCCGGGGATTTCGACCTGAGACCTACAATCGACCGCAAGATCAACAATCGATATGAGCGATCGCGCCACCTCCGGGTGGCGCCTCTTTTTGCGCCGCCGGGGGATTGAAAAAAAGAAGCCGCCGGGGGGGCGGCTTCAAGAAAGGGGTGGCGGCACCCCGCTTGGGGGGGTTACCGGGGTGCGGCTGGTACCACCCCTGTACGGCCGGCGTGAGGACCTGCAATAGGCAGACCCTCACGTCGATTTGTGAATTTAGTCGGACGGCTGGCATAGATCCTTACACAGGATCGGCGCGGGACACAAGAGGAGACGCTGGGCCGCGGCGGGCGCGCGTCGCTACGATCCGCCGACGCCGAGACCGTCCGCAGCGTCGGCGAGTACCCGCGCGACGCAGCCGGTGACCCTGCGCGCCGTTGGCAGGTGCAGGAACTCGTTCGGCCCGTGCGCGTTCGCCTGCGGGCCGAGGACCCCGGTGACGAGGAACTGGGCCGCGGGGAAGCGTGCCCCGAGCATCGCCATGAACGGGATCGTCCCCCCCTCCCCCATGAACTGCGCCGGGCGCCCGAACCACTCCCGCGAGGCCCGATCGAGCGATCCGGCCAGCCACGGCCGCAGCTCCGGCGCCTCCCAACCCTGCGCGCCCCAATCCGGGTCGAACCGGACCCGCGCCCCGGGCGGCGGATCGCGCTCCAGCAGGTCCTTGAGCGCGCCCGCCGCCGCCCGCACGTCGGCGGTCGGAGGCAACCGCAGCGAGAGCTTCAACGCCGTGTACGGCCGCAGCACGTTGCCGGCCCGCGCCACCGGCGGCAGCCCGTCGGCCCCGACGACCGCCAGCGCCGGCCGCCAGGTACGATCGAGGATCACTTCGGCGGGATCGCGCGCCGGTATCGGGCCCGCCCATGGGAAGCGGGCGGCCGCTCCGGCACCGAGCACCTGCGCGGCCGCGCGCGCCTGCGCCACCCTCGGCGCCGGGATGCCGGCGTGGAATACCTCGGGATACAGAGTCCCGTCGGCCGGGGACTCCAGGCGCGAGAGGAGCGCACGCGCGATGCGGAAGCTGCACGGCACCACGCCGCCGGCGTCTCCGGAGTGCACGCCTTCGGTCAGGACCTCCACGGTCAGCACGCCGCCCACCAGTCCGCGCAGCGAGGTGGTGCACCACAGTCGCTCGTAGTCGCCGCAGCCCGAATCCAGACACACGACCAGATCGGGCGTACCGATGCGCGCCCCCAAGGCCTCCAGGTACGCCGGCAGGTCGGGGCTGCCGCTCTCCTCGGAGCACTCGATCAGCACCACGCAGCGCCCGTGCCGAACGCCCTGAGCCTGCAGCGCCGCCACCGCCGTCAGCGCGGCGAACACCGCGTACCCGTCGTCGGCCGCCCCGCGCCCGTAGAGCCGCTCGCCGTCGAGCACCGGTGTCCACGGGCCGAGCCCGTCGCGCCAGCCCGTCATCGCGGGCTGCTTGTCGAGATGGCCGTAGAGCAGGGTCGTGAACCGCGGATCGCCGTCGATCGTGAGAAGCAGCGTCGGCGTGCGCCCGGGCAGGCGGTGGACCTCGACGGTCAGCCCGCGGACCGGCTGCGCACGGCACCACGCCTGCGCCAGCTCCACGGCGCGTTCCATCTCGCCGCGTGCGCGCCAGTCGGCATCGAAGGCCGGGGATTCGTTCGGAATGCGGACGTAGTCAATCAGCCGCGGGACGATCGACTCGTCCCACATCCGTTCGATGAAGGTCTTGGCCGCGTCCGTGTCCATCGTCCAAACCATGCGACCGGTCGCGAGCAACGGCATACGTCGCCGGCGGAACTACGCGCGGCCCGATAGCCGCCGATACGCCGCGAACGAACCCCGTTTCGCGCCCATCCAACTTGACCGTCGCCCATTCTATCACCTACTATTTACAGTGCTTGGGGAGCCCGCGGGGCATCCGGCGGACCACGAACAACAACGCCGGAAAGATCCTCCTTTACGCACCATTTCGCCCGAAGGAACGAGCGGCAGCCGCCCGGCGCGCGAGCGCACGGTGGAGCACGGCGCGTGCGGCGGTGACGCCGGCGATCGGAGCGACGGGCCCGCCACGGAGCACGGGCGGACGCCTTCACGGAGGGACCCCTGTTTCGATTTCGAGTCTGCAACCCGGGGGGCGACGCCGCCATGAACGACGCCATGCACCGAATGATCCGAACGGCCGCCGTACTGCTGTGCGGCACGACCCTTGCGACCGCCTCCTTCGGGGCCGCGGCCGCGATGTACACCTTCCAGACGATCGACGCACCCTTCGCCGGCGCCGCCAATTCAGGCGCGGCCGGTATCAACAACAACGGACAGATCGTCGGCTTCTATTACGACAGCTCGAGCGAACACGGCTTTCTCTACGACCACGGCACGTTCACGTCGATCGACGATCCCAGTTCACTCCCGCCGCCCGGCAGCAGCAGCGGCGGCTTCACCGACACGCGCGCCTATGGCATCAACGACGCCGGCCAGATCGTCGGGCACTACTACGATTACGGCGGAACCGGGCGCCACGGCTTCATCCGCGATCCGTCCGGTTCAAGCTGGACGACCCTCGGCTATCCGGGCGCCCAATACACCTTCGCGCGCGGAATCAACGGTACCGGGAGCACGGTCGTCGGCTATTACCAGACCGACCCCGGCTCCGGTTCTCCAAACCTTGCGTTCCGCTACGATGTCGGCACAAACACCTATACGACGCTGAACCTCCCGATCGGTTCGAAGGGAGCCAGCTACGCATGGGGCGTAAACAAGTCGGGGACGATCGTCGGTTACTACAACGACAGCCTCAGCAACAAGTTCGGCTTCTTCGGCAACGGTTCCACGTATACTACCGTGAACTACCCCGGAACGAGCGGCGTCACCGATCTGCGTGGGATCAACGATTTGGGCTGGATGGTAGGCAACTACGATTCAGTGTCGGGCCGAAAAGCCTTCGTCTCTGACGGGACCAGGTTCATTCAACTGGGGGCCCCGACGGGAGCCCGCAAACTGACCGCCCTCAACATCAACGACGCGGGCCAGGTCGTCGGGTATTACGACGATGCTACTGGCAGGCACGGCTTCCTGGCCACGCCGGTCCCGCTTCCGGGAGCGGCACTGCTGATGGGGTCGGGGCTGCTCGCGCTCATCGGCGCCGCCCGGCGCCGCAGCCGGGGCTGAGCGCCGACGCGCAACGCCCCGGCACCTCGGCGGACCGGTCGGGCGATCCGGCCCCCGTCCCGCCGCGACTCAGACCTCCGGGTATTCGGTGAACACGTCCCGCAGGTAGTACCGCAGCCGTTTGGCCTCCTGCATCTCCTCCAGGCGGCGGCGCGCGGCGAGCCGGCGCAACATCTGCTCCTCGCTCTCGCGCGGGCGGCGCCGCGCGCGGCGCCGGGGCTCGCGCTCCGGCGCGTAATCGTCCTCGAAACACAGTTCATCCCGGTCGCGTCTGCCCATGGCGTGCACTCCTCTGACGGTTGGCACGAATCGGATCCCGTTCGGATCCGCGGCGGACTCCCCGCTACCCCGGGTATCGGCGCCGCCGGGGCCGATCTTGAAGCCCGATCTCCGGCGCCCCGGTCCGTACCCGCGTCCGGATCCGCAACCCCGGCCGCCCCGCGGGACACACCGCGACCGCCCGCGCACCCGGTTTGACCGCCGGAGCCCGCCCCGGCAGACTGGGACTTGAAGCAGGGACTCGCGAGGGGGGACCGCGATGGCCGCGACGGTACGGATCCTGTCGATCGACGGCGGCGGCATCCGCGGCCTCATCCCGGCGGCGGTTCTCGCCTGGCTCGAGGCCCGCACCGGGCGCCCGATCTGCGAGTCCTTCCATCTGATCGCCGGCACGTCCACCGGGGGCATCCTCGCCGCGGGCCTGTGCGCCCCCCGCGCCGGCGGGGGTCCGCGCTACGGGGCGCGGGATCTGGTGCGCTTCTATCGCGAAGAGGGCCCGCGCATCTTCCACCGCAGCCTGTGGCACGGGGTCGCCTCGCTCGGCGGGACCGTCGACGAGAAATATCCGGCCGATGCACTGGAGAAGACGCTCCGGCGCCTGCTCGGGGATCTCACGCTGTCGCAGGCGCGCGCGGAGTTGCTCGTCACCAGCTATGACATCGAGCGGCGCAACCCGTATTTTTTCAAAAGCTGGAAGGCGCGCGGAGAGCGGCTGCGCGCGGGCGAGCGCGCCGCCCAGCGGGAGTTCCGCCTGCGCGACGTCGCGCGCGCGACCTCCGCGGCGCCGACCTACTTCGAACCCGCGCGCGTGAACAACGCCGCCGGCGAGCCCTTCGCGCTGATCGACGGCGGCGTATTCGCGAACAACCCCGCCATGTGCGCGGTCGCCTCGGCGCGCGTGCTCTTCCCCCGCGCGCGCCGCTACCTGATCGTCTCCCTCGGCACCGGACAGGCCGAGCGACCGATCCCCTATGACGAGGCGCGCGACTGGGGGCTCGTGGGCTGGGCGCGGCCGATCCTGAGCGTCATCTTCGACGGCGTCTGCGACACCGTCGACTACCAGTTGATGCAGGAATTTCCGCGCGGCTACCACCGCTTCCAGACCGACCTCGGACCCGGGACGAACGACGACCTCGACGACACCCGCCCGGAGAACCTCGACCGCCTGCAGGCGCGCGCCGACGCGCTGATCCGCGCGCGCGGCGATGAGCTACGCCGCCTGGCCCGGCGCCTCGCGACGGCGCCCGCCCCACGATCCGACCTCCAGTGACCCCGCGGGGGTCGCCGCGGCGATTCCCGTACTGCCCGCGGCGTTGAACCCCGCCCCGCGCGCCCCCAAGCGAAACGATCACAGGCCGCCGCCGGCCCGGCCACCCGATGGCGCGGGGCGCGGCCCGGCGCGGGCGGCGGCGAGGAGGTGGCCATGTACCGCAGACTGTATTTCCTGTTCTCCGAGCGCCGCGATGTGGAGCGGATCGTCGCGGAACTGGCCAGGCGCGGAGTCCCGCGCGGGCGTCTCCATACGCTGGCACGCGACGGTACCGATACGGCGGGGTTGCCCGGGGCCACGCCGCGCCAGCGTCGCGACGCGGGGTGGCGCCTGGAACAGGCGCTGTGGAACGCGAACCTGGGACTCTTCGCCGTGGCCCTGCTCGGCCTGGCAGCCGCGCTCTGGGCGGGGACACAGGCGTGGGCGGCGGTGGCCCTGGGCGTCCTGGTCGCGAGTTTCGTCGCCGGGGCGGCGTTCGCGCTGCGCGTGCCCGACACGCACCTGGAGGAATTCCGCGAGGCGCTCCGCCACGGGGACATCCTGCTCATGGTGGACGTGCCCGCCCGGCGGGTCGCCGAGATCGAGGACTTCGTCCATCGCCGCCACCCCGAGGCGGTGGTCGGCGGCGTGGGCTGGACCCTCAATCGCTTCGGGATCTGATTGACGCAGAGTATCCTTTAGAATCCATATATTGGACTTCCGTAAACGGTTGGCGGCCGTCCCGTGACCCGGATGCGGGCCGCAGGCCGGAATCCGGGGATCACGATGGCACGGGGAGTCCGATCCCCGGATTCCGCTTCGCTGCATCCGGGCTACGGGCGGGCCGGGCGGGGAGGGGGTGCGCGGTTCGCAGCGGGCATCCGCCTCGGGTAAAGTAGAAGCCGGAAGCGACGCACCGCCGCGGGGCAGGGACGGCGGATGGCGCACCCCCGAGGGGATGCCTTCAGGCGACCCGCGCCGGAGCCGACGGAGCCACACCCATGCGCAACTTCACCTGCCGGTGCGGCAACACCGTCTACTTCGAGAGCACCCGCTGTCTCCGATGCGGGCGCCGGCTCGGCTACCTCCCCGAACACGGCGTCGTCAGCGCGCTGGAACCGACCGACGACGGGACCTGGCGCGCGCTGCATGCGGCCGCGGGCGACACGACCTACCGCCCCTGCCGCAACTACGATCAGGAAAACGTCTGCAACTGGATGATCCCCGCCGGCGACGGTCATGCGTTCTGCCGCGCGTGCCGCCTCGACGACACGATCCCCGACCTCTCGCAGCCGCGCAACGGGCTGCTCTGGTACCGCATCGAGGCGGCCAAGCGGCGGCTGCTCTACACCCTGGACCGCCTCGGGCTGCCGGTGCGCGGCCGCGAGGAGGACCCGGAGGGCGGGCTGGCCTTCGCCTTCCTCGCCGACGAACAGCCCGGCGCCGAATTCTCCGACGACCTCGGCGCCTACCGCCGGGTGATGACCGGCCACCGCGGCGGACTGATCACCATCAACCTCGCCGAGGCCGATCCCAGCAGCCGCGAGCGCATGCGCGAGCGCATGAACGAGTTCTACCGCACCCTTCTGGGCCATTTCCGCCACGAGAGCGGACACTACTACTGGGACCGACTGATCCGGAGCACGCCGTGGCTCGAGGAGTTCCGCGCGCGCTTCGGCGACGAGCGCGCCGATTACGAGGCCGCGCTCGCGCACCACTACGCGAACGGCCCGCCCGCCGACTGGCGCATGCACTACGTAAGCGCCTATGCCGCCTGCCATCCGTGGGAGGACTGGGCGGAGACCTGGGCCCACTACCTGCACATGACCGACACCCTGGAGACGGCCGCGGACCACGGCTTCGCCATCGAGGGCCGCGAACTGACCCTGCCGGGTCCGGCCGCGGGCCCCGACGCCCCCACGCAGCAGTACGCCGCCGGGCCCGGCGCCGATTTCGACACCCTGTTGCGCGACTGGGTCCGCCTGACCCTCGCGCTCAACGACCTCAACCGCAGCATGGGCCTTCCGGACGTCTACCCCTTCGTCCTGTCCGGACCGGCGACGGAAAAGCTGCGCTTCGTGCACCGCGTGGTCCGCACTGCGGCGCATTGACGCGCCTGCCTCACTCCCAGTCGAAACGCGGCAGCCGTTCGAAGGCGCGCCGCAAGCCCTCGTTCCAGCGCTTGCCGATAGTGACGTAGAGCGGGGACTGTAACCCGAGATTCAGATAGTGGCCGATGCGCTGCTCGTCGCGCCGGTAGATGGCGAGTTCGAACGGCGGCCCAACGGAGATGTTGCTGCGCGTCGTCGAATCGAGCGACACCAGGGCGCAGCGCGCGGCATCCTCGAGGGCGGTCGCGGGGGTCACGATCCGGTCGAGGATCGGCTTGCCGTACTTGGTCTCGCCGATCTGCAGATAGGGCGTCTCGGCGCTGGCGCTGATGTAGTTGCCCTCGGCGTAGATCATATACACGTCGGGGTTCTGGCCCGGGAGCTGGCCGCCGAGGATGAAGGTGGCCGCGACCTCCGCGCCGCTGCATTTGAGTGCATCGGCGTAGCGGTCCTGCACGCGCCGGCTGATATCGCCCACGTACTGGGCGGCGTCGAACAGGTGCTGCACGCGGTCGAGGCGGACCTCGCAGTCGGGGTCGTCGAGGTCGCGCTGCAACTGGTTGACCACGGCCTGCGAGGTCGCCAGATTGCCCGCGGTGAGCAGCACGAACACCGGCCCTTCCGGGCGCGGCGTGAAAACATGCATCTTGCTGTAGACGCTGACGTGGTCCACGCCCGCGTTGCTGCGCGAATCGGAGGCGAAGACGAGACCGTCGTTCACCTTGATCGCCACTCCGTAGGTCATCGCTGCCCCCGATCCCGGCGCCGCGGCCCTTGTGTACGGGCCGCCTACCTGTTAGCGTTGATGCATCCGTTGCGAATCCCGAATCCGATGCCCATCCGTTGGCGCGACTACAAGGTCCGCGGTCTCTACGACGAACTGATGCGCGGCGGCGCCCGCCCGCGCGACGCCGCCCGCCCCCTGTGCCGTTACCTCGCCTCCCTCAGCGACGAGGAACTCCGGGCGCGCAAGGCGGCCGCGGAACTCGCCATCCAGGTCGGCGGCATCACCTTCACCGTGTACTCGGAGGAAGGCGGTTCGATCGACCGCGCCTGGCCGTTCGACATTATCCCGCGAATCATCCCCAAAGACGAGTGGGACCGGATCGACGCCGGGCTGCGCCAGCGGGTGCAGGCGCTCAACCTGTTCATCGACGACCTCTATCACGACCAGCGCATCGTCAAAGACGGCGTGCTGCCGGTCGATCTGCTGGCCAAGTCGAAGAACTTCCGCAGCGAGTGCGTCGGGGTGGACCCGCCGCTCGGCGTCTGGGCGCACATCTGCGGCTCGGACCTGGTGCGGGACAAAGACGGGACCGTCTACGTCCTCGAGGACAACCTGCGTGTGCCCTCCGGCGTCTCCTACATGCTCGAGAACCGCCAGATCATGAAGCGGGTGTTCCCCGAGCTTTTCGAGGAGTCGGCCATCCTCCCCGTGGACGACTACGCCTCCCAGCTCTACGACTGCCTCGCCTCGCTCTCGCCCCGGCCCATGGAGCGCCCCGAGGTGGTGGTGCTCACCCCCGGCATCTACAACTCCGCCTATTTCGAGCACGCCTACCTCGCGCAGCAGATGGGCGCGGAACTGGTCGAAGGGTCGGACCTCGTCGTGGGCGACGACGACTGCGTGTACATGCGCGCGGTCGAGGGTCTCACCCGGGTCGACGTGATCTACCGGCGCATCGACGACCTGTTCATGGACCCGGAGGCCTTCCGCCCCGACTCCATGATCGGCGTCCCCGGCCTCCTGCGCGCCTGGAAGGCGGGCAACGTGGCGCTCGCCAACGCGCCCGGTGCCGGGGTCGCAGACGACAAGGTGATCTACTCCTATGTACCGAAGATCATCCGCTACTATCTCGACCAGGACCCGATCGTACCGAACGTACCGACCTACCTCTGCGTCGATCGCAAGGAGCGCGACTTCGTCCTGAAGAATCTGGACAAGCTGGTGGTGAAACCGGCCAACGAATCCGGGGGCTACGGGATGCTCATCGGTCCGCAGGCGAGCCGTGCCGAGCGCGCGCGCTTCGCGCGCCGGATCCGCAAGGATCCGCGCAACTACATCGCCCAGCCCCTGCTCACGCTCTCGACCGCGCCCACGCTGGTCGACAACCACGCCGAGCCGCGCCACCTCGATCTGCGCCCGTTCATCCTCTCCGGGGCCGAAATGTACGTGACCACCGGCGGCCTCACCCGTGTGGCCTTGCGCAAGGGCTCCACCGTCGTCAACTCCTCCCAGGGGGGCGGCAGCAAGGACACCTGGATCCTCGATCCGGAGGGGCGCTGATCATGCTCTCGCGCGTCGCCCACCGGATCTACTGGATGGCCCGCTACGTCGAGCGGGCGGAGAACACGGCCCGCCTGATCAACGTCAACACCCACTTGCTGCTGGACCTGCCGCGGCGGGCGACCCCGGGGTGGGAACCGCTGATCGAAATCACCGGCGGCGAGGTCCTGTTCCACGAGATCTATTCCGAGCCCACAGAGCGCAACGTCGTACGCTTCCTGATCGGAGACGCGCAGAACCCGGGATCGATTCTCAGCTCGCTGGTCCAGGCGCGCGAAAACGCCCGCACCATCCGCGACATCATCCCCCGCGAGGCCTGGGAGCAGATCAACGGCCTTTACCTGTCGGTAAAGACGGGGATCCAGCCGGCCCTCTCCTCGCGCCGGCGTCACGACTTCCTGCGCGAACTCATCATGAGCGTGCAGCAGATCACGGGCCTGTTGGCCGGAACCATGACGCACGACCACGGCTACGACTTCCTGCGTATGGGCCGCAACCTGGAGCGCGCCGACATGACCACCCGCATCATCGACGTACGCTCCGCCGACCTGCTGCCCTCCGAGAGCGGAGAGCTGAGCCCTTTCGAGACGATCCAGTGGATGAGCGTGCTCAAATCGCTGACGGCCTACCAGATGTACCGCCGCGAGGTGCAGGGCCCGGTGCGACGGCGCGCAGTGCTCGAGTTTCTGTTCCGTAGCGCGAAGTTCCCGCGCGCCGTCTACCACTGTCTCGGGGAGGTTGAGAGCTGCCTGCACGACCTGCCCCGCAACGACGCCCCATTGCGCACGCTCGCGCACCTGCAGCGCACGGTGCAGGAGGCGCCGCTGGAGTCGCTCGAGCAGCGGGACCTGCACACCTTCATCGACGGTCTGCAGGCCGGTCTCGCCGGCCTCGACCACCAGGTGGGCGCCACCTACTTCGGCTTCGAGGAACCCCGGGCCGGGGCGGAACCCGAACCATCGCCGAGCGCCGCATAGGAACGCACGCATGATCCGGATCACCTTCGCCATCGGCACCGTGCTGCTGATCGGCTACCTGCGCCGCGAGCTGCGCCGCAGCGCGCCGATCCGCGAGGAGCTGCGGCGCGCACGCGCGCATCGCCGCCCCGTCCCGGTCCGCCGCGCCGACTGAAGCGCCCTCCGGTTCCCGCCGCGGCGGTGCGGGCATCTGCGACGCGCCCGCTGCGGTATACTGGGAATTCAGGTCGTTCCGGTTCGCTGGGGCTGCGGCTTGCGCAGTCCCCGAACCGCCTCCGGAACGGCCGGGAGGACGAAGATGACGGGCGCTGCGGCGATCGGCGGCGCGCTGCGAACCGCGGCGCTCGCGGGCGCATTGGCGCTGACCCTGCCGGGCGGCTCCGCCGTTGCCGGCGAGGCGTATCGGTGGGTGGATGCACAGGGCGTCACTCACTTCAGCCAGTTCCGACCCGCCCCGCCGATCCGCTTCGAACGGCTCCACTGGGCAGCGCCGGCGCAGCGGCGGCACACGAGTGCGGAAGACGTCGTGGCCTCGATCGAGCGCCGCCTGCGCCGACTGGAGGCGCTGGACGACGGGTCGCAGCCGGGCCGCAGCGACGCGCCCACCCGTGTGCCGCCCGCGAACACCGCTCCGGCCGCGGCGGAGGCGGACGCGCCGGAGATCGCGATCCTGCTGCCGCCGATCCCGCCGCACTACTTCCCCGCCTACCCACACGGGCCGCGCATCGGACGCCCGCACACCCGACGATTCCCCCGCTGCGACTTTGCGTCCAACCACGGGCGCGGCTTCGGGCGGGCGACGCCCACGCGCCTCCCGACCGCCCGCGCCACTCCGCTCGCGCACGGCGGCGCGTTCCACGGCGCACCCGGCGGGCGCTGAGCGGGGCCGGGCGACTTGCATCCTTCCGGGTGGGGCACGAATGCGTCATGGAATCGCCACCCGGATTCCGCTGTCCAACATGAAGTAAGCGATTGATCCTATGTTACGACAGCCGAAAAAACGACGTTTGGCACGAGGGTTGCAAGCAAATTTTCAGGCCGAACGGACATCGGGCCCGAGGCACAGGAGGCGGGAAGGGCGTCCCGACGCGCCCGCGCGACACGGAACAGAGCGTTCCCGGCTTGTCAAGGGATTGCCCCGGGGGTTCGCTTCGTGGATGGTAGAGACATCGGACATCCGGGGGAGCCGGATCGCGGCGCATGAACCAACCCGGCCGATTCCGCTCCGCGTCGGTGACCGTGGCGGGCGGATTGCGGATGCCGGGGCGAACCTTAAGAACATTGCTGGACCGCGACGAACAAAAACAGGCGTAAAGGGGCAGACACCATGACGAGATGAGTGAACGCAAGCAGACATCAGGAGGCCGGTCATGACCGAAAACACGCGCACCTTTGCCGAACTGATCGAAGAGGATCGGTCCCACAGGGAAAGTCTCGAGTGGCGCGGGACCTTTCTGGAGTACCTGGAAAAGGTCAAGGCCGACCCCACCGTTTCCAAACTGGCGCACACGCGCCTGTACGATGCCATCGTCTCCGCCGGTGTAACCGACATCACCGCCTCCGGGGACCCGCGAATCGCCCTCCTCTTCGGCGACGAACCGATCAAGGTGTACGAATTCTTCGCCGACGAGTTCTTCGGCGTGGAGCGCACTCTGTCCCAGATCGCGCGCTATTTCCACGCCGCGTCCATGCACGGCGAAGAGAGCCGCCAGGTCCTGTACCTGATGGGCCCGGTGGGCGCCGGTAAGAGTTCCCTGATCGAACGCCTCCAGCGCGGCCTCGAACAGAGCCCGCCCGTGTACGCCATCGAGGGCTGCCCGATGGCAGAGGAGCCGCTGCACCTGATTCCCAAGCACCTGCGCGAAGAGTTCGGCAAGATGCTCGACGTGCACATCGAAGGTGAGCTGTGCCCGGTCTGCCGGTTCCGGCTCAAGGAGGAATTCGAGGGGCATTATGAGAGCGTGCCGGTGGTAACGGTCCCGTTCTCGCGCCACGAGCGCCGCGGCATCGGCGTAGTCCCGCCCGTCGACCCCAACAATCAGGACACCTCCGTCCTGATCGGATCGGTGGACATCTCCAAGCTCGACACCTATTCCGAGGGCGACCCCCGCTGCCTCGACCTCAACGGGGCCTTCAACGTCGGCAACCGCGGAATGACGGAATTCATCGAGGTATTCAAGAACGAACCCGAATATCTCCATACCATGATCACAGCCACCCAGGAGAAGTTCATTCCCGCTCCGGGTCGCCACGGCACCGTCTACGTCGACACCGTGATCGTCGCCCACTCCAACGAGGCCGAGTGGCAGCGCTTCAAGGGCGATCCCACCAACGAGGCGATCCTCGACCGTATCGTCGTCGTCAAGGTCCCCTACAACCTACGCCTGTCCGAGGAGATCAAGATCTACCGCAAGCTCCTCGACAAGTCGGATTTCCGCGAACACATCGCCCCTCATACCCTGGAACTGGCGGCGATGTTCGCCGTGCTCTCCCGCCTGGAGCCGAGCAACAAGTGCGATCTGATGACCAAACTGCGCCTGTACAACGGCGAGGAGGTCGTCGAGAAGGGCAAGACCGTCAAGATCAACATCCGCGAACTACAGGAAGAGGCGCGCCGGGAAGGGATGTTCGGGATCTCCCCGCGCTTCATCATGAAGGCGATCGATAACGCGCTCGCCGAGAACCCGGAAGGCATCAATCCGATCAACGTGCGCGAGGCGCTGATCAACATGGTCAAGGCAGCAGACGTCTCCGACGACACGCGCAAGCGTCACCTGGAGTTCCTGCAGGACACCCTGCACAAGGCCTACCTCGAAATACTGGAGAAGGAGATCACCAAGGCCTTCGTCTACTCCTTCGAGGAACAGGCCGATGCGCTGTTTCAGAACTACCTCGACCACACCGAGGCCTACGTCAACAAGGGGCGCGTCAAGGACCGCAACACCGGCGAGGAACTGCAGCCCGACGAGGCCTTCCTGAAGTCGGTCGAGGAGCAGATCGCCATCGTCGGCACCGCGGCCCAGGGCTTCCGGCAGGAGGTCATGGCCTATCTTTGGGCGAAGAGCCGGCGCGGGGAAAAGGTCAGCTATCAGTCCTATGAGCCCCTCAAGGAGGCAATCGAGAAGAAGCTGATGAGTTCGGTGCGCGAGATGAGCCGCGTGATCACCAAGGCGCGCACCCGCGACGAGGAACAGGCGGGCAAGTACACGGATCTCGTCAAGGCTCTGCTCGAGCGGGGCTACAACGAGCACTCGGCGGAGGTCGTCCTGAAATACGCCGCCAACAACCTCTGGAAGGACTAACGGAGCGGGACCAAACCGTGGAACACACCGTCTTCCGTCCCTACTCCGAATCCGACGCGCTGCGCTCCGACCGCAGCGCGACCGACCGCCTGCGCCACCGGCAGAAGGTCCGCGAAGCCATCCGCGGAAACATCGCCGACATCATCGCCGAGGAGTCCATCATCGGGCAGAGCCGCGACAAGATCATCAAGGTGCCGATCCGCGGAATCCGCGAATACCGCTTCGTCTTCGGGGACAGCGAACCCGGGGTCGGCACCGGCAACGGCGACACCGAGCCCGGCCAGATCGTCGGCGAGGCCGGATCCGGGGAGGGCGGCCCCGGCTCGCCCGGAAACCGCCCCGGGGTCGACTATTACGAGACCGACATTACCCTCGAAGAACTCGTCGACATCATGTTCGAGGATCTCGAGCTACCGAACATGGAGCGTAAGAAACTGCGCGAGATCGCCGCCGACAGCGCGCGCAAACGCAAAGGCTTCCGCCGCGTCGGAGTCCGCGCCCATCTCGACAAGAAACGCACCGCCATGTCGCGGCTGCGCCGCAAGTTCGCCACCCGCAACCCCGCAGAATCCCCGACGGAGCCGGCGCGGTTTCCCTTTCACCGCGACGACCTGCAATACCGCCGGATGGTGTCCGACGTGCGCCTGCAGTCCAATGCGGTGGTCCTGTGCATCATGGACACCTCTGGATCCATGGACACCATGAAGAAATACCTCGCCCGCAGCTTCTTCTTCCTCCTCTACCAGTTCGTGCGTACCCGATATAACAACGTCGAGGTCGTTTTTATCGCCCACGACACGCGCGCGCGCGAGGTCAGCGAAGGGGAATTCTTTTCCAAGGGCGAATCCGGCGGCACGATGATTTCGTCCGGCTACCGGAAGGCCCTGGAGATTGTTCAGGCGCGCTATCATCCGAGCCTGTGGAACGTATATGCCTTCCACTGCTCCGACGGCGACAACTGGCCCCACGACAATGCCGCCACGCTCGCTTCGGCACGGGAACTGTGCGAGGTATGCAACCTCTTCGGCTACGGCGAGATCAAGCCGCTCAACTCCGGCTCCTACGGCGACTCCCTGCTGGAATTGTTCGACGAGGTGGATGCCGAGAACTTTCACGCCCTGATGATCGAGAACAAGGAGGATATCTGGCCGAGCTTCCGCTCCCTGTTGACCCGCGACCGGGCTGCGGCGGCCGCCGATTGATTTCAGCGGCGAACATATGATGAACAGTTGGTCCCTCGACGATCTCCGCAACTGGGATGCGCGCATCCGCGATAAGGTATCGGAATTCGGGATTTCCTGCTTCCCGCAGGAATTCGAGGTCTGCGATCACGAGCAGATGCTGGGCTACATGGCCTACCACGGCATGCCGGCCCATTACCCGCACTGGTCTTTCGGAAAGTCCTACGAGAAGCTCAAGACGCTGTACGACTACGGGGTGTCGGGCCTGCCCTACGAGATGGTGATCAACGCCAACCCGGCGCTTGCTTACCTCATGCGCGACAACTCGCTCTGCCTACAGGTTCTCACGATCGCCCACGTGTACGGACACAACGACTTCTTCCGCAACAACTTCATGTTCCGCGACACACGCCCGGAGCTGATCCTGAGCCAGTTCAAGATGCGCGCCGACCGCGTGCGCAGCTACGTCGAGCACCCGGCGATCGGTTTACAGGCCGTCGAAGAGACCCTGGACGCCGCCCACGCGCTGTCGCTGCAATGCCGCCGCCACACCGCTATCCGCAAGCTCACGCCGGAGGAACAGCGCGCACGCGCCGAGGAGGCGGCCGCGCCCGCACCCGACCCCTACGAGCGCATCCACCGCCCGGTCGAACACCGGACCCCGGACCTGAACCGCCTCCCCCTGGAGCCCGAGGAAGACCTGCTGCTGTTCATCGCCGAGCACAATCCCTATCTTTCCGAGTGGCAGAGGGACCTGCTGCAGATCGTTCATGAGGAGGCGCAATACTTCATCCCGCAGATGGAGACCAAGATCATGAACGAGGGCTGGGCCAGCTACTGGCACCACAGGATCATGAACAGCCTGGATCTGCCCGAAGACCTGCACCTTGAATTTCTGGTTCACCATAATCAGGTGATCCGGCCGCACCCGGGCGGTTTGAACCCCTACTACATCGGCTTCCGCGTCTGGCACGACATCGAACGCCGGTATGACGGGGACTCCGGGGCGGGCCTGGAAAAGCTGTTCGAGGTTCGGGAGACGGACCGCGACGTATCGTTCCTGAGACGCTTCCTGACGCCGGAGCTGATGCGGGAGATGGATCTGTTCGAATACGCGAAGAAGGGCGAGCACCTCGTCGTTTCGAAGGTTTCGGACGAGGAGTCCTGGCAGGACGTCAAGAACACACTGCTGCGCGGGATCGGCATGAACGCCGTCCCGGTGATGCGGATCGTGGATGCCGACCACGACCACAGCCGCACGCTCTACGTCCGGCACGAGCACGACGGTCGCGATCTCGAACCCGACTCGATGGAAAAGACGCTCCGCTATCTGTACCGGCTGTGGGGGCGTAGTGTATTGTTGGAGACGGAGGTGCAGGGCAAGCATGCGGTGTTCCACTGCGACGAGGATGGCGTAGGGCGCCACTCCGACTGACCGCGGCCGGTTGGAATCCGGCGACCAGCGGCCGAACAATCAAACAAGAGAGTCCCTTCATGACCGACTCCGCGCTCACCTCCGCCCGCTCGGTGCTCGAACAGGCGATCCTCTCCTACCGCGGCCGGCCGGTTGGCACCGTCGCCGCGCGCGACCCCAAGGCGCTCGCCGCAGACAACTACTCCGAATGCTTCATTCGCGACTTCGTCGTCTCCGCACTGGTCTTTCTGGCCGACGGCAAGCCGGAGATCGTCCGCAACTTTCTGGAGACCGTCCTCGAGCTGTGCGGGCAGGAACTGCACATCGAGGGCCACGAGATCCAGCCGGGGGTGATGCCCGCGAGTTTCCGCGTCGAGCGCGATGGCGGGGAGGAGCACCTGATCGCCGACTTCGGCAATCGCGCGATCGGACGGGTGGCCCCGGTCGACGCGATGATGTGGTGGGCCGTAGTGCTGCACATCTACGTCGAGGCCACCGGCGACCGGGCGTTGGCCGAGCGCGAGGACTTCCAACGCGGCCTGCAGGCGATCCTGGCACTGTGCCTCAAGGGTTCGTTCGAAATCTATCCGACGCTCCTGGTCCCGGATGCCTCGTTCATGATCGACCGCAGAATGGGCGTCCACGGACACCCGCTCGAGATCCAGGCCCTGTTCTACGGGATGTTGCATACGATCGGCGACCTGTGCAGCGCCGATCCGCCAGCCCGGGATCTGATCGGGGCGGCGCGCAAGCGCCAGGCGGCGTTGCGCGACTACGTGCGCGAATGCTATTGGCTCGACCTCGATCGGCTCACTCGTATTCATCGGTTCCGGACCGAGGAATTCGGGGACGGCAGCGAGAACATCCTCAATATCCATCCGGACTCCCTGCCGGGCTGGATCGAGGCATGGATTCCCGACCGTGGCGGGTACCTGGTGGGAAACGTCGGCCCCGGCCGCATGGATGTGCGCTTCTTCGCCCAGGGCAATCTCCTGGCGGTCCTTTTCGGGCTGACCACCTGGGCGCAGACGCAGAAGATCATGGATCTCTATGAGGAGCGCTGGGACGATCTCGTGGGCGCGATGCCGGTGAAGATCTGCTACGCCGCCGTCGAGGGCGAGGAGTGGCGCGTGCTCACCGGCGGGGACCCAAAGAACGTCCCGTGGTCCTATCACAACGGCGGCAACTGGCCGGTCCTGCTGTGGCCGTTCGTGGCCGCCTGCATCAAGGCCGAGCGTCGCGACCTCGCCGAACGGGCCTTCCGCATCGCCGACGAGCGGCTCGCAGCGCAGGTCTGGCCGGAGTACTACGACGGTCGCACCGGCCGGCTCATCGGCCGGCGCGCCAACCTCAACCAGGTGTGGTCGGCGGCCGCGTTCCTCTTCGCCCACAAACTGCTTGAGCGCCCGGAGCTGCTCGCCTGGTTCCCCGGCAACCTGGCCCGGGAATGAGCTCTCTCCGTAGGGCCAGGCCTGCCCGGCCGGTCGCCGCGCCCACCGTCACCGGACCGATCTGCACAACGGCGCCGGCGGGCCAAGGCCCGCCCTACCCCGCGCGACCGCCGGAAACGCGCCACGACGCTTACCAGCATGGCTCGTAGCCCGGATGCAGGCCGCAGGCCGGAATCCGGGAATCACGGCGCCGGGAGAATTCCCGTTCCCCCGGATTTCGCTGCGCTTCATCCGGGCTACATTCGACGATCCTGTTTTCCGCCTATCGGAAATCGCGCGAGTGTACGGTCAGTCCTCCAAGCAACGGGGAATGATCCTCCAGGGCGGCGGCGAGCAGGTGCACCACCCCGCCGTCGCGCTGCAGTTCGCCGTCCACCACCAGCAGCCGGGCCCCGAGCAACGGCCCTCGGCGGCGCTCGGCGAGGCGCGGGTGGACGATCACCTGCACCGGCCCCGTTTCGTCCTCCAGGGTCACGAAGATCACCCCCGAGGCGCTGCCCGGGCACTGGCGCCCGATCACCAGCCCGCCGGTGCGCAGTCGCTCGCCGTGCGTGCGCACCCCCAGCTCGCGGGCCGGGACCACGCCGAGCGCATCGAGCCGGCGGCGCAGCAGTGCCAGCGGATGACGCCCCAGCGTCAGGCCGAGGCTCGCATAGTCGGCGACGATATCCTCGCCCTCCGTGGGCGGGCGCAGCAGCGGCACCGCCTCCGGTACCGGCGCATCGCGCAGCAGCGGCGGCGGGCGGTGCACCCCCAGCATCCGCCAGCGCGCCTGGTGCCGGTTTCCGGCCAGCCCCGCCAACACCCCCGCCGCCGCCAGCGCCTCGCGGTCACGCCGGTCGAGACCCGCGCGCGCCACCAGGTCCTCCACATCCGCGAACGGCGCCTGCGCCCGCGCCGCCACGATCCGCTCCCCGCCGGCGCGCGAGAGTCCCTTCACCAGCGACAGCCCCAGGCGCACCGCCGGCTGCCCGCCCGGCGCCTGCGACCCCTCCAGCGTGCACTCCCAGGCGCTGTCGCGCACGTCCACGGCGCGCACCTCGACCCCGTGGCGGCGCGCGTCCTGCACCAGTTGCGCGGGTGCATAGAACCCCATCGGGCGGCTGTTGAGCAGTGCGCACAGAAACGCCGCCGGCTCGTGACACTTGAGCCATGCCGAGACATACACCAGCAGCGCGAAGCTCGCGGCGTGCGATTCGGGAAACCCGTACTCGCCGAAGCCGAGGATCTGGCGATAGATCTGCCGCGCGAACGCCACGTCGTAGCCGCGTGCGGCCATGCCCTCCACGAGCCGGCGCTCGAACGCCTCCAACCCCCCGCGCCGGCGCCACGCCGCCATCGAGCGGCGCAGCCGGTCCGCCTCCCCGGCGCTGAATCCCGCCGCCACCATCGCCAGGCGGATCACCTGCTCCTGGAACAGCGGCACCCCGAGCGTGCGCTCGAGCACCGCGCGCACCTCCGGCGAAGGATAGGAGACCGGATCCAGACCGCGGCGCCGGCGCAGATACGGATGCACCATGTCGCCCTGGATCGGCCCCGGGCGCACGATCGCCACCTCGATCACCAGATCGTAGAAGCACGCCGGGCGCAACCGCGGGAGCATCGCCATCTGCGCGCGCGACTCGATCTGGAACACCCCCACGGTGTCGGCGCGCTGGATCATGGCATACACCCGCGGGTCCTCCGCCGGCAGCGTCGCCATCGACAGCCGTTTCCCGCGGTACTCCGCCACCAGATCGAAGGCGCGACGGATCGCGCTCAGCATCCCGAGGGCGAGGCAGTCCACCTTGAGCAGCCCGAGGGTATCCAGGTCGTCCTTGTCCCATTGGATCACGGTGCGCCCGGGCATCGCCGCATTTTCGATCGGCACCAGCCGCGAGAGCGCGTCGCGCGCGATGACGAAGCCGCCCACGTGCTGCGAGAGGTGCCGCGGGAAGCCGACCAGTTGCTGCACCAGCTCCAGCAACAGTGCGACCCGCGGATGCGCCGGGTCGAGCCCCGCCTCGCGCAGTCGCTGCGGCGCGAGCCGCTCTCCGTCCCACCACTGCAGCGAGCCCGCCAGCCGCTCCACCGCATCGGACCCGAAGCTCAGGGCCTTGCCCAGGTCGCGCACCGCGCTGCGGACGCGATAGCGGATCACCGTTGCGGCGAGCGCTGCCCGACCGCGGCCGTATTTTTCATAGACGTACTGGATCACCTCCTCGCGCCGCTCGTGCTCGAAATCCACGTCGATGTCGGGCGGCTCGCCGCGCTCACGCGAGATGAAGCGCTCGAACAGTGTATCGATGCGCGCCGGGTCCACCTCCGTGATCCCGAGGCAGTAGCACACCGCCGAGTTGGCCGCCGACCCGCGTCCCTGGCACAGGATCCCGCGCGAACGCGCGAAGCGCACCAGATCGTACACCGTGAGGAAATACGGCTCGTAACCGAGCTCGGCGATGAGGGCCAGCTCGTGCTCGACCTGTCTGCGCACCCGCTCGGGCGCCCCCCGCGGCCAGCGCGCCGCAAGCCCCGCCTCCGTCAGGCGGCGCAGATACGCCGCCGGGCGTTCGCCCGCCGGTGCCACTTCGCGCGGATACTCATAGCGCAGCTCGTCGAGCGCGAACCGGCAGCGCTCCGCCACCCGCAGCGTCTCGGCCAGGAGTTGCGGCGGATACAGCCGCGCCAGCATCGCGCGCGTGCGCAGGTGCCGCTCCCCGTTCGGTTCCAGCGCGTAGCCGGCGCGCTCGAGGCTCGTCCCCAGCCGGATCGCCGTCAGCGCATCCTGCAACCGGCGCCGCCCGCGCTCGTGCATCCACACCCCGCCCGCCGCGACCCGCGGCACGTCGAGGCGCCGGCCGAGCGCATCGAGCCGCGCCATCCGCGCCCGCTCGCCCCCGCGCAGCAGGCGCTCGACCGCGATCCAGCAGCGCCCCGCGAACACCTCCGCCGCCCAGCCGAGCGCCTCCTCCCCGTCCAGGGCCGCCGCGGCGCCGGGCAGCCACAAGGCCAGGCACCCCGCCGCATGCCCCTCCACGTCCGCACGCGTGAGCCGGTAGCGCCCCTTCCCCGCCGCGCGCCGCCCGCGCGTGATCAGCTCCGAGAGGTTTCCGTACGAGGCGCGATCCGTCGCCAGCACCACCAGCCCCGTGCCGTCCTCGAAGCGCAATTCGCTGCCCACGATCAGGTGCAGCCCGCATTCGCGCGCCGCCTCGTGCGCGCGCACCACCCCCGCCAGCGAACACTCGTCGGTCAACGCCAGCGCCCGGTAGCCGAGCGCATGCGCGCGCGCAACCAGCTCGTGCGGATGCGAGGCCCCGCGCAGGAAGGTGAAGTTACTGAGACAATGCAGCTCCGCGTATCCGGGCAGGTCCAGCATGGCCGGTCACGACGCGGCCCCGCTAGCCGCCGCAGAGACCACCCCATCCGGCGGGCTTCCGACCCGGCGCCCGCCCTTCCCCAGGACATGCGTATCGATCATCGTCGTGCGCGCGTCGCGACGCCCCGACCGCTCCCCGATCGTGCGGATGTCGTGGCCCGCGGACCCGTCAGCCAATCCCGCCCCTGCAAACGCCGAGGCATGAACGGCACCTCCTCCCGGTCCGTACCGCCGCCGGGCGCGAAGCGCCCTGCCCGTGCGTCACACCCCCGACCCGACCGGTCCCGCGCCCCGGCACCCGCTTGCAGAGAAACGGAATCGCACCGAGGGCCCGATCCCGCGTGGCCATCACCACCCGCCGTCCCACCGCAAGATGGTTCGAAAAGGCCGCCACCTCCGCCCGCTCCGCCATGCGCACCCCCGCCGCCCGGCCCCGCGCACCCGCGGTACTCGATCTCCAATAACTGTATTTATATACAGTCATACAAGGTTTGGCAACACGGGGCCGGGCCGACCTCCCAGCCATTTGTTTTCACGACATTTACCAAGGTATCCGCGCCACCGACGCCCGCGGACGGCTAGCGCCAGGTGGGCGCACTGAGCGGATTCACCCCGACGGATATCTCGTAGCCGCGCGTGCCGCGATACTGCGAGGCGGCGCCGATCAGCTTTCCATCGGCGTCGATGAGACCGTCCGCGGAGGTGCCGGTCAGGTTGTTCACCGACTTCACGGTCTTGCCTCCGGCGGCGCTGACGTTGAATTTCGCAGTCTGCCCGGAGTCGTCGATCAGGACGTTGTTCTCCTCCCAGACCGTGTAGGGAAAGTCGTCGAGACCCCCGATCCAGCCGGAAAAGGTGTTCCGGTAGACGTAGATCTGGGGATCGACGTTTGCACCGCCACCCACCCCCGTCCATTCGTAGACGAAGGCCGGTTGGCGCGGGTTGGTGGCCCGAACGAGATTGTAGGCGACCTCGATGTTCGCGTTGGTGAATCGCTGCGCCTGTTGATAGACCTCGATCGCCCCGTAGCCGAACGGCTGCGACAGTGATGTATTGCGGCGCACGGAGACGTCCTGTATGTCCGACTTCAGAAAGATTCCCTGATCGACGGTGGGAACGTTTCCGGAGTACAACGTGTTGCCTTCGATGACCGCGTAGGAAATCGCGTAGGCATCGACCAGCGGTGCGGAAAAGTGGTCCAGGGAGCAGTCGACGATGGCGAGGTACTTGCGCAATGCTCCGGGGTTGAACAGGGTGATGGCCGCCGGGTTGTCGCTCCCCACCGTGCCCCGCCCGATCGAGTCGAAACGGTCTTCGAAGAAGGTGACGCGGCTCTGGGGGTAGTTCTGATTGAAGAAGAAGAAGTGTGCATTCGGCACATCGTTGCGCGCGTTGACGAACCGCAGCCCGCCGATGAACACGTCGTCCTGCTTGTCGACGAGGACCTTGGAATGGCTGAAGTCGATCGTCGCGTTCTCTCCCGGATATCCCAACCATACCGCGGGGTTTCCGTCCGACTGGAGCTGCACGTTGCCGAGCGCCTCCGGGCCCGAGAGCACAGTGGTCCCGGAACGGAAGTAGACGATATCCCCGGCATAGGGTCCGGTCGTTCCGTGCAGGACGAAGAGCGGAGCCACGCTGTTGAAGGGGCTGCCCTTGCTGCCGTTGCCGTTGACCGCCGCCTTGGGGTCCACGAATACGAACCCCGCAGTCGTCGCCTGTACACTCCAGGTCGCGGTCACGCTGTGGCCCTCCTGGTCGGTGACGGTAACGGTCACCGGATACGCCGCCGTGCGGATCTGTGCCGCGGTCGGGGTCCAGGTCACGATGCCGTATTCGGGGTTGCCGATATCCGATCCGATCGTCATCCCGGAGGGGCCGGAGTCGAGGCTGTAGTGAAACGGATAGGCCCCGCCCTGAACGACGATCGGGACCCGGTACTGGACCGTACCGTCGGCATACGCCCGGCGCTGACGGGCCCACGGGGCGGTCTCGCTGTCCGGGCGCGGGAACACCAGCGTCATGGGCATCTTCGCCGGAATGAAATAGCCGTTAGGCAGCCGCCAACCCCCGGCGACGGCTACGCAGGAGAAGACCCCCACCACGATCCCCAGCAGCGCGCGATTCCACATCGGCGGATCCTCGTCAGGAAATCGGGTACTTTCGGCTCAGTTGACGGTCTTCTGCAGCGCGACCGATTTTTCGCCTTCGAAACCCTGCGTATCGATGGCGCTGATGCGGAAGTAGTAGCTGCCCGCCGGGAGGTTGATGGTGTACTGGGTCGCCGTTCCGTCATTGATGTTGACGAAGCTGGGTGTATCGGTGGCCGTCGGGCCGTAGTAGAGGCGATACCCGGCGATCTCGCTCAGCGAAACCGGCGTGTTGTCCAGTCGTGTCGTAGGGGCGCTCCAGCGCAGGGTCGCCGCGCCGACCGTCGGGCTCGGTGTACCCGACGACGTACCCGCGGGAACAGGTGCGGCGGCGGGGCTCGAGGTCGGGGCGGAACTCACCGATGCGTTCCGGCAGCCGCCCAGGAAGAAGGCCGACCATACCAGCAGGATTAACAGGTTTCGGCCGCCCATCGTGATTCTTCTCTGTTTGTTGGGGGCAATCGGCGCCACCGCCAGCGCCGAGTGCACTGGAAGATAATCGTAATTGAAGATCCCGGTGTGGACTGTGACCCGATTCACCCTACGGCACGCGCGCCCGCCGAGCGCAGCGTCGTCCGACGTTCCGAGCCTATCCCTCGACGGACTCGGTGTTCGGGTCCGGATCGGGCAGCGCGCGCAATGCGTGCTCGATCGTCGCGAACAGGCGATCGGCGGTTACCCCCGTTTTCGCCAACACGGCCATCCCGGACATGAAGGCCGCCAAGTAGTCTGCCAGTTCTCCGACCAGCGTACCTTCCGGGAGCGTGCGCCGGCGCAGCCCCTCCTCGAGGCGTCCCTTCAGGAGACCGAGAGACGATACCTGGATGGACTCGTCGATGGCGTCGATCACGCGCGACGGCAGCGTCGTTCGATCGCAGGATGCGGCGCTGTTGACGACCATGCAGCCGCCGGGCAGCCCCGGTTCGGTCAACATGGTTGCCACCGAGCGCAGGAATCCGCGCAGGGCCTTTTTCAGATCCGGTTCGACCGCGAGCACGTCGGCGTGCACCGCGAGCCGCCGCTCACGATAGCGTTGCAGCGCGGCGAGGTAGAGCCGTTCCTTGTTGCCGAACGCGGCGTACAGGCTGGGCTTGCTGATGCCCATCACGCGCGTCAACTCGGTAAGGGAGGCACCGTGGTAGCCGCGACGCCAGAAAACGGCCAGTGCCGCATCCAGCGCCCGCTCCTTGTCGAACGTTCTGGGTCGTCCGCGTGCCACCTGCCTGCCTCCTCGCGCAGATCAGCGGGTCCTTGACAAATATTATACCGACCGGTAATTTTTGTACCATTCGGTATCTATTTAATGCGGCCGGTCGGCCCGCTCCGAGGGGGGACAACCAAGGGGGAAGCCATGTCCGAACCACGCAAGATCCGCGTCCTCGTGACCGGGGCGACCGGCTTTCTGGGGCGCAACATTCTCGCAGCGATCGGCGCGCACCCGGCGATCGAGCCGGTCGCGGCCTGCCGGGACCCGTCGCGACTGCCCCGCAGCTTCGCGGGCATGGTCCGTGCGGGAGATCTGTTGGACGCAGAATACCGGCGGGATCTGATGAAGGACGTCGACGTCGTCTGTCACGCCGGGACCTGGGCCTCGATGTGGAGCCACCGGCGACTGGAATCAATCCGATTCTTCGAGCCCGCCCGCGACCTCATCGCACAGGCCGTCACCCAAGGCGTGCGGCGGTTCGTGATGGCCAGCACCGTGGCGATCGGAGAGGTTACGCGCGACGGCACGCCACACGACGACTGCTCATCCAAGCGCTACACGGGGTTCTGGCCGCACTTGGATTATCTGATCGACCTCGACGACTACATGCAGGAGAACAGCCATCGAGGGACCCGGATGGTGACACTGCGGCTCGGCCATTTCGTGGGCGCTGGGAACCGCCTGGGCGTGTTGCCTGCACTCGTACCGCGCCTGAAGACGTACCTCGTCCCCTGGCTGGCCGGCGGGAGGAAACACCTGCCCCTGACCGCGGACGTCGACCTGGGGCGCGCCTTTGCGCTAGCCGCTGTCGCCGACGATCTCGACGACTACGAATCATTCAACATCTGTGGACCGGAATTCCCCACCCTGCGCACCGTGGTGACTCACATCGCGCGACGGACCGGCGCCCCGAAGCCGCGCTACAGCGTCCCCTATCCGGTCGGCTACGCGTTCGGCCGGCTCATGGAGGCGTCGCATCGTATCCTGCCCGGCTCATCCCCTTTCCTCACACGCTCCATCGTTCACCTGTGCGAGGACTGGATCTGCCCGAGCGACTACGCGCGCAAGAAGCTCGGATACAGGCCGAGGAAGGACTGGCGTACAGCGGTCGACGAGCACTTGGCCGACCTGAAGGCTGAAGGATATCCCTGGCCGCGGCTCTGCCAGCCCTGACACTTCGCCGGGGAAGTCCCGTACGCACCATTCCCCGCCCGCACCGTCTCGCGTAGGATCGGCAGGGGAACGGCTACGGATCTGTTCGCGATGAGCGGGTTTTCGGATTACCTGAATGAGGTGTTCGCGGCGTTCGGGCCGATCCGGACGCGGCGGATGTTCGGCGGCTACGGCGTGTATCATGACGGGGTGATGTTCGCCCTGGTCGCCGACGATACGCTCTATCTGAAGGCGGACGCGGAAACGACGCCGGACTTCGTCGCGCGCGGACTCGGTCCGTTCGAATATCTACGGCAGGGGAAACGCGTTCAGCTCTCCTATTATCTCGCCCCGGCGGAGGTTCTCGAGGCGCCGGAGGAGGCGCGTATCTGGGCCGAGCGCGCCTACCGGGCCGCACTACGCGCGAAACGCCGGCCGGCCGGCGGCGGCCGCTGAAGCGCATCCGCATCGCACCGGGATTTGGACCTGTCACCCGCTCGGGCGGAGCCCTCGCGCCCGGTAGCCGCGGGTCGCGGACGGGGACCCCGCCGTTCACGCAGGAGGATTCGATGGTCGACAACGAAGCACACCGATCCCACCGCGTCGGCTGGCTGCGTGCCGCGGTGCTGGGGGCCAACGACGGTATCGTCTCCACCGCGAGTCTGGTGATCGGCGTCGCGGCGGCCCATACGGGTCACGAGGCGATCCTCGTCGCCGGCGTCGCCGGACTGGTTGCGGGGGCGATGTCGATGGCAGCCGGAGAGTATGTCTCGGTCAGCGCGCAGGCGGATACCGAGGCGGCGGATCTCGAACTCGAGCGGCGCCACCTCGCGGAGGACCTCGCGTTCGAGCACCGCGAACTCGCGCGGATCTACGAGGACCGGGGCCTCGACGCGGAACTGGCGCGGCAGGTCGCAGAACAACTCATGGCGCACGATGCCCTGGACGCGCACGCGCGCGACGAGCTCGGGATCGTCGATCGCGCCCGCGCCCGGCCGATCCAGGCGGCACTGTCCTCGGCTGCGAGCTTCACGGTCGGGGCCGCCCTGCCGCTGCTGCCGGTGCTGTTCGCACCGGGGCGATGGCTGATCCCGACGGTCGCCGGCCTGTCGCTGCTGTTCCTCGCGGCGCTGGGAGCGGTCGCGGCGCGCGCCGGTGGTGCGCCGGTCGGGCGGGCCGCCCTGCGCGTGACGTTCTGGGGCGCGCTGGCGATGGGCGCGACCGCCCTCGTCGGCGCCCTGTTCGGGATCTCGGCGTGACGCAAAAGTATCCGCTGCGCGGGCAGCGATACCAGGCCGGCGGCTTCATGGCCCAGGCGTAGTGTGCTACCGTCCCGCTCTCGGGAAGGAAAACACCAAACCCGCCGGCGGCCACGCCCGACCGCAGGGCCCCGGCGCGAACGATACCACCCGGATGACGCAAAAGGGGGAACCATGAAGGACATCTTCTTCTTCGATAGTATGCTTACGCCCAAGATCATCGTTGTACTCTACTGGATCATGCTCCTGTCGGTGGTGCTGTCCGGGCTGGGGCTGATGTTCGCCGGGCATGCCTTCTTCCGCGGCCTGCTGGCGATTCTGTTCGGCGCGGTGGGCGTGCGGATCTTCTGCGAGCTGCTGATCGTGATGTTCAAGATGAACGAGGCGCTGCAGGAGTTACGCAGCCGTTAGGCGGGATCTCCATCCGGAATATGGGCCTGCGGGAGAGGGGGGGTGTTCCGCGGCGATATAAAGCGGTATTGATCCCCTCTCCCTGTGCCTCCCCCGGAGGACGGGGGAGCATTGCACGGCGTCGGGGCGTAACGATGGCGCGGAACTCCTGTGGGTGCCGCAACCCCGGATTCCGGCCTGCGGCCTGCATCCGGGCTACTTCGGGCGCGCCGAATGTAGCCCGTATATGGTCTCCTCCCATTTTGCAAGGCCGTGAGCGGGTCGATGGCAGGGACAGGTTGCGTCCGTATATTCGGCCTGTTGGTGAGGACCCGCGAGGGGTTCTCTGGCCACGATGAA
>Ga0256829_1000324_pt1 | contig 52203 bp, 61 predicted proteins | sample 131447metaG_FD_185979 | JGI IMG/M metagenome (GOLD analysis project Ga0256829, IMG submission 185979) | Hydrothermal vent microbial communities from Lau Basin, Pacific Ocean - 131-447 | ecosystem: Environmental > Aquatic > Marine > Hydrothermal vents | place: Pacific Ocean: Lau Basin | collected...
ACGGCGTTTCGGATGCGCTCTGCATATCGGCTCCGCGGCTTCGCCACTGCGCCGATACGCCCGCGCCCTACGCCTACCGGGGACTACGCGCCTTCGCTTCGCTCTCCTTGGCGCGTAGCGCACGAAGTTCTGGCACAAAGCGGCAACGCAAAGTGCAAGACCTAAAACATAGGATACCAGCAATGCTATTACCGTCACGAGCGCGGCACGCCATCCATCACGACGAGCGTAATAGGGCAGGCATCGCGGCCTATTGGAATCGGCACGGGCGCACGACCGGCGCCGACACACGTGCCCGCGACATACGGACGTTGGCGTGGATGTGGGCGTGGGGGGTCGTCGACCGCTATATCGTTCAGGATCTGCTCGGGGTGTCGCGCGCATCCGCGGGCCGAGTCCTGACACGGCTGCGGCGGCATCACTTGATCCAGGCGGTCCCTACGGACGGCACGCCAGCCGTGCCGTGGATGCTCACAAATGCCGGTGCAGAGACGATCGGCCCGTACCTTGGCGAGGACGATCTCACAATATCGCCGGTCACCCGATTGGACCGGGCCAACCAGAACACCTTGGCGCGCAACCTTCTTGTTCAGAGATTCGCGATTCGCGTCGGTCTCACTCCGACACCGGTGATCGCCTCGTTGACCGCAGACGCTGGCGTCACAGCATCCGCAAAAATAAAGATCAGACCGATAAGGCAGGCGCAGAGATCTGCCTTTCGGCTTCCAGCAGGCGTTGTACCGGATGCCATCGTTGATGTCATTGATGCGGGCCCCAACAGCGGCTCGGATGTGATATTCCGCGCTGCTGTAAAGTGCCAACAAACAGTCGAACCCGCGGATAAGGTTGCGCGGATTATGGCCGGGTACTGCGCGGCTTTGCGTGACCGCGCTTTGAGCGCGGTGGTGTACTGCGGTACCCGCCCGCATATCCTGTCGCGCTACCAGCGCGCGATGTCCTTCGACCTGCGAGAATGGATCCGCGCGCCATCCAGACACTGGGTCGCCGTACCCGATTCGGCTCCGTACGCCGGCTGGATGTACTCCCGTGTCGTCGTCCTTGCCGACCCCGCAATGGAGACACAGTATTACCACACGATACTGCCTCCCCCCGCAATCTCCGGATAATCCGCCCGCCCGAGGCGGGGGCACAACGGGGCGGCCTGGATGTGCCTGGATCCTCTAGCCCCGGCGGGCCCACCTCCGTCGCCCTCAGGCGGCGTCGCGGCTTGCTGGCGGCTGTGAAAAGCGAGGTCAACGTAATAGGGGCAGCCATGAATGTGCTGCAAGAGCTGCTGGAACACGCCGCGCAAACCCTCGATACAACCGCCCAGGGGTCGCGGGAGGCGGCAATGCGCATTGCGCACGATCTCCGTGAAGTTCCGGCGAGGTTGGGTTTTGCCAGATCGGCGGGGCAGGTTTATCCGATAGCGGATTTGCTGATCGAAGCCGGGGGCCTTATTCGCCACGATGCGCCGGATACAAGCCCGCGCGCTTTTCGAGGTCGCTAGAACGATCGATCGGCGCCAACAGGAGGCCCTGCACCTTCGGAACACGGGCACAGACATGGAGGGATTCGACGCATTCTACCTGTCGTGGCTGCAAGATATCGAAGGCCAGCCGTTTGCGTTCGAGTTCCGGTGCCGGGTCGATTAAAGGCATTTTCACAGTTCGAAAACGGCTCTTTGTTTTCGAAGTCGGTCGCGCGGGGCGCACCGATCGACTCAAGATAGCGGCCCTGCCAGCCGGAATCTTGAGCCCGGACTCCCCGGATTGCCCACGATTCCGCACTGCTTCAGGCAGCGCTCGGCGCAGGCGGCGCGCTCCCTAATTTTCTTCCGCACCGAGGCCTGGCGCGGGCCCCAATTTCCGCCTGCACCTAGTAGACGATGCCAGACCTTGCGTGAACCCCCGGGCGCGAAGCAAAAAGCCCGGGACCGAAACAGGAGATCGAGACTATGTCGGATACCGCGCGACGCTCCACCCCGACTGAGAAGATGCTGCAGTACGCCCGCAAAGTGGCTGCGGCGCTGGGAGAGGACCTCCCGGAGGAAGTCGAAGCCAGCTTCGACGCCTGCCGGGACTGGCTGGATCAGAACGCCGAGCGCGTTCCGCCGACCGAAAAGCAGGTCAGTTTCGCCAAGCAAATTGCCGAGGCGTCCGGCGAGGACATCCCGGACGATGTGCTTGCGAGCAAAGCGAAGCTCTCCAGGTGGCTCGACGAGCACGCGGGCGGTGTCTGAGGTCCTGGTGCGCGAAACGGCAGGCACGGAGAAGCCCCATGCGCCATGACCACTCGAGATCGAACGCGACCCGGATGATCTGCTCGAGTGGGTGGACCTGTTGCTCCTGGCTTTCGACGGGGCCATGCGCAGAGGATACGCGCCCCGGCGCATCCGCGCCGCCTACCGCGAAAAACTCGCGGCCAACGAACATCGCAGATGGCCGGATTGGCGGAGGGCAGATCCGGAGAAGGCCATCGAGCATATCCGGGAGGGGTGATCGGTGAAGGTCGGCGGCTTGTTCTGGTTTGCGGCGCTCACCGCCTTTCTCGGCTGGGTCATGCTTGCGACACAGCCCAACGAGCGGCTCGCCCGCGCCTGTGCGCCGGTCGAGTGGGCCGGCAACGTCACGCTTTCGGCCACGGCGATCCTCGATCCCTCCGGCGAGGCGGCGACCAAGCACTTTTTCGACCAGACCGACTACGCCTGCCAATACACCCTCTGGCGGCTGTTCTATGGGCAGGCGTGGGAACGTGAACACGAGAAGAAGCGCCAGGAGACGGGCGGCGGACCGTGAGCTTCACATTCGGGATACAGCAGGTCGTTCTTCTCGTTGCGGGCGCCGCCGCGATGCTCGTGCTCTGCCGGTCGGACCGGGTCGAAGATCAGCGCAAGGCGCAGCGCCTGCGTTTCCTCGGATACACCCTGCTCGCTCCCGTTATCGCCTGGGCCACGGTGTCCGGCATGCGCGAGAAACTCGGCGCCGATGCCGTGGCCCTGGTCTCGGGCATGCTCCTGGGGGATGCGCTCTTCCATATGCTCGAGCGCAGGCAGCGCAGGCTGCGTGCCTGGCGCGAACACAGGGCACGACGCAGCGCGCGGGAACTGCAGGAGCTGCGGGGTATCGGCAAGCAATACGGGGGGGAGAAACGCCGATGATCCCGGCGCAGCCACCTCTTCTCCTCGCGATCCTGCTGCTCGTCGTGAGCGCGGCCGGGGGTTCCATGCTGAGTCTAGCCGCCTTCGCCGGGCATCCCGCTCTGCGGCTTTTGCTGTGGGCCGAGAGTCTGTCCATCGCCGCACCGGCCCTGATGCTCGCGGGCTTGTCCGGGGTGAGCGCGCTCTGGGTGGCCGGGCTGTCGGCGTTCGGGTTCCTGGCCGGATGGAAGTTGCATCGGAGATTTTCCTCACTCCGGCGGAAGCGGCGATGATCGAGGCGCCCCCGTTGTTGATCGCACTGACTGCGGCGTTCCTGTTTGCGGCGGGCGTCGCCACCTGCGCCCACGCACAGGCGGCCGCCGCCGCGTTGCGCGCGAAAAGGGCTCGGCGCGGCGCCCTGCACGGGCTGGTCGCGGTGTTGTGGCCGCCGGCCGCCGCCTGTGCGATCCTGTTCACGGGTTTTGACGCCTACCTCGGCGCGCTCACCTACGCAATCGGCATCGTCTGGCTGCTCGTCACGTACCGGCAACCGCCCTGCGGAGGTCGCGTGTTCCCGGTCTTGGGGCTCGCTTTATTCGGGATCGGTTTTCTGTGGGGCTTGGCCCCGTACCCAGCCCAGGCGGCCGCCTCCACCCGGGGAGCGGCAATCGACGTGGTCGAGCTGGTGGATTTCTCTTGCCCGCATTGCCGCGCGGAGGCGCAATACATCCCACAGATCGCGCGTCGCGTCGCAGCAAGCGGCGGGATCTTCAGGATCGCCCCGATCGGGCCGCAGCAGGACGGCGTCCCGGCCCCGGCCGTATCCGTTTACTACGCCCTGCTCACGGCATCGCGGAATTCGACCCGAACCGGGATCGCTGCGGCCGAGGCCCTCTATCGGGGTTACCAAGCCCAGGCCGACCTCGCAGGGGCGCAGGGCGTGCTCTCCTGGCTCGAGACGCAGATGGGTACGATACCCCAGGCGCGGATCTTGAGTCTGCTCGATACACAGCGCCCGCAGCGGCGGTTCTGGAAGGCGGCCGGTCTCGCCAGGCGGGCGTCCGTGAGCCTGTTGCCTGCCTTCGTCTACCTGTCCGCAACCACCGGGAAGGTGCTCGGAGCGGACCAGTGGCGCGGGAACGCCGGCTTGCTCGCGCGGCGGGCGCTCCACAGACTCGGAGATTGAACGGATGCAACGTCGAAGCATACTGATCTCGGCAATTTGCTGCCTGGCGGTTTCGTCGCTGCCCGGCTGCGCGATCTTCCGCACCCACCACTCGCCGCAGCTTGCCGCGCAGCGTATATACTTCGGGCGCCTCCCGCAGGGCGCGACAGCCAGCGTAGAAAGTACGCCGCAAGCCGCCACGCTTCCCGCGCACAACATCCAGGGCGTGTACGTAGTCCGGGCACCGGACTGGGTGCCCGGATCGGCCCCGGTCACACCGATCCGGTTCGTCGGCACCGGGGCGCAGGTTGCCAAACGGCCGATATCGCGTGTCGAGCCGCGTACAAAGCCGCCCCTGCCCAAACCGGAGCCGGGAGCGGCACCAAGGCGTAAGGGTCCGGAAAACACGACCAGAAGGCGCACGCAGAAGCGGCCGGTCCTTCGCGTGTTTTTCGGAGTCGACAGCGCCTCAATACCCCGAAAGGAGCGGATCCTGATCGCAGCCGTGCGCGGCGTGCGGTTTTGTGTCGCGGGCCATGCGGATCCGAGAGGCGGGAAGGTTTACAACCTGCGCCTGTCGGCAACGCGAGCGATCGCGGTCGGCCGCTTGCTCCAAAGGGCCTCGAAGCGGCGGATCATCGAGATCGAGGCGTTCGGAAAGACGCTGGCCGGGCCGCGGTACGGCTTCGATCGTAGGGCGGATGTGTACCGCGGGGCCTGCCCACAGCCCGGCGCCGGACACCCAGGGTCGGGAAGCGGCCCCCTGGGCGCAGCCCACGCCGGCACGACCAACTCCGGTTTGCGCCTAGTGTCCTCCGAGAGGGCCCGGTAGCGTAACCTTCCGACCCCCGCCTCGCGCGGGGGCTTTTCTCGCCCAATTCCGCGCTGCACCTAGTGACCTCCGAGAGGGCCCATCGGCGGGTCCGCGAGGAGGCGGATATGGCGAATCTCTGGACGAAGCTCCAGCAGGTGCCTGAACCCCCGTGTACCGGCTGCGGGCACTATAACGAATGCGCCGCGAGCGCCCTGGCCTGTCGTACCTTTGCAGCCTACGTGCATGGAGGCGACTACAGTCGCGGCCGCAAGGCCCCGAGCCGGGCAATCTATTTCCGGATCTTTCGATCGGATTCGGAGGAAGAGGAGAATGGCAAGCAGGCCGTAGAGGCGGCCTGATCCCCGTGAGCGGCGCGCGCCCGACCGGCCTGCCGGTTCAAGTGCGCGCCTAGTAACCCCCAACAGGCGCCCGCCCCGGTACGTATCCAAGGTACCGCAGGTTTTGCGCCAGCCAGGAGCGTAAAGTGCAAATGCCGGAAAAAAAGCCGGACCTTGGGCTCAACGCCGACGCGGTACTCGTGACCGGCGAGGCGGATACCGAAAGCACCCTGTCGAGGGCCGCCGCCGCGGCCGCAGGCCTGGTGGTCCACGACGTTCCGGTGGCGATCTGGCAGAACGGCCTCGTGCTGTTCGAGTTCGGGGGCAAGGACGCGCCGATGCAGGGACACCCTGAAGTGGTCCAGGCGGTGCGCGGGTTCATCGAGGACATCGTCAAGGCGTGGGAACTGGCGAAAGAATCCGCAGGCGGCTGACCGCGGGGATCCGCGCGGCCTTGGTCCTGGCCTTCGCAACCGGGGCCGGCGCACAGGCGCACGATCTCGGCGTCATGGGCAAGGTGTGGCCCATCGCGGATCAGGACCTTCTCGTGCAGATGGCGCAGGCGGCCGCGCACGTCGATTGGCGCGCGATCCAGCGGCGCATGCTTGCGTCGGCCCGCTACCGGCTGCGTCATATGCCGGATGCCGGAATTCCCGAGGCACGGCACACCTGGACCCGGTACATGGATCCCTCGATCGTGCTCCGCCAGGACATCGAGGTACCCGTGCGGCAGGCGGACGGCCGGTACACCTGGCGTGTGCTCTACCCGAAGGGCACGAAAGTGAATCCCCTGCAGACCGGCATCCGGCCGGTGACGCGCATGCTGTTCTTCGACCCCCGGGATCCGGGCCAGTGGGCCTTCGCCCGCGCCGCAAAACGGGCCTTTCCGGATCGCCTGATCCTGGTCGCGACAAGCGGCGATCTCCCGCGGATGGCGAAGACGATCGGGCAACCCGTGTTCTACTCCGTACCGAAGCTCGCCGGGCGCCTCGGCGTGACCGGCGTGCCGGCGCTCGTCGGCGTCGGCGGGGGCGCGCACGAGTTCGACCTCGCGGTCACCACGTTCGGGCCCAAGGCCGTGACCGATCTCGCCCACGTGCGTGAACGGCTGCAGGAGGCATGGGACGGGATCCCTGGACACAGGAACGGAAAACATGCACATCGGCATCACGACGCACGATAAGGCCGCGGCGAAGATCGCAGCGGCGCTTCTGTCGGCGGCGCTTCTGCTCGCTCCGGCGCGGCCGGCTGCGGCGATCGGCCTGGTCTGCCGCGGCGCGCCGCTCGCCGCGACGGCGATTCTGAGGATGAACTGGGGCGATTTCCTTCCGATCGTCATCGGGGGCGTACCGATCGGCGGGATCAATCCGCCGATCGTCCACGAAGCCCCGATCTGCGTGTGTCCCTCGCACATCCCGCCATTCGTGCCGGTGCCTGGCATCGGCATTTCGTTCTGGGAACCGCTCTACCTCGCCGGAACCACGCGCGATCCCGGGTGCGCGGTCTCGCTCGGAGGGGTCAACCTGCTCGGACACGCCTACGACACCGAGATGGGGCAGCGCCGCGCGGCTACACCGGGCCGGCGCAGCGGCTCGCTGCTGCAGGTCCACTGGTACGATTTCCCGGCCTTCGCGTTGATCAACGCCGCCGCCAACACTGTTTGCGAAAACCTCGGCGCTACTTTCAATCTCGCCGGGATGACCGAGATCGACCCGGTGTGGAACAACGACCTGTGGTCGGCCATCTTCTCTCCGGAGGATGCGCTGTTCGCCAACCCCGTCGCCCAGGCCGCCTGCGTGGTGGATGCCCTGACCTCGTCACTCAATTTCCCGCTCGATCCGCTGTTCTGGTGCGCCGGGACCTGGGGTTCGGTGTATCCACTGTCCGGAAACGTCAACGACGAGACCTCCGACCAGCAGGGCAACGCCCTCGCGCTCTCGAAGTTCATGGCCTGGGAAGCCCACCTCGGGCTGCTGTGGACCTCCGTAGGACCGGGAGCACAGTGCTTCGCCTACCCCTCGCCGATTTGGATCAAGAGCCAGTACCGAATCGACCCGATCTACCCACTGCCGACGGTGGGGCTGCCGGTCGTAATCGGCGAGACCCCGCTGAGGTGGGGCTATCTGCCGCCGGAGAATTTCCCGCTCGGCGAGGACTCGGCTTATGTCATCTGGAACGCCGAGCAATGCTGCCTGCGGCCATGAAGGCGTAGCTGGCAAGGGGCGCAGCCATGGATTTCGACGCCTGGAGGCGGCTGGCCGAGACGGATCTCGAGGAGTTCGAGGCCAGGCGCGAGGCGGCGGTCGGGGACCTGATCAGGCGCCTGGCCGGCGGCGACCCGCAGAAGGCCCAGCGTCTGCGTGCCGTCCAGTGGCGCATCGACCGTGAGCGCGAGCGATGCAGGCACCCGCTGGTTTTCGCCGGGCGCCTCTACGCCCGCATGTGGGATGCGGTTCTGCGCCCCGGGGGGCTGTTGGACCAGATAAATCGTATGTGGCAGCACGATCTGAAATCAGCAGTCGCCGGAACCGCCGCTGCTGCGGCGATCCTGCTTCTGACCTCGGTGGTTGCTTCGGCGGCCACCTACGAGTACCGCGTGCCGGTACACGGCGTGCCGCTGCCGGCGAGCCTGCTTTGTAACGCCCCGTCTGTGACGTTCAATTACGACCCCGCAAACGCAGTAGTAGAGTCGAACGGAAGCACACATTCGGTCTATCACGTAACCGTGCCGGCGAATTGCGGGCATGCGGTGTTGAGAATCGTCGGGGCGGGCGGCGGAGGCGCTTCATCTTCCAGCGGTGCCGGAAACGGCGGAAACGGCGGTCAGGTCTACGAGACGATCCCGATTCCGTCTTCCTATGCCGGCACCTCCTGGACGATTTACGCGGGCGGCGGCGGCGCCCCCGGATCCGGTTATAGCGGCGGTATCGGCGGAGGTTTGTCCGCGGTCTTCGCGGCCGACGGGACGCTGCTCGGCGCCGCCGGTAGTGGCGGCGGAGCGGGCAGCTACGGCGGACAAGGCTCCGGAGTGAATGGAGGGGCGGGCGGCGGTCCGAGCGGTGCCCCCGGAGCGAAGAGTTATTGCGAAGTCCGCCATAACCTCCGCCCGGCCACTCCCGGCACTCAAACCGGGCCGGGTCTCGGCGGCCCAGGCGATTTTATCGACTGCACCACAGGCGACGGTAACAACGGCAGCGGTTACGAAGGCGGGGCACGCACCGCCTTCGGCGACTACGGAAACGGAGGTGGCGGAGGTGGCGGTGACGGCTACTACGGGGGCGGCGGCGGATACTTCGGTGGGTTTTACTACTACGGCGGCGGCGGGGCCGGCGGATCCGGATACAGCCCACCGTTCGCAACGAACGTGACCAACCAGCCCAACGCCACCCCAGGTGGCGCAGCGGGCTCTTACGGTGGCAACGGCTGGGTCACGATCAACTGGAAGCCGTGATTTGCCGCCCTCTCTCCCCGCGCGCGCGGCCCGGTATCGGCCGGCCCCCTAATCCGCCCCTGCACCTAGTATTCTACGGGCCGCCCCGTGCGCCGCCCTTCATTGTTTAAGCACCGCCATCCGCGGTCGCGGGCCGGGGCGGACCCTTCGATTTCGATCATGTCTCGGAAGGGGAGAGGTGGTATGGGGCGCGGTAACGGAATCTCGGACCACAAGGGCAGGCCGCTACGCGCCACTGCCGGGGAAACCCGCATCTGCGTCTGGACGCACCCGGAAAACAGCCCGCCGGCCGGAAACGGCAAGCCGCCGCGAAACGGCTCCGCCAAGTGGTACCGGTACGAGCTGACCCCGCCGTCGATCACGCCGCGATACTCCTTTGTCGAGCCGCTGGACAGCCGTGTGCGCGGCCTGCGCCGCGGGGAGACCGCTGCGGAAGTCCTGCGGACACTGACTGCGGAACTCGAAGCGCGGGAAGACGGGCTGCCGAAACGATTTCGTGTCCATGGGTCCGATGCGTGACCGCCTCTATTCGGCCTGGGTCCGCGTCCTGCTCTTCTGGTGGATCGCGTCGACCGTCGGCTGGGCGTTCAGCAACGACGCAATCCGCGGCGCCGCCACCAGGCTCGGACTGATCCTTCCCGGCACCCCGGTCACCGCTCTCAACGCGGCCTGGGCGGCTTGGCGGGTGCTGGTGCGCTGGAGCGCGCCCGCGCTCATGATCGCCGCCGCCGCAGCCGCGATCGGGGCCGCCGGCGTGTTCGCCCTCTACGCCATCCGCAACCGCAATCCCAACAGGCCCATACCCGGGGGCAAACCCTCGCCGAGGCGCAGCCTCCTGCGCCGGGGCAACCGGGCGCAGGAGACGTCCTGTTGGCGGGGAATCGAGGTGACGATCGGCGCGCTTCCGCGGCCGGACTGGCAACCGGGGCCGTTCCCGATGCTCGAACTCGAAGGGCTCGACGCCTACGACCTGCCGGCGCCCCACCGGCGGTTGCTGCACGAGGTGATTTCCTGGGTCGCGGCGCAAAAGGGCGCCTACGTCGGCCCCGGGCATACGGAGGGTAGGCGGCCCGGCGAGGGCCTGCTCGAACATACGCTCCATGTCGTCAACCGTGCCGCAGCCGCCGCGTCCGGCGGGAAAGCGGCGCCCGACAGGGTCGGGCTGCTCCTGATCGGCGCGGCGGCACACGACGCCGGCAAGGCGCTGGTCTGGCGCCGGACGGCGGCGGGCGATTGGAAACGCAGCGGATGGCACGATGAGGCCGGCGCCCGTCTGCTCTCGCAGACGCCCTCATTTACGGACCTGCCGGAATCGGATCGGCGCATCCTGTCGATCCTGATTGGCTACGAGCACAAGCCGTCCCTGGCTCCGCGTCTCGAAGGTCCGGAGCGCGCGCGGCTCGAGTGGCTGCGCGCCGCCCTCGCCGGCGCCGATCGCGAGGCGACGCGCGAGGAGAAGAAGGCACTGTTCGAGACCGGCCGTTTCGCCAAAACAGGCGGCGAAGGCGGGCGAGATCAGATCCTGCTCAACGCCTTCTTCCAGGCGCTGCGCGCCGTCCACTTCCAGGTACCGGGCATCAAGCCGGGACTGCGTGCGAGCGCTTGGCGCACCGGCAATCGGCTCTACCTGCTCGAGCCCGGTCTGCGAACCCAGGTGCTCAAGGCGCTTCCGGAAGATCTGGCCGCCGCCTACGGCGGCGATTACCGGCCCAAGGGCGGAGTCGCGCCCGTCACGCGCGATTTGCTCGGGTTGCTGGAGCAGAAAGGATGGGTGGTCGGAGAACACGACGGCGTCCGCGCCAAGCCGCCGTTGTGGCGCTTTCGCAGTGGGAGCAAGGACTTCTCCGGCGTCATTGCCCTCGACCTTCCGGCCGACCGGCTGACCGGCCTGCCCGGTGATACCCACTTCCCTGTGCAGCTGCTCGATCCGGTCTTCCCCCCTGCGGCCGGCGCGCATAGCGATCGCCAAGGGCAATCACGCCCATCGCCTGCAGCCCCCTCCCCAGGCCCGCCGGAAGGAGGGTCCGCCGGATCCGCCGAGGTCGCGGAGGGAACGAAACCGCAGGCGGCTTCCCCGGGGGCGAACTTCCCGGCAGGGACCCCAGCCCCGGGAGGGGCTCGCCGCCCTGCAAGGGCTCGCCGCCCTGCAAGGGCTCGCCGCCCTGCGGGGGCTCGGACTGCACAGGAGGATCTCGGGGAGTTGTCCGCCCGGACCGGATTGAGTATCGAGGAACTCTCCCGCCGCCTGCGCGGGGACAGCAGGAAGGAGCCGGACCGGGCACAACCCACTGCCAGGGATCGGCAGGAGAGCGGCGGGCAAACCGACGAGGCCAAGATCATCCCGTTTCCGGCGCATCCGAGCCAGAGAGAGGATTGATCGGCCGCCGGGCACACCGCCGCCGATCGGCGGTGCGGCCCTGATTTCCAGGCTCAAAGCAGGCTAAAAAAAGTCCCGCCGACGCCCCTGTAATTTTGGCCTGCACCTAGTGTCCAGTGAGAGACCCCGACATCGGGGTTAAACCGAGCCGAGGACCGCGTCCATCCACCGGGCGCGTTCCCGGCAGATGGCGCAGTCCTCCTGTAAGGAGGGCAAGATGAGCATGCTAATTTTCGCCACCTGCGTGGCGGCCAGTTTGGCGCTCCACTTCAAGGTGGTGCGCCCCATCCTCGCCTCCGTCGGGCTTCTGTGACGGAGGCGGCGTGGTGAGACGGTACCGGAATCAAGTGTGTCGCGGCCCTCGTGATACCTGCGGGACTTCCGTGTCCCGCAGGGACTCGGTCTCGCGACAAGCTTTTGGGCCCCGGCCGCCCTGCGTCCGTCGCCGCTACGGACTTCCTCGTTGGGAAGCCCTCCGCGACGACTCCCACAATGGCTGGACGGCGTTTCGGATGCGCTCTGCATATCGGCTCCGCGGCTTCGCCACTGCGCCGATACGCCCGCGCCCTACGCCTACCGGGGACTACGCGCCTTCGCTTCGCTCTCCTTGGCGCGTAGCGTCGGTGCCGTCTCACGCACGGTTTTTCTTCATTCTTCCAACCCCCGCCTCGCGCGGGGGTTTTTCGTTTCTGAATCCGGCGCTGCACCTAGTGCCCTTCGAGAGAACCCATTTGGGGGTTCACTAAGGAGGCGGCTATGTGCAATTTCGTTCGAGACGAAGGGGGGCGGTACCACACCCCGCCCGGCGGGGTAGAGGAGCAACGGATCCTGGACGAGGCCGATCGCATACTCCGTAGTCGGTACCGGCGTGGTCGGGTCTTGCGCAACCCGGTCGATGCGCGGGAGATGTTCCGCTTGCGTATGGCCGAGTTGAAACACGAGGTGTTCGCGGTCCTGTTCCTCGACGCCCGCCACCGTGTGATCGCGTACGAGGAGCTGTTCCGCGGAACGATCGACGGGGCGTCCGTCCACCCGCGCGAGGTGGCGCGGCGGGCGCTGGAGACGAATGCGGCGGCCGTGGTTTTCGCCCACAATCACCCGAGCGGCAACCCGGAACCGTCGGAGGTAGACAAGTCGCTCACCAAGCGACTCCGGGGCGCGCTCGGCCTCATCGAGGTCCGCGTCCTCGACCACATCGTCGTCGGAGCGGAGGGGGCCGTCTCCTTCGCCGAACGCGGGCTCCTGTAGTTCTTTCGCAACCCCCTCCCGAAACCGGGAGGGGGTTTCTGTCGCCGTAGTTTCTCCTGCCGGATCTCCCTCCAATCCCCCCTTGCACCTAGTGCTCTTCGAGAGAACCCATTCGAGGGTTCGTTTGACGGCGGGAGGTGTGCGATGACCGCAGTGCCGAAATCGAAAAAGCAGGACTTGAACGAGTATCAGAAGATCATAGCCGCCGGCTACGAGGGCGGGGAATTCGACTACGTCGAGAACCTGGAAGAGGCGATGCGCGTAGGCGACGGGCTGTTCTCGTTTCTGATGGCCGAGCTGTCGGATGCCGAGGGCTGTGATTGTCTCGATACGGCGATCTGCCGCCTCGAGGCCATCGAACGCGAGGTCGGCGACTGCCTGTCTCTCATGTACGCTGCAGGAGGGCGTTTGCCCTCCTGATCGTAGTGTCTCCTCATTCCCCCCTCCCGGTTTCGGGAGGGGGCTTTCGGCGTCGTGTCCGGCCGTTCGCCATTCGGCGGTCCGCTGCCGGGGTGGCGGCGAGGGCGGCGCTGCCCGTCCCTCCGACCCCGTAATTACAGCCTGCACCTAGTGACCCCCCGAGAGGGCCCACTTGGGGGCCTGTGAGGAGGTGACCATGTACACACCATGGGGTACAGCGGATAGCGTCCATAGATATCCGGACGGCGTTACTTTTGTGAGCACTCCCAGTCACGGAGGGTTCAAGGTTCCGCCCAAGCTGAACCGCCGGATCCCACCGCCCCTTCGCAATGAGGATGGGTGGTACGAGGAGGATTGCGAATGGGCGATCGTAGCCCTTTTCCACCCGGATTCTCCGGCGTTCGGGTCGGACGGGAAGAGTCGGGACGACGTTTGCCGCGACGCCATGCGTGTCGTGAAAGAGTATTTTCCGGACGACTATGAGGCGGCCACCGGGGTGGCGGTGCGCCCGGAGGAATCGCGTATCGTCGCCCGGAGGATAGCCCGCGCAGAGCATCCGAACCACTACGAGGTGCGGTGGGCGTGCCGCGACTGGGACCCTTTGGTGCCAAAAGGGTTCGTCCACGCCGGCGCAAAACGGGTGCGGGACGGGCGCCTGCTGGTGTTTCGGGTCCGGGAGAGTGCGTATCGTCCGGACGCGTTCCTGCATCCTGGAAACCACTCGATCGCGCCCAACGCCCCAGAGAACCAGGAGCTGCTCCGTGATCTGGGGTACCGGGTTGCCCAGGACCCGGACCAGCCGGAACTGTGGCTGGCGCGGTATCCGGACGGCGGCGGGTCCGAGATCAGCTTCGGTTCGGAAGACGCCGCCTGGGAGGATGCGGTGCGCCATGCAGCCGAAACCGGCACCCTGTGGGCTGATGAAGGCGAACCCGCGTCCGCATAATCAATTTCTGCGCCCGAACCCCCTGCGCCGCGAGCGCCGGGGGTTCTTTTTTGGCGCCGGCCGCTCTCTAATTTTCTGCTGCACCTAGTGAGGGTTGACCGGGCGCTCCGGCAGAGCGCGAACCCGACCGAGTGGACCCGCCCATGGTGCCGCCGTTCGTTGTGGAAAACCTCTTCGTTCGTTGCGCAGCACGCACCGCGCAGAGGTCCACCGGCGCGCGAGGGGCCCACGGCCGCCCCTCGCATGCGCATGCGCCGCTGCTGGTCTCCATTACGGAAGCCGCGCGACTGCTGGCGATCGAGCCGGATACGGCGCGCAAGTGGATCGGAACCGGCAGGTTTCCGGTGCCGACCTACAAGCTCGGGCGCCGGCGCATGATTCGCTACGACGAACTGCGAGCGTACGTGCTCTCGCTCGCGCCCAGCACGACCCCCTGCGGGGGAGCATCCCCCTGCGGCCGGAGGGCGGGCCGCGCCCGCGGTAGACCGAGAAACGGAGGATAGCCGATGGAAGGACCACGATTCACGATCCTGGAGACCGCCCCCTCCGGAAGCCTGGTCAACTTGCTCGACCCTGATCCGACCGCACTCAAGCTGGAGGACATGGCCTGGGCGCTGGCGCGGATCCCGCGATTCAACGGACACACCCTCGGCGACTGGCCGGCGGCCGCCCATCTGCTGCTGACGGACGTAATCGGCAGATCGCTGGTCCCGGGGGCGAACTGCACCTTGCGGTTGCACTGGTTGCTGCACGATGCCCACGAGGCCTATATCGGAGATGTGAGCACCCCGCTCAAGCTCGCCCTCGAGCACGAAGGCGGCAACGGGGCGATCCGGTCGATCGCCGACCGCCTCGACCGCAGGATCTACGCCGCGCTCGACGTGCCGATGCCGACGACCCGCCATTACAAGATGATCGAACACGCCGACCGGATCGCACTGTTCGCCGAGGCCCGCGTGTTCGTCCCATCCGCGGCACGCGCCTGGCCGTGGGGGAACCCCGATGATGAGGACGAACGGTTGATCGAGACCGCTGTCAAGCAGGTCCCGCTCATTCCACGCGGGGGGGCAGCCGGCGATTGCTGGATGCGCCTGGTAGCGGCACTTTGCTCCGACGTACGAAAATGGCGTGCCGAATCGTCGTAACGACCCTTTTTCTGGCCCTCACGGCCTTTCTCTGGCACGATACCTCGGCGCGCCCAATCGTACCATCCGGAGCGCGCGGATATTGGTTCTATCTGCTGGAACATCCGCCGAAAGCTCCGCCGCCCGCCCAGTTGCGGGCTGCGCCGGCCACGAAGCCTCGGAAACGCAGATGCGCGAAGGAAGCGACCTGGGCGCCGGACTGCGGATTTCTCACGCCTCGGGATTTCTCCTTCCAGGCCAAGGAGCGCGATGCGCTGCTGCACAGGATGGTGATGCACCCGGGTGATCCGAAGGCGGTGGCGGCGTTCCAGTATTACCTCCGATGGGTCGTCAACCAGGCGATCTACGCGGCCAGGGTCTGGCAGTACAACCGGTTGCAGAACGCAGACCTCGATCCGGACGCCTACTCCCCGATTTCCCAGTATGGGTTGCAGTTGGCGCACAGTATCGAGGGGCAGGGCCGGGCGGCCGTGTGGAAATCGATCCGGCAATGGGGCGGGTTCCTGGTGGTGTTCACCAAGCACGGCTGTGAGTGGTGCCGCGCGCAGGAGGGGCCGTTACAGGCCGTTGCGGCCGATACCGGACTCGCGGTCTATGACGCGAGTTTGCAGGGGGCCTGTCTGAAGGCGTTTTCCGGAAAGAACCGGGCTGGAGAGCCGCTGTGCAGTCCGCCTTCGATGTCCGTTCGCCCGGCCGAGGCGCTCCATGTGTCCGTGGTCCCGACGATCTTCCTGTGGTTGCCGAAAAACCTGTGGCTTCGTGTCGGCGTCGGATTGACCACGACCGATGCGATCGAGTCGCGGGTTTACAATTTCTTCGTCGCGTGGCGCGTTGCCGCGAACACGGGCCGCTCGACCGGAGCCACCGGACTCGACCTCAATCCGCAGGATCAGCCGCCGACGATCGGAGACCTGCGTAAGATCCTGGAAAAATCGGTGTCCCGTGCGCCGTAAAAAACCGCCCGGGGGAACCCCCGGGCGGCCGAATCACCCCCATTCAGCGGTACAGGATCGCGCCCCGGATACCGGTCAGCCGCTTGAACAGCGGCACCACCGCATCGCGGACCGCCTCATAGCGGAACGGTACGAGTGGCGCCGAGCTTCGTACCCGGAACCATCTGTCTCTGTCTTCGCCTGACGGGTGGGGTACCCGCACGTCGAACCCGAACGGCAGATCCGGCGTCTCCTGGAATCGGATCTCGCCGGCCAGCCGGGACACCCCTGGCAGGAGTCCGCGGACGGCGTGCGCCAGCGCATCCAGGCAGACCGGCGCCTCCTGGATCGCTTCGGGCGGAAGGATCGCAGCGTCCCGCTCCGATACCTCCACCCGCACACGCGCCCCGCTGTGGAGGAAACCGAAGACACCGAGCGCCTCGACGCCCGTCCCATGCCCCTGCTGCGCGCTCACAGGAGCTTCCCGCTGCGCCCCGATACCAGAGGGTGCGTGAGCACCTTCCCGATCGGGGTCTTATACGGAAACAGCAGCGCGAATCGGCCCTCATCCGGGGCCTTTTCCTCGTCCGGGAGGACGGCGAAGATCCAGCCGCCCGTCCCGTTGCGGCGCCGGTGCGCGACGGCGTCGATTTCATTTTCAAACACGTGAATCATGTCTACCTCCTTCGGGCCCCCAAGTGGGCCCTCTCGAACGGCACTAGGTGCAGCGATGGATTGGGTATTGGAGTCCGGCGGGAGGTATGCCTTCGGCGCTCCAATTATCCGCTGCACCTAGTGCCTCCCGACCGCAAGGAGGTGCTGTTTTTGACTGGCAGGGACGTGCCACGCACGACGATCGACCCCGGCCCCGCGGCCGGATTTCGTCCGATCCGCGATTCGGGCGAATCGGCTTGGGTCGGGCACCTGCCGTTCGCGGACTGGATCGTCCACGCCCTCCGGCCCCGTGTGCTCGTGGAACTCGGCGTGCACCGGGGGGATTCCTACTCGGCCTTCTGCCAAGCCGCGCAGGAGGCGTTCGCCAACGCGGCTGAGCGCCCCGCCTGTCATGCCTACGGCGTCGATACCTGGCAGGGAGACGCCCATGCCGGATTCTACGGCGAGTCGGTCTACGAGGAATTCAAGGCGTTCCACGACCGCCACTTCGGGCCCGGTGGGCCTCTGCGTTCCGTGCTGCTGCGGGAGACCTTCGACGAGGCCGCCCGGCGTTTTGAGCCCGGGGTGGTAGACCTGCTCCACATTGACGGCCTGCACACGTACGAAGCGACGCGCCACGACTTCGAGACCTGGATAGGGCGGATGAGCGATCGCGGTGTCGTGCTGCTCCACGACGTGACGGTCCGGGATCGCGGATTCGGCGTGTGGCGGCTGTGGGACGAGGTCAGCGGGCGATACCCGTCGTTTCTCTTCACGCATAGCTTCGGGCTCGGGGTGCTGGGTGTGGGGGCCGACTGTCTGAAAATCAGCGATCTCCGGGATCTGTTCGACGCCGGGCGGACCCGGGCCGGGGCCAGGGCGGTGCGCCGCCGGTTCGAGACCGCCGCACAAGCGGAAACCCGCTCGACGCGGGACCACGCACTCGGAAATGAAACGCGGTGGTCCTACTCGTACGATTTCCGCCTCTTGCCGCCCGGAGACCGGCCGGGATACCGGTCCGTGCGCCTTTTCGCAGGGGCGCCGGCCGTGGCCTCGGCGGAGTCCGGGCTGGGCGGGGATGCCGGAACACCCTCTGTGGGCGTCTGTACAAGCCGATCAGAGCCTCTCGCCAGGCCGGGTGCCGATGAACATGCGGCCACGGACGGCGCCTCAGACGGCCACAGAGACGCTGATACGGCCGCCTCAGCCTCCCGAACGGCAGAGCGCAGGGACAGGATCGCGCGGCTGCGCCGCCGGTTCGACCGCCTGCAGCGCATTCTGACCTGGCTCGACTGGGCGGCGGCGGCGGCCGTCCTCGGCTGGGGGGCGGCTACGCAGCGTTGGTTCTGGGCCGGGCTCGGGGTGCTCGGTCTCGGGATGGCCGCCATTCGCCCGGGCGAGCGGCTTTCCGCCGCGCTTCTTCGGACCTTCGTGCGCAGGGTATGAGATGGTACGGATCGAGCTGCACAAGGTGCCGGACTGGACCGATCTGCGCGTCTGCGAGGACGAGGCCGGGGTCGAATACGCCCGGATCGTAGCGCGGTTCGCGTCCACCGATTCCGGAAGGCGCAAGGCGCTCCTTGCCGCATTCGCACTGGCGGAGGCGGTGGACGCCGAAGGGGTATGGCTGGTTCATCGTGGCCGTCGCGAGCGGCTGGTCTGAGGTGCTGGGGGCACAGGGACGAAGATGTTCAGTCTCGTAGCGGCCGTACTCGCAATCGCGCTTTCGGGCGCGGCGCTCTGGGCGACCGTGAGTTACGTCCCGGCGGACCGGGACGTGCGTATCGCGATGATTTCACAGATGTACTCCCAGCTCACCGCGATGCAGACGGCGGCCGTGTGCTACGCCCACGCCAATGCCGGCACCTACCCCCCGGTTTCCTCCTGGCAGAGCGATCTCACGCCGTCCTACGTGTTCCTGCCGACACCGCCGGCCGGCATGTCGCTCACCTACGGATCCGGCGCGTACTCGAGCACGGTCACCGACGAGTGGTTCTGCCTGTCGGCTCCGTCCACGCCGGCCGAGCAGGCGGCGTTGAATGCCGCGGCCACGAGGTTCTCGTCGCAGCAGGCGGTCCTGGCGTCCTCCTGCGGCACGCCTCCGCCCGGCGGGGCCTCCGGGACGGCGCTGACTCTGTGGCTGCCGCTGAGCCCGACCCAGGTGGGCTGCCCATGAGCATGCGGCTGGAAGACGATCGTGGGCATCCGCTGCTCGAGGCGCTCGGCCTCGATTCGGCCACCGCACACGTCTGCGCGGCCGAGGCCGCGGAGACCGGAGATACCATCGATGCCGTTCTCCTGCGCAACGGATTCGCCTCGCGGCACGAGATCACGGCCGCACGCGCCAGGCTGGACGAGTCCTCCCTCATGCTCTCCGCGCTCTATACCACCGAGATCCCGGTCGAGGTCCTGCGCAAGCACCGGATCACCGTCTGTGGGGCCACGGGGGATACCCTGTATGTTGCATCGCCGACCCCGAAAGAGGCATTGATGGTGCTTCTGGCTCCGTGGTTGCACGGCCGTACGGTCAAGGTGCTTCCGTTCGTTCCGAACCACCATGAGGCGTTTCTGGCGACGTTGGCCGGTACCGCCAGGGAGGACGACCCGGAGGATCCGGTCGACCTCGTCCGCGCCGCCCAGCGCATCGGGGCCTCGGATATCCATATCCTGCCCAAGCAGGCGAGCTATTCGGTACTGGTTCGTGTACTCGGCGTGGTCGAGCACTATCGCGAGGGTTCCATCGAGGAGCACCGGGCGTTGATCGCGCGCCTCAAGGATCGCGCCCGGATGGACGTGTCCGAGAGCCGCATCCCGCAGGACGGCGAATTCCAGGTGGCCCACGGCGACGGTTACGTGGATCTGCGCGTCGTGACGGTGCCGACCGTGTTCGGCGAGAAGGCCGTCATCCGGGTGCTCGACCAGCAGAAGGCGATGCCGAGCCTGGAGCAGCTGGGCATCACCAGGGTCGAAGACTGGCGCGCCGCCGTCGGGCGCACGGACGGCTTGAGTTTGGTTGTGGGTCCGACGGGATCCGGCAAGACCACCACGCTCAACGCCACGCTGCGTGAACTCGACCGGGTGGGCCAGACCGTCTACACCGCAGAGTACCCGGTCGAATACCGCGTCGGGCTCACCGGGCAGGTCAATGTCGTCCCCGAGGTCGGCATGACCTACGCCGCGGCCCTGCGCGCCTTCCTGCGCGGGGACCCGGATACCATCGTGAGCGGCGAGACCCGTGATTCGGAGACGGCCGCGCACCTCATCCAGGCGGCCGAGACGGGCCACAGGGTACTGTCCACGCTGCATGCGACGAGCGCGCGGGGGATTGTACAGCGGTTGCGCCACATGGGAGTGCCTGACCTCGCGTTGCGGGCGTCGTTGCGCGGGGTTCTCAACCAGCGGCTCGTGCGCACTCCGTGTCCGCAGGACCACCGGGGAGCGCCGGATCCCGAATGCGCGGTTTGCCGCGGAACCGGGTATGCCGGGCGCACCGCCGTATCCGAGTGCGTCTATCTCGGCGATGAAGACGAGGTCGACCGGTTCCTGGATTCGTCGATTCCCCGGTGGTGGCCCTCCATCCTGGAGGATGCCTACGCCAAGTTCCGCAGCGGCGTCACCACCCGGGAGGAGCTGGTGCGGACCTTCGGGGCCCGCGCGGTCGAGGATTACGAGCGCAAGGCGGGGTACTGAGGAGAGACGGAGTGGACTTCCTGGTCGATCTACGAGAGGACAACGCGCGTGCGAGGCCGCATCGGTTGATTCTCTCGGCGCCTGGCTCTTCCGAGGCGCAGGCCAAGGCGCGCAAAATCGCGATTCGCGAGCACATGCGTGTCGTGCGCGTGCGGAGGCTGCCCCGGTCCAATCTACGGCTCTCCGCGCAAGACCGGTTCGTGTTTCTCACCCGGTTGAGTGCCATGCTTCGTGCCAGGGTCGGGCTGTCCGAGGCGCTGTCACTCATCGCCCGTACGTTCCGCGGGAACATCCAGCGCGTGGCCGAGCATCTCGCCGCTCACGTGCACGGCGGGAGGCCGCTGGATGAAGCCCTGGCCGCGCTCGGACCCGGCGCCTTTCCGCGAGCGACGCTCGCGGTGGTTCAAGCGGGCTATCGTGCCGGTAACGCATCCCGCGCATTGTCGGACGCAGCCACTTTCGAGACGTTGCTCTCCAAAGCCAGGGAGAACGCGGGCCGGGGTCTCGGATCCGCGATCGTCGGGTTCGTGATCGGCGAGGCATTCCTGGTGAGCGGCACCTACTGGCTCGGGCCGAAACTGCTGCACCAGCAACTGATCCACGCCTACCGGAACGTGATCCACGTAGGGCCGATCTACGCCGTCGCACATGCCGTAACGATCGCGAGCATCATTCTTTTTGCAGTAGTATTCTTCTCCTATTTGCTGCCCTCCGCGTTGCGGCCGGTATTTCCGGCGGCCATGGACCGCCTGCTAGCCAAGGTGCCGTATGCCCGCGACATCGCGCTCGCACGGGTGCACTACGTCGGCTATTACTCGCTCGCGCGCCTCATCGAGTCCGGGGTGCGGCTCGAGGACGCGATGACCTACGCGGCTGAGAGCACCCCGCGCAGCGCCGTGCGCGAGGATCTGCTCTCCGCGCGCGACGCCGTGCGCCGTGGCGAGCCGTGGCCCGCCAAGTTGACCAGCGCGCATCCGACCGACCGCGCGGCGATGATGGTCGCCACCGACCGGCGGGCGCTGGTCGAGTCGCTCTCTGCGATCGCGGACCAGTACCGCGATCTCTACGCCCACCGGCTGGCGCTCGCGGTCCCCGCCTTGCAGACCCTGGCCGCGCTGCTGCTCACGGCCGCCGGAGGTGTGATCTTCGGCGAGATGTTCCTGCCGTTCCTGCAGGTCATCCGCCATCTCTCCGGAGGGATTTGACATGAGCAGCCGATCCGGAAAGATCGTCCTGATCCCCGGCATCACGGACAAGTACCGGCGCATCCGACTGCACCTGATGACACGTGCGCTGCTCGACGTGTTCGAGGAGCATCCGGTCGTCGCTGTCGCCGCCGGCATCGCCGCCGGAACGAGAAAGCTCGAATCCGGCTGCGGCGTGCTCGACGCGCTCGAGGCCGCAATCGAAGCCGTTTTCGCGTGGGAGGCCGAACGAGGATGGAGGCTCGGGACGTGATCTTGCGCCGCATACCGATACCGGCGATCATTGCCGCGGCATGGATCTCCTGCGCCTTCGCCGCTTCCGGTCCCGGGCGGTCTGTCTACGGGCCCCAGAACCCGTACGCGGCGATCCAGTCGCTGCGCCAGTACGGCATCACGCCGCAGTCGGTTCTCGATTCCGCAGGCCGCCGGACATCGAAGCGGTATACGCCGCAGATCGCGGCGGCCGCGAAGGCGCAGGAAGAAGCCGTGCGGCGCATGTTCGCCGGCCGCAGCTTCCTGCTCGATGCGCTGTCTCGCACCGGAGGAAAGACCGTACCCCAGCCGGCTTCCGGTGCCGGTAGCGGATCCGGAGCGTCCGGATGGGTGTATTACTTCGTGTCCACCTCGATGCCGGAGAGCCTGCTGCGGGCCTATGCCAGGGATTCGGTCTGGACCGGAGGGGCGTTGGTGTTTCGCGGGCTGCCGCCCGGGCGCAATCTCGTGTGGTTCCTGCGTCACGTGGCCGGACCTCTGCTGACGGACCGCAAGGCCGTGCCGGCGATCGTCCTGGACCCCAGGCTGTTTCGGGCGTTCGGGGTCGATGTGGTGCCGACGATCGTCTACTCGCTCGTCCGTCCGGCCGCTCTGTGTGCCCATGCGCAGACCACAGGAGCCGCCTTGCTGCGGGATCCGTCCGCGGAGTGCGAGCCGGCGATCCCGAACCGCTACTGGAAGGTAGAGGGCGCGGTATCCGGTGTCTGGGCGTTGCGCGCCTTCGCCCGCGCCGGTGCACCGGGGACCGGGGCACTGCTGCGTCTCGCTGCTCTGCAAGGAATCCCAGCCGGCAAGCGGCAAGCCGGCATCGGGGCGGCTGCCTACGCCGGTCTCCCGGGGCCGGGGCAGATATTGGGTCTGGCGCGTACCCTGCGTCGGCCCGCTTCCGGCATCCTCTGGTGGCAGCAGGCGCGTTGCAGCGCCCACGGATTCTGGCGCAGAACGCGCTGAACCGCCGGTCTCCGCGGCTGCTGCACTCTAAATACGGTGGGTTGCCTACTTGGATCATACTCTAGTGAATCGTCGGCTTCGATGGGGTTCGGTCGTCCGACTCGAGACGTCGCCGGTCACCACTGGTATACCGGACGGGGCCTCCGTTGATCATCGTCCCGCGCCAGGATAGAACCGCCGCGGCTACGACATCGACATGCACGGCGATGTCTCCGGCCGGGAGATGATCGGCCAGATCCAGCGCCGGATCCGGGGCCACGACGCACCTCGCGTTGTTTTCGCGCGCGGGAGTCGACGAGAAGACCACCCATGCAGAGAACATGGTGCCGCCTTTCGAGTTGCCGTACGAACGCCGAACTTGTTCCAGAATCGTCGGGGCGTGATACAGCGCGGATTCGACCGTGAACAGCGGCACTGCTATCTGGATATCGGGTTCGGTTACGGCAGCGACAGGATTCAGATCCGACTTTATGGCGATATCGAGAGCCTGTTTCGGGCCCGGCGCGATGACCACGCCGGCGATCAGATCTCCGGTATCGGTTTCCGGACCCGGCCATGTTTCGGGCAGTCGATAAGCCACAAACCACGGGATATCGGTGTCTTGACTGCCGGGGGGTGACATGGTCGGTCGCTCCTGATCAGCGGGTCCCGACGGGCCCTCTCGGGAGGACACTAGGTGCAGGGCGGGATTCGGGGTCGGTGCGGGTGGTTTACCAAGTCCGATGCCGCAACCCGGACGGCGCCTGCCGCGCGCGTGGGGCACTCGTGCGGTTCCGAATCGGACGCTACTCTGCGACGCTGACGCGACACTGAGGTAAACAATCAGTCCCGCTCAGTCACCATCAGTCCCCATACAAGTGTCGCAAGAACAAGGAATTACGCTCTAACCCATTGATACGAAAAGCGGGTTTATGCGACTCGAAATCGGTTGGGGGCATTGCGCCCCACGTGGGTTCGAATCCCACCCTCTCCGCCAAAAACAGTGAGTTACGGATTCACGATCGTCAGCGCCTGGACAGTAAAATCCGGTTTTGCGACACTGACGCGACAGTGCGATGCGTGCATCGGGCTGAGGCGTGGGGAAATCGAGACGATGGCGACGCTGGTGCGGCGGCCGGGCCCGAACGGGCGCAAGGTATGGCAGGTACGCATCCGCAAGAAAGGGTGGCCGCAGCGAACGCGGACCTTCGACCTGAAATCCGATGCCGTCGCATGGGCGAAGCAGGTCGAGCTGGAAATCGACCGGGGGACGTTTCTGTATCGCGCGGAGGCCGAGGCCACGACGCTTGCCGAGGCGCTGGAGCGGTATCGCGCGGAAGTCCTGCCTCGCAAACGCAGCCCGGCGGAGACCGGCGTACTCAATCGCTGGCTTCGACACCCGCTCGCCCAACGCCCTTTGCCGGCCGTTCGCGGTAAGGATGTCGCGCAATTCGTCCGCGAACGCGAAGCCGAAGGGGCGGGGCCGAACACGATTCGTCTCGATTTAGCCCTGCTCTCGCACCTCTACACCGTCGCCCGGTCGGCCTGGGGGCTGGAATCGCTGGTGAATCCGGTGGCGCTGATTCGCGGTTCGCGCCCGAGACTCCCCAGGGGCCGCGATCGCCGGCTCCTGCACGGGGAGCAAGAACGGCTGCTCGCTGCCTGCAGGGCCTACGGCCGGTACGGCGCCTACGGCCGGCGTGTCGGCCGGTGCTGCCCGATCGAGGGCATCGTGATCTTCGCGCTGGAGACGGCGATGCGCCGGGGCGAGATCGCGGCGATGCGGTGGGAACATCTCGACCGGGAGGCCAGGGTGCTCCGGGTGCCGGAGACGAAGACGGACACCCCGCGCCGGGTGCCGTTGTCCACACGGGCCGTTGCCGTGCTGGATGCGATTCCGCGTCGTCGCGAGGGCTCTGTCTGGGGATTGTCTCGAACGGATCTGATTACCGAATCCTTTCGTGAAGCGGTACGTCAGGCACGGAGCGCCTACGAGGCCGAATGCCGGGAGCGCGGCGAGAAGCCGGATCCGCGGATGCTGCGCGATCTGCGGTTCCACGATCTGCGCCACGAGGCCACTTCCCGCCTGTTCGAAAAGGGGCTGAACCCGATGCAGGTCGCGGCGATCACCGGCCACAAGACCCTGCAGATGCTCAAGCGATACACTCACCTGCGGGCCGAGGATCTGGTGGGCCTGCTGGGGTAGGCCAAGAAACAGAGGTCGCGTCCGGTTCCCGGACGCGACCGTGCAACCGGTCACTGCTTCCCGTTGTATCCCCCCCTCGGACCGCGGACCTTCAAGAGGCGGTCCACTGTCCGGCGGATCGCCTCCTCTGGGGCATCCGGAAAAAACGCGCCCAGCTCCTCGTGGATGCGCGCTCTGCGCGTTTCCGGATCGCCGAACGCCTGCGGACAACCGCCGGCGAGGATCGTCAGCGTCGCCTCGCAGTGTCGCGCCATCTCCGTCTGAAGGAGCGTTCGCATCGGCTCGTAGCGGCAATCGCCGCTATCTTCCTCCACATCCACGAACGGCAGGTTCACCGCTCGTTTCGCCGCCTTCGTGGAATCGCGATCCCGCCGCCGGACCATCGGCGCCTTGACCAGGCCGGAGGCCGGGGCGAGGCGGTTGATCAAGGCCGGAAACGCATACCCCCACACGTCCCCTTTGCTGGCCCGATACCCGTTCAAGCCGCCTTCCAGCAGCCAGGTGATCGCCTCCGAACGGATATCGTCGGCCTCCATCCGTTCGTGCAGTTTCGTCCGAATTTCCTTGACTTTCTCGTCCAAGCGGTCCAGGAATTGTCGAATGGTCTGCTCGCCTGCAGATACTCCCTGATTTTTCGCCAACGCCTTTGCCAAGCCCATGAGGTACCTCCGCGACGATTGGTTCTCGCGGAGGTACTAGGTGCAGAGCGAAATTAGAGAGGGTCGCCATCGTCAGGCGGCCGGAGGAGGTTTTTTGCGGGGAGGTTGCCGTGCGGCGCCAGGGCGCGAAACACCCTCACGGGCGCTTGAGCGCCCGTGCTTCGGCATCGAGGCAAGAGTCGACCGGGGCCGCATCCGGCGGCCCATGGTCCTGCGCTCGAGTTATCAGTCGGTCCGCCCTGGCGCCCATGAAGGAGCGCGCACACATTCCTGGCGGACGGGCGGGGTCTGCTGCCCTGGAAAGGGGAAGGACGAACCCCCGCTTCATCGGCAAGTATCGGCAGCGGCCCGAGAAACTTTAACGCCGGCGGGGACGGTCGCGGCGGCCCTTCCCGGGATTCGGCGCGCCGCGGGGCTACGGCGGAAAATCTGTCTTCGAGGGGTCAGGATTCTGCCGGGACGACTGGTTCGAGAACTCCCGGAATCCGCGGTCCTCGGCGAGGAACTGCTCGACGATGAGCGAGACGATCTCGCGCCGCGAAAGCCGTGTGCCGGACTGCTTCGCCACGTAACGCGCGTACCGGTCGAGATCCTCCACCAACCCGCCTCGCATGGACAGAGACAGTTGCACGCTGGATTCTTTGACTGGGATGTGCTTGAGTTTCATCGAGATCTCCTGTTCTTGCCTCGACTCTTGGCTCTGAGTTTGAAGTAGTCGTACCCGGCACCGAGCACCAACCCTGTGATCAGCCCGTATGCCGCCACCATCGACAAGGGCATGTGATGGAAGGCTCGTTCGATCGCGAAAAACGGATTCATCGACGCGTCTCCTTCATTGGGACCCCGCGCAGGCCCGTTCCCGAGTTTCGGTGCAGTCGATGGGCATCTCAAGCGAGAGATCGCTCACGGCCCGGAATCCCCCGGGCAATCTGCGCCCTTGAGCATAGAGCATTCCGCGGCACCAGCAAGCGAACATCTCGTCGCTTCGCACGCCCTCTTGAATCACCGTCCACGCCCGCGGCAGGCTGGCGCCCAGGTCCAAATCCGCCGAGCCTCCGTACAAAGTATTTTCGGCACGGTTCACCGGCAGCTTGATCCACAACGGTTTCTGCGGGAGCCATTCGCTCGACAACAACTTGTCGAACCGTTCCTTCCGATCGGTCACATCATCCAGAACCAACCACAGCCGACGGTAGCTTCGAACGATCCGCTCCAATTCATCGACCGGTACGTCCTGATGGGCCTCGAGCGCAAGATGTGGGCTGTCCTGCACCGTATAGGCAGTCGCATCCAGGTTCTCCGGGAAACAATTGACGGATACTGGGACCTTCTGCTTGCGGGCCACGCGCTCCGCAAGCAGGCACGCTTCGGCGTCCAGCAGCGCCCGCTGCTCGCGGTCCAGATCCGCGAGCCAGCCGGCATCGCGCCCTCCAGGAAGGCGCGCAAGCTGCTCGTAGGCGGAGACCCCACCGGTGCGCGTGAACAGAATCGGCTCGTAGGCGAATTCGATGCGCACGTTCATCAGTTCGCGCGGGAGACCCCGGCGTTCGGGCCGGGGAGGGATAGCGCGGCAGGTGAAGCCTGCCCCATTCCCGCTTCTCCTTTCTGTCGCAATGCTATCTTTACCCACGAATATCCATACCCGTCCGCACGCTGAATGAGCTTACAGAAACGGTAATGGATGCCCTGCACGACGCTCTGAGGCGTCTGAATGTTGAAACTGCCTGAAGCGCGTACCGCGGCGCGGCTCAGATACTCGCCCGCTTTTACCGACATCGATGCCTCCAACTACAAAGCAGCCCTTACGGGCCTGGTTACGGCCGGCTTGCGCCGGCACTCCCCTCGGGGTTGTGTAGCACCGGCTCCCGCCTTGCGGCGGCGACCGGAACCTTCGGACCTTTGCCTTTGCCCAGCATGATTCCGACCTTCCAGTGTCCGGGACTGAGGAAGCATCCCGGAGTGGGTCTCGACGACCTATGCCACACATCTGCCGGATTTCTCCGGCCCCCTGGTCAACCCAGCTCTCGGTTCCCCTCAAGCTCCGCCCTTTCGGGCGGGGTAGTCGACTCCAATGTCCTCCAGTAGCGTCGCAGCACCCGCCGCGCATAGCGCTCGCCGGGATCGGACCGGCAGCGGCCGGAATTGTAGGCCGACAGCGCACCCGGCCAGGTTCTGCAGCGCAGATAATCGCCACGCAGAATCCATGCCGAGACGCCGATGTTCACGCACGGCCTGCGCAATAGCGTCTGGCGGCGGATACCGTAGCGCTGAAGGCGCTTGAGCCAGAACGTGTTGATCTGGGCCCAACCGAGGTCCTCGCTCCCGTTCGCGTTGCGCCGGACCACCCCACGCCCGCCGCCCTCGGACACGACGACGGAAGAGAGCAGTACCGGCGGCACACCGTAGTGCGAGGCGGCGTAGAGCACGCAGGCGGCGATCGATGTGGCGGCGAGCGGCATTTGCCTTTGTCGGACACGGCCCTAGTGGGACACGGCCCCCTCGCCCTCGACGACGACCGACTCGCGCTCCTGGCTTTCGCTGATCACGATCGCTTCCTGGTCGGGATCCTCATCCTCACCGGACGGGTCGTCCCCAGACGGGGCAGGGGGCCGGACCCGGCGGATGCGGTGCGCCCAGAGTTCGATCGTGAAGTAGTCCTCGCCGTTGATCTTGTGCCCGATGCCCTGCACGTGACCTTCGACAAAGACCTCAGTACCCGGTGCGAGCGATGCCTCGCTGATCTTGCCGTACTCGATCGCCGCGCCGGAAATACGCAGGATCAGAAGCCCGGTGAAAAAGGTTGGCGAGGTCACGGCACCGGTCAACATCTTGTCCGGGCGATGGGAGGCTCGCAGGTAGAGTACCCGGGAGCCGTTCTTTTTGGCCTTGACCCGCTCGATCGTGCCGAGCAGGAGGAATCGGTTCAGTGCTTCATGTCCTTTGTCCATGACACTCCTCCAGTCATTGAAAAGCCCCCGCACGCGTGCGGGGGCGACAAACTACTCAGAACGGGAAGTCGTCATCGAACTCGCCCGCCGGTGCCGGCGAGGCCGCGCGCTCCGCGCCACCCGCGGCGGAATCCGCCGCCGGGGCACCGCCACCGCCGCTACGCGCCAAGGAGAGCGAAGCGAAGGCGCGTAGTCCCCGGTAGGCGTAGGGCGCGGGCGTATCGGCGCAGTGGCGAAGCCGCGGAGCCGATATGCAGAGCGCATCCGAAACGCCGTCCAGCCATTGTGGGAGTCGTCGCGGAGGGCTTCCCAACGAGGAAGTCCGTAGCGGCGACGGACGCAGGGCGGCCGGGGCCCAAAAGCTTGTCGCGAGACCGAGTCCCTGCGGGACACGGAAGTCCCGCAGGTATCACGAGGGCCGCGACACACTTGCACCACCGCGCCCGCCGAGCATCTGCATGTCGCTTGCGACGATCTCGGTGGTGTAGCGGTCACGCCCTTCCTTGTCCTGCCCCTTGCGCGTGCGCAGGCTGCCTTCGACGTAGACCTGGGAGCCCTTTTTCAGATATTCGCCGACGATCTCCGCCAGACGCCCGAAGAACACCACGTTGTGCCACTCGGTGCGTTCCTGGCGCTCCCCGCTCTGCTTGTCCTTCCAGGCTTCGTTGGTAGCCACGGCCACATTGACCACGGCCGACCCGCTCGGAAGATGGCGGAGTTCCGGGTCGCGCCCGAGATTCCCCACCAAAATGACCTTGTTCACGCCCATTTTTACCTCCTTCGGGCCCGCCAGTGGGCCCTCTCGGAGGACACTAGGTGCAGCGCAAAATTAGAGAAGCGGGGAATCGATTACGGCGGAAAACCGAGTGCGCAATCTTTGGCGTTTTTCGGTTCGTCACACAATCCAGGGAACCGCCGCGACCCCGAACGCGGCGGCCACCAGCAAAAATTCGCGGTCGCCGGACGGCCACAACCGCAGCGAATGCCGCCGCCATGGGGTCCACGATGGAACCCCCGTCGGATTCGGCCAGTCGCAGAGCAAGTGCGTCAGCGCCCCGCAGGCGGCCCCCAGCGCCGCCCAGGCGGCCGTAGCGGGCACATCGGCGGCGACTATGCCCATCAGGACAAAGGTCGCCCAGAGGCCCAGAGCGGCCCACAAGGCCCACCAGTGAGTGATCGTTCGATGGGGAATCGCGCGCCGGATCCGTCCGGCGACTCGTGCCGGAAATTCGAGCCGGTCCGGAGCGACCCCGCCGAACCAGGCCCCGGCCAGGAGGATCGGGACGGGCACGTGCGGCACGAAGTGCCGGGCCAGCCCCGCGGCGAAAAGGCCCGCGGCGATGCCGGTGAGATGGTGTCCGGGTCCGGTCATGGCCGGTCTCCTGCACGGCAGGGGAGGACGAAAAACGAGCCCCCGGGAACTCCCGGGGGCGGAAACATCATCAACCGGCCGTCTTGCGTGCGCGCCGGCGATACGCGCCGCGCCGGCCCCGGAGACGCATGACGACGGGAAGCACCCGCTCCCAAACGCGCTCGTCTCCTGTCAGGCGGGCATACTCGTGGCACTCGTCCTTGAGCGCGGCGAGAAACCCCTCACGACTGATCTCCTTGATTCCAATCTCGTCGGCCAACCGGCGCCGGATCGCCGACAGCGGTTCGCCGGCGTCCAGGGCCCGGATGATGGGGCACCGCTCCAGCACCCGATCCCGGATCATCCCGGTTTCGGGATCACGCCGAATGGTGTTGTCCACCACCTGCCCGAGCGGAATCGTGTTCCGCAGGGCCTGAACGGTCCGCTCCCGGTCCTTGCGCAACGCCTCCGTGTCCCGGCGCTTGGGCGGTTCCGGCGGCACCATCCCGCCGCCGATCCACTCCCGGTACAGCCGGTCGATCTCGCGCAGCGCGATCCGATGCGCGTACGCCCGCTTTTCCTTCAGCGGGCGGGCGAGATTCAATTTCCCCGTCTGCCATCCCTTGCAGAGCCAGAGGAACGAGAATACCTCGTCCTCCGAATAGGGAAACTCCTTTTTCACATCCGGACGAAGCGCATTCACGTAATCTGAATACGCCTCATCCGATACTACTCGAAGCTCCGCCGTGTCAAAGAACTTGACCGGCGGCAACGCCTCCGGCTGCTTTGCCGTCTTTGCCATCTCGATGCCCTCCTGTAAGGAGGGCTGCGTCCTTCCCGGGCTGCGCCCGAAAAGGACGCAGCCCCGTATGAAGACTCTCATGAGACACTAGGTGCAGGGCGGAATTGCGGCTGGCCGGCAGTAGCGTCCGGGCAATAAAAACCCCCGCGCGAGGCGGGGGCGGAAATTACGATTTTCTCCGCAGGTCCTGGATCACGAACGTTTCGGAAGGCGCCTTTCGGTATTCTTCCAGGCGCGCTCCCAACTCGGCCCGCGACATCCCAGTGATCTCCTCCAGGGCCCTGCGGTAATCTACGGCCCCGCGGCGAGACTGCCGCTCGATTCGGATCTTGCCCCCTACCTGGGGGTATGCGCCTAGACGCCTGGCGAGCGTCTCGAGGCGCTTCCGCAGGGCCTCCTTCTTCCCCTTGACCTTTTCGTATTCATCTAGGGCGCGGAGATACTCCCCCGCCGCCTGTACCCATTCCGCATCCATGCGGACGATGGCGTCGCTCCCGGTCGGCTCCGGTTCACGACGCTGTAGGACATACGCCCAGAAGGCGTCCGCACAGGCCAGCGCCAGGTCTCCGAGCCCCGGCACCCCGGGCAGCGGCAGAGGTGCGATATTCACCCTGCCGCCATCCTCCGTGGCGACCACGACTCCGGCACGCCGGACCCGGATCGCCTTGCCGAGCACCCTCCACTGGTAGGCCAGATTGGCTACCAGATAGGGCGGGGGCGCCTGCATCGACGAGCGGGGGGCCACGACCTTGATCAGGATCCCCCGTTCCTCGTCGAGCCCGTCCAACGAAACCCGCCGATGCGGACGCTCCGCATCGACGAAACAGTACGGCTCGCACCGCGTGCCGTACCGCTCGTTGAACCTGGCCCTGGCCGGCTCCGCCAGCCGTCGCCAGCGGCTGATGTGCGGATTGCCGCCGGTCTCCGGCACCGCAGGCGACGGCGCCCGCGTCCCTGTCTTCTCCCGCCACAACTGGCGCGGGGTCCTGATCCAGGAGGGCGGATCGCCGAGATATTCGGCTATCCGCTTCTCCACCTGGACACCCAGTGCGGCGGCATGGAAGACGAGCGATGAGACATCCCGTCCTCCGACACCGAGTTTCTGCCACTCCCGCCACCCGAAGCCTCCCTGTGGGAGCAGGGAAGCCGGCAGCAAGCCGCCGGCCAGCGCCGCCATCTCATCAATGGCAGTGGCTATTTTTGCCATATTTCCTCCTTCAAGGCCCCCAAGTGGGCCCTCTCGGGAGGTCACTAGGTGCGGGACTGGATTGGAAAGGCGGAAAACCCCCGCGCGAGGCGGGGGTTTCGGTCGAGCAAGTACGCGCCGTGATTGATCCGGCTCACGGCGCCAGAAGCCCTATCGGCTGCCGTCAGGCACCGATCTGTAGTATCGATCAAGCAGCGGCTTCTCCGGGCCTGCGCAACGAATCGAGCAGGCAGTACACGATCTTCGCGGCATAGCCCCAGGTGTTGACGACCGTGAGATCCGGCTCGAATTCGTCGGCTTCCGTCGGATGTGCGGCCGCCGCCCCCCGGGCACCGTAGGCGATATCGTTAGAGCAAAGTGCCTCACCGGCCATCACACGAACCACGACACCTCCCATTTCATGGACGGCGTCGACCTCTCTTTGGAGACGTAGATCCGTGATTACGAATCGCGCGGCCGGCGCCAAGCCGATTTCGGCCTTCAGACGGTTGATGAGGGCGTCCACACCCTCATCCTTCCGCAGCCGGTCGCCCTCTGCTTGCAGGAGCCGCCTCGGGCTCGCCCCGTACAGGATCGGGCACTCGCGGTCCTTGAACTCCCGCGCCTTCAGGAAAGATACGGTGACCCGGTACTTCTTCGCCACCGCCTCGTACAGGGGCTGGGCGAATGCGATCGGCCGGTACCCGGCCTGCCGGGCCAGCTCTTCCCCCAGCGTATCTTTTCCGACTCCTGATCTTCCTCCAAGAGCGATGATTCTTGTAGGTGGCTGCGAAAAAGCGCGCTTTTTCGCAGCCACCTACACTCCCAAGCCCGGCCCGCCGCCGGTACTCCGCGGCCAGCGCATTCGCTTCCGCCGGCGTGAGATCCAGATCGCCGTCGGAGACCAGATCGAACAGCCGTCTGAAATCCCCCGATGAGGATTCTCTGAACCGTGCCTGCAGCAGGCGCAGGCACGATACTACGAGATCGTTCTCGCTCATAGCCGCCTCCTTAGTGAACCCCCAAATGGGTTCTCTCGAAGGGCACTAGGTGCAGCGCGGAATTGGGGGCCGAGCCCGGATCGCGGGCCTCGTGCCATAGGGAGGGATCCCTATTTCCGCTCCTCCGGCTCCTGGATCGAGCCGATGCGGTTTCGAGGGGTACTGAGATGGCGCAGGAAGATCAGGTGCGCCCGAAACAGGTGCTTGGCGGCATAGAACACCCAGGCGGCGACCGAGCCGAAGAACACGGCGAAGATCCAGGTGAACGCCTTGACGATCGGCTGCACCAGGTGCCGAACGCCGGGCAGCCGATCGAGCAGCATGATCAGCAGGATGAACGCGGCCAGCAACAGGAAGATCGTGGACATGCGGCCTCCGTTGAAAAGGCCCCGCCGTCATCCGGCGGGGCCACGATTGCTACAAGACTTTACAGGCTATGATCCTGCGGATATCCGCAGGAGTGGCGGAGGGCGCGGCCTCCACCTCGCCCGCCACGCGGTTGTGGTACTCAAATACCGGCGACCAGTCGTCGAAATCCCCGTCCGTCGAGACGAGGAACCCCTCCTGCTGTAGGAGATGCGCCTGCAGCAGAATGGTGGCGACCACCAGGTCGTACGGCTTCCTTGCCGTCTTGCAGAACCGGAAGCCGTATCCGTCCTTCTCGACCACGAACGACTCGTGGTCGAGGTCGACTCCCTCGTATCTGCCAAACCCCTCGATCCAGATCCGGTCCTCGGGGGATCCGAGGACCGCGACCTGCAGCGGGGCGTCCTCGTAGTGGCCGCCTGCCGAAGCTGAGTGCTCCGGCAAGTGGGCGAGTACCGCCCCGACGAACCGCTTCAGGTGGTCCCAGTCACGCTGATTAAACACCGCCGTTTGGTTCCAATAATGCGTGTATCCCATATTTCCTCCTTCAAGGCCATCCAAGTGGGCCTTCTCGGGGGGTCACTAGGTGCACGGCGGGATTGGGGGCGCGTAAGAGCCGAAAAGACCAGGGAGTTACGGCTCTCGAATCGACCGGGCATTAAAAACCCCCGCGCGAGGCGGGGGTTGCAGAAGATGGACGCTGATTCGGCTACCCAGGCTCAGCAGTCCGAAGCTCGATGGGCCCCCGCAGCTGGGCGGGGGCTCGTCCGGCGGGATCAAAAGATCCCTGCGATCGCCCCGGTCACCTCCTTGACCAGGGCGGGTTTCGCGTAGTCGAACGTCAGGCGCATGCCTTTCGCCTGCGCGACCACGCGATCCCGGAAGATCGCCCACCCCTCGACCCGGCCGCCGGACTGCACAGTCCGGTTCCCCAGGCCCTCCGAGGCGACCGTGGTCGACGACGCCACCGCGCCGGCCTGTCTCTGCTCGACCTGGATGTCCACCACCATCATGTAGCGGTGGGTCGAGAAGAAGTGCCCGGCGATCGCGCCGACCGCGGCGCCGGCCAGGCCGCCGGCGATCGTGTTCGTGAAGCTGGATCCGCCGTAGTAATTGCGGCCGATCATGCTCCCGATCAACGAGCCACCGAACCCGCCAGACAGCGCCCCCAGCGCCGTGTTGCGCTTTGTTTCCCGCCCTACATACCGGATGTTGTACATCAGCATGTAGGTCGCCTTGGACGGATCGTGGACGATCCGGTAACCCCTGCGCGCCAGGTCCGCGGCGATCCTCGGCTCGAACCCGAGCCCCTGGGCGCTGGAGGTGTTGTGCCCCTCCAGGAAGATCGTCCGCTTCGCAGCCGTTACCGGCTGCAGGAAGATGCTGGACGACATCTTCACGGACAGATCCGCGTTCCCGGCGGTGGTCCCGCCGTTCGTCGCACGAGGAGCCACGCCGGTCGCGCAACCGGCGAGGAACAGAATGGCGGCGATACCGCCGCCGATGATCGTCTTCTTCATGTCTACCTCCTTCAAGGCCCGCCAGTGGGCCCTCTCGGGAGACACTAGGTGCAGGAGAGAATTGGGGGCCGCGGCAGGAGAAGCTGCTGCGGCAGAACCCTCCCGCCCTGGGAGTAAAAATTATGTCCCGCCGCCGGAGCGAACGGGCGCATCATGCAGTGTCTGTGGCACCGAGATTGGAGGACGAGCGGCGGACCGGCCATAAAAAACAAGGCCCCCTGTTTCGGGGGCCTTGGAAACACAAAATTAACGCACAGACACCACCATCCATTGGATGGTGGCGCCCTCCGGTAGGGTGGTGGCCCCTTCCGGAAGGCGTGGGCCGCGGTACTGCCCGACGACAACGCGGTCCCCCTTTTCCAGGGAGACCGTCCGACGTTCGGGTTTGACATCCAGCCCAAGGATGCCCCCGAACACGGCCGCGGTGTCGGCGTGGCCGACCGCGGAGTCGAGTCCGTGACGCAGCAGCTCGTCACGGGCCTCTTCTTCGCCCACCTCTTTTACCTCAATAGAGGCTGGGAAATTACCCAGCATATTTAGGGAAAAGGAGTTTAACAGATACATGTCTACCTCCTTCAAGGCCCGCCAGTGGGCCCTCTCGGAGGACACTAGGTGCAGCGCGGAATTGGGCCGTCTCAGGCCCCGCCTGTCTCCCCGGCGAGGCGGCGCAGCGCCTCGGCGAGCACTTGCCGGCGATCCCAGTCCGGGTGCTCGGCGGCCACGGCCTTGCAGGTCTCGGCCCGACGGGCCTTCTGTGCAGGCTGCGTGGTGAAGAGCCAGGCGGCATAAGGATCGGTGATGAAACGGTAGATCCCCTCGCCCAGATCGCCCCGCACGTAGACCTCGGCATACTCCCCCGGCACCGTCGAGACCGTACCGAGCGACTTGCGCAGCAGATCGTCTCCGTGCAGGCGCTCCTCGCGAAAGGCCGCCGCAAGAGACTCCGGCTTCTGGCGCAGCATGAACAACCAGGCGGCGTTGGCGAACGCGGCCTCGGCGGCCGCCGAACGGCCGAAATCGCGAAAAGACTGCATGATCACCCCGGCCGAACCGCCGTATTTGCGATAGGTGCGGTAGGCACGCTCGATGAACGCGCCGGCCTGGGAGGACCCGAGGAGGTCCCAGGCCTCGTCGATCAGCATCAGCTTCGGCACGCCTGCGTCGCCGAGATACATCGCGTCCGCGATGCGCTGCATGATCATCGAGAGCACCACGTTGCGAAATGCCCCCTGGCCCTGGAGGTCGTCGAGTTCGGTCACGACGAAATGCCCGTGCAGGTCGACCGGGCGTCCCGTGCCGTTGAACCAGTCCGCAAGACGCCCTTCTGTATAGGGGCGCAACTGGTCGGCGATGTCCTTGGCGCGGCGGTCCTCGTGTCTGGAAAGCCAGGCGGCCACGTCTCCGGTCCACGCCTTTACGCCTTTCTCGCGCCAAGCCGCCTCGATTGCGTGCTCGAGTGCGGCATCCTGCCAGTCAGGGATCTGCCCTGAGACCGAGGACTGCGGGAACGCCATGTAGCGGAACAGCTCTCGCAGCAGTTCCATCATCTCGTGCAGGCGGGCCTCGTCGTGGATATAAGTGAACGGATTGAGGTCCATCGGATCGTCGAGCTTGAAAACCAGATTCTGGCCGCCGAGCTGCTCGCACAATTCGAAGTAACTTCGCCCGGCGTCGATCACGAACGCGTAGCCGTCCCGCGCAAGGAAATCCATCAGCATCTCCTGGGCGAGAAAAGACTTGCCGGATCCGGTCGCCGCGATGATCGCGAAGTTGTAGTTGGAAGATCTGGAATCCTGCACGTTGACGGTCGCGACCTGCCCGCGACGTGATAGCAGCAACAGTCCTCCGCCGGCAGGATCCGTACCTTTCCATTCGCCGGCCATCGGCACGATCATCGACGCCTGCGCGGAGGTCATGGTACAAGACCTCTGCAGCCCTGCACGTTTGGTGACCGGATCATGGAGAGGGGTGAAATAACCCGGCAGGCTGCACAACCAGACAGGCAGTGCGATATACGGCTCGGCAGACGCGCGAAACCCGTGCGCCTTCCAGAAGGACAGGCACTCGGAGACCCGCTCGGAGAGCGCATCCCCGGATTCCCCGAGCAGGTTGATGCCCATGTAGGCCTGGGTGAGCGGATGCCCGCTGCCCGCCTCGTGGATCAGCGCCTGCAGCTCGTCGCGCTGATCGAACAAGTGCGACATGAGCGCCCGATAGGCCGCCGAGTCGGAAAGCAGCTGCCGGGTAACCCCGGCGAGCTTGATTTGCATACGCGCGGCGGCCTTGTCCGGATCCAGGATGCACAGATTCGTATAGGCGTAGAACGGGCCAGGGAGCAACTCCTGCGGGTGCAGCGGATGCCCGGTCGTCAGCCAGGCGGTCAACGGCAGGTAGTTGCGCCTCGGAAAGCCGTCCACGGTGACGCAGGCTAGATATGCGGACGAGCCGTCGCTGGGCTCGAAGCGCAGGACACCTTCGTCGAGCACCGAGAGACGCGTACCGCGGGCGACCAGCGCCGATGCGCGGTCTCCTTCGACGGCCGCCTCCTCGCGTTCGATCGCCCCGATCGGGAGGTTCGAGTTGACGAGCCCGCGTAACAACACCCGCACGCCGGGCGCGCTCAGCGCCCAGGCGGACAATCCCATGCCGCGGAACGTGCTGATGAGCGTGGATCGCCGCTTGTGCACGGATTCTTCAAACAACGACCACTCGTGCTCGCTCGAAGCGGTGCCTTCGAAAGGGATCGTGACGGTCAGAAAATAGCGGTGGTCCTTCGGATGGTATCCCCTCCCGCGAAAAAGCGAGCGGCCGCCTGCGGACCCCAACATGAACATGCGCCGGTAACGGGCGAGTTCCGCCACCTCCTCCGGGCCCTTGGACCGTGCCGCCGCCCAGGCATCGACAACGGGATCGATGTAGGGTACGGACCACTGCCCGAACTGCATGACCGCCCCGGGTACGTTGATCGTGTTGATCAGCCCCTCGACCTGCGGTTCCACATCGGTCCCGAGCCGCGAGAACGGGGTGTATTCGATCACGAAACCGGCCCGCAGCCCGTCGATCCCGTCGAGCAGCAACAGCCCGTCTTCGTGCAGGTCGGCATACGGCAGGATCGAAGACAGCGAGGCGCGTTCCAACAACACGTCCGCCGCGTCCATCACGGCAGGCCGGTCCCCAGGCAACGGCGGCTGGAAATACCTGCGCACGCGACCGGCCGCGCGCCGCAGCAGTGTCCCGACGTGCTCGCCGGCCGTCTTGCGATATCCAGGCATGATCCTGACTCCGGCGCTTGCTCTCTCAGTGCGATCCTTGCTGCACCTGGAACGGCTGCGCCATGTGCTGGAGCACGCCCTCCGGAGCGGCGGCTTTGCCCGGCACGAACCCGAGCGCGCTCGGGTAGACAGGGGCCAGGATTCCCTGCGCCGATGACCGCGTCTGCGTCGCAATGGGCGTAGCCGGCCAGTCGCGCCCCAGGTAGCGCCAACGGCCTGGGGTGGTGAACCAGACATAACTGCCGGAAACCAGCCGGCCGGATCCGTCCGACCAGGGCGCGAGCCACGCCCGCCATGGGTGCGGCGGAACGTAGATCGGACGGACGGTTTCCGTGGCGCCAGAGCGACCTGCAGAGCCGGCGGAGTGGCCTTCGGGATCCGCGGTGTCCTTCGATCCGTGCTCGGGTAGCGGCTTGACCTTCCATCCGCTCCAGGAGGTATCGTGACGGGCTTCCTGATAGGTGACGTGCACCGGGGAGCACGCCTTCGGGACCGGGCACTGGTACCCGGTCGTCGAGCAGCCAGCGAGCGCGAGGACCCCGGCCAACATCCAGGAGACGCGGATGTTCGTGCGCATACTCAAGACCTCCCGGTCTTGGACCCGCCAGCACGGCCCGCGCCGTGCGGATGACCGGCCCCGGCCGCTCGTCCGCCTGCGATACTCTGCGCGTTCGGCGCGCCGGGGCCCAGGTTCACGACCAAGCCGATCATCAAGTACCTGCGCAGCGGATCGAAGTACACCGGTTCAGGATTCTTCCCGGTATAGAGTCGCAACAATCCCGGCGCGACCGGGTCCGGGACCGCACGCACGAAATGCGTGTTCGGCATCCGGCGCGCGAGAAATGCGAGTGCCGCCTTTCCCTCGGCAGGCGTTGCCTTGTGGATCGTCCGGTAGACGCGCACGGTGACGGCGTGCTGATTGATCCCACCGAAGAACAGCGCGAATGCGATACCCGCGGCGAAAAACAGCGCGTGGATCGTCGCGGAAGTGAGCACCTTTTTGGTCTTACACATGGTTGAACCCTCCGTAGGGTTAATTTCCGGAGCGCGGCGCCATCATTTCACCGGCTTTACCCGCGGTACGTAGAGCGAGCGATAGCGATGCCACTTCAACGACGTGCCGGACGTGACGACGAGCGTGATCTTGCGTTTCGGAGGCACCTCGATCACCGGAAAGATCGACTCGGCCTCCTTGAGATAGAACTGCGCGAGCTGGTTCGCCGCCGTAGACGCACCGGAGAACGCGCCGGCCTTGAGCACCGAAGTACCGCTGATCGTCGTTCCGTACCCTCCGAGCCCTGAATAGGCAGTGCCCTGGGCGGCCGCGAGCGCGTTTCCCAGCCCCGATGCGAATCCGGCGAGCAGGGTCTTGGCGAGCAGCGCCCCGCGGCGCTCCACCAGCTTGCCGCGCAGCCCGAACATGCCGTCGGAGTCCACCGCGTATCCCTTGAGTGGGGCCTCGAGCAGTGTCCCGCGCTCCTTCGCGACGCAGGAGAGCGTGGCGAGCCGGATATAAGCCCGCTGCGAGGACAACGAACCGTACGCGGACCCGATGGCGAAGCATCTGGATACCTCGTATCTCGCATCGTCCGGAAGCACCGCGTTGCGTTGGATACGCATCAGGACAGGCTGCGGGTTGGCTTGGGCGCTCGTCGCCGTGCCCGCCTCGATACCGGTCAGCAGCACCGCCGGCGCGAACGATCCGCCGGGGATATATCCTGCGTAAGGGTTCTGCACGTAATGCACATGCACGCCGACCTTTTTTCCTTCGCCGCTCGAGGCCGGAGGAGTCAGCACCACCGGCGACTGGCCTGGGCCAGTCGCCGGTTGCGGTTGAACGCCGGCCTGCGGCTGGGGGCCTGCCTGTTGCTTGTGCCGCGAAGGGGCGGTTGGTGATCCCGGAGGCGGAGGCGGGGGAGGCGGCAGCGTGGACGGACCCGGCTGCGGCGGCGGCAGATGCCGCGGGAGTCCGTTTGCGGCGATGCTGCTCAACCGCGCTTGCAGCTTGAGAAGATCCTGGTTGATCTGATTGAAGTTTTTGGAATTCGTCACCTCGTATTTCTGCTGCCCCTTGCGCAGCGCGTCGATCTCACGCGAGAGATTGTCCTGCTGCGCATGGAGCGAAGTGATGCGCTGTCCCAACTCATGGAGTCTGGTTTGCGTGCGGCTCTCGAAGGACTGCTTCGAGACGCCGGGCGGCGTGAGAGAGACCGGCGGATGGTTCACGGCGACCTTGAGGTGCGTGCGACCGCCGCTCGCAAAATAGCCGAGCACCAATCCTCCGGCGATCAACGCAGCCGCCACCATGCGCCACTTGCGGCGCACCTCCCTGGCCTTCTCCGCCCGGGAGGATTTTACGCGGATACCGCCCTGCCGCGGGGACGTATCCTCCGGGGAATTGGCAGCACCGTCGCGCGGCGACTTGTTGTCGTCATCCGCCATTGCGAGTCACCAGGTACAGAGTCGGATGATGTCTGGAATCGGCCACGGAGCCTGTCAGGAGCGATGCGGCGATCTGCGGTGAGGCCGGCCGGTAGAACTGCGCCGGGTCGAGCACCAGGCGACGGCCGGTCTTCGCGTCGATGCGGTAGGCGTCAATCCGCGTCGTTCCGGTCCGCGATTTCCAGGCGGCGATGGGGATCGCGGTGAGCCGGTCGTATTCAAGCTCCGGCCCGAGCGCGGCGATGCGGTATCCCGGCGGGGTCTCGCCCTGCACTGCGGCCGCCAGGGCCGGGAGGTAGCGCGCGTTCGGGTTCATCGACGCGACCGGTGCGATCGCGGGTCCCGGTGCCCGGATACCTTCGACGTTCACCACCTGCCCGGAGATTCCTCGTCTGGGCACCAGCCGCAGCGTCCGGGTAGAACCGTCCTGCATCTCGACGATCAACTGCACCGGCTTGCCGTGGTCCGGCGCAAACCGCAGCAGCAACACCCGATTGCCGTCGAGATAGTACGGCGCGCCGGCCAACGGCGCGCCGGGCGGCAGGATCGCTTTGGCGACCGGCTGATCGAAGCGCAACAGGTTGTAGTCGCTCGTCGATACCGGATGAACATCGCGGACGCCGGCTGCGGCCGGTGTTGCGCCGGACGTGCGATGCGTCTTTGCGGCAGGCTGTGCCCCGGCGGCCATCGCGCCGGGCGCAGCCAACGCCAGGAACAGCGCGCACGCCAGCCCCATCCGGCCGCTTGGCGTCGAGCCGATACCGTGCTTCGGCCGTCTCATCGTGAGACCTCCACTCCGGCGATCTGATAGCCGGATGACGTAGGACGGTAGGTCAAGGTGTAGGTGGCATCGGTCTTCAGTATTCGGGTCTGCCCCGCCCATCGCAGCAGCGTGCCAGTCGCCCGGATGCGGTTCGGCGGGACGAACGTCAGATCCTTGGCGTAGAACACCTCGGAGACGTTGCCCTGGCGATACCGCTTGGCCTTCGCTCGCAGATCCAAGTTGTATTGCACGTAGGCCTGCGGAGCGAGCCGCGCGAGGAAGATGCCGATTTGCGCGCCGACCGTATCCGGCTGCCAGTCGAGGAGGGAGTCGAGATCGGCCTGCGCCAACATCCGCAGGTAGGGCACGTCTGCAGCCGGACGGTCGCCGACCGCAATTTTCCGGTGGGCATAGACCACCTGCCAGGGTACGATCACTGTCTGCCGATCCGCCGAAAGCCGCAGGGCGGCGAACGCAAGCAGCACGGCGACCGCCGCCAGTACAAGGGCCGCCGTGCGCCACTGCGTGATCCCGCGTCCGAGCGCGGCGAGTTGTGTCGAGTATCCGCTCGTCATTCCAGGAACTCGTTCTCCCAGGCCGCCGGAAACACCCCCATCGAGCGGTCGATCTGCATGCCGGCCGACCACAGGGCGTGTTGCGCCGCAGCGCGCTTCGCCCCGCGCCGGAGCCGTTTCATGGTCCAGAGCAGTCCGATCGAGAGCAGGGCCCCGGTAAACCACAGGTTGAGGGCGATCCCGATGCCGAGTACCGAAACCCCCAGGACGAATTCCAACGGTTCCCAGAACAGGATTGGAACCGGGTCGTCCGCCCGCGAGGGGATGCGCCGATCCAGATCGTCCGGCTGCATGGTCGGTCGCTACGCTCCTTTCGGGGCTGGTGGGGAGCCGTCTCCCCTCCGGCGCTACCGTCCCCTCAGACCAGCACCGCGCCCATCAACAGCGCGATGATGTCCGGCGACCAGTGGATGAAAGCCGCGAGTGCGATCCCGGTGAGCACAGGCATGGGGGTGTTCTTGGCGACTGCGAAGGCCGCACCGACCAGGACCGAGGTGATGGCGAGCCCGACCCCAAGGCTTCCATTCGCCCAGCCGAGCACCGTGTTGGCGAACATGCCGAAGTCGTTGGTGCCGCCGGCGCCGTAGGTGATGGTGCCACCGGAAATGGTGGCCGCCTGGACGGCGAGGGGCAGGAGCGCCAACCCTGCGGCGGCACCGAGTCTTTCGATAAAACGACGTTTCATTTCCGAATTCCTCCGTCTGCTGAGACGCCCGCCCGTCCGTGGGCGGGACTTTACATGGGCGCCTGTCCCGCGGCACCCAAACCCCTCCTGCTCAAAAGTCGTACGCGATCCCGGCCACCGCCCGCACCTGCTCCGTAGTCGAGTTCGGCTCCCGTACGAGGCCCTGAGATCCGCCGACCGTCGCCGAATTGGAGATCCCGTACCCGAAATAGCGGTAGGAGATCCGCGCGATGGCGTGCCAGCGGCCAGTGAGGCGATAGTCCGCCTGCACGCTCGCGCCGGCATAGGCGTGATCGCCGAGATCGACATCGACAGCAAACGGCGAGAGCACAGACATGCCGCCGTAGAGAGTAGAGCCGCCGTCCGCGGACACGGACAACATCAGCGCGTTCGCCGGGAAATACAGCAGCTTCACACCTCCGCCGACATACCCGTTGCTGTACAGCTCCTCGATCGCCGCGCTCGTGCCACCGGCGACCGACCGGTCCCACCGGTAGTACCCGCCCTCGGCGAACGGAACCACTGTGACCGCATACGGCAGCCCGATCGGGTAGCCGATGCGCCCGCGCACGTCGTGGATGGTGTTGTCGGTGGTCGTGTCGAGCGGGGCGAGCGACTGTGTGTGCCCGATATAGGCGGTGTCCCCGGATGCGAAGTCGTACCGGACCTCGCCCCAAAGGCCGTAGAGCTGCGGATCGTATGCCTGGGCATCGAACCGCAACAGGCCGACCGAGCCGCTCTCCCGGTCAAGCGGATCCGGGAGATTGGGGTTGCCGAACCCCCGGCTCCACTCCGTATAGTGCTGGATCAGGACGCCGCCTTCGATGGCGACCTGATCCAGGGCCCGCTGGCTGACCGCCGCCTGCGCGTTCACACCCGCGGCCAGCAGGCCCGCCGTTATGGCGGCCAGCGCCGCCGAAGTCCTCTTCTTCATGTCTACCTCCTTCAAGGCCCGCCAGTGGGCCTCTCGGGGGGTACTAGGTGCAGCAAAAAATTAGACGGGGCCGAAATCGGGGGTCACGGCAAAATCGGGTTCGCCCCGCCGTACTTCGCCTGGTTCTGCTGGTTCGGAGGCGGTGTGCCGTTCCAGGCCTGGACCCTGGCGTCGACGGTATGCGTGGAACCGTCAGCGAGCGAGAAAGTGACGCGGATGCCGTAGGTACCGGCGGAGGCATACCGGTGCGAGACCTGGAAAACGGGCGGCACGCCGGGGGCGGGGCCCGCCAGGGTACTCGAGGCCCCGTCGCCCCAGGAGACAGCCAGGCTCGTCACGTTGCGCGGGCAGTAGCCGCCGCCGGTCCCGCCGCCCATGAAGATTCCTACTGCGCCGTTTGCGGGTGCAGCCGCCTGTCCGCAGCCGGAGTCGTCCGGCCAGTTGCCGACGGCGGTCAGTTCGATATCGCAGGTATTGGCGATCGAGTCCGCCTCGCACTGGGTCTTGTTGAGCACGATCGGAGCCGAAGGCGACCCGCCGGAGAGCGGTGCCGGCTGCCCGGCCGGCGCCGGCGGAACGCCATTCTGGATCTGCGCCCGCGTTCCGGACGGAGCCAGCGCATTCGGCGCGGAGGCGGCGATGGATTTCGACTGGCCGGCTGCCTTCGCGGCCATCTTCTGGGTGTCCGGCTCGGTCGCGGCGAGCGACTTCTCCCAGGACGAGAGGTCCATCTTCGACAGATCCAGCAGCGCGAACTGCCCGAGCGTGAACCCGGAACAGTCCCCCGTCACCGTCGTCCCTCCGCAGGACTGATGGAAATTCACCAGCCACGGTTTGGCGACCGCGGTCATCGGGACGACCGCAGTGTAGGCGCACTGGTAATACGGGGCGGAGCAGTGACCGTAGACCTGGACCCTGGTACCCGGCAAGGTCACGGGGGCGGCGGCGCTGATCGTCAGCGGGAGCGTCGTCTGCCGCCAGGAACCTCCGGAATCCGACGAGTAGCGCAGCTCGACTCCCGTGGGCTCGGCCCCCCCGGCCTGCGGCGCCGCCGTCATGGGCAGGGTCCCGCCCTGGAAGGCGTAGGTGCCGATATAGGTCGGCTGCCCCCAGGACGGCTGCCCGGTCTGGGACCCGTACAGCGCCCACGACACGTCGGCCTGCACGAGGGCGGAACCGCCGTTGCCGCCGGGCCATGCGGACAGGGTGTACTTGCAGGACTGCTGGACCGGCACGACGCTTCCCGCCGCCGGGGTCGGCGATGAAGCTGCTGATGAAGCGCCGGACGGGGCCGCGCAGGACCCGGTCACGACCACGTAGCGGGACAGGGCCTGCGAGTTCGCGTCCGCCGCATCGATGCGGAGGAACGAAAGCCCCTGAGTCGCCGGGGCGAGCGTCGGAGGCTGGGTCGGCGCCGCGCAAGAGGTCCCATCGCACACGGCCCACCAAAGGGAATCCGATGCCGGGCAGACGGTTCCCTGGGACGGCGTCCCGGCCCCGGAGCAGGTACCGTCCCATTGCCACACCCAGACTTCGTTGCCGTTGTCGACGTACGGACCCAACCAGGATCCGGCGCCGCTCGCGTAGTAATCGAACGCCGGGATCTTGGACTGGACCGCCCCGCCGAAACCGTTCGCGGCCATCCGCGCGAGTTGCTCGCGACCCTGCTCCTGCACCAGGCGGGCGAGCTGCGAAGGGAATTCGCAAAACCAACGGGTGGTCTGGAAACAGGCGCAGGCGCCGAAGAAGCTGAACCCGGCCGTGCAGCCGGAAGCCAGGAAGTGCGCGGCCTGGGCCCGGCGGGAGGCAGCGAGCTGTGCTTCTTCCTTCGAGCAGGACCACACGAACACCCCTCCCTGGCCCACGTCGATATCGCAACAGCAGTTTCCGAGGGCGCAGCCGAACGTGTTCGAGCACTGCGCCTGCTTCCCGTTGAAGATCAGCGGCGGGTTGCCGGAGATGTTCTTTTTCACCGCCTCGAGAAGGGCGTGGTACTTCAGCGCCTCCGCGAAGCGGTTGTCCCCGGGCTTCGCGGTCTGGTTCTCGAAACCGTAGGTCGCGATCCCGGTGCAGGAGTTGGTGGTCTTCGTCTGTACGCAGGTCTGGATCTGCGAGGTGCAGGTGTAGGTCTGACGCTGGTCGGCGCACAACCCGTTGGCGAAATCGAGACAGGATGCGCCGGTCTTCGTGCACGCCGGATCGGTGACGCAGTTCGTCACCGTGCCGGGGCAGGCGTATTGCGTCGTGCGGTGCGTGCAGACCGATCCGGCCCAGGAGGTACAGGCATCCGCGATCTTCGTGCACCCTGCCTGCCCCCCGGTGCACGATGTCGCCGGAGCGCCCGTGCATTGATAGGTCTGGGTCGCGGAGAGGCAGATCCCCTGAACCGACTTGGAGCAGACGTTCGAGGTGATCAGGCAATTCGCGCCGGGCGGCGCCGGCTGGCAGACGGTCTGCGCCCGGTCCGGGCACACCCAGGTCTGGGCGTAGGAGACGCAGGCCCCGTCCGGGGCGTTCTTCGTGCATGTGGAGCTTACCAACGTGCATCCGGAGATCTGGGCCCGGGTGCACGAGTTCGAGGCGCTAACGGCGTAGCACTGGTAGGTCCGATCGTATCTCCAGCAGCTCGTGGAGGTGTCGACTACGGCTCCAGGAGGCACGCCCGCGGTCCCGTCCGTGCAGACGGTCACGGCAGTGCCATCCGACGCCTGCACCTGCCGGCAACCCGACCAGACACAAGTATTGGAAATCAGGGAGCAATTGGAGACCGCCGCGGCGAACGCCGGACGAGGCGCGGGCAGCGTAAGCAATACGACCGCCACCACGGCTTGCATCAAAGCCGAAAGCGTTTTTTGCTCAGCCGCCATAGAGGGCGCATCCGTCTGTTTTTGTCGTCGTGCCGGCGGAGTAGACCATGCGCGGCAGATCGAACTGCATGTCTGAGTACACGCCCTCCCAAAGGAACGCCGCATACCCGCCAAATACGAACTGGCACTTCCCGTCACTCGCGCACCCGATATAAGAGTAGCGCACCGGTGTCTCGAATGAAGAATTCGCTATCACCCAATTAAAAAGGCCGCCGAACGACGTATGTGCGGGCCACCACCCTTGAATCCCGCTCTGGTATAGCGGGGGAAGACAACCGGAATAGTAACAATTACCGGCATAATAATGTACATGTACGGTCGACGCGCCGCTTTGCACTAGATAATAGGTCGTAGGAACTGTGATGTAGAGATTGTTTCCGCCGGGGGACACGAACCGGAACTTGATCCGGCTCTTATTGGACGGGTCGCACAGATAATAGGCCGCTCCTGTCCACGGCTCGACGGTATAATTCGACGTATTCGGGTCCCACACCTTGTCGTAGATCGGTGCCACGTATACCCAGGTGTTCGGCGTGCACGAGGGCTTCGCGACAATCGTCGGCGTATAATCGATCGAGCACTGCTCCTGGATAGCCTGGTTGGCGAGCGTGCATTGCTCCTCCGGGGTCGTGGTCGTGCAGGTCGTCTGCGACACCGGGGTCGTGGTCGTGCAGGTCGATTTCGACTGCGAGAGGGACGCGGTGCACGACTCGGTCCAGGTCTTGGTGGCCGTTTGCCACTTCACGCAGGAGGTGGTGTTCTTGCAGCTCTGTCCGCCGAACAGCACGGACGCGGACCCGGAGCAGGTATACATCGGTTTCCCCGCCTCCAGGGCCTTCTGCTGTTTGCTGCGGCAGGAAAGCAGCACGTTGCCCTGGGCCAGCATCGTGCCGTACATGGCGCCTGAATTCGGGTTCCGGCCCGACAGGATCGGCTGCCCGTTGGGGGCGTAGACCCCCATTCCGTAGACCGCCCCTGCGGCGTTGCCGGAGGCGGTTGACCTGGCGATCGACTGGTAGCCCTGCTGCTTGAAACCCGCCCCTGTGCCCTGAAACGCGCCCGTCTGCGTCATAGTGACGGCGCACTGGTCGTTCGGGCAGGCCCCGACGACGAGCCGGATCTTCGACCCGGCCCGGAACGTGCCGTTTGGCGTGATCCGTTGCTGGATCCATCCGCTCGAGGCAGTGCACGAGCTGCCGCCTTCGGTGGCCGGACACAGATCGACCACGTATTGCCCGGACCCGGTCTTGATGCAGGCCGTCTCGATCCCGAGCGGATAGGCGAGCAATCCGGAACCGGGCGAGGGCGCCGACGAGCGGGAGCAGTCCAGGGTGAGGGCGGTCGTGCGCGACGCCGTGGCCGAGACGACGCCCCCCTGCGCCGGGCCGGACCCAGGTGTCGCGGACGCCCCGATCGAATGGTATGCGCCCGACAATCCGGTGCCGCGCGCGGCACCGGCGCCGTAGGTTCCGAGTTGCGAGCCGATGGCCGCGCCCTTCTGGCCGGAACTCGACGGCCCAAGCTGCATGTCGGCGGCCGGCGGCGCGGCGACCCCGTCGAGCGGCAGAACCGCCGACAGGACCGCAAGAATCAGAGCCCGCCGAACGTGTCGCAGCATCTCATCCCCCCATCAGAAACTCGTCCACCCGCGATTCGAGATCGATCCCGCGCTCGCCGTCCGGCACCCGGGTCGGATAGGCCGGCGGTTCGAACACCGGCCGCTCCGGGTCATCGTCGACCGGCGTGGTGATGCGTGGGATATTGAGGTGGTAGGTCCTCGGGCCGATCGTGAGCACGCACTGGCCCATGCCGAGTCCGGCGAGCTTGTCCGGAGATACCCGGTAGTCCTCGGTCTCGCTCCAGGACTCGCCCAGGTTCCCGGCGGCGGACTCCGAGGATTGCGGCGCGGCCTGGATGAACTGCGCACTCGCGCTCGCGGACTCCGAGCGCGAGACCGAATGGCGGTAACGGACGATCTTGCCGATGATCTCGGCGGCCGCCTCGGCCGAGTCGTTCGATCCGAACCGGAAAAGCGCCTTGCTCCAGGTGTTCTGCACCAGGATGTCCGCGAACTCCCGGCTCACCTCTCTCAGATTACCGAACGCCTGGAATGCCGGGATCATCGCGATGTTGGCGCTGCGCGCCTGCTCGAACAGGCGTGCGATACCAGGCATCGTGTACGAGCCCATCTCGTCCGCGAACACGAGATAAGGGGGCCACGGACGCTTCGTCTTCGGCATGGCCTGCACCCTGGCCGTAGCCGTCCGCAGATCCGACAGGATCATCTTGCCGAGATTGATCGAGGCGGTGTCCTTCGCCATCGTGGGCAGCATGACATAGATAACCTTGTTGTTCGTCACAATGGAGGACAAGTCGATCTGAGGTGCGTAGGTATTGAACACCTCACCGAATTTCCCCTGGGCGAAGAGCGCGAGGCGCCCGGCCATCCCGCCGAGCGTGTCCTTCATCTTGTTGACATCGAGCGCCGCTCGCGGCGGCCGGTCGCCGCCTCCGCGTTCGCGTCGGCGGTACTTGTCGAGAAAGACCGAGAGCGCCATGCGCTCCGGACCTTCCGGTACCTGGCGCAGCATCCACTCCATCGCGTCGGCCGACTGGAGCAGGATCGTGAGATCGGTGAAGTGGTAACGGAACCGGGCAGCCTTGAGGGCCCCGACGATGACGGTCAGCGCATGGTTGGCCGATTGCCGGTAGTGATCGGCTCCGGGGTCGTTTTCGGACGACGGCAGGAGATTCAACAATCTCGAGGCCACCTCGTCCGCGTCCCCGCTCAGGATCGGATTGTAGGTGTGCGAATGATCCGGGTCGTTGACGTTCAAGACGTAGAAGTCGTTCTCTCGCCCGATCGCCCGCATGAAGTAGGCCATCGTATCGAGCGTGTCCACGTCGAGCTTCGCGTCGATAAAGAGGACCCCGCCGCCCTGGCAGATCTGCTGCCAGATGAGCCACAACCCGAGCGTGGTCTTGCCCACGCCGGATGCCCCCACGAGCATCAAATGCCGGACGAACAGCGCGTATGGGATCCTGACCGGCGCGCCGCGATCGGCCGTGTAGCCGACCAGCGGCCCGGTACCAGGATACCTGGCGTCGGACGGCAGCACGAATCCTTCCCGTGCTTGGGGATCGACTGGATCGAGCCGATCCCTGGCCCGTGGGTGCGCGAGGACGAGCCCCCCCAGGAGCGCGGCGGCGCCGCCTGCGGCGACGGATCGCCAATCGCCGGCGAACCAAGGTGTGGCCGCGGCGGCGCCGGCGGCCAGCCCCATCAGCCCCCAGGCGTCGCGGGCGCCCTTCAACGGCTTCGACTTCCTCACCGCGCGCCCTCTCAATGCCCGCGCGCCATTCCGGAAGCAAGCCCTTGGGTGAACAGGAGGTTGCCCTGGATGCCGCTGCCGGACATCTGCTGGTAGATCACGTTGTTGATCGTCTGGAGCGAGGCGAGGATCTTGTCCTGCGTGCCGAGCGCGGTCCCGATCGTCCCCTGGGCGTTGCCGGCGAGTTCTCCGATCTGGGTGGCGATCGCCTGCATGGTCTCCATCGCGCCGATATTGGCATTCGGAACACCCTCGACGATCGAGGAGGGTATCTCCGTCCATTGCCGCAGGATCGCCTGCGCGATGAGGATGGCGATGAAGGTACTGTACGTATGCACCAGTTGCGCCGCAGCGGCGGGGTAGACCGCCGCCACGTTGACCATCTGGTAGATCGGAAGGGGCACGACCTGCATCAACGCAACAGCCTGGGGAGCGATCGCTTGGTCGGTGGCGACCGCGTATACGGCCTGTTGCAGCAGGATCGCGGTATCGGCGACCAACCCCGGGCCTGCGATCAGCGGATTCTGCGACTGGTTGATGGGGACCGCAACAGGGTAATCGCAATCGTGCAGCGCCGCCGTGCCGCCGCCTGGGCCGGAGTATGGCGTGAACGCCGGGGGGGTGTTGCCGAGCGAGTCGGTCTGGCACCGCACGATCTGCAATTTGGCGAAGGCGCCGTTTTCGGCGTCGGTGTACGCTTGCGCGAACAACTGCCGCAACGCCCCGGCAGTTACGCCGCTCGAAGGCCCGAGGTTTCTGGTCAGGTAGTCCAACGACTGCGCAGGGTCCGTGCCGAAGAGCAGGATCTCGATCAAATGGCGGGACGCCGCCGCGAGCGCCTTCGCGCCCGCTTTCGGGCCGACCCAGCCGGGGATCGTCTGCTGCGAGCCGTCCTGGTGCTTCGAAGTGTCCCCGATCACCGACAGGATCAGCTCCTTGACGGCGGTATCGGCGTAGCCCGCCCGGGTCAGCACGACCCAGTTCCGGTTGCCGAGCACCGTCGACGCCTTGTCGGTGGCGAGGAGCTTCCCGACTCCCGATGCCTTGCTTTTTATCCAGTTGCCGATGCCGGCCAAAGAGCCGGCGATGCTGGAGCAGGCGCCGCTCAGCGCGGAGAGATAGTCCTTGTACAATCCGGTCGCCGACCCGCCGGCGGCGCACAGATTCTGCGCAGGCTGCGTACCGGTAGGGATCCCGAGGTGGCTGGCCGCCTTGTCGAGCAGCGCCCTCGCCACGGCGCAGTTGTTCTGCGACAGGGTGTTCGCCGCATTGGCGAGGTTGTGCATCTCGGCGAGCACGTCGGCGCACATGGGGCAGAGCGCCCGGATTCCGATCTCGATGGCGTAGCCCTCGGCCACCTGCATGAGGTTCTTCACCAGGGAGGCGAACTGCGCCCCGTTGATGAAGCTGAAGCCGCCGAAGAACATGGAGATCCCCCCGCAGCCGGCCTCGATGGACGGCGGGGTGAGGGAGATCAACTGCACGGTCTGTGAGGGGGTCCACACGCGCAGCGACCCCCCGACGAACACCCCGCGGGTGCCGGTGGTGTAGTAGCCAGGCCCCGATGCGCTCGATGCCTGCAGCAGCCCGTTGAATGCCTGGCTCACGGAATATGCGGCAAATACCGGAGGGGTGGCCGCCATCCACGCGGCCAGAACGGAAGCGACGAACCTGATGAGGGTTCGATTTCGGAACATGGGTATCGCGTCCCTGATCATGTACGGAAGACACCCAGGGCCGGTCCTGGGGTGCCGATTTCTACTAGGTGCAGGGGCAGATTAGGACGGCGAGGCCCAGGAAAACGGGCGGCGGATCCGGTCTTCATGGGATCCGTGGCGCGCCGTCTGTCGAGCCGAGCGGAAATTACGCGCGCGGAGGATACGAACCGGATCAATCCCGCCGGATGCGCGCCCCGCGGTCACGCCGTTTCGCGGCGTCGCGCAGCAACAGCGTGAGCGGCAGATAGCGGCAGGGGGAATACCGACTCGGGCGGAGGGCTTGGTACATCGTTTGGAGGTGCCGCCAGGCGGCGACCGCCAGTGCGAGCAGGAGGATCCCGGCCGCGACAGCCGCGGCCAAGAATCCTCGGTACGGCCAGAGCTTGAGGGCGACCCCGGAGGCGAACGACAAGGCGCCCGGTAGGGCCTTAATTTCCCGGGCCGGGGTGTGGTAGGTTGAATTCAGGGTGCCCGCCGGCGTTCGCCGGCGGCGCGCTAAGGCTCCGGCGGGCGCGGCCGATATACGGTACAGGAGGGGTCCGCCCGGGGTCGAACCCGGCGGACGGGCCGGAGAAGCGAGATGGGCGACATCGAGAAGCAGGAAGAGGACGCCGAGATCCAGGCGGCCCTGGCCCGTTACGGGGGGGTGGCCGGTGCCCGGCTCGCGCTCGAGAACCCGGTGAGCGGGTGGCTGCGACGACGGGTGCCGTCGGCGGTCGTGCGTTCGATGCTCGTCTCGGCCCCTGTTGCGGGGCTCGCCGCGGTCATCGTAGCCCAGACCAGTGCCGATGCGAGCCTGCCCGTGAGCGCCCTGCTCGGAGCGGCGGTGCTCTGGCCCCCGCTGCTGGT
>Ga0256829_1000325_pt1 | contig 52133 bp, 50 predicted proteins | sample 131447metaG_FD_185979 | JGI IMG/M metagenome (GOLD analysis project Ga0256829, IMG submission 185979) | Hydrothermal vent microbial communities from Lau Basin, Pacific Ocean - 131-447 | ecosystem: Environmental > Aquatic > Marine > Hydrothermal vents | place: Pacific Ocean: Lau Basin | collected...
ATGGCGCAAACTCGATGGCGCGTTTCGCCTGCCAGAAATTATCGAGGGGGTTGAATTCAAGGACGGGATCAAGCAGGAAAAACATGCCGCCTGATTACAGCGTCACCAACTTTTGGGCATAGCTCCACCGCGCAACGCGATCTTGTCAAAAAATTGGCAAAAGCAATGGCCGATGGCCTGATCGCGCCAATAAACGCACCGGAAAAGCCTCTGATTATCCCCGGAACGGCCCTTCTCGACCCCCTAGCCAACGTCACGGACCAGAACTTACGATCTCAATCCGAACCGCGAGTACCAAACGATCACCAACAGCATCCAATAGTCGGACCGTCAAACCTCTTGATGAGGTCCGCTTTTGATGCGCAACATCTCAAACAAGAAAAAACCCGCTCGGCCGATAAGACAGCTGCGTGCCTTGCGCCTGACTTTATCGACCTGAAAAAATGGTTGGGAAAAAATCCACCGACACAACAAATTTCCCGGCTGCGAGCAACCCTTTTGGGAGAATTCGATAGGGTCAACCTAAAGTCTCTGAACCGCCTCATTCGCCTCTATATCGCCGAAGGGTTCGGGACCGAAGCACGAGGCCTGATCAAAAAATATGGCTCCAGATTAGTGCATCCCGAAATATTGCGAGACATGGCGGAGCTGTTGGAAACCGGCCGCGGGACGAAAGGAAATTCTCTGGAAAAACAAAAGGCGTGCCCCGGACAACTCTATTTCTGGGCCACTCTTGCGCAGACAGGCCGCCTGCATCCCACCCCAAAACATGCCGCGGCTCTCCTTCATGTTCTGGCTGATCTGCCGGTCGATATCCGGGCCCGAACCGGGGCCATACTGCTCTCCCGACTGACGGGGTCCGGCGAAATCGGTTTGGCAAAAAAAATCGTGGCAACGATCGAACGCGCGCCCGGAATACGCCCCCCCGGCTACGAATTCGAGATGGCCCGCCTTCTGCTGCGGACAGATCCACCAGAAACATCACAACAAACCCTGACAAACCTAGCCTTTGGACATGGCCCGCAATCAGGCAAGGCCCTGGCCTTGCTTCTCGAAGAGGGACGGCGGCGAAATTGGAAAATTTCAGACACGATTTTGTCCTTTGCCGAGTCTTACGGCTTTCAATATAAATCACAAAGTCTTGGCCCGAGATTGGTCAAGGACATCATTCTGGCAAGAGTGTCACGTCACGAACAATCGAAGGCATTCAAACTCTTGGCATTTTATGCCCGTTCAGGCGCCATCCCGCAGGAGGAAAGGCAGAAACTCTCACGCATCATTTTCCAGTCCTACGATTTGAAAGTATTGAATTTGGCCTCCTGGAACAGCCCCTAGAAAAACCTTTTGGGACGCCTGATCATACCGCGGACCGCAGGCCTGAACGGTATTTTGTGACCCGGTCTTTGCAGTGATCGTTCACCAAAAGCCCACCGAATCATTGACGCGGTCAAGATTGGCCGCCCAACCAACCTCTCGCCGCTGGCGTATAGCGTGATTAGCCCCGCCCGTTTCAGCACCGCCAGATGCCTCGAACGCGGCTATGGCACTATTCCGGTCCATGGATGCTTTATTGCGCCAACTCCCCTCTGTTGACACGCGTCAATACCCCCGATAGCCCAGTTATTAAGTTGGCATTTACCAACATAAGTTCCACGTCCCTGATCCGCCCGAGGGACCGGTTTCGGTGCCAAAGGAGACCTTGCATGAACACTGGATTCAATTTTGACGCAAAGATCAACCGTCACGCGGTTCCGGCGTTAAAATGGCACAAAATGGTGTTGGGCACAAAAGATTCAGAGCTGTTTCCCGCGGGGGTCGCAGACATGGATTTTCGTGTCGCACCGCAAATTCAGAGTGCCATGCAAGAGCGGCTGGACCACGGCGTCTTTGGCTATGAGGCCGTGCCCGAAGGCCTGATCCCGGCCCTCGTCGCCTGGTTCGAAACGCGGCACCGGTGGAAAATCGCGTCTGAAACCATCCTGCGTGCCCCCAATGTTCTGGACAGCCTTGCCGTTGCGGCCAGCCTGTTCAGTGGGCCCGGTGATGGCATCATCGTACAACCACCCGTGTTCTTTGATTTTTTCGACATAATTTCCGAGAATGGCCGGCGCGTGATCCGAAACCCGCTGATCCTGAAAAACGCGCAATACGAGATGGACTTTGACGGGTTGGAAACACTGGCCGCTGATCCCTCGACACGGATGTTGTTCCTATGCAATCCGCATAACCCGGTCGGCCGAGTCTGGCAGCGCGACGCGTTGGAACGGCTGGCCACCATCTGTCGCCGCCATGACGTGCTGGTGGTGGCGGATGAAATTCACGGTGACATCACTTTTTCGGGGCACGAATACACGCCGTTTGCCACGATTGACCCCAAAAACTGCATTAGCTGCATTTCTCCGGCCAAGAGTTTCAATATTGCCTCCTGCTGCTCCTCCTTCACGGTCATCGCGGATAAAGAGCGACGACGCGCGTTTCAGGCCGAAAACAGCCGTTTGACGGTGAATAAGAACAACGCTTTTGCCAGCGTGGCCATGATGGCGGCCTATCGCGAGGGCCACGCGTGGCTGGATGCGGCTATTGATTACATCAGCGGCAATCTGGAGCTGGTCCGGGCCCGCCTAGCGGACCTGTCCGGGGTGCGGCTGATCGAGCCGGAGGGTACATTTCTGCTGTGGTTTGACTTTCGCGAGCTTGGCCTTACCCCTGATGATCTGGACGCATTTTTGCGAAACCAGGCAAAATGGGCCGCGACGCGCGGCCTGTCTTTTGGCCCCGAGGGCGCCGGTTTCGCCCGTGTCAACATCGCCTGCACACGGGCCGCGCTGGGACAGGCGCTGGATCGGTTGGCGGACGCGTTGGCGCGTGACTGTGGTCTGGGCTGAACGCGCCAACCCCAACAGCGGCTCCGTCGGGGCACCACAGGCGGTGCCCTGAGGGTCCGTCGTCCCATTCGTGGATTTATCGCCAGCGACGCAGCAGAGGGGGTCAGCCCAGCCCGAGACGCAGGGCCAGAGCTGCCAGCGTGACCGCCAGCACCGGCACCGTCATCACCAGGCCGACGCGAAAATAATATCCCCAAGTAATGGTCATGCCCTTTCGGGCGAGAACGTGCAGCCACAACAGCGTGGCCAGCGAACCGATCGGGGTGATCTTGGGGCCAAGATCGCTGCCAATCACATTGGCATAGATCATCGCCTCGCGGACCGCGCCGCTGGCGGAACTGGCATCAATCGACAGCGCCCCAATCAACACCGTTGGCATGTTGTTCATGGCCGAGGACATCAGCGCACTCAGGAACCCGGTGCCAAAGGCGGCCCCCCAGACACCGCCAATGGCAAAACCGTCGAGCAGCTGCGCAACATAGCCGGTCAGCCCCTGATTGCGCAGGCCGTAAACCACCAGATACATGCCCAGCGAGAACACGACGATCTTCCACGGGGCCTCGCGCAGGACCTTACGGGTGTCGATCACCTTGCCGCGCGCTGCAACCGCCAGCAACATCAGCATCGCCCCTCCGGCAACGGCGCTGACCGGCACACCAAGGGGCTCGAGCCCGAAAAAGCCCACCAGCAGCAACACCAGAACCAGCCAGCCAACGCGGAACGTGGTCCTGTCGCGGATCGCATCGCCCGGCCGGCGCAGCTGATCCACCTCATAGTGGCGCGGAATGTTGCGCCGGAAAAACACCATCAGCATCGCCAGCGAGGCGGCAATCGCCACCAGATCGACCGGCACCATCACGCTGGCATAGCGCGCAAATCCCAGACCGAAATAATCAGCCGAGACAATATTGACCAGATTCGAAACCACCAGCGGCAGGCTGGACGCATCGGCGATGAACCCGGCCGCCATCACGAAGGCCAGCGTTGCCCCCGGCCCATAGCCAAGCGCCAGCAGCATCGCCATCACGATCGGCGTCAGGATCAGGGCCGCGCCGTCATTGGCAAACAACGCCGCCACCATCGCTCCCAGCAGCACGATCAGCGCAAACAGGGCCCGGCCGTTGCCGCGCCCCCAGCGCGCTACATGAAGTGCCGCCCATTCAAAGAACCCCGCCTCGTCCAGCAGCAGGCTGATCACGATGATGGCGATAAAGGTGGCGGTCGCATTCCAGACGATGTGCCAGACAACCGGGATGTCGCCGGGCTGAATGACCCCGCTCAGAAGGGCAAGCGCGGCGCCCGCAGAGGCGCTCCAGCCGATACCAAGGCCACGGGGTTGCCAGATGACCAGCGTGATCGTGGCGGCGAAAATCAACAGGGCAAGGAGCATTTCCAAGGTCCTTCAATGATGAATGGGGCGCAGGACGTCAGCGAATTTCGGCAGTCGGGGCGCGGGGTGTCGGTCATCTTTCCGGTCATGTTTTGCGGCTTGCGACGTCTCGGGCTTTGGGCAGGTAACAGGACGGAGTTTCACCCGTGTTGTCGGTTTCGCTGTGGGTGGTGATGCGTTCAATTAGGCCAAGCAGCGGTGCCAGCGCCGCAGGGTCAAGCGAATAACAGATGCGCGGCCGCTCGATCTGACCCACAACGAGACCGGAATCCTTGAGGATTCGCAGATGTTCCGAGACGGTGGATTGGGCCAGACCAACCTCATCGACGATATCGCCGCCGATACAGCCGGGACGCGACAGCAGAACCTTCACGATTCGCACCCGGGCGGGATGCGCCAATGCCTTGGCGAGCGCCGCGATGGACTCGCTCTGGTCTGCGCCCGAGGGTGGGGAGGTGGATTTGCTCGGCATGCCGGATCCCTGAATCTGCTATATCGTCAATTGGCGATATATCAATCGTCGATTGGCGATGCAAGCGGAGATCCCGGAATGGAAAATTTTCTCTCGCCGGACCAGTGTCGCTCTGCTAAAGAGCGGCCAATGCGGGTGTGGCGGAATTGGTAGACGCACCAGATTTAGGTTCTGGCGCCGCAAGGCGTGGGGGTTCAAGTCCCTTCACCCGCACCAAGAATTTTCTGCCAATCTGGCCGCAAGTACGCCGGTCTCGGCACGCAAACGTCGTCGCCGACTACCCGCCAACCATCAGCGGCATCAGCACGACCTCGCTGTCCGGGCGGACCGGGGTGGCCCAGCTTTCTTTGTAAATCACCCCGTCAATCGCCATCGAGACCCCGCGCTCGAACTGCGGCGCCAGCGCCGGATAGCGTTGCTCAAGGGCGGTCAACACCTCCTTGAAGTTGCTCGCCTCGACCTCGATCTCGGCCTGTCCGTCCGTCAGCGCGCGCAAACTGCCCCAGAGCGTGACAGCAACCATATCAGCCCTCCCGGATCGCTTTCAGGATTTTCGGTGGCGACATCGGCAGCTCATAAAGGCGGGTGCCGATGGCGTGGCTGACCGCGTTCGAGACCGCCGCCAGCGGGGGCACGATGCCGGTTTCGCCAACCCCTCGCACCCCGTAAGGATGCCCCGGATTAGGGATTTCCAGAATGACGGTGTCGATGTCCGGCAGGTCCGAGGCCACCGGGATGCGGTAATCCAGAAAACCGGGGTTCTGCAGGCGACCGTCCTTGCCGTAGATGTATTCCTCGTTCAGCGCCCAGCCGATTCCCTGTACGGCGCCGCCCTGCATCTGACCCTCAACGTAATCCGGATGGATTGCCTTGCCCGCGTCCTGAAAGATCGTATAGCGCAGAATCTTGGTGTGGCCGGTCTCGGGATCGACCTCGACATCGCAGAGATGCACGCCAAAGCTGACCCCTGCCCCTTCGGCGTTGACCTCGTGATGACCTGCAATTGGCCCTCCGGTGCGCGGCGACTTGCGGGCGATTTTCTCGATCGGAAGCGGCTCGAACGAGCCAGCATTGGGGCCCGAGGGCTTGGCACAGCCATTCTCCCAGGTGACCGCTTCTTCGTCGATTCCCCACATCATTGCAGCACGTTTGCACAGCTCTTTCTTGGCCGCCCGCGCCGCCTTGATCGTCGCCAGCCCGACAGCAAAGGTCACGCGACTGCCATCGGTCACATCATTGTGGCCCAGCGAGGCGGTATCGGCAACGATGGCGCGCACACGCTCAAACGGGATGCCCAGCTCTTCGGCCGCCATCATCGCGATTGACGCGCGTGAGCCGCCGATATCCGGGTTGCCTTCAGTGACGCTAACCGAACCATCCATATCGACGCTCAGAGACACCGAGGTGTTGCCGCCAAAATTGAACCAGAAGCCGCAGGACAGCCCCCGCCCCTGATTGGGCCCCAGCGGCGCGCGGTAATGGGGGTGGGCCTGCGCCGCCTCCAGCGTCGCCACCAGCCCGATGTCGTTGAAGGTCGGCCCGTATGAGGATTTGGTCCCCTTGCGCGCGGCATTTTTCAGGCGCACTTCCAGCGGGTCCAGCCCCAGCTCTTCGCACAGCTCGTTCACCACCGACTCGACCGCATAGATCGCCATCGGCGCGCCCGGAGCCCGATAGGCGGCCTGTTTGGGACGGTTGGTCAGGACATTATAGCCAACGGTTCGCACCGCCCCAAGGTCATAGGCGGCAAAGGCGGCCATGGCCCCAAACATCACCGTAATGTTGGGGAACGCCCCGCCTTGATAGCGCAGCTCGGCCTCTGCGGCGGTGATGCGTCCGTCCCGGGTCATGCCGATTTTGACGTCGATTTCCGAACTGACCGTGGGGCCGGATGCGCGAAACACCTCGTTGCGACTCATCACCAGCTTGACCGGGGCGCCCGCCTTTTTGGACAGCATCAGGGCGACCGGCTCGACAAAAACCGTGGTCTTGCCACCAAAACCGCCGCCGATCTCGCTGGCGGTGACGCGCAGTCGGCTCTCCTCAATGCCCATGATCTCGGCGCAGAGCTGGCGGACGAAATAATGCCCTTGCGTGCAGCACCACAAATCGCCGCGACCATCGGGCCCCATACTGGCGAGACAGGCGTTCGGCTCGATATAGCCCTGATGGGTTGCCGCGGTTTTCAGAGTGCGCGCGATCACCTTGTCGGCGCGGGCAAAGCCGGCCTCAAGATCGCCGTGCCCAAACTCATGGCGGGCGGTGACATTTTCGCTGAACCCGTCGGGCACACTGTCTTCGACAAAGCCGGCGTGAACCACCGGCGCCCCCGGCGCCATGGCCGCCGCGATCTCGGTCACATGGGGCAAAACCTCATAATCGACCTCGATCAGCTTTAGCGCCTCGCGTGCAACCGCCTCGGAGGTTGCAGCCACCGCCGCCACCGCATGTCCATCATAAAGGGCGTGGTCAAAGGCCATGGCGTTTTCGGCGACATTGCGGGTCTCGCCCTTGCGGATTTCGCCAAAATCGGCGCCCGTCACCACCGCGCGCACCCCATTCAGGGCCGCCGCGGCCCGGGTGTCGATCGAGCGAATTCTGGCGTGCGGATGGGGGCTGCGCAAAACCTTTCCTACCAGCATCCCCGGCAGGACGGCATCCGCCCCGTAAAGGGCGCGCCCGGTTACCTTGTCGATCCCGTCCGGGCGCACCGGACGGCTGCCGATCACCTGAAAATCGCGTTTTTCATATTCATCCAGTGCCATTATGCCGCCCCCCGAAGGTCCGCCGCCGCCGCGAGGACCGCTTTGATAATCTTGTCATATCCCGTGCAGCGGCAGAGATTTCCCGCCAGCCAGTAGCGGACCTCCTGTTCACTGGGATCGGGATTTTTTTCCAGCAAGGCCTTGGCCGCGACCAGAATACCGGGCGTGCAGACCCCGCATTGCAGCGCCGCAAGATCAAGGAACTTCTGCTGCAACGGGTGCAGCTCACCGCCCTCGGCCATCCCTTCGACGGTGGTGATTTCGGCGCCTTCCGCCTCGACCCCCAGCACCAGACACGAGGCCACAAGGCGTCCGTTCAGGGTCACCGAGCAGGCCCCGCAGTCGCCCGAACCGCAGCCCTCCTTGGCGCCGGTCAAGTGCAGGCGATCACGCAGAACCGTCAGCAGGGTTTCGTTGGCCTCGCAGAGAAACTCGGTGCGGGTGCCGTTGATGGTGGTGGTGACATGGGTCTTGCTCATGCTTTTTCTCCTGCCTTTGCCGTGGCTCGTTCGGCCGCCAGACGGGCCGCCCGGCGGGCCATCACGCCAACCACCTCGCGGCGAAACTCGGCCGTACCTCGCTTGTCATCAATGGGGCGGGCGGCCTTGGAACAAACCGATTGCAGGCGCTCCAGCGTTGCCCGATCCAGCCGCGAGCCAACCAGAATATCGGCCGCCTCCTCAACCAGCAGGACCACCGGCGCGACCGCCCCCAGCGCCACCCGCGCGGCGCTGCAGCGCCCGCTTTCATCCAGCGTTACGTTGACCGCCGCCGAACAGACCGCAATGTCCATTTCGGTGCGCGGAATAAAGCGCAAGCAGGCGTCCGCCCCAATCCCCGTGCGCGCCGGCAACAGAACCGCGGTGACGATTTCACCGCGCTGCAGCGTCGTCTTGCCGGGGCCGACGGGGATCTCGATAACAGCGCAGTCGCGCGTGCCCTTGGGGCCGGTGATCTGAACCCTTGCATCGGCGGCCACCAGCGCAGGAACGCTGTCCGCGGCGGGCGATGCGTTGCAAAGGTTGCCGACGATCGACGCGCGCCCCTGCACCTGTGTCGATCCGATGAGGGCGGCAGCTTCGACCACACCGGGCCAGTCCGCCTTCAGCCCCGCGTGCTCGCTGATGTGCGCCCCTGGCACCGCCGCGCCGATCCGCCAGCCACCAGCCTCGGCGGTAATCTCGCGCATCCCCGGAATATGCTTGATATCGACCAGCAGATCAGGTGCGATCGTTTCCGCCTTCATCTGGACCAAAAGATCGGTGCCGCCGGCCAGAACACGAGCGATCCCGTCGCTGTCGGCCAGCAGCTGGGCCGCCTCGGTCACGGTCTTGGGTGCAAGATAACGCATGTTGCCACTTTCCATGAAAATCCCACGAGCCTCATGCCGGTGATTTTCCGCCGGCAAGCGATTCTTCGCGATCAGCATGACGCCGGATCAGACGGATTTCAACCCTCAGCAAAAGCCGCGTCACCACCTCGACCCGACGTCATTTCCGCCCCCTGACCTCGAGGAAATTTCCCGAATTGAACCTTCCTGCCGGGGCGATTACTGTGGTGGCAATCTGACAATCACAGGAGTCGATCATGCACGCACGTATCGTTGGCTGGGGGCACACGAAATTTGGCCGCCACACGGACAAGTCACTGGAAGATCTGATCCGCGAGGCCGCCGTCGAAGCGATGGAGCACGCCGGGATCACGCCACGCGATGTGGACGGGATCTGGCTGGGCAATTTCAACGCCGGAATGGTCAAGGACAGCTTTGCCAGTTCGCTGGTGCTGCAGATCGACGATGATTTCCGCTTTACCCCGGCAACGCGGCTGGAAAACGCCTGCGCCTCGGGCTCAGCGGCGGTTTACACGGCCCGCAACGCCATCCGCGCCGGAGACGCCCGGGTGGCATTGGTCATTGGCGCCGAAAAGATGACCGAACTGGACACCAAAGGCGTCACCGAAAGCCTGATGCAAGCCGCCTACCATGCCGAAGAAGCGGGGATTTCCTTTCCGCAGGCCTTTGCCCGCTTTGCCGACAGCTATTTCCAGAAATACGGCGACCAGTCTGAGACACTGGCACACATTGCCGCCAAGAACCACAAGAACGCCACCCTGAACCCGCTGGCGCAGATGCAAAAGGATGTCGGGTTCGAGTTCTGCAACACGGTCAGCGAAAAGAACCCGCTGGTGGCCCCGCCCCTGCGGTTGACGGATTGCTCGCTGATCACCGACGGCGCTGCGGCACTGGTGATGGTGGCCGAGGACATGGCTGCCGATTTCCCGCGTGCGGTCCGCTTTCGTGCGGCCCAGCATGTGAACGACTTTCTGCCGATGTCAAAACGCGATATTCTGGCCTTTGATGGCCCGGCCGAGGTCTTTCGGCGCGCCTATGCCGAGGCCGGCGTGACACTGGAGGATATCGACCTTGCCGAGGTGCACGACTGTTTCACCATTGCCGAGCTTTTGTCCTATGAGGCGATGGGGCTGGTGCCAAGAGGTCAGGGCGCGCGCGCCATTGCCGAGGGCAGCGTCTATCGGGACGGGCGCCTGCCGATCAACCTGTCCGGCGGCCTCAAGGCCAAAGGCCATCCGGTGGGGGCGACCGGGGTTTCGATGCACGCGCTGATGGCCGCACAGGTCACCGGCAGCGCTGGCGGCATCCAGAAAGACGGTGCCGAACTGGGGATGATCTTTAACATGGGGGGCTCGGGCGTCGCCAACTACTGCTCGATCCTCGAAGCGGAGTAAAGGCCGCGCCGATCACACGCCGGTCGCTTTGGCTGAGTAGGTAAAAAACGGGGCCGCAACGTCAATGGCGTTCCGGCCCCGGTATTCTTGTGTTTCGATTTTAGCGCCCGGCCCGTCAGCCGACCAGTTCGAGACCGGAAAAAAAATAGGCGATCTCTTCGGCCGCGGTCTCGGGCGCGTCCGATCCGTGGACCGAATTCTCGCCCATGCTGAGGGCGAATTCCTTGCGGATCGTGCCCTCGGCGGCGTCGGCGGGGTTGGTCGCGCCCATCACTTCGCGGTTCTTGGCGATGGCGTTTTCGCCCTCCAGCACCTGCGCCACGATCGGCGCCGAGGACATGAACGTGCAAAGTTCGTCATAAAACGGCCGTTCCTTGTGGACGGCGTAAAAGACACCGGCCTGCGCCTTGGTCAGGTGCAGACGTTTTTGTGCCACGATCCTCAGGCCGGCGGCCTCGAATTTGGCGTTGATCGCGCCAGTCAAGTTGCGGTTGGTGGCATCGGGCTTGATGATCGAAAAAGTGCGTTCCAGGGCCATTGTCTGTCCTTTCGGGAGTTGTCTCTGCAAGGTTCTGGCGGCTCCCCTACCATGTGGCTTGGCGCTTGAAAAGCCGCGAATCGCCCGCCGTTGACAGCGCCCCGACGATCAGCGCATATGCCGCCATGCTACGGATCGACGATATCAGCTATTCCATCGAGGGGCGGCCCCTGTTTCAAGGGGCCAGCGCCCTTATTCCACGTGGCCACAAGGTCGGCCTCGTGGGACGGAACGGCACCGGCAAGACGACCCTCTTTCGCCTGATTACCGGCGAACTGACCCTTGAGGGAGGCGAGATCACGGTATCGCGCGGCGCCCGGATCGGCGGCGTCGCACAAGAGGCCCGCGCCAGCCGTGACAGTTTGCTGGACACGGTTCTGGCCGCGGACACCGAACGCACAAGCCTGCTGGCCGAGGCCGAAACCGCAACCGATCCACAGCGCATTGCCGACATTCACGCGCGCCTTCACGACATTTCCGCCTATTCTGCGGAATCCCGCGCGGCGATGATCCTTGCTGGCCTGGGCTTTGATCAGGCGGCGCAGGCCCGCCCGGTGGCGGATTTCTCAGGCGGCTGGCGGATGCGCGTCGCCCTTGGCGGCGTGTTGTTCGCCCAGCCGGACATCCTGTTGCTGGACGAACCGACCAACTATCTCGACCTCGAAGGCAATATCTGGCTCGAGACCTATCTGGCGAAATATCCGCATACGGTGCTGGTGATCAGCCACGACAGGGCGCTTTTGAACCGCTCGGTCAAGTCGATCCTGCATCTGGAAGCGCAAAAACTGACCCTCTGGTCCGGTGGCTATGACCAGTTCGACAAGATGCGCCGCGAGCGTCTGGAGCAACTGCAGGCGGCGCAAAAGAAACAGGACACCCGCCGCGCGCATCTGCAATCCTATGTGGACCGCTTTCGCTACAAGGCGAGCAAGGCCAAACAGGCCCAGAGCCGCCTGAAGATGATCGAAAAGATGACCCCGATCGCGCTGGCCCGGGATGCAGCGACAGTGACCTTTTCCTTTCCCTCGCCCGAAGAGCTGTCCCCCCCGATCATCAAGCTTGAGGACGTAAGCGTCGGCTATGACGGCGTGCCGGTTCTCAGCCGCCTCACCTTGCGCATCGATCAGGACGATCGGATCGCGTTGCTGGGGGCCAACGGTCAGGGAAAATCCACCCTTTCCAAGCTGTTGGCGGGCAAACTTGCGCCGCTCTCGGGGAAAATGAACACCGCTGCGAAGCTGCGCGTCGGCTATTTCGCCCAGCATCAGGTGGATGAGTTGACCCTCGATGAAACCCCGATCCAGCATATCCGCCGCCTGCGCCCCGACGAGACCCCGGCGCGGGTGCGCGCGCGCCTTGCCGCCGGGGGGCTGGGGGCGGCTCAGGCCGAGACCGAGGTGGGGCGGCTGTCGGGCGGGCAAAAGTCGCGCCTGTCACTGTTGATCGCCACCATCGATGCACCCCATATCCTGATTCTGGACGAGCCGACGAACCATCTGGACATCCAGAGCCGCGAGGCCCTTGTGTTGGCGCTGAACGACTATCGCGGCGCGGTGATCCTTGTCAGCCACGACCCGCATCTGGTTTCGCTGGCCGCGGATCGGCTGTGGCTGGTGCGCGCAGGGGGGGTCTCGGTCTATGACGAGGACATGGACGCCTACCGCAAGATGCTGCTGAGCGAACGGGGCAGCGGCGGGGCGCTGTCGGGCAAATCGAATGAGGCCACAGGGCAACGCAAGAAACCCAAGGCTCCAACGCGATCGCGCGGGCGCAAATCACCGTTGGAGGCCGAGGTCAAAAACTGTGAAACCCGGGTTGGAAAGCTGGAAGAGATGCGAAAAAAGCTGGACCTGCGCCTTGCCGACGCGGCTCTTTACCAGCCAGAAAACAGCCAGAAACTGAAGGCCCTGCAGGCCAAACATGCCGAACTGAAGAGCGCGCTGTTGCGCGCCGAAGCCCTGTGGCTGGAGGCGTTGGAAACCCTTGACGCCCGAAAGGACGCTTGCGATGAGCAGTGACTCGATCGGCCAGCTGGTCTATCTGCTTTTGCTTGGCGTCGTCGTTGGCGGCTGGTTTTTCGCTCAGAACCGCCAGCGCCTGAACAAGACCCTGCAACAAGCCATCCTGTGGTCGTTTCTGTTTGCCGGCGCGATCATCCTCTACGGGCTGAAGGATTCGCTGCGTCAACAGCTTATGCCGGTCAATATGACCCAGCTTGGGGGGCAGAAAATCGCGCTGCGGCGGGCCTCGGACCGGCATTTCTACGCGCGTCTTGAAATCAACGGCGTCGCGGTGGATTTTGTCGTCGATACCGGCGCCACCAACCTTGTCCTCAGCCGGCAGGACGCAAGGCGGGTGGGGATCGACCCCGACAAGCTGGCCTATTACCTGACCGCCCAGACCGCAAACGGCACGGTGCGCACGGCCCGGGTGACGCTGGATGAGGTGCGCTTTGGTCCGTTCACCGACCACAAGGTACGCGCTTGGGTGAATGATGGGGAAATGCAGGGCTCGTTGCTGGGCATGAGCTATCTGTCGCGCTTTTCCAATATCCAGATCAGCGGCAACACCATGACCCTGTCACGCTAGGGCCTGTTGACAATCACCAAGCCCCAGACCCGCGCCCCGAATCGCGCAAGTTTTTCATTTTCTTCCGGCCGCCAATCGGGTATTTCCTGCCGGGTGGAATAACGGGGCCCGCCACGGCCCGCCCGGACCCGAGGCCCGATGTACAACGATTTACGCAGCGCCCTTCACGCCACCAGCCTTGTCGGGCTGGTCATCGCGGGGACCATGCTTATTCCGGGGCTGGTCAATTTTCTGGATGGCAACACCGCCTGGCTGGTGTTTCTGCAATCCGCCGCCCTGACCGGGTTTCTGTCGATGCTGGTGGCCTTTACCACCAATGATTCCCAGCGCAGCTTTACCCGCCGGTTCGGGATCATTCTGGTCAACATGCTCTGGTGGTTGATCCCGCTGGCTTCGGTGGCGCCGCTGATCTTTGGTCCGGCGCATCTCAGTTTTACCGATGCGCTGTTTGAAAGCGTCTCGGGCTATACCACCACAGGCTCGACGGTGATGAAGGGGCTCGATGCGCTGGACCCCGGCACCCTCTTGTGGCGCTCGATGATCCAATGGTTTGGGGGGCTCGGAATCCTGTCAGTGGGGTTGCTGCTGCTGCCGGTTCTCAAGGTCGGCGGGCTGCAACTGTTTCGCATGGAAAGCTCGGACAAGTTCGACATCCCCCTGCCCCGCTTTATCGAGTTCACGAAATCAGTGCTGCTGGTCTATCTGCTGCTGACGGCGCTCTGCATCATTGGCTATATCGCCAGCGGCATGAGCCCGTTTGACGCCATCAACCACGCGATGACAACGCTTTCAACTGGGGGATACTCCACTCATGACGCGTCATTCGGCTATTTCAGAAACACCTCGACAATCTGGGTCGGGGCGATCTTCATGGCGCTCGGCGGGTTGCCCTTTACCCTCTATGTGATGATGTTTTTCACCCGAAAAAAGGTGGTGATAGACCCGCAGGTGATCGGTTTTTTCGTCATTATTACCAGCGCCGTCATTCTGGTCGCGATTGAGCGTCACAGCGCCACAATATTCAGCCAGCGCCATATCGCCGAGGATGTTTTCAACGTCATTTCCATCGTCACCACCACCGGATTTGCCGCCGGAGACTATACGACATGGGGTTATATTGCCCCGCCGCTGTTCTTTTTGCTGACCTTCTTTGGCGGTTGTGCCGGTTCGACTGCGGGCGGGCTGAAGATCTATCGCTTTATCGTGATGGTCGAAATGGTGCGCTCGTCCTTGCGGGAAATGATTTACCCCAGCGGGGTTTTCCCGATGCAATACGGGCGAAAGACGGTCGATCCGGGGATTTTCCGCTCGGCGCTGGTCCTGACCATTGCGTTTGCGGGCATTCTGGGGCTGTCAACACTGATCCTCGGGGCGCTGGGAAATGATTTCGTGGTGTCCCTGACGGGGTCGCTGACGGCGCTGACCAATGTCGGGCCGGGGCTGGGAGCGATTATCGGGCCGTCGGGCAATTTCATTCCGCTGAATGACGGCTCAAAGCTGACGCTGGTCTTTGCGATGATTGCCGGACGCCTCGAGATCATGGTGGTTCTGGCCCTGTTCATGCCGGTCCTGTGGCGGCGGTAGGGGCCAACCTCGGGACCATCCGATATTGACCATTGGTGTGCGAAAGGCCAGAACCCAGCCTTTCGCAACCTGTTTTACGCCTCGCCGACGCCGAAATTCTCGACGACGAAATCGATATCCTTGTCGCCGCGCCCCGACAGGTTCAACAGGATCGCCTTGCCGGGATGTTTGGGCGCTTCGCGCATGGCAAAGGCCACCGCATGTGCGCTTTCCAGAGCCGGAATGATACCCTCCTGACGCGACAAGGCAAAGAACGCCGCCAGCGCCTCCTTGTCATCCGCAGCGGTGTAATTGACCCGCCCGGTTTTTTTGAGATAGGCGTGCTCGGGCCCGACGCCCGGATAATCCAGACCCGAGGCAATGGTGTGAACGGGCGCTGGCTCACCGGCCTCGTCCTGCAAGACCAGCGTGCGAAAACCGTGGATATCGCCATCGACGCCATAGGTGATCGTCGCCGCGTGCTCGCCCAGCTTCGAGGAGGTTCCCAGAGGTTCAACGCCGTAAAGCGCGACCCCCTCATCGTCGATAAAGCCGGAAAACAGCCCCATCGCGTTTGATCCGCCGCCAACGCAGGCGGTGACGATATCGGGCAGAACCCCGACCATGTCGAGAAACTGTTCGCGCGCTTCGACGCCAACCACATGTTGGAAATCGCGCACCATCATCGGGAACGGGTGTGGCCCCACCACCGAGCCGATAGCAAACAGCGCCTTGTCGGCCTGCGGCACATAGGATTGAAAGGCGCTGTCCACGGCCTCTTTCAACGAGCGGCCGCCAAAACCGACGGGAACCACGGTGGCCCCCAGAAGTTTCATGCGCGTGACGTTGGGGGCCTCTTTTTCGATGTCGATTTCGCCCATATGGATTTCGCATTCCATGCCGAAATAGGCCGCCGCGGTGGCCAGCGCCACGCCATGCTGCCCGGCGCCGGTCTCGGCCATCAGCTTGGTCTTGCCCATGTGCTTGGCCAGCAACGCTTCGGCCATGCAGTGGTTCAGCTTGTGCGCACCGGTGTGGTTCAAATCCTCGCGCTTGGCATAGATCTGCGCCCCGCCCAGCGAATCCGAGATGTTCTTCAAATATGAGATCGGGGTCGGGCGACCCTGAAAATGCTTGCGCACATAGCGCAGGTCGCGAATGAATTCGGCCGAGCGCGAGATCCGGTCATAGGCCTCACGGATTTCCTTGAAATGCGGCACCAGCGGCGGCGGCAGTTCGGCACCGCCGTAATCGCCAAAAAATCCGTCTCGGTCGGGGGTATTTTTCAAATAGGATGTCATCTGTTTTCATTTTCTCCCTGTTTTTCGTGATCTGATTTGCACAAGTTTTCCCCCGGATCACAAGTAAAAACGTAACCACCGCCAACAGATGCGCACCGCAGCACCACCAGCGCCGCATCCTTGGCGCAGCGTTAGGCGATCATGACGCCGCAAAGCGCGCGATGGCCTCGGCCGCCAAACGGGGGCGCTGGTGGATGATCCAGTGGTCGCAATCCAGAACCTCCTGCAGGCTGAAATCGTCGCAATACTCGGCAAGCCCGGCGCGGGATTGCACCAGCAGGGCCTGATCCGCCATCCCCCAGACCAGCAGATGAGGCATGGCGATGCGCAGGCGCTGCGGCGGCCAGCGGGGCAGGTCCTCGGGCGGGATCGGCTGCCCCGGTGCCGCGACCAGCAGGCGCGAGGCCCGATACCAGTTGATCATCGCCCGCAATCCCTCGACCCCGCCCCAGGCCCGCTTATAGTCGGCGCAACGGGCCTCGGTCAGCCAGCGCATGTCCATGCCGGCCCCGAAAAAGGTGAACAGGCGGGCGAAATCATCCGCCGCCAGCGCCTCTGCAGCACCGGGCTGGCGCAGCCATGTGATATAGGCGCTGGCCCTTGATTGCGCGCCCCCCGCCGCCAGCGCCGCCTGAAACGGGGCCGGATGCACGCCGTTGAAAACGACCAGCCGTGACACCCGCGCCGCCGCGCGCATTGCCAGCGCATAGGCAATTGACGCCCCCCAGTCATGCCCGACCAGAATGACCTGTCGCCGGGGGCCGCCGAAATGATCGATGGTGGCCAGCGCATCCTGAACCAGCGCCGAGGCGTCATAGGCCGAAACCTCCTGAGGCCGCCACGAGCGGGCATAGCCGCGCTGATCCGGGGCGACACAGAAAAATCGCGCGGCGAGCAGCTCCATCACCTCGCGCCACGCGCCGGAATATTCGGGAAAGCCGTGCAGGAACAGGATCATCGGGCGATCCGGGGCCCCGGCCGTCAAGGCGTGAAACGGCTTGTCCCCGATCTTGTAAGCGACGCTCTGGATGGGTTCGGGCATGCCGTTGATTGCTCGGCTCAGGCCGATTTCGGGCGTGTCGCGGTCCTGTCGCCCGCCTGCCACGCCCGGGCCGCCGCACCAAAGGCCTGAAACAACGGGCGCGAAACCGGATCCCGGTCGGCGTTCCATTCGGGGTGCCATTGCACCGCCAGCGCAAAGCCCGGCGCGTCCTTGATCCTGAGCGCCTCGGGCGTGCTGTCGCTCGCGGTTCCCTCGATAACGACGCGCGGTCCCGGTTTCTTGATGCCCTGTCCGTGCAGCGAATTGACCCGGATCCGGGTCTGCCCCAGAATTTCTGCGAAAACACCGCCGGGGATCAGAGTCACGTCATGGCGCAGGGCGAATTTCTCTTCGATGGTGCCTTCGGGCGGCATACGGTGGTTCATACGCCCCGGCAGATCGCGGATTTCCGGGTAGAGCGAACCGCCAAATGCGACGTTCATCTCTTGAAAGCCGCGGCAAATTCCCAGCACCGGCTGCCCCCGCCGCACCGCCGCCCGCACGATGTCAAACACCAAGAGATCGCGGCACTGATCAAAGGTCCCGTGGGCCTCGGTTGCCTCTTCGCCGTAATATTTTGGATGCACGTTGGGCCGCCCGCCGGTCAGAACAAAGCCGTCGCAGGCGTTCAGCAGGCTTGGCACATCGACAAAGCGGGGATCGGCGGGCACCATCAGGGGCAGGCCCTCGACCACCTCGGCCACCGCCCTGATATTGATGATTCCGGTCCCCTGCACATGATAGTCGCCCCCGACGATCTGTTCGTTTCCAATGAGACCGATGATCGGGCGAGTCATGTCCTGTCCTGTTTCTTGTGTCGTGACCGGCGCGACCATAGGCCAATCACCGGAACCGGTCCAGTCCTTTTCCGAGTAAAAACATCGAGATTGTCCACGCCCTGCGGGGCCTGATGGCCCAGGGGTTACGGGTTAGCTCCCGGCGGCTTTTTTGGCGCGGCGGCTGGCGTGGAGGATCGGCTCGGTATAGCCCGAGGGCTGGCTGGTCCCTTTCAGCACCAGATCGCGGGCGGCTGAAAAGGCGATGCCGTCACAAGCCAGGGCCATCGGCTGATAAAGCGGGTCCGCGGCGTTCTGTCTGTCCACCACCGCCGCCATCCGGCGCAGGACCGCAAGGACCTGCTCTTTTGTGACCACACCCTGATGCAACCAGTTCGCCATGTGCTGGCTGGAGATCCGGCAGGTGGCGCGGTCCTCCATCAAGGCGACGTCGTGGATGTCGGGCACTTTTGAGCAGCCAATACCCTGATCGATCCAGCGCACGACATAACCAAGGATGCCTTGCGCGTTGTTTTCCAGTTCCGCGGTGATTTCGGCCTCGGACCAATTCTGCCCGCGGGCGACGGGGATCGTCAGCAGATCGTCAAGGGCAGCGCGGCGACCGTTGGCGCGGATCGCGGCCTGACGGGCGCGAACATCAACCCGGTGGTAATGGGTGGCGTGCAGCGTCGCCGCCGTCGGGCTGGGCACCCAGGCGGTGTTGGCTCCGGCCTCGGGGTGGGCGATCTTGGATTTCAGCATATCGGCCATCAGGTCGGGCATGGCCCACATCCCCTTGCCGATCTGCGCCCGCCCCTGCAGGCCACAGGCCAGCCCGACATCGACGTTGTTGTCCTCATAGGCGGCGATCCACGGGGTGTCCTTCATATCGCCCTTGCGGATCATCGCGCCGGCCTGCATCGAGCAGTGGATCTCATCGCCGGTGCGATCGAGAAAGCCGGTGTTGATAAAGGCCACGCGGTGGCGGGCGGCTCGGATACATTCCTTGAGGTTGACGCTGGTGCGGCGCTCTTCGTCCATGATCCCCAGCTTGACGGTGTATCGGGGCAGCCCCAGCGCATCCTCAACCCGGCTGAACAGCTTGTCGGTAAAGGCGACCTCTTCGGGGCCGTGCATCTTTGGCTTGACCACATAAACCGAGCCGGTCTGTGAATTTCCCCCCTCGCGGGCCAGATCGTGCCGCGCGCAGAGTGTCGTGATCATGGCATCCATCAGCCCCTCGTAGGCCTCGTTGCCGTCGCGATCCAGAATCGCCGGGTTGGTCATCAGGTGCCCGACATTGCGCACCAGCATCAGCGCGCGCCCCTTCAGGCGGTGGCGCTGCCCATCGCGGTCGGTGTAGACATGATCCCGTGCCAGCGTGCGCACAAAGCTGCGCTTGCCCTTGGTGACCTGCTCTTCCAGATCGCCGCGCATCAGCCCCAGCCAGTTCGTGTAGGCCTGCACCTTGTCGGCCGCATCGACACAAGCGACCGAATCCTCACAATCCATGATCGCCGACAGCGCGCTTTCCAGCATGATATCGGCAATGCCCGCCGGGTCGCCCTGACCAATGCGGCTGCCGTAATCCACGATGATCATGATATGCAGGCCGTTGTTGACCAGAACAATTCCGTGTTTTGTGCGCCCGGCATATTGCGCCGGGTCCACCAGCGCATCGGCGATCTCATCGACATTGGCCAGATCCGCCCACGCCCCGGTCCTGAGCGGCGCGATCTCGTCCAGAAACGCCTTGGCCCAACGGATCACCCGGGCCCCGCGCTCGGGGGAATAATCCCCGGCCGGGGGCAGATCGCCCAACGCGTCCGTCCCGTAGAGCGCATCATAAAGCGAGCCCCAGCGCGCATTCGCAGCGTTCAGCGCATAGCGCGCGTTGGTGATCGGCACCACCAGCTGCGGCCCCGCGATTTCGGCGATTTCAGGATCGGTATTTTCGGTTTCGATCGTGAAATCCGCGCCCTCGGGCAACAGATAGCCGATATCGCGCAAAAAGGTGCGATAGGCGGCGGGGTCGAAATCCTCATGCTTATGCGCCAGATGCCATGCATCGATCTGCGCTTGCAGGGCCTCGCGCCGCTCAAGCAGGCGACGGTTCTCGGGGCCGAAATCGTGCAAAAGGCCAGCGAGATCGCGCCAGAAATCCTCAACCGCAATTCCCGTGCCGGGGATTGCCTTTCTCTCTATGAAGTCAACCAGTTCCGGTGCGATCCGCAAGCCGAATTTCTCGATTCGATCGGTCATTTTCCTGTCCTGCCCGTTCATCATGTTGGCGTATGTCCGAGTTTTATTGGTTTCCTATCGGAAACACCGGCCCTGCACAATCCGTTTATGGCGGCCTTGGCATTTTTTGCCCCCTTTCATTTCTCGCTTGCCCCTGCCGACAAGAGCCCTAACCTGTCGGCAAACAACGGAGACCACACCCATGACCACACCCACAGCAGCACCGCCGACACGCCTTGCCGACTATCGGCCCCCGGCCTTTCTGGTTCACACGGTCGAGCTGACTTTTCACCTGAATGATCAAGCCACACGGGTAATTTCAAAAATCGACTTTCAGCGCAATCCCGCCGGCAGCGGCCCGTTTCGGCTGGATGGCGAAAACCTGCGCCTGATCTGGGCCCGGATCGACGGCACCGCCCCCAGCGGGATGAAGGTCGATGAAACCGGCCTCAGCCTTGACGCCAACGACCTGCCCGAGCGTTTCACCTGGGAGGCCGAGGTCGAGATCAACCCCGCAGCCAACACCGCGCTTGAGGGGCTCTATACCTCGCGCGGCATGTTCTGCACCCAATGCGAGGCCGAAGGGTTTCGCAAGATCACCTATTATCCCGACCGCCCCGACGTCATGGCCACCTTTCACGTGCGCATCGAAGGCGATCAACCGGTCATGCTATCCAACGGCAATCCCGTCGCCAGTGGCCCCGGCTGGGCGGAATGGCATGACCCTTGGCCCAAGCCCAGCTACCTGTTCGCGCTGGTGGCCGGTCAGTTGGTCAGCTTTGACGACAGTTTTATCACCATGTCGGGGCGCGAGGTGGCGCTGAAAATCTGGGTGCGCCCGCCGGATCGCGAGAAATGCGCCTATGCCATGGACAGCCTCAAGCGGGCCATGCGCTGGGACGAAGAGACCTATGGGCGCGAATACGATCTGGACCTTTTCCAGATCGTTGCGGTGGATGATTTCAACATGGGCGCAATGGAAAACAAGGGGTTGAATATCTTCAACTCGAAATACATTCTGGCCAGCCCCGAGACCGCCACCGACACCGATTACGAACTGATCGAGGGGATCATCGCACATGAATATTTCCACAACTGGACCGGCGATCGAATCACCTGCCGCGACTGGTTCCAGCTGAGCCTGAAAGAAGGGCTGACCGTCTTTCGTGACCAAAGCTTTTCCGGCGATCAGCGCAGCCGCCCGGTCAAGCGGATCAATTCGGTGCAGCAATTGCGCGCGCGCCAGTTCCGCGAGGATTCAGGCCCGTTGGCGCATCCCGTACAGCCGCAGGAATATAAGGAAATCAATAACTTCTACACCGCTACCATCTATGAGAAAGGGGCCGAGGTTATCGGCATGCTGAAAACACTGGTGGGCGACAAGGCCTATCGCCGGGCGCTGGACCTCTATTTTCGCCGCCACGACGGGCAGGCCTGCACGATCGACGACTGGTTGGCGGTCTTTGCCGAGACAACCGGTCGCGATCTGACCCAGTTTCGCCTGTGGTACAGCCAGTCCGGCACCCCGCGGATCAGCGTCAGCGACGATTACCGCGACGGCACCTACACGCTGACCTTTCGCCAGAGCAACCCGCCAACGCCGGGGCAAAAAAACAAGCGCCCGCAGTTGATCCCCATCGCCACCGGCCTGTTGTCGGCGAACGGCGACGAGGTGGTCAAGACGCAGGTTCTGGAACTGACCGCCGCCGAGCAGAGCTTTGTTTTTGAAGGGCTTGCCAGCCGCCCGATCCCCTCGATCCTCAGGAATTTCTCGGCCCCCGTCATTCTGGACAGCGGGATCGATGCGAAAACCCAGGCCTTTCTGCTGGCCCATGACACCGATCCGTTCAACAAATGGGAAGCGGGGCAAACCCTGGCCCGCGATACCCTGATCGCAATGGCGACCCGCGGTGATCCGGCCCAGCCGACCTATCTTGATGCTCTGCACCGGGTGGCGCTGGACGACAGCCTTGCGCCGGCCTTTCGGGCGCTGGCGCTGGCGCTGCCCTCCGAAACCGCCATTGCCCAGAAGATCGCCGCCGAGGGCGCAACCCCCGATCCACTGGCAATTTACCACGCCCGCAACAGCCTGAAACAAGCGCTGGCAACCGAACTGGGCGCCGACCTGCCCCGGTTGCTGGAGCAGATGCGCGTCACCGGCCCCTATTCTCCGGCAGCAGAAGACGCGGGAAAACGGGCCTTTGGCGCCGCCCTCTTGGGGCTGCTCAGCCAGATTGACAACGCCCGCGCCGCGGCCGAGCGCTTTGCCGCCGCCGACAACATGACCGAAAGCCTCGGCGCCCTCTCGTGTCTGATTCGCGCCGGTCAGGCCGACGATCAACTGGACCGCTTTTTCGCCCGTTGGCAGGATAACGCGCTGGTCATTGACAAATGGTTTGCGCTGCAGGCCAACCTGACCCCGCCCGAGGCCGCCATTGAAACCATGCGCAGGCTGGCGGCGCGCAAGGATTTCGACTGGAAAAACCCGAACCGGGCGCGGGCGTTGCTGGGCGGGTTTGCAATGATGAACCCGGCCGGATTTCACGCCGCTGGAGGCGAGGGCTATGCCTTTGTCACCGACTGGCTGATCCGGTTGGACCCGATCAACCCGCAAACGACCGCGCGGCTCTGCGCGGCCTTTGACAGCTGGCGCTGGTTTGATCAGACACGCCGGAGCCAGATCGAAACCCAGTTGAAACGCCTGCAGGCACAGCCCGGTCTGTCGCGCGACACCGCCGAGATGATCGAGCGCATCCTTGCTGGCTGAGGACAAAAACAGGCGGTGCCCGGCGAGAGGGGTTAGGGCGCCGACGTCAGGTCTAATTCGGTGGTGGCCTTGATCTCTTCCATCGACAACAGCGCCGTGACGTTAAATATCCTGACCCGCGCAATCAGCGCCTGATAAAATTCGTCATAGGCCCGCGCATTGCGCACCCGCACCTTCAGGATGTAATCGACGTCCCCGGCCAGACGGTGCGCCTCCAGCACCTCGGGGCGGGCGCGCAGGGTTTCCAGAAACCGCGCCTGCCAGTCGGAATCATGGGCGCTGGTGCGGACCAGAACGAAAAAGCACGCCTCCAGCCCCAGCGCCTCGGGGTCCAGCAGAACCGTCTGCTTTCGGATAACCCCGCGCTGTTTCAATTTGCGGATCCGATTCCACACCGGCGTCTTGGATGAGCCGGTTTTTCGGGCAATTTCATCCAGCGATTGCGCCGCGTCGCGCTGCAGCTCAAAAAGGATTTTCCGATCTGTTTCGTCAAGCTGGACAGACATATCGTGGGACCTCCGATTTCAGGATTCTATTCCTGATTATAGCATATAGTAATAACATATTTCTTATTTTCGTGGGTATCTAGCCTTTTTATCAGAATAATATTCTATATAGGGCAACGCCGCGAACATCAGCGCGGCCGCGAACCCGGAGAACCACCATGACCATGTCCTCGCACAGCCACGACGCCCGCACCTTTCAGCACGCCCGCAGCCCGCAGCCCGACAGCCTGACCAATCTGCCCACCCTGCCGTTTGACCTTGGCGGAGACAGCGATATTCTGGATGCGCCTTTGCTAAACGCCATTGCCGATCTGGCCGAAAGCCGGGGCGCAGTTCGCTTTACCCCCGGTGGAGGCGTTCTGTTTGACACCCCCGCAACCCGTGCCGAGCGCGCCGCGCTGCCCACGCCGCGGCCCCACCCGCCGCGCCTGCTGGAGCTGCCCAGCGACCGCTTTACCACCAGCTATGAGAACCGCCCGACGTTTCGCACCTTTGTAGACCGCTTCACCCTCGCCCACAGCCACCACGGCTATCGGATGGTGATCATTCCCCTGGACCATCGCCTCAGCGCCCCTGAACTGCGCGCCGTCGCCGAGGCCGCCGAGGCCTTTGGCCACGGCACCATCCGGCTGACGGCAGACGTTTCAATCCGCCTGCCAAACGTGCCGTTGGCGCTGCTGCGGCCGCTGTTTGAGACCCTGCAAAAGGCGGGGCTGGGCGGCCAACGAACCTCACTGTCCAACGCCGCCTGATACCCGGTCAAGGTCTGCAACCATGCCCCCGCCACGCGCCAATCCCCGCAGCGCAAGCCGCTGCTGGGTGGTCACCGCCAGCGACCTGCTGGAGGGCGACGTCATCTATCTTGGCCACAACGGACGCTGGCAACGCCAGCTTGCCTATGCGCGCCTGTTCCACCACCCCGAGCACGCCGAGGAGGCCCGCTGCAGCCTGCACCCGGATACCGTCATCGGCGCCTATGTCAGCGAAATGGACGAGGTTCTGGGCCGTCCCCTGCCACGGGGCCTGCGCGAACGCCTGCGCAGCCTTGGCCCCGGCAACCGCCCTCTGGGCAAACAGATGTCCGGGTCCTCCTGAGCCCGTTCTGCCCAAAAAGGAAGCAGCCATGTATCAGTACACCGATTTCGACCGCGCCTATGTCGCCACGCGCCGCACCCGGTTTCGCGATGCGTTAAACCGGCGGCTTGACGGCTCTCTCAGTGAGGACGAGTTTCGCCCCTTGCGCCTGATGAACGGGCTTTATCTGATGCTGCATGCCTATATGCTGCGGGTCGCGATCCCCTATGGCGGGCTCAACGCCCGGAAAATGCGCGCCCTTGCCGATGTCGCGGCGCGCTGGGATCGGGGTTATGCCCATTTCACCACGCGCCAGAACGTGCAATTCAACTGGCCGCGCCTTGGCGATGTGCCCGAGATACTGGCACGCCTCGGCGCCGCCGATCTGCACGCAATCCAGTCCAGCGGCAATTGCATCCGCAACGTCACCGCCGACCCGTTTGCCGGCGCGGCAGCGGATGAAACCGACGATCCGCGCCCCCTGGCCGAGTTGATCCGGCAGTGGTCGACCGGCCATCCCGAGTTTTCCTATCTGCCGCGCAAGTTCAAATTCGCCCTGACCGGCGCGGCCGAGGATCGCGCCGCCATTCGCCTGCACGATGTCGGCCTGCGCCTTGTGCGCAACCACGCCGGGGCGCGCGGCGTCACCGTCTATCTCGGGGGCGGATTGGGGCGCACGCCGATGATCGGGCGCGTGCTGCGCGACTTTCTGCCACTTGAGGACGTGTTGCCCTATCTCGAGGCGATCCTGCAGATTTACAACACGCTGGGACGGCGGGACAACAAATACAAGGCCCGCGTCAAGATTACCCAGCACGAGATTGGCGCCGCGCGTCTGGGGGCGATGATCGAACAGCGGTTTTTGTTGCTTCGCGCCAGCTTTGGCGGAGCCGACCGCGAGGTGTTACGTCGTATCGAGCAGGATTTTGCCCCGCCCCGATTTGTCGAATTGCCGCTTGACGCCTATCACGCCGAGATCGCCCGAAACGGTGCGTTCCGCTCGTTTATCGAAACCAATTCAACCCCGCACAAGCGGGCCGATCATGCCGTACTGACGATCTCGCTAAAGGCACCGGGGGCGACCCCGGGGGATGCGAACGTTGCACAAATGCGCCTGCTTGCCGATCTGGCCGAGCGCTGCAGCTATGACGATCTGCGCGTCACGCCCCAGCAGAACATCGTCCTGCCCCATGTTCCCCGCGCCCATCTGCCGGCGATTTATGCGGCGCTGCTGCCCGCCGGTCTGGCCTGCGCCAATGTCGGCCTGATTTCCGACGTCACCGCCTGCCCCGGCATGGATTATTGCGATCTGGCCACGGCGCGCTCGATTCCGCTGGCACAGGCCATCTCGCGCCGCTTTCAAGCCCTGAAGCAGGCACATGACATCGGCCCTGTCAGCCTGAAGATATCGGGTTGTATCAATGCCTGCGCGCATCATCATATCGCCCATATCGGCGTTCTCGGGCTACAGAAAGGCGGGCAGGAAAGCTATCAGATCACCCTTGGCGGTGATCCTCGCGGCACCGCGACTCTGGGGCAAACACTGGGCCCCGGATTTTCGGCCACGGCCATCCTGCCGGCGATCGAGACCCTGATCGAAACCTATCTGGCGCGGCGAAAGACAGCGGATGAGACCTTTATCGCGGTGGTGCGTCGCATCGGCACCGAACCGTTCAAATCGGCGATTTATGACCGTAAAAAGGAGAGGCCCCATGCCGCTTGAACAGCCAACCCCACCGTTGAGCGCCCGGGTTGCCGAGCTGAACGCCGAATTTGCCGCGCAGTCCACCGAGACCCTTTTGGCGCGCTGCCTTGACAATGCCGCGATCGGTCGGCTGGCACTGGTCTCGTCCTTTGGGGTGGATTCAATCGTCCTTTTGGACATGATTGCAAGGCTCGATCGCAACCTGCCGGTTCTGTTTATCGATACCGAACTGCTGTTTGCCGAAACCCTCAGCTATCAGAGGCAGGTCGCGGACCGGCTGGGGTTAGGAGATCTGCGCGTCCTGCGCCCGGGGCGTGAAACCCTGTTTCACCGGGATCCGGACGGGATGTTGCGGGTTTTTCATCCCGATGCCTGCTGCGATCTGCGCAAACGCCAGCCTCTGGAGCGCGGCTTGCGCGGTTTTGATGCGTGGATCAGCGGGCGCAAGCGGTTTCAGGGGGGGCAGCGGCAGAATATGCCGCTGTTCGAGGTCGATCCCGGCGCGGGTGATTCGCCCCGGCTCAAGATCAACCCTTTGGCCAATTGGCAGCCACAGGACCTGCGGGCCTATATCCGCCGTCACGATTTGCCACTGCATCCGCTGACGAAACGAGGCTTTAGCTCGCTCGGCTGCCGCCCCTGCACAACGCCGACAAAACCCGGTGAAGCGCCGCGCGCCGGACGCTGGCGCGGGTTGCCGAAAACCGAATGCGGTCTGCATCTGCCGCCTCCGGAAGGACGCGAGAGATGAGCGTGATTGTCACCGATCGGGGGTTTGCGCCCGAGGACTGGCCATTCGGATTTCAACCACCCGAGGTGTGCGGGGGCTCGAACAATGCGGCACAAGCAATTGATATTGCGCCTGATTTTGATATTCACCGACTGCCATCAGATTTCGCCGGGATCGACCTGATCCGGCTGCATCTACCCAATCCGACCGACGGACGTGCGTTTAGCCAGGCGCGACTGCTGCGGCTGCTGGGCTTTGTCGGTCGCCTGCGGCTCTGGGGTGAGGTCATGCCCGACCAGTATGCGTTGGCCCGTCAGGTCGGCTGTGACGAGGTCGAGATCAGCGCCGCGCGCGCCGCCCGTCAACCCGAGGCCCAGTGGCGTGCGGCATTGCCGCCAGAGCGGGACAGCTATCAGGCGCGCTTGCGCCATTTTGCCTGATCGCCAAGCCGCTCCGGGCCCCTTAGAAGTGGCCCGGACACCGGCAACAACCGCAGACACATGGAATTTCTGTCATGAACGACGCCAGTAACCTGCCCATCGGCCGTGCAAGCGGCCTGCAAAGCGACGCCGAGCTAAAGGCCGCCCGCCTGCCGGACGCGCAGACCGTGCTGTCGGTGCACCACTGGAATGAACGGTTGTTCTCGTTCACCACGACGCGGCCCCTGTCGCTGCGGTTCCGCTCGGGCGAATTCCTGATGATCGGGCTGATGGATGGGCGCGGCAAACCGTTGCTGAGGGCCTATTCCATCGCCTCACCCTCATGGGGAGAAGAGCTCGAGTTCTACTCGATCAAGGTTCCCGACGGACCGCTGACCTCGCGCCTGCAACATATCAAGGTCGGCGAAGAAATCATCATCCGCCCCAAGCCGGTCGGCTCATTGGTGATCGACGCACTACTACCGGGCAAACGTCTGTATCTGATCGCAACCGGAACCGGGGTCGCCCCTTTTGCCTCGCTGGTACGCGATCCCGAGGTTTACGAGAAATTCGATCAGGTGATCCTGACGCACACGACCCGTTCGGCCTCGGCGCTGCATTTCTCGCGCCATGTCGTCGACAGCATCCTTGCCGACGAGTTGATGGGGGAAATCGCCGGTGGCAAGCTGTGGTACTATCCCACCTCGACCCGCGAAGAGACCCCGAAAATGGGCCGCATCACCAATCTGATCCAGTCCGGCGAACTGTTTGCCGACCTCAACGTGCCCCCCTTTGATCCAGCGGTAGATCGGGTGATGATTTGCGGCTCGATGGGGCTGAACATGGATATGAAGGCCATTCTGGAAGACGTCGGGATGCGCGAGGGCTCAAACAGCGAGCCCGGCGAATACGTGCTGGAAAAGGCCTTTGTCGGCTGATTTCGCCACACGCGTGATATCATGATTGACAAAATGATCTCTGCCCCCGCGGTGTGATCGACCAAGGGGAGGCCAAGGCGTCGTGTTTTTGCCTTGGGCATAACGCAGAAACGTGATTTTCTTTTCCGTTATTCCCCGAGATCACTATTTTTGATAATTTAATTGCGCAATCCTGCCTATTTGCAATATTTTCTTTAGCAATTCCGCTTGACGCCATCTTTTCAGACACATAGTCTGCGCCGAAATAAAAGGAGCTGGGGCATCAATATTGGACTCGTAATCGTGGTTTGGCGCGCAGCGCACTGACGGGTTCGCCGTCGGTTCCCTGCGCCCCCGTCGGTTTCGGGGGTTTTTTATGTCGGGTCCGGTCCATGATGCCCGACCCAGAGAACCCGGCCCAAGAGGGACGTCCGGGGATAAAACGGAGACACGCAGATGACCCGTCAGATGAGCGGCGCACAGATGGTAGTTCAGGCCCTGAAAGATCAGGGTGTCGATACGGTGTTCGGCTATCCCGGCGGCGCCATGCTGCCGATCTATGACGAAATTTTCCGGCAGAGCGACATCCGCCATATCCTTGTGCGTCACGAGCAGGGGGCGACTCATGCCGCCGAGGGCTATGCCCGCTCGACTGGCAAGCCCGGGGTGGTTCTGGTGACCAGCGGACCGGGGGCAACCAACGCCGTCACCGGGTTGACCGATGCGCTGATGGATTCGATCCCGCTCATCGTTCTCAGCGGACAGGTGCCCACCTTCATGATCGGCACCGACGCCTTTCAGGAGGCCGACACCGTCGGCATCACCCGCCCCTGCACCAAGCATAACTGGCTGATCAAGGACACCGACAAGCTGGCCGAGACCATCCACTTTGCCTTTCACGTTGCGACATCGGGGCGCCCGGGGCCGGTTCTGATCGACATTCCCAAGGATGTGCAGTTTGCCACGGGCCGCTATACGCCTCCCAAAAAGGTGCCGCGCTCACATTACCAACCGCAGGTCAAAGGCGATATCGACGCGATCACCGCACTGGTGGCGGCCATCGAAAAGGCCAAAAAGCCGGTGTTTTATACCGGCGGTGGCGTCATCAACTCGGGCCACGGGGCCAGCCAGCTGCTGCGTGAGTTGGTGGCCGGCACCGATTTTCCCATCACCTCGACCCTGATGGGGTTGGGGGCCTATCCAGCCTCGGGCAAGAACTGGCTGGGAATGCTGGGGATGCACGGCACCTATGAGGCCAATCTGGCCATGCATGATTGCGACCTGATGATCAATGTTGGCGCGCGCTTTGACGACCGGATCACCGGGCGGCTCGAGGATTTCTCGCCGAAATCGAAAAAGGCCCATATCGACATCGACGCCAGCTCGATCAACAAGGTGGTCCATGTCGAGATCCCGATCCTTGGCGATGTCGCCCATGTGCTCGAGGACGTTCTGAAAATCTGGAAATCCCGGGGCCGCAAGACCAACACCGAAGCGCTGCGCGGCTGGTGGCAGCAAATCGACAAGTGGCGCGCGGTCAACTGCCTTGGCTTTCACAATTCCGACAGTGTGATCAAGCCCCAGCACGCCATTCAGCGGCTCGAGGCGCTGACCCGGGGCATGGACCGCTATGTCACCACCGAAGTCGGCCAGCACCAGATGTGGGCGGCCCAGTTCATGGGGTTCGAGGATCCCAACCGCTGGATGACCTCTGGCGGGCTGGGGACCATGGGCTACGGCCTGCCTGCCTCGATCGGGGTGCAGGTGGCGCATCCGCAATCGCTGGTCATCAATGTTGCCGGGGACGCGTCGTTCCTGATGAACATGCAGGAGCTGGGCACGGCGGCGCAATACGACCTGCCGGTCAAGCAATTCATCATGAATAACGAGCGTCTGGGCATGGTGCGCCAGTGGCAGCAGCTTTTGCATGGCGAGCGGTACTCACATTCCTGGTCCGAGGCGCTGCCGGATTTTGTCAAGCTGGCCGATGCCTTTGGCGGCAAGGGGATCCTGTGCGAGCATCCCGACGATCTGGATGATGCGATCAACGCCATGCTCGCCCATGACGGCCCGGTCATTCTGGACTGCCGGGTGGAAAAACACGAGAACTGTTTTCCAATGATCCCGTCGGGCAAGCCCCATAATGAAATGCTGCTGGGCGACGCGACCACCGAAGGTGCTATCGACACCGGCGGCGCGGTTCTGGTTTAAGGAGAGCGCAGATGTCTGCATTGGTCTTGAAAAAAGGCGCGTCCCGGCGCAGCGCCTATGATCTGAAAAACCCGCTGAGCGACACCATCGAGACCCATACTCTGGCGGTTCTGGTGGACAACGAGGCCGGGGTTCTGGCCCGGGTCATCGGCCTGTTCTCGGGGCGCGGCTATAATATCGAAAGCCTGACGGTGGCCGAAGTGGACCACCTTGGGCATCTGTCGCGGATCACCATTGTTACTACTGGCACCCCACAGGTGATCGAGCAGATCAAGGCGCAGTTGGCCCGGATCGTGCCGGTCCATGACGTCCATGACCTGACCGTCGAGGGCGCCTCGGTTGAGCGGGAACTGGCCATGCTGAAGGTGGCGGGCACCGGCGAAAAACGGGTCGAGGCGATGCGCCTTGCGGGAATCTTTCGCGCCGCGGTCGTGGACACGACGCTGGAAAGCTTTGTGTTCGAGATCACCGGGACCCCCGAAAAAATCGATGCGTTCGTTGACCTCATGCGCCCGCTCGGCCTGTCGGAAATCGCCCGCACCGGCGTTGCCGCAATGTCGCGGGGCACCTGAGGGGCGCGCAGCGCTTGCAGCCGACACCCTAGACGATCTTGGTTTTCCTTTCGCTGTCGTAGGTTTGAATGTCTTGCCTACGCGACATTTGTTCCAAACAGCGCCCCGACCGCGGCAGTAGCGGCCATCGCGGCAGCGCCCCAAAACATGACGCGCACCACCGCCCTCACAACGGGCGCACCGCCAGTCGAAGCGGAAAGGCCCCCCAGTATTCCAAGTGCCAGCACCGAGATAACGGTTGTATTAGGCGCAATCCACGACTGGGGCGAAAAAACCACCGCCGCCAGCGGCAGCGCCGCGCCGACGGTGAAAGAAGTCGCCGAAGAAAGCGCCGCCTGAATCGGGTGCGGTTCGGACGCCGCCGATATCCCAAGCTCGTCGCGCGCATGGGCTTTTAGCGCATCCTTGGCCATCATTTGAGCGGCCACTTTTTGTGCGAGGTCGGGATCAAGCCCGCGTTTGACGTAGATGTCAGCCAATTCCCGCTGCTCGAACTTGGGCTGGGTGTGCAATTCCTCGCTTTCGCGGGCGAGGTCAGCGGTTTCGCTGTCGGACTGCGACGAGACCGAGACATATTCGCCCGCCGCCATCGACATCGCCCCGGCAACCAGCCCGGCAGTGCCCGCTAACAGGACCTCGTTTGAGGACACACCCGCGCTGGCGACGCCGGCGATCAGGCTGGCGGTCGAGACGATCCCGTCATTGGCCCCCAGCACCGCGGCGCGCAGCCAGCCGATGCGGTCGATGAAATGGCGCTCGGGTGGCATCTGGACTTGCGAGTTCATATCCGCTTGACCTCTTCTGTGTGGGGGCTCAGAAACTGAACACGGTTGCGCCCTCGGCGGCAAAGCGCGGAAAGGCCACAGCGGCGCTTTCCAGCTTCAGGCCGCGCCCGCGCAGGGCCTCATCGGCCTGCATTTGCTGAGCCACACCGATGCAGGTACTGACCGCGACACCGCCAGAAACCAGCCCGTCAACCATGCTGTTGAACTCGGGCGCATCCGGGCTGGTCAGTTGCTGTTCGGCCGGGCCGAAGATGAAAACTTCAAGCTCACCGGCGCCGGAGTCGTGGATACGTTCGGCCAGCGCCGGAACGGTTTTCATCGAGGCCGGATCGGCATGAAAGAGATGTAGGACGGTCTTGGACATGGTGTCTCCTTTCGGGGCGCTCATGGCCCCTTGATTTATGATTTTCGCCGGATGGTGCCGTGCAGCGCAGTGGCATCGGCCAGCGTGTTGTAGATGGTTCCGTATTTGCGAAGATTGCGGTGCAAAAGGTCGATGCGCTGGTCGCTTTCGTCCGTATCAACGACGATTTCATAGTCGATCCGCACCATTTTTGGCGGGCTGTCCTGACGCTGGCCATTCAGGCGCAGCTCGATCGCGCGCAGATCAAAGCCCAGCAGCGGGATCACCCGCTCGGTGCCCTTCAAAATGCAGGCCGCGAGGCTGGCCAGTAACAGCTCGGCCGGATTGAAGGCATCGGCGCGGCCCTTTGGGTCGGTGTCAAGCATGATCTCGGCATCACCCGTGCGGGCCACCGCGCCGTGGCCGTCAATTCGCCGTGCATTTACGCTGTATTCAAGCATCCTGTGCCCTCCTGTGCCTGACCGCCCCTCAAGGCTCAATACCCAGCAATCCGCCAGTCATTTTTCGTGCGACCGGCGCCATCAGAAAGATCGCGGGCACGCCAATCGCATAGGCTACCGCAAAGGCGCGCAGCCAATGGGCAAAAAAGCCGTCCCCAAAGCCGAGGTTCACGGCGGTGATGATCAGCGTCATGACCGAAATCATTAGCGCCCCCATAACGAAGGAGAACACCAAGTGGAATTTTATGTGTGGTTTCATTATCTTACTCTCTTGATTCTAGGTTTGTTATTTCTGTTCGAGCCATTCACGCAGCTGCGCACGGCTTGGCACCTTGCCGACCATCTTCATTTCGCCGTTCACCATGATGCCCGGCGTTGACATGATCCCGTGGCCGATGATCTCGGCGATGTCCTCGACCTTGACCAGCCGCGCATCGCGCCCCTCGGCCTCGATCACCTCGCGGGCCAGCGCCAGCGTTGCCTTGCATTTGGCGCAGCCGGCGCCGAGTACCCTGATTTCGGTTGTCATCGCGCACGCCCTCAGAATGGCAGTTTTTCCGATGCCCATTCGGCCAGTGGCAAGCTCCAGTTCGGGATGCGCCCACCATTGCGAAAGAACGCCTCCTTGTAGAGCACCTTTTGCGCATAGGCGGTGCGGCCCATTTTCAGGATTTGCATGTCTCCGCCAAAGCCGAACCAGGAATTCGAATGGATATAGAAGGCCTTGCCGCCGCCCATGTCGCCGATGCAGACCACCTCGGGCTGCCAGGGCGCGTCGGCCTTTTCGGCGGGCATGGTGCCCATGTCCTTGGCGATCTGCCGCCCGACGATCTCGGTTTCCTGATGGCCGATGGCACCCAGCTTGGGCACCGTGATCGCCGCCGCATCGCCACAGGCGAACACGTTGGGATAATCGGGGTTGCGCATGCTCAGGTCGGTGATGATGAAGCCCACCTCGTCGCTGATCGGAAGGCCCTTGAGGAAAGCGTGCGGCTTCCAGTTGGGCAAGACCAGGTTGACTTCGGTTTCAAGGCTGCGCCCGTCGGCAAACTCGATCCCCTCGGCGGTGAGGCGTTTGATATCCGCGACCTTGTTCATATAGTGAAAGCCCATCTCGGACGCCGCCGCCAGAAGCTGCTCGACAACCTTTTCGCCGGCATCCTCGGCAATCATCTCGGCCGGGGTGAACAGCGTGATGTTGCCGGGCCCGCCCTTGCCGCGTTCGCTCAGCCAGTGGCCCAGCGAAAGCGCCAGCTCCACCGGCGGGCCTTCGCAGGCGGCCAGCGCCGTCGGCAGCCAGTCCGGCTTGCCCCTGAGGCCCTGCTGAAAACGGGCCGAGCCGACGGCGATGGGGCCGCCCTTGTAGCCGTGTTTCATGTAGTCGATGAAACGGTTGGCGTGGAACGCATCGGTCACCGTGTGCCCGTATTCGGCGAAACCCTCGATATCGTCCAGCGCCAGCCGAGCGCCAAGGGCGATCACCAGGTAATCATAGCCGATCCGGTGAACGGGGGCGCCGGGGCGCTCGTTGGGGCGCACACTCACGGTCTGCGCCTTGACATCGATCGCCTCGACCTCGGCCTGCCGAAAGGCGATGCCATCGGCCTTCAGCGCATCCACCAGATCCATGTGCATGGTCATGGAAGGATCGCGCCCCTCGAAGATCTCGAGCGGAATGTTGGGGATGTAATCCAGATAGGCCTTGCGGTCGATCACGGTGATTTCCACCTTGTCGCCGGCATAATCGTGGATTTTCTGCGCCGCCCCGAGCCCGGCGAAATTGCCGCCGAGCACCAGGACATGTTTGCGATCGCCGACGTTTTGAATACCTTGCATGATGGCCTCCAACCTAAATGCGTTTCAACGCATATGCTCATTACTGCATATACAAACGACATGACATTTTGTCGCAGTAAAACCCCGCACCTTTCCGCCGCGATCCGGCGCGCGCAAAATCGGCTTGCATACGCCCTGCACCTTTTGGCGCTGGGGTCGAAAAATGTCGCACCTCCCCTCCCCTAGCGAAAGGTCGTCGGGTGGCGTAAAACGACACCGTCACACCCCCACGCCTGACACAGGAGCCCCCATATGCGACTGCATCCGCTTGCCCGCCCGCTTGTCCTGATCCTGACCCTGCTGGCACTAGCGGGGTGTCGGCAGGACCTGCCGTGGCATGAGACCACGCTGGACGGCGCCCTGCCGCCGCTCTCCTTTCAGATGACACGCGTGAATGACGGCAAGGCAGTTAGCGCAAAGGATTACCTTGGCAAGGTCGTGATCCTTGCATTCGGCTATACCAACTGCCCCGATATCTGCCCGACAACGCTGGCCAACCTGTCAACGGCGATGGACGATCTGGGCGCAGCTGCCAAGGATGTGCGGGTGTTGTTCGTGACGGTCGATCCCACCCGTGACACGCAGGACAGCCTCAGGCAGTTCGTCGGCTATTTCGCGCCGCAAGTGGATGGGCTGCGCGGCGATGAAACGGCGCTTTCAGCGCTGGCCAAGCGCTATCGGTTGCTTTATTCGGTCACCCCGGCCAAGGGCGATAAGCCCTATGAGGTCAGCCACGGGGCAGCGGTATATGTCTTTGACAAAACGGGAAAATCACGCCTTTTGGTCACGTCTCTGTTCACCGCCGCGCCAGACCTGAAGGGGCTGGAGGCCGACCTCAGGCGGCTTTTGGACGAGGGCGGCTCTGGCGGGTTCTGGTCGCGATTCAGGCATCTGCTCGGCTAGTCGCTACGGCTTGGTGGGGCGATGCCGGGCCCCGGGGGCGCGAGACGTCGCAGGCCTCCGACCTTGACGGCAGCGGGCTGGCATGGTGGAAGGAGGCGCACACCGACGAGGAGACCCAATGCTGCAGCGCCTCTACAACTGGACGATCTCGCTTGCGGGCTCGGAATACGCCCTCTGGGCGCTGGCTGTCATCAGCTTTGCAGAAAGCTCGTTCTTTCCCATTCCGCCGGATGTCCTGCTGATTCCGATGATCATCGCCGCGCCGCGCCGCGCCTTTCTGATTGCCACGGTCTGCCTTGTTTCCTCGGTCGTTGGCGGGTTGTTCGGGTATTTCATTGGCGCGCAGCTCTATGATCTGGTGGGCAAGCCGTTGATCGCGTTTTATGGCAAGACCGCAGCGGTCGCGCAGTTCAAGGCCGAGTTCAACGCCTGGGGCGCATGGGCAGTGCTGGTTGCCGGGGTGACGCCGTTTCCGTTCAAGATCATTACCATCACCTCGGGGGCAACCGGCCTCAGCCTGCCGGTGTTCATTCTGGCCTCGATCGTGGCGCGGGGGCTGCGCTTTTTCATCGTGGCAGCGCTGTTGTGGAAATTTGGCGCGCCGATCCGGGATTTCATCGAAAAGCGGCTTGGCCTGATGTTTGCGCTGTTCGTCGCGCTGTTGATCGGCGGATTCTATGTGGTGAGGTATCTATGACATTTCTGGCGACGATTTCGGCAAAAAACACCGCCCTACTGGCGGCCCTGTTGTCCGGCGTAATGCTGGCCGGGGCCTTCGGATTTCAATATATCGGCGGGTTGGCGCCGTGCCATTTATGCCTGCTGGAGCGCTGGCCGCACGGAATTGCGCTGGCGCTTGGGGTTTTGATCGCGCTGCGCCCGAACCGTTGGCTGTATCTTCTGGGAGCGCTGATTCTGGCCTATGGCACGGTGCTGGCGGGGTACCACGTCGGGGTCGAACAGGGCTGGTGGACCGGCCCCACCTCATGCACGTCCCAAGGGATCACCGGTCTTTCAACCAAGCAATTGATGGATCAGATCATGGCTGCGCCGCTGGTACGCTGCGACGAAATCGCATGGAGCATGCTGGGTATCTCAATGGCCGGCTGGAACGGAATTTTATCACTGGTCCTGACCGGCGCCTGGCTGCGGGCCTTTCGCCTGGCTTGAGGCGGGCAAGAGGCCCCGCGCCAAGGTTCATCGGGGTCAAGACTGCAGTTCGGCATCCCAATAAAGGAAATCCATCCAGCTTTCGTGCAGATGGTTGGGCGGGAATTTGCGGCCCAGATTGTGCAACTCGGCCACGCTGGGCCGGTGCGGCGGACGTTTCAGCCGCATCCCCGCCTGCCTGAGGCTGCGCGCCCCCTTTTTGACGTTGCATGAGCCGCAGGCCGCCACCACGTTCTCCCAGACCGTGCGACCGCCACGGGCGCGGGGGATCACATGGTCAAAGGTCAAATCCCCCTCGCTGCCGCAATACTGGCACCTGAAGGAATCGCGCAAGAACAGGTTAAAGCGGGTAAAGGCAGGCATACGCGCCGGTGAGACATAATCCTTCAGGACGACGACCGAAGGGATGCGGATGCTGATCGAGGGCGCGTGCACCTCGGCGTCATATTCCGCCACCACCGAGACCCGGTTCAGAAACGCCGCCTTGACCGCGCCCTGCCATGACCACAGCGACAGCGGCAGATAGGACAGCGGGCGATAATCGGCGTTCAGGACCAGCGCCGGATGATGGGCAAGCGCCGGCGGGTCATGCACGAAACGCGACGAAAAATGGCCCTCCATATGCCCGTCCATGTCCTCGCATTCCCTCCTGTCCGGCGACCCGATTTGCGGCCAAGTTCCGCCCAACGCCCCGGGTCAACCCTTGGCCCACGCGTGGCGCCGTCACGGCAAACTATATCCCGCGAAATCGGACAGGCAAGACGAAAGATCAGCGCTCCGATTGAAAAACGGCGGGTTATCCACATGTGGATAAGTCTTATTATCGACTTTGTTTCAGGGGGTTGTGTACAGTTTTTCACGCAAAAAACCCATCGCCACCCCCAGACCATCTGGGGCGATCCCGTGGCCCATACCGGGGGAAACATGGGTCTTGACCTCAAACCCTGCCGCGCTGAGGGCGTCTGCCGCTTGGGGCATCGAGGCGGGCGGAACCATGTCGTCCCGATCGCCGTGGACCAGCAGCACCGGGGGACGCGAGACCACCTCGGCGGCCAGACGTTCAGGGGCCAGAAGACGCCCGGAAAAGCCGACAATTCCGGCCAGACAGGGGCTGCGGCGCGGGCCGATGTGCAGGCTCATCATTGTGCCTTGCGAAAAGCCCAGCAGAACCGTGTTCTCGGCGCCCACCCCTTCATCCCGAATGGCCGCATCGATAAACCCGTTCAGATCCTCAAGCGCGGCCTGCATCCCGGCCTTGGCCTCATCCTCGGTCGAGCCATCCAGCCAGGGGATCGGGAACCACTCAAACCCGAGGGGATTGTTTGAACAGCGGTTCGGTGCATTGGGGGCCAGAAATACCGTATCGGGCAAATGCGGCGCCAGGGGATCCGCCAGACCCAAGAGATCCTGCCCATCCGCGCCATAGCCGTGAACCAGAATGACAAGGCTCTTGCCCTGCCCCGAATGTGCGCCGACGCGCGCAGAGGTTAACGCTCTCATCTTATCCCTTCCCGGTTTTTGATGGCACGGTAATAGGCCCAGAGCGCACGTGCCGCAATCCCGCGCCACGGCGACCAAGGGCGCGCCATCTTGCGAATCTCGGCCTCGCTCGGGCGCACTTGCAGCCCGAACAACAGCCGCGCGGCCTCTTGCAGAGCCAGATCGCCGGCGGCAAACACATCCGCGTGCCCCAGCGAAAACATCGCATAAATTTCCGCCGTCCAGCGCCCGATGCCGGTAATGGCAACAAGCTGCTTGATCACCTCCTCACTGGGCAACACCGCCAGCGCTTCGTAATCGATACCGCTTTTGGCCAGTGCGCGTGCATAACGGATCTTGGGACCGGACAGACCACAGGCGCGCAGGGCCTCGGTGTCGGCCTGCAACACCGCCTCGGGTCGGGTCAACCCCCGGGCCTCCAACCGCGCCCAGATCGCGTCCGCCGAGGCCACCGACAATTGCTGCGCGACGATCGCCCCCAGCAAGGCCGCAAACCCACCCGGACGGCGGCGCAGCGGCAACGGCCCGGCCACCTCCAGCGCCACGGCAAAGCGCGGCTCCTGTGCAATCAGCCATGCCACCCCCTCGTCAAGGTCGGCCTGCCTCTCGATGATACGCTCAGCCATTTGACAGGCGGACATCAGACGGGTGGACATCAGACAGGCGGGCGCGAACCCAGTCCAGCGCCGCCGAAACGCTGTTGCAGCGCGCGCAATCCAATGGAGCGGGACGGTCAATCATGACCACCTTCAGGCCCAACTCTATCGCCGCGTCCAGTTTCGGGCGGCTTGGCGCGCCGCCGGCGTTTCGCAGGACCAGACAATCAACGCCAAGCTCTTGAAACAAGGCCTTTTCCTCTGCAACATCAAAGGGCGGACGGGCCACCATATACTGCCCGTTGGGAAACGGAAACGGATGCTTCGGCGAATCAATCCGTCGACAGATCAGGTGGCGGCCCTGAAGATTGGCAAAATCCCGGATCCGCGCCGGGCCGGTGGCCAGAAACACGGTGGCGCCGGGGGGGATGTGGCGCGCCGCATCCGCTTCGCATGTTGCGTGCAGCCACGGGCGCACCGGATCCTCACGCCACGGCGGGCGCAGCAGTTGCAGATGCGCACAGCCAAGCTCATGGCAAACCGTGGCGGCGGTGGCGCTCATGCGCGTCGCAAACGGGTGGGTGGCATCCAGCACCGCGTCAATTTTTTCCTGACAAAGATAGCCACGAAACCCCTCGGCGCCACCAAACCCGCCGATACGCGTGGGGCAATCCAACGCCATCGGCCGTTTGGTCCGCCCTGCAAGAGAGGCGCGGACCCCAAGCCCAGAAACCCCCTTCAGGGCAGTGGCAATGGCGCGGGATTCGCCGCTTCCGGCCAGCAACAACAGGTTCATGTGCATCACTCCGTCGGTCCAGCTCTGGCGATAATCTTGCCGCTTCGGTCAACCATGACCACATCGACGATGCAACCGCTTTTGGCCAGCATGTCATCGGCCTTTTGTCGCGCCGCCTCGGCTAGGGCAGCGGCCAGCCCGTCTCCGGCGAGATCAAACGCCTCCAGCGCCGTGTGCGCTTTGGTAACATCCGCCAGCCCCTGCGCCCGGGCGAGTGCGCCAAGGGCGGCAAAATCCACCTGACTGCGCGCCGAGTGCAAATCCAGCGCCCCTTGCGCCAGCTTGGTCAGCTTGCCGATGCCGCCGCCAAGGGTCAGGCGCGCCACTGGATGCCGGCGCAGGTATTTCAGCACGCCGCCGGCAAAATCTCCCATGTCCAGCATGGCGTGATCGGGCAGCGCGTAAAGCGTCTGCACCGCCTTCTCAGATGTCGCCCCCGTGCAGGCCGCCACGTGGCCAAGACCGGCAGCGCGGGCCACATCGATCCCCCGGTGAATCGAGGCAATCCACGCCGCGCAGGAAAACGGTCGCACGATCCCGGTGGTGCCCAGAATGGACAGGCCGCCGACAATCCCCAGCCGCGGGTTCCACGTTTTTGCCGCGAGCGCCTGCCCGCCGGGGATCGAGACGGTCAGGGTGACATCCCCCGACCGCCCGGTTTCGGCCGCCAATTCGGCCACAACCGCGCGCATCATCTGGCGCGGAACCGGGTTGATTGCCGCCTCGCCAACCGCAATCGGCAATCCGGGCCGTGTGACTGTTCCAACCCCCTCTCCGGCAACAAAGGACACACCCTCCGATGTGCGGCCCGATGAAGGATCCGGCAACGATTGCGCGACACGCACGCAGATCAGCGCCCCGTGGGTGACATCGGGATCATCACCCGCATCCTTGACGATCCCCGCCTGCGCCCAGCCCGGCCCCTTTGCCATTGTTTCGACACGGAATTGCGGCGTCTGCCCCCCCGGCAAGGCAATCGAGACGGCCTCGGGAAAGGCGCCGCTCCAGAGCGCCGTCAGAGCCGCCTTGGTGGCGGCGGTGGCACAGGCTCCGGTGGTCCAGCCGCGGCGCAGTGCAGTATGGGGCTTGTCCGTCATGGGCGCTGTCATGGGCCGACTATAGGACGGCGCCCGCAGCGGTGCCAAGGGCAGAGAGCCCCCTTTTCCCGAACCTCTCGGCCTGCCATAAGACGCCCATGACGACTTTGCACAAGACTGGCGGCCAAACACCCGGCACGCCCCGCGGCCTGATCCTGTCCGCCCCCGCCTCGGGCAGCGGCAAGACGACGATCACGCTGGGGATCCTGCGCGCTCTGGCGCGCCGCGGATTCTTTGTGCGCTCGGCCAAATCGGGGCCGGATTATATCGATCCGCGCTTTCACGCCGCCGCCTCGGGGCGCGACTGCGTCAACCTCGACGCCTGGGCCATGACGCCTGAGCGGCTGGTTTCGCTGGCTGCCGGCGATGGCCTGCTCTTGATCGAAGGGGCGATGGGCCTGTTTGACGGTGCCCCTCCCGACGGACAGGGTGCCACCGCCGATCTGGCGCGCCACCTTGGCCTGCCGGTCGTGCTGGTGCTGGATTGCGCGCGCCAGAGTCAGTCGATTGCAGCGCTGGTTCGCGGCTTTCAAACCCACCGCGCCGAGATCCGGATTGTGGGGCTGATCCTGAACAATGTCGGCAGCCCGCGCCACGAGGAGATGCTGCGTCGAGCGTTGGACGAGACGGGCCTGCCGGTCATCGGCGCCCTTGCCCGCGACCCCGGGATGGCCCATCCGGCGCGACATCTCGGCCTTGTGCAGGCTGCTGAGCACGCCGATCTTGAGAGATTTCTGAACCGGGCTGGGGATCACGTTGCTACGTCCCTTGACCTTGCACTGTTGCAAAGCCTCGCCACCCCTCTGCCCGTTGCCCCAGAGGCGGATCGACCGCATCTGCCGCCACCCGCGCAGCGAATCGCCATTGCCTCCGATCAGGCCTTTGCCTTTGCCTATCCGCATCTGCTGGCCGACTGGCGCAAGGCCGGGGCTGTGATCACATTTTTTTCACCGCTCCAGAATCAGGCCCCGCCCGAGGCCGATCTGATCCTTCTGCCCGGCGGCTACCCCGAGCTTCATGCCGGCCGGATCGCCGCCGCAACAACCTTCATTAACGGCCTTAAGAAAGCCTCGTACTCGACTGATATATATGGCGAATGTGGCGGCTATATGGTGATGGGATCGGGCTTGATCGACGCCGCCGGAAAGCACCACGAAATGGCCGGTCTTCTGGCCCTTGAGACCAGTTTCGCGCACCCCCGGTTGCATCTGGGCTATCGCCGGCTCCGGGCCGAGGGAGGGGTGTTTCCCGGCTGCTATCGCGGACATGAGTTTCATTACGCCACCACCCTCATGGCCCGGGGAGAGCCACTCTTTCAGGCCTTTGATGCCGCCGATACTCCGCTGGCACCGATGGGGCTGATCCACGGCCGGTGCAGTGGCAGCTTTGCCCATCTGATCGACCGCGAGCCATAACACCGGCGCAGGTCGGCCTGCGACATCCTTGCAGCGCTACAGGCGCAAATGCGCTTGGCATTTGACATACCGACGGGTAGGTCTTGGGCCATGACAGATGTAAACAATCCCGATTCCCGCGCCAGACGCAACGTGTTCGTGCTGGTTCTGGCGCAGGCCGTCATGGGCTCGCAGATGCCGATGATCTTTATTCTCGGCGGTCTGGCGGGACAATCTCTGGCCAGCAACCCCTGCTGGGGGACCTTGCCGATTTCGCTGATCGTGTTCGGCTCGATGTCAACGGCCCCGTGGATGAGCCAAGTAATGCAGCATTTTGGCCGCAAAACCGGGTTTTTCATCGGCGCGGCCGGTGGCGCGCTGGGCGCTGGAATTTCGGCCTATGCGCTAACGGTTTCGTCCTTTCCATTGTTTCTGGTCGGCTCGTACCTGACGGGTATCTACATGTCGGCGCAGGGATTTTACCGCTTTGCCGCGGTCGATACCGCCTCGGCCGCCTATCAGCCAAAGGCGATGTCCTATGTCATGGCGGGGGGCCTGTTATCGGCAGTTCTGGGGCCGCAGATGATCAAGGTGACGGTGGATGCGGCCGCAATCCCCTTTCTGGGCACCTATTTGACGGTGATTGCGATCAATATTTTCGGCTCGGGCCTGTTTCTGTTCCTTGACATTCCCATCCCCGACAAGACGCCCGCCGGGCACGTGCATGGTCGCAGCCGTCTTGAGATGCTGCGCACGCCAAAAATTGCCGTGGCAATCATTGCGGCGATGGTCTCCTATGCGCTGATGAACCTGATGATGACCTCGGCTCCACTGGCAGTTGTCGGCAGCGGCTTTTCCAAGGGCAACGCGGCCGATGTGGTCATGGCGCATGTTCTGGCCATGTATATTCCCAGTTTTTTCACTGGCGCCCTGATCGCCAAATTCGGGGTCGAGCGGATCATCGCCGCGGGTCTGGTCATTCTGGCCGGAGCCGGTCTGGTGGGGCTGTCCGGGATCGACCTGACGCATTTCTTTGGCGCGCTGGTGCTGCTTGGGGTGGGCTGGAACTTTGGCTTTATCGGTGCCTCAACGCTGTTGGCCAGCGCCCACACCCCGGAAGAGCGTGGACGGATTCAGGGCCTGAACGACATGATCGTCTTTGGCATGGTGACTGTGGCCTCGCTGGCCTCTGGCGGATTGATGAATTGTTCGGGCGGATCGGTGCTGGAGGGCTGGGATTCGGTCAATCTGGCGATGATCCCGTTTCTGGCACTTGCCGGAGGTGCGCTGCTGTGGCTGTGGCTGCGCCCCGACGAGGTCTGAGCCGCAGGGCTGAAGGCGCACTTACCAGCGCGACGTCAACTCAAGGCGTATCAGGCGCAGGCGTTTGCGAAAATCCGACTGGCCCAGCGTGCCCGCCGCAATACGGGCGGGGTCGCCAATGGCGCGACGCAAAACAGGGGCGGCAAAAAAACCCGCGCGCAGGGCGGCGTGGGCGCGTTTTGGCACATAGGTGCGGGCAGCGCGGGCCTGTTTCAGACGCGCCAGCGCGCTAGCGGCCACCTGCCCCAGCGCCCTTTCCGAGGTCGCGGCAAACGGCGCCTTGCCCGCCCTATTCAGCGCCGGAACCGCCAGCAGCAGCGCCGCAAATCCGCTGGCATATGCCTGATCGCGGACCACGGGCTGTGCCTCGGGCGGAGCACCGAGAAGATGCGCCGCAAGCCACATTAAATGCCCCGAGGTTTCGTCAAGAAACCATGTGAGGCGCTCGCCTTCGTCAAGCGCGGGATCAAGGGCGTGACGCCGCCGCGCCTCGATCATATCCCGCAACAGATCCGCAGGCAGGGCACCACGGGCCACCAGATCGGCCAGCGGTGCGGCGACCTCGTGGGGCGGCGCGGCGCGACCCTCGAGCGCGCCGGCGATAACGTCGTCCCAGAACTGCAGGCGCATTTCGGCAATCATGCTTTCGCGCGCCAGCCACGGGGCACGGGCGATTTCAAGGTTGAATGCGTAAAGCACCAGCAAGGGTGCGCGCCCTTCGGCGGGGGCGGTCATCAGCGACACAAACCGGTCAGGATCGCCCTTTTGCACCAGCGCGGCGCAGGCGTCGATGCTCACCCCGGGGCCTCCTGCCGGTCGCGGATCAGCTTCCACGTGATTGCCGCCAAAAGCGCCTGAAAGCTGGCGTCAACGATATTGGCGCTGACCCCGACCGTGGACCAGCGCCGCCCCGCGGAGTCCTCGCTGTCGATGATGACACGGGTGACCGCCTCGGTGCCACCGTCGATAATGCGCACCTTGAAATCCACCAGACGCATATCGTCGATACAGGCCTGATAGGGGCCGAGATCCTTGGCCAGCGCCTTGGCCAGCGCGTTGACCGGCCCGCTGTCGCGCCCGGTCTCATCCAGACTTTCGCTAACCGACAGCACCTTGCGGCCATTGATGCGGACCACCACCACGGCCTCGGACAAGGTGACCGTCTGGTCATATTTGTTCTTGCGCCGCTCCACCGTCACACGATAGCGTTTAACCTCAAAAAACGTCGGCAACAGGCCCAGATGCTGGCGCGCCAGCAATTCGAAACTGGCCTCTGCAGTGTCATAGGCAAAGCCGCGATCCTCACGCGATTTGATCTCGGTCAGGATGTCGGCCAGACGGCTGTCATTGGCCTTAACCTCGATCCCCGCCTCGTTGAGGCGACGCCTGAGATTGCTGAGGCCGGCCTGATTTGACATCGGCACAATGCGGGTATTGCCGACGACAGCCGGGTCGATATGCTCATAGGTCGCGGGGTTTTTCAGGATGGCGCTGGCATGCAACCCCGCCTTGTGGGTGAACGCGCTGGCCCCCACATAAGGCAGCGATTTTTGCGGTACGCGGTTCAGGATATCGTCCAGCATCCGGCTGAGGCGCGTCAAGCTGGCCAACCCGGCATGGCTGACACCGATCGTGAACGCGTCACGAAACGGCGGTTTCAGCATCAGCGTCGGGATCAGGGTAATCAGGTTGGCATTGCCGCAGCGCTCGCCAAGGCCGTTCAGCGTGCCCTGCACCTGCCGCGCGCCCGCCCTGACCGCCGCCAGCGCGTTTGCAATCGCCTGCCCCGTGTCGTCATGGGTGTGGATGCCAAGGTGATCCCCGGGGATGCCCGCCGCAATCACCGCGCGGGTAATGGCCGCGATTTCCTCGGGCATCGAGCCGCCGTTGGTATCGCACAAAACGATCCAGCGCGCCCCCGCATCATAGGCCGCATGCAGGCAGGACAGCGCGTAATCGGGGTTGGCCTTGTAGCCGTCAAAGAAATGCTCGGCGTCAAACAGCGCCTCGCGCCCCTCGTGGACAAGGTGTTTGATGCTGGCGGAAATGTTGTCGCGGTTTTCCTCAAGGCCAATGCCGAGCGCCGTTGTGACGTGGAAATCATGGGTTTTTCCCACAAGGCAAACGGCGGGCGTGCCGGCATTGAGGACCGCCGCCAGAACATCGTCGTTCTCAGCCGAGCGCCCTGCCCGTTTGGTCATGCCAAAGGCGGTAAAGGTCGCCGATTTCAGGGTGGGCGCGCGATCAAAAAACGCGCTGTCGGTGGGGTTTGCACCGGGCCAGCCGCCCTCGACATGGTCAATGCCGAGGTGATCGAGCGCCTGGGCGATGCGGATTTTATCCTCGGCGCTGAAATCAACGCCTTGGGTTTGTTGGCCGTCGCGCAGGGTGGTGTCGTAAAGATAGAGGCGTTCAGAGGTCACGATGCGCCCTTTCCGACAAACCCCGGCCGGGGCGCTTGCGGCCCGGTCAGCGCCCGGACCTCCCCCATGGGGAGGGCGCTATGCCCCCACCCCGAGGCCCGCGCGCTGACCTCTGTTGCAGCTTTCGCCATCAATCGAGTTCCTTTAGTTTCGCGACGTCAAAATCAGGCTTTAGCGTCAGATTTACCCCGTCCTTGCCCATCTGCACCTCGACCCCGGCGGCCAGCAGGATCGCCTTGATCCTGTCAACCTCGGTAAAATCCTTGGTCTTCATTGCCGACTGACGTGCATTGGCAAGCATTGCCTCGTATTTTTTCCCGTCAAACCAACCAATACCGCCCCTGCGATTCAACATTTTTTCGCTCCAAAGGCCCAAAAATTTCAGGTCCGCTGCACGTTGCAAAGCCCGATCAAACTTATCTGGAATTAATCCATCCAAAGCATCCAGATGGGACAACGCCATATGCGTATTGAGGTCGTCTTTCAGGTATTCAATGATTTCTGGACTCACAGAGTCGGCAGTAACCTCGTCATCAAGGAAGTTGCAGTCCGAAATTTCATTGTGCCATTTTATCAGCTTCAACTCGGCGGCATTTGCTTTTTCTTCGGTCCAGTTCATCGGCTTGCGATAGTGGGTGCTTAGAAAAACGTAACGGATTGTTTCGCCAAAATCGCCCTGATCCAGCAACTCGCGCACCGAAAAGAAATTGCCCAAGGATTTCGACATTTTCCGCCCCTCGACCTGCAACATCTCGTTATGCAGCCAGACGCGGGCGAAATCGCCCTTGGGGTGGGCGCAGCAGCTTTGCGCGATCTCGTTTTCGTGGTGCGGGAACATCAGGTCATTGCCGCCGCCGTGAATATCAAAACTGTCGCCGAACACGTCATAGCTCATGGCCGAACACTCGATATGCCAGCCGGGGCGCCCCCTGCCCCAAGGGCTGTCCCAACCCGGCTGATCGGCGGTTGAGGGTTTCCACAGCACAAAATCCATCGGATTGCGCTTATAGGGCGCGATTTCCACCCGCGCACCGGCAATCATATCGTCAATCGAGCGCCCCGACAGGCGGCCGTATTTCGCATCCGACGTGACATCAAACAGCACATGCCCCTTAGCCTCATAAGCATGGCCCGAGGCAACCAGCCCCTCGATCATCGCGACCATCTGGGGGATATAGGCGGTTGCGCGCGGCTCAACATCCGGCCTGAGGGTGCCGAGCGCCTCCATATCCTCGTGATACCAGCGAATCGTTTCCTCAGTGATCTTGTCAATCGCCCGCCCGCTTGCAGCGGCGCGTTTGATGATCTTGTCGTCCACATCGGTGAAATTGCGTGCATATCTAACGTGATCCGGCCTGTAAACATGGCGCAGCAGCCGGTAAAGCACGTCAAACACGATCACCGGACGCGCGTTGCCGATATGGGCCCGGTCGTAAACCGTGGGGCCGCAGACATACATCCGCACGTTTTTCGGATCAATCGGCGTGAACGCCTCTTTCTTGCGCGTAAGGGTGTTGTGCAGTTTGATCTGGCTCATCGGTCGGTCTCTTTTTCCTTGTCCCTCCGCACCTATCAAACGCGCGCCGGTTTGCAAACTCCAGAACCGCGTGGCCCGCGCATATTCCTCTTGCCAAGGGGGGCAGAATCGTGATGCGCTGCCGCCTTGGGGCAAGACGGGACAGACCATGCGGATTTCAAAACGGATCGAAAATATTCTGGGCGGTGAGGCCGACGGCTGGGGAGTTTTCTATAAGGCGCGCGCCATGAAGGCGGCGGGCGAGGATGTGCTTGAGCTGACCATCGGCGAGCACGACCGCAAGACCGACCCCGCAATCCTGCGCGCCATGCACGAGAGCGCACTGTCGGGCAACACCGGCTATGCCGAGGTGCCCGGCTCGGCGGCCCTGCGCAAGGCCATCGCCCGGCGGGTTACGGCGCGAACCGGGGTCCAGACCGAATCCGACAACGTGATCGTGACCACCGGCGGTCAGGCGGGGTTGTTTGCCTCTCATATGGCGGTCTGTGACACCGGTGATGTGGCGCTTTATCTCGATCCCTATTACACCACCTACCCCGGCACGATCCGCGCCGCGGGGGCAAATGCAACGCCGGTTCCGACCCGCGCCGAAAACGGCTTTCAGCCGACGAAGGACGATCTTGAGAGCGCCCCAACGGGTGCGCGCAGCCTGTTGATCAACAGCCCCAACAACCCGACCGGCGTCGTCTATGCGCCCGACACCCTTGCGATGATTGCCGATTTCGTCACCACGCGGGACATGTGGCTGATCTCCGACGAGGTTTATGACACCCAGATATGGCAAGGGCAGCATCTGTCGCCGCGCGCCCTCCCCGGCATGGCGGCCCGCACGCTGGTGATCGGCTCGATGTCCAAAAGCCACGCCATGACCGGCTCACGCATTGGCTGGATCATCGCGCCCCGGGACATTGTCACGCATCTGATCAACCTTTCGACCTGCACGACCTACGGGGTGCCGGGGTTCATTCAGGATGCGGCACTGTTTGCCTTGAACGCGGGTGATACGCTGGAGCGCGACGTTTCCGAGGTCTTTGCCCGGCGTCGGCGTCTGGGCCAGAAAATTCTGGCCGGGGCCAATGCGCTGTCGCTGGTTCCGTCGTCGGGGGCAATGTATCTGATGCTGGACATTCGCGCGACCGGCCTCAGCGGTGAGGACTTTGCCTATCGCCTGCTTGAGGCCGAACGGATTGCCGTCATGCCCGGCGAAAGCTTTGGCCACGCCGCGGCGGGACATGTTCGGGTGGCAATGACCGTCGAGGACCGCCGCTTTGCTGACGCCCTGAAGCGTCTGGCCGATTTTGCCGCCGGGCTGGCCGGATAGGGCGGGGCAAAATCAGGGGATAACATGAAGATATCGGATTTCAGCAAATGGTCGAACCGGGCGACGGAATGGGGCCAGAAATATCTGGACGGGCTGCGCACAAGGCCAGTGCGCGCGCAGCTTGCTCCCGGCGATATCGCCGCTCTCTTGCCCGAAAAGGCCCCCGAACAGCCCGAGGATATGGAGACCATCTTTGCCGATTTCACCCGCATCGTTCCTGACGGAATGACCCATTGGCAGCATCCGCGTTTTTTCGCCTATTTCCCGGCCAACGCCGCCCCCGCCTCGATGGTCGCCGAGCAATTGGCCAACACCATGGCGGCACAATGCATGCTGTGGCAGACTTCGCCCGCCGCCACCGAGATCGAGGCCCGAATGATCGACTGGCTGCGCGATGCGCTGGGCCTTGCCGGGCATTTCTCGGGGGTCATTCAGGACAGCGCCACCTCGGCCACCCTGTCCGCCATTCTGACCATGCGCGAGCGCGCGCTGGACTGGCGCGGCAACACAAAGGGGCTGGGCGGGCAGACCCGTCTGCGGATCTATGCCTCAAACCAGACCCACAGCTCGATCGACAAGGCCGTGCGTATCGCCGGGATCGGGCAGGAAAATCTGGTCAAGGTGGCGACAGACGCCAATTTTGCCATGCGGCCGGCGGCGCTGGAGGCCGCCATAACGGCCGATCTGGCGGCGGGATATCGGCCCGCCGGTGTGGTGATCTGTGTCGGCGGAACCTCGATCGGGGCCAGTGACAACGTGGGGGACATCGTCAAGATTGCCCGCGCCCACGACCTGATGAGCCATGTCGATGCCGCCTGGGCCGGCTCGGCCATGATCTGCCCCGAGTTCCGCCCCCTCTGGGCCGGTGTTGATGGCGCTGACAGCGTGGTGTTCAACCCGCACAAATGGCTGGGGGCGCAGTTCGACTGCTCGGTCCAGTTTCTGGCCGATCCCACCGCGCAGATCCGCACCTTGGGTTTGCGCCCCGATTACCTGAAAACCAGCGGGCAGGAGGAAATCACCAATTTCAACGAATGGACGATTCCGCTGGGCCGACGCTTTCGGGCGCTGAAGCTGTGGTTCCTGCTGCGAGCCTACGGCCTTGAGGGGTTGCGCCAGCGCATCCGCAACCATGTCGCCTGGGCGCAGGAGTTGGCGGAAAAGATCGCCGCGCTGCCCCATATCACCGTGACCAGCGCGCCGCGGCTGGCGTTGTTCACCTTTCAATACGCGCCGCCCGGACAGGACGCCAACCGCGCCACCGCCGCGCTTTTGGATGAGATCAACGACGCCGGACACATCTACCTGACCCAGACCACCCACGCCGGACAGTTCGTCATCCGCGTCAGCGTCGGACAATTCGACTGCACCCGTGAGGACGTGATGGCGGTCCATGACGAGCTTTGCCGTCGAACCGCGCCCGGGCAAAAGGGGCAAAAGCGACGCCACTGACGCAAACGGGCAAGACCGCCCTGCCCCGGCCCACGTAACCTGCTGGATACTGGGATCTTTATCCCGTTTTTTCAAAGGGTTGACGATGAGCAATTCTCGTTCTCGACGCTCCGGAGGCCGTGCCGCGCGCCTTGCCCTGCGCCGGGCACCGCTGGCCTCGGAACTGCGCCCGGTGCGACCGGGGCTGTCCGGCGGGCAATACCGCCCGCTGAGCGACGCCGACATGCAGGCCATCAACGAGGCCGCCCTGACGGCGCTGGAACAGATCGGGCTGGCCGATGCGCCCGCGTCGGGCGTTGCCCACATGCAGCGCGCCGGAGCGGTTCTGGGCGAGGATGCGCGCCTGCGTTTTCCCCGCGCCGTGGTTGCCGAGGCCCTCGACAAGGCGGCGCGCGACATCACCCTTTGCGCGCGCGATCCCGGCCATGACATGCAGCTTGGCGGTACCCGGGTTCATTACGGCACCGCCGGAGCCGCCGTGCATCTGGTCGAGGTGCTTGAGCGCAGCTATCGCGACAGCACCGTGCAGGACCTGTTTGATGCAGCCAAGATCGTCAATACCCTTGATAACGTGCATTTTTTTCAGCGCCCGATGGTCTGTCGGGATATTGCCGACAATTTTGAAATGGACCTGAACACGATTTACGCGTCCTGCGCGGGGACGGGCAAGCACGTGGGAACTTCCTTTAGCCAGCCCGATTTCGTGCCCGGTTGCATGTCTCTTTTGCATGAGATCGCCGGTGGCGAAGAGGCTTGGCGTGCCCGCCCCTTTGCCTCGGTCTCGATCTGCTTTGTGGTGCCGCCGATGAAATTCGCAACCGAAGCCTGCGTCACGATGGAGGCCTGTATCGCCGCCGGGATGCCGGTCTTGCTGCTGTCCGCGGGTCAGGCGGGCGCCACCGCCCCTGCCGCCCTTGCCGGTGCCATCGTGCAGGCCACGGCCGAATGTCTGGCCGGGCTGGTTTATCTGAACGCGGTAAAACCCGGACATCCGGCCATTTTCGGCACCTGGCCGTTTGTCTCGGACCTGCGCACCGGGGCGATGTCCGGCGGCTCGGGCGAACAGGCGCTTCTGAGTGCGGGTTGCGCGCAAATGCACCGCTTTTATGGCCTTCCGGGGGGGGCGCCGGCGGGCATTGCCGACAGCAAGCTGCCAGATATGCAGGCGGGATACGAGCAGGCGCATTCCAACGTGATGGCCGGGCTGGCCGGGCTCAATCTGGTTTATGAGGCGGTCGGGATGCACGCGTCGTTGCTGGGGTTCTGCCACGAAAGCCTGATCATCGGCGACGACCTTCTGGGGCAATCGCTACGCTGCGTGCGGGGGATCGAGGTCACCGAGGACAGCCTGTCCCTCGCCGCCATGCGCGCCTCCTGTCTGGACGGGCCAGGGCATTATCTGGGCAGCGCGCAGACCCTAGGGTTGATGCAGAGCGACTATATCTATCCGCGCCTTGGCGATCGCGCTTCGCCCAAGGAATGGGCCGAGAACAACAAGCCCGATCTGGTCAAAAAGGCGATTGCGCGAAAACACCAGATCCTTTCGCAGCCCTCCGCGGCCGCCTTTGACCCGGCGCTAGAGCGGCGGATCCGGGCGCGGTTTCCGATCCGCCTACCGATGCAGTAACCGCCAGTTTTCGGACATCATCTTTTTTTTTGGGGCTTATATACTTAACTAAATCAAACCCTGTAATCTAAGTCAGGTCCATCGTAATCGTGTTCATAATCCTATCTGTTTCGGATAAAATTTTGATGATCTTCTGGTAGTGCAAAATATCATCAAATGTTAACATACGCCCCTTGCGATCTTTGAGCCATTTTTGGGCGGGTTGATATCCACCAATGTAAAATCCCCACGAAACTTGAGCAATGCCCGAAAGTTGGTGATGGGGTGATTGGGTGGCATATCATGGCGGTGTTGACGCGCCGCGATTCTCAGAGAGAAAAGGATATGCCACATGAAAAACGATACGATTTTGGAGTTCACC
>Ga0256829_1000326_pt1 | contig 51967 bp, 60 predicted proteins | sample 131447metaG_FD_185979 | JGI IMG/M metagenome (GOLD analysis project Ga0256829, IMG submission 185979) | Hydrothermal vent microbial communities from Lau Basin, Pacific Ocean - 131-447 | ecosystem: Environmental > Aquatic > Marine > Hydrothermal vents | place: Pacific Ocean: Lau Basin | collected...
AGCCACGTGCTCTGCGCTTGGCGGACTGGAACAGCCCGTTGAGGGCTTCCAGGAAGCCATTGGTTTGTCGGGTCTGTGCCCAGGCGACGATGCCCTCGAAGTGATTGCGGATCATCTGGGCAACCTTGGAGCGCATGACGTTGGTGCACCACTACCGAAGGAGGCCGGAGACGACATGGATCTGTTTGCGATCAAGGATCTCGCGCAGTTATTCGCGCTAAACCCAGGCCCTCGCGGTGCGCCGGGTGGTCAGTCTGGCGAGCAAGGGGTCGAGTTCGGCGCGGGCGGCGGCGCTGAGGTCGTTGTAATCGTGCAACAGCGCCCAGCGCATCCCCTTCAGATCGGCGCGCTCTTCTGCTCCAGGCGCCGGGTCTCGTCCAGCGCCTTGCGCATCCCCGCAAACCCGTACTCGCTGAGTATTCCATAGACCCCTTCCAATGGGGTGGTATCCTTGACTCAACAGGCCATCGGTTGTCTCCTTTCGTTTGGTTGGTAAAAAATCCCTTCGAAAGAATACGCCATGGCCTGTCACTTGCGCCTCAGACCAATTTACAGAAAGCATGGTACACACGCCAAACAAGAAATCGGAGCAGCGCCGCATAGCTACGGATGGGACAGAATACACAGCTTGAATTCAGCTGCTTTCTGCCTTGACAATGGGATCCACTTTACACCGCCTGGGTCGAGGCCTTTTTGCATCAGTCAATCACCAACGCCTCATACAGCGCACCAAAGCCCGAACCCGGCTCCGCGCACCGGATCCGAGGCAGCTCCGCCACCAGTAGCGTCTTGAGCCGGCAAGTGTCCAAATGCCGCCACTGCCGAGGCCGTCGGTCATAGCCGGGACAGCAGGCTCCGCATTTTGGACAGATCTGCCTGGCCTCCGGCTTCTGCCCCACATGCACCTTGACCTCGCCTGCCTTCAGCTCCGGTTCAATCTCCGAGACCTCACACGGTGCCTGGATGCCCAATATCCGCCTGTATGGCTCTTTGTCTCTCATCCCCTATACCTCACCCCCTATATACGCTGATCCACCCACTCGATCAGGGGAAGGCCCCGCGGGTCAATTGGTTGGGCCATAGAGCGGCACCGGATCAACGATCAATCGCGGCGATCCAGCGCGCGACGATCCGCTCGAGCCCCACCCGATCTTCGGCATCAAAACGCTTCACCACCGGCGCATCCAGATCCAGCACTCCAATCAATACCCCATCGGCGGCATTCAATGGGACCACGATTTCCGATCGGGAATGGACATCACAGGCGATATGATCCGTAAAAGTACTTACATCATCTACAATTAAAGTTTCGCGCCGCTCGGCTGCGGCGCCACAAACCCCGCGCCCGAGGGGGATCCGTACGCAGGCGGGAAGACCTTGAAATGGACCCAGTACCAACTCGTTTCCGCTCAGGAAATAAAATCCGGCCCAGTTCAGTTGCGGCAGGGAATGAAATAATAAAGCAACCAAGTTGGCCGCATTGGCGATGCGCTCATGCTCCCCGTCCAGTAAGGCCTCTACCTGTTGCTCCAGTGCCGCATACAAGCCGGGTTTATCATCGATGTGCGGAGTAGTCTTTCGGGGCTCAAACATCGTCTGTTTCCGGGGTCAACACGGCAGCACCTTCAAATCTGCCGGCGCGCAGATCGTCCAGCGCCTCATTCGCCGCGCCGAGCGGATAGGGATGCGTCGCGATATCCAGTCGGGACTCCCGGGTCACCCGGAAAAAATCCACGCCGTCGGCGCGGGTCAGGTTCGCCACCGAACACAGCCTTCTTTCCCCCCATAGCAGGGAATAGGGGAACCGGGGGATATCGGACATGTGGATGCCGCCGCAGACTACGCTGCCGCCGGGGCGTACCGCGGCAAGCGCGGCGGGAACCAGAGCGCCCACCGGTGCGAATATCAGCGCTGCATCCAGCGGCTCGGGCGGCATCTCGTCCGACCCCCCGGCCCAGGCGGCGCCGAGTCGACGCGCGAACGCTTGGGTGCGTTCATCGCCCGGTCGCGTGAAGGCATAGACCCGTTTGCCCTGTACGCGCAAAATCTGCGCCAGTATGTGGGCCGCGGCCCCGAAACCGTAGAGACCCACCCGTTCCGCCCGGCCCGCCAGACGCCAGGTACGGTAGCCGATCAGGCCGGCGCACAGAAGCGGCGCCATCGAGAGGTCTTCTCCCGGCGGCAACCGATAGACGAAATCGGCGCGTGCGGCCAAATATTGTGCGTATCCGCCGGGGCGGGAGAAGCCAGTAAACTCGGCCTTCGGACACAAATTCTCCTCGCCACGAAGACAATATTCGCACTCGCCGCAAGCGCCCCCGAGCCAGGCCACACCCACCCGTGTGCCGAGAGAAAACCCTTCGACGCCATCGCCCAAGGTCGCTACGTGCCCCACGACCTCGTGGCCGGGAATCACCGGCCAGGACGGCGGCACCAAGTCCCCATCGAGGATATGCAGGTCCGTGCGACAGACGCCACAGGCGTGGACCCGAACCAGGATCTCCCCCGGCCCGGGCCGGGGTCGGGGGATACGCCGCTCCACCAACCGCCCGCCCGGCCCGTCCAACACCATGGCCTTCATGTAATTTTCCATGAATCAACCTCTTGGCAACAGCAACAAACGAAAAGCGTGAACCAATGCCTCTCCCCCGGCCCAATATACTCTCGGAACGGCCCTCAGATCAGCACGATTATTCCCCGACGGGCAGACCGACATTATTGTGCTCAAACACCTGTTTGGCGCGATAACTCGAGCGCACAAACGGGCCGGAGACCACTTCCATGAATCCCCGTTCAAGACCCCACTCGCGATAGCGGGAAAAATCCTCGGGCGGAACATAACGCCGGACCGGAAGATGATTCTTCGTCGGCTGCAGATACTGGCCCAGGGTAACGATATCCACCCTGGCCGCGCGACAATCATCCAAGGCATGGCGGATCTCATCCTCGCTTTCGCCGAGCCCCAGCATGAGACTGGTCTTGGTAAATAGATCGGGACGATGCCGCTTGGCGTAAGCCAACACATCCAGCGTTTGGCGGTACCCCGCGCGCCGATCCCGCACCATGCCGGTCAAACGCTCGACCGTTTCCAGGTTCTGAGCATAAACTTGCAGGCCCGAGTCCACCACGGTCGCAATAGCAGCTTTATCGCCACGGAAATCCGGAGTGAGCGCCTCGACGGCGGTCTTCGGGTTGACACGGCGGATTTCCCTCACGCAAGCGGCATAATGCGCCGCTCCTCCATCCTCGAGATCATCGCGATCGACCGAGGTGATAACCACGTACCCGAGCCCCATGAGATGTACCGAGTCGGCCGTGCGCCGCGGCTCCTCCGGGTCCAGCCAACCGTGCGGATTACCCGTATCCACGGCACAAAAACGGCAGGCACGGGTACACACCGAACCCATGATCATGATAGTTGCGGTTCCCTGCGTCCAGCATTCGCTGATATTCGGGCACATGGACTCTTCACAAACGGTGGCCAAGCGATGCCCATGTACATTCCGTTTGATTGACTCATATCCCGTTCCGCCCGGTAGTCGTACCCGTAACCAGGCCGGCTTGGGTACGGAATCCGTCGCTTCCGCACCCCGAGATCGGGCCTTTATACCGTTCTTAACCGCAGTAAAACCCTGCTCGGTGGTGTATTTACCGCCGCTTGCAACGCCGGAGACCGCCTTTAACCGTTTCATGACCCGCCTTTTGAGTTCAAGCATTAATATTGTCGCATGTTCGACACCAATCAGTCGCCACGCCTCTTGAGTTTCGCCAAAAGTCGTCGGTCACGGCGCCCGGGCCGACTCCGAGGCATCCGCAATTCTTGCCTGTGCTGATCCCTTGCCGCGGCGACCGCAGCCAGGCTCGCAGCCGATTCCCGGTATAGCAACCGGGCGACGGCGGCAGGTCCACGACGCCCGGAGAGTCCCAGCACGAGGATCTCCCGCTGCACGCCTTCGCAGCGAATTATCAACCTCTCGCCACCACGCAATCGCCTCCCGGCCCTGGCCACCGAGTCATCGACACGCACATGACCCGCCTTGACCGCAGCGGTGGCCCGGGGTCGGGTCTTGTAAAACCGAGCCGCCCACAGCCACCGGTCCAGCCGAATCGGAACCGATTCATCACTCGCATCCATCACCGCAAAAGTATAATGTCTCAAACCAATCCGGAGTCCGAAAATGCCACGCCCTTCACTCGACTTCCTGACCGATGCCATTGAACAACTTCACCGCGAGGGTTTATACAAGTCCGAGCGCATTCTCGCAGGCCCGCAGGGAGCGGAGATCGAATTGGCCGATGGCAGGCAAGCCATTAATTTATGCGCCAACAACTATCTCGGCTTGGCCGGGAACCCGGATCTGATTCGAACCGCCCAGGCAGCACTGAACCGCTATGGCTACGGCATGGCCTCGGTCCGCTTTATTTGCGGAACACAAACCGTACACAAGGAACTCGAGGCGCACATCAGCCGTTTTCTAGGCATGGATGATGCCATCCTCTACGCCTCGTGTTTCGATGCCAACGGCGGACTGTTCGAAACGTTACTCGGAGAAGAAGACGCGATCATCTCCGACGAGCTGAACCATGCAAGCATCATAGACGGGGTACGCCTGAGCAAGCCCCGGCGCCTGCGTTACCGTAACAACGACATGGCCGAACTGGAGGTGCGGCTGCAGGAAAGCGCTAATGCCCGGGTGCGGCTGATTGCCACCGACGGGGTCTTTTCAATGGACGGTGTGGTGGCCAACCTGAAAGAGATCTGTGACCTGGCCGAACGCTACACGGCACTGGTGATGGTGGACGACTCTCACGCCACCGGATTCATGGGAGCCAATGGCCGCGGAAGCCACGAATACCGCGGCGTAATGGGCCGAGTCGACATCATTACCACCACCTTCGGCAAGGCACTCGGCGGCGCCTCCGGCGGCGTAACCGCTGGACGACGGGAAATCATCGAATGGTTGCGTCAGCGATCACGCCCCTACCTGTTTTCCAACTCGCTCGTTCCCGCCATTGCCGCCACCACGATTCACGTACTCGATAAACTGGAGGAAAACGCCGAACTGCGCAAACGCTTGCATGAGAATGCGAGTTACTTCCGCGCCGGGCTCGAAACCCTCGGATTCAATTTGATTCCCGGCGAACACCCAATCATCCCGGTGATGCTCGGCGACGCCCACCTAGCCGAGGAAATGGCCGCCCGGTTGCTCGACGAGGGCGTTTACGTCACCGGCTTTTCCTATCCGGTGGTTCCCAGGGGGAAGGCTCGCATCCGCACCCAGATGTCGGCGGCCCTGACCCGTGCCCACCTGGACCGGGCACTGGCCGCCTTTGAAAAGGTGGGACTGAAACTTCACATAATCGGTCGATCGGTATGAAGGCGCTGGTCAAGTCCCGGGCCAAACCGGGCATCTGGTGTGAAGAGGTGCCCGAACCCCTGCTCGGACACAATGATGTTCTGATCAAAATACACAAGACCGCGATCTGCGGTACCGACATCCACATTTACAATTGGGACGAATGGGCCCGGCAAACCATCCCGGTTCCCATGGTCGTGGGGCATGAGTTCGTCGGTGAAATCGTCACGCTGGGCAGCGAAGTCCAAGGACTCAAGGTAGGGCAACGCGTTTCGGGAGAAGGCCATATCACCTGCGGTTATTGCCGCAACTGTCGTGCCGGAAGACGCCATCTCTGCCCTAACACACAGGGTATCGGCGTCAATCGCCCCGGCGCCTTTGCTGAATACCTGGCTCTGCCGGCGCTCAACACCACCCCTCTGCCGGATTCCATCCCCGATGCCATTGCCGCATTTCTGGATCCCTTCGGTAATGCCACCCACACCACGCTGTCCTTCGATCTGGTTGGTGAAGATGTGCTGATCACCGGTGCCGGTCCCATCGGCTGCATGGCGGCGGCCATCGCCCGCCATGCCGGAGCCAGAAAAATTGTCGTCACCGACATCAACGACTACCGCCTCGGCCTAGCCCGGAACATGAGCGCAGACCGGGTGGTGAATGTCGAGCATGAGTCCATTGCAGAGGCCATGCGGGAACTCGGCATGAAGGAAGGCTTCGATATCGGACTGGAAATGTCGGGTAATCCCCGGGCATTGCGCCAAATGCTCGGCGTCATGGCCAATGGGGGAAAGATAGCCTTGCTCGGCATTTCGTCCGCCGAGGCGGCAATCGACTGGAGTCAGGTTATCTTCAAGGGTCTCGTGCTCAAGGGGATTTATGGACGCGAAATGTTTGAAACCTGGTACAAAATGATTGCCATGCTAGACTCCGGACTTGACTTGACGCCGATCCTGACGCACCAATTACCCTGTAAACAGTTCCAGGAAGGGTTTGACATCATGCGCTCGGGCCACTCCGGGAAGGTAGTGCTAGACTGGAGTGATATCCCCGGCTAGGAACCTGCCGGACTTAGGAATAATCTACTGCATTAATTAATAGGATAGCGTCCAAAAAAATTCCGACCCCTCGTTGCATGGCCCCACTATGTGCTATAAAACCTAAAATATTTTGACCCGCTTTCCACCGCGCTTGCTACGATTCCCCAAGACCGACGGGTTCCCAGCCGGCATCGATCTGCGTGGGATCTTGCCTGATGATGGTCTGTTCACGCCCGGGCCCCGTTGAGATCATGGCGATGGGGACCCCGGCAAGTTCCTCCAGTTTGCTTAAATAGCCACGGGCATTGACCGGTAAATCTTCATAGCGCGTAATGCCCACGGTCGATTGTTTCCATCCCGGCAGATCGATATAGATCGGTTTAGCGGTGGCATAGGCTTCGGCACCGATGGGAGCATCCGCCAGTTCCCTGCCTCGAAACCGATAGGCAACCGCGACGCGAATCGTATCCAACTCATCCAGCACATCCAGCTTGGTAACCGCCAGGCAGGATACGCTGTTGTTAATGACGGCACGGCGCAGCACTACGGCATCGAACCAGCCGCAGCGCCTTGCCCTGCCGGTTGTCGAGCCGAACTCCCGACCGCGTCGAGCCAATGCCTCACCCAAATTACCGGCCAACTCGGTCGGTAAAGGTCCGCTCCCCACCCGGGTGGTGTAGGCCTTGACTACCCCCAGCACGACATCTATTTCCCGTGGCCCGATGCCCGATCCTGTAGCGGCCGCGCCGGCGGTCGTGTTCGAAGAAGTGACAAAGGGGTAAGTCCCGACATCGATATCGAGCAAGGTTCCCTGGGCGCCTTCAAACAAAACATTGGCCCCTTGATGACGCAACCGCGATAATTCCGCAGCAACATCGGTAACCAGTGGACTCAGTCGTTCTCCCAACTCCAGATATCGCTCCAGAGTTTGCTGGAAATCGATGGTCGGAGCATGGAAATAATGTTCCAGGATAAAGTTGTGAAAATTTAGAACTTCACCCAGCTTGGCGGCAAAACATTCGCGCCGAAACAGATCACCAACGCGAACGGCGCGACGTGCCACTTTGTCTTCGTAAGCGGGGCCAATGCCACGGCCGGTCGTACCGATGGCAGCGGTTCCCTTCGCCTGCTCCCGAGCCTGGTCCAAGGCAATATGCGAAGGCAGGATCAACGGGCAGGCGGCGCTTACGCCTAAGCGTTCCTGTGCCGGAATTCCCGCCTCACGCAGCAAATCCAACTCGTAAAACAATGCCGCCGGATCCAGCACCACCCCATTGCCTATCAGGCAACGAACCCATTCATGAAGCACACCGGAGGGAACCAGATGCAACACGGTGCACCGACCCTCCACCACAATGGTATGCCCGGCATTATGCCCGCCCTGGAAGCGCACCACGGCCTTGGCTCGTTGCGTCAAAATATCAACCAGCTTACCTTTCCCCTCATCTCCCCACTGGGTTCCAACCACAACGATATTCTTACCCATATTTACTCCATGGAGCGGCTTAGATAAAGCAAGGCGACCCCCAGTGCTATCGCTACAAACCCTATTATGCGCAGGATCCGGTCATCGAGTTCCAACATAGACCTCAAGCCGGAACGAAATACTGCGGGGCTGAGAAAGGGGAGCAGACCTTCGATGACCAACGCAATGGCGATAGCTGCCATGAGAATCCGCATGAGTATCCAGTAAAATCAGTGCTTGCGCTGCTTCCCATTCCCCTGATCCAATGTTTTAAACCAGGGACTTGCCGTTGAGATAACCACTACGCGGGTATCACCTTTGAACAAAGCCCGCCGTTCCTCTTCCAGCGCAAAAAAGAAACGGAAAAACCCAGGGGCGCGCCGTTCGGCTTGCGCATACCATTCCGCCACCTGGGCTTCGCTGCCGCCACGCACCTTGGCCGCCTGTATTTGCGCGGTGACGAGCAGGGCCTCACGCTTGTCTGCCGCTGCCTGCCGAATCTGGCGAACGGCTTGGTCTATTTGCAGTTTCGCGGCCGTGAGGCGAGTCGTTGCCACCGTCGTCATTTTAGCGACAATTTGTTCCCGGTTCCGATCAGGTAGAGATGCCGCGGTAATATAGACACCCTCCAGCGTAATACCCAGTTTCGCGGCTTCCGCCCGAGCTGCTCCGAGCAGTTTTCCCTCAAGAACCGAAACGGTAACCGTCCCCATCTCCTTGATCTCCGGATTACTGAATACCTTCTGTGCCACGGCATTAAACCGGGCACCCACGGAAGCGGGATTATCGTGAGTCGCCCGGTAGTAGACGCGTGGACTGGAAATCCGCCAGGCCAAAGTGTAAGCGTAATTCGGCGTGGCTTGTCGCCGAGGCTGCTTGGGCTTACTATTGGATTGGCCGCTTACCAGCCTCACGCGAGTATCCAGAATAATGACACGATCGAGTAGGGGCCATTTCCAGTGCAGCCCGGGGCTGGACTGGCCGGAACTGACCTGCCCGTTCCGTAATACCAAGGCTGCCTGCCCTGGTTTCAACACATAGGTAGAAGCAAAAACAACCAGGGCGAGCGCCACCAAAAACGCACCGATAGCCGGAGCTCGCATATTCGGGTTCTTCACGGTTTGCTCCCGGACTTGGCCTGCGTAACCGGTGTGCTGGCGGGGGCCGGTACGCTTGCCGCCGGTGGCAAACGTGACAGGCTAACCACCCGCACAGGGCCAACCACCACCACCCTGGGGGCTATAGACAAAGCCTCGGCGCGAGCCTGGCCACGCAGTAACATTTTCAAAACGGACGGGTTTTTTCTCCAGGCCGGTAACAATGCATTGAACCGGGAAATCTCTACCCGAGCCCGGGCAATTTGGTCCGCCGCGGCACGCTTTGCCTTGGTAATAACCACCCGGGCCTGCTCCTGAGCCTTAACCAACATGGCCCGGGCCTCCACTCTAGCCTTTCTGCGTGCTGCTTCAATCTGTTTCCCGGTACGATTGAGACGCATCTGCACTGAAGCCACCGACCCGGGAAATCGAATTTGCCCAAGAGTAACCGAACTCAAGACAATGCCGAATCGATCCGCATTCACGATTGCGGTCAACCGCCGAGTTAATACCGCCTCGATATTACTCAGCCGCGCGTCCTGGAGTTCGGCAAGTGTGTGTGTAGCTGCTACCTGAATCGCGGCATTACGCGCCAGGGCACTCAAAAATTGGACGGGATGCGCCAGGCTGAACAGATAAGTGACCGGACGGGTGACCCGATAATGCAATGTCAGTCCAAGGCTGGCCAATTTCCCGTCCTGGGTTAACATGGTTTCGCGTTGGCTGATCGATCGCTGCTCAGACACATCCACCAAGAGTGTATTGGCTATCGGCCAGGGCCAATTCCAATGCAGGCCGGGACCGCTGAGCCCGGTATAGGCGCCAAAACGAAGTTGCACGGCCCTGTTATTGGCGGGGACCTGATAAAACCCTGTCAGCAGCCAAATGACCAGCAGAATGGGTAACCCCATCCACCAACGGAACCGAAACCCGGAAGGAGGCGACTTACCCGTGGAAGCTCGGCGCGGGTGTTGCTTCCATTGGCGCAAACGGTTGCGAATCCGGCGCACCATTTCATCGACGTTGCCTTCTTCGCGTCCTCCATTCCACGGGTCATGATCGCGCCCGGACTCATTCCTGCTCATTTTAAATGAATTCTCACACCTTTCGAGGACATCACCCAAGCAACGTCATACATGGCAAACGGTGGAGCAGTCTAGCACGACGGCCCCTCCGTGGTTTCATTTTTTCCTCTGAACTCCGTATTTTTTAGTATACATCGACATCAATCCGCCGGGCACACTCGGGGGCGAAATGTCGGCGTAAACTTTCCAGCACAGCCTCGGGCATCCGCACCTGCAGCATCCAGCCTCCCTCCGGACGTGGTGTCTCATCGACCACTGCATCCAATGCGAACAGGCGCGCCCGAAAGCGACCCGCAGCAGAATCCAGTTCAAGGCGAATGGCGGGCGATGACAATCCGCAGGCCTCGCCCATACTCCGGATCAACGTGGCGACACCCATTCCACTCATTGCGGAAAGATAGACACGCGGAGGATGTTCACGAGAACCGGGGCGCCATCCGGGAATCCCATTCATCTGGTCGATCTTGTTATAGACCTCGAGCTGGGGAGTGTGGGCGCAACCGATCTCCGCTAACACCCGGTTGACTACGCCCACGTGTTCAGCGCTTTCCGGGTCGGCTGCATCAATGACATGAATCAATAGATCGGCTTCCCGTGCTTCGCTGAGAGTGGCCTTGAAGGCATCGATAAGCTCATGCGGCAACTCACTGACAAACCCCACAGTATCGGCGAGAATCGCCTTCCCTATACCCGGCATATTGATCCGCCTCAACAGCGGATCCAGGGTTGCAAACAACTGATCCGCGACATAGGCATTCGCCCGGGTCAAGCGGTTGAACAGCGTGGTCTTGCCGGCATTGGTATAACCGACCAATGCAAACACTGGAATACCGTTGCGGCGGCGCAGCATGCGCCCGCCGGCACGGCGCCGTGCAACTGTTTCCAGCCGCCCTTCAAGCTGACGGATCCGCCGGCCTATGAGGCGCCGATCCACTTCCAGCTGGGTCTCCCCCGGTCCACGCAATCCGATGCCACCCTTCTGACGCTCCAAGTGAGTCCAGCCACGCACCAGGCGGGTAGACAAGTGCTTCAGTTGGGCCCGCTCCACCGCAATCCGGCCCTCAAAACTTCGCGCCCGCCGAGCGAATATATCCAGGATGAGCCCGGTACGATCCAACACTCTAGCGTGAACCACCCGTTCAATATTGCGTTCTTGGGCGGGACTCAAAGATTCATCCACGAGCACCAGATCGGCCTCGAGCGCGGTAACCTGAACGGCAAGCTCAGCAGCCTTTCCACTACCAATAAAAAGTCGCGGATCCGGGCGTAAACGGCGGTTATATACCTGACCGACAACTTGAGCCCCCGCAGCCTGTGCCAAGGCGAAAAATTCATTCTTGATCGGACTGCCGCCCCCGGCGCAGCATGTTCCAGCGCGATGAACCAAGATCGCTCGTTCCCCACCGGGGCGCAAAACGGTCTCAGAACCTTTCCGCAAGTTCCTCCTCGGAATCATCAAAGGAAGAATCCGGCGACTCTTCTCCCGATTGGTCATAATCCGACCGCGGCATACTGACCCTGCGGGCAGGCTGTACGGTAGAGACGGCATGTTTATAAATCATCTGGCTGGTGGCGTTTTTAAGCACGATCACGAATTGATCGAAGGCTTCGATTTGCCCGGTCAACTTAATGCCATTGACCAGATAGACATTCACCGGCACATGATCTTTACGCAGCATGTTCAGGAATGGATCTTGTAGATTATGGGCCTTGGCCATGGTATTCATCTCCGTTTTGATACCTTTTTGCAGTTTCTTCCGTGGTGACTTGGAAACCACGACGAATAAATTTGTATCGTACCATGCCGGCGTAGTAAATCGGGAGGCCAGTATCAGCGGATGACGCTCCGCCAATGATGCAGGATTTGTTCCATCGCCGTGCTTGCCATCGGGATACGTATCAATCCGGGTTCTCCCCGCAGCCAGGTTAGCTGGCGTTTGGCGTAACGTCGGGTTGCCACCACGGCCCGCCGGACTGCCTCTTCGAAATCATACTTCCCCCCCAACCAGGCTCCTAACTGACGGTAACCCACAGCTCGCGCCGCGGGACAATCGGGAGTCAAACCGGCCTGGACGTGCAGGTAACGCACCTCGTCGACCAACCCTGCCGCCAACATGGCATGAAAGCGGGTTTCGAGCCGGCGCGTATACATTTCACGGTCCACCGGCCACAACGCATAACGCAGTGCATCATAATTTGCTGTTTCCCTCCTCCCGTCACGGGCATACAGCTGACTCGGCGACAGGCCGGTGAGCCAATATAACTCCAGTGCCCGCTCGATCCTCTGGCGATCATTCACATGAATACGCGCGGCGCTTTGTGGATCGAGACGGGCCAGATCCGCATGTAAACTTCCCCAACCCCGCCGCTCTGCCCTGGCTCGAATTGCGGCCCGGACCGTGAGATTCGCATCTGGGAGCCGGGAAAGCCCCTTGAGCAAGGCGCGGAAATATAAGAATGTTCCTCCAACCAGAATGGGAACTTTTCCCCGGGCGCGGATTTCCGTAATCACCCGCCGCGCATCGGTGGTAAACTCGCCCGCACTGTAGCGCTCCACCGGATCCCGAATATCGATCAGGTGATGCCGGATACGCGCGCGGTCGCCGCGGCCGGGCTTCGCGGTACCAATGTCCATCCCCCGATAGATCATGGCCGAATCCACGCTGATAATTTCCCCGCCCAGGCGCTGGGCAAGATCCATCCCAATAGCACTTTTCCCGGTGCCGGTGGGCCCCATCAGACACAGTAGGGGTAGGCTCATCGCCCGCGCCGAAACAACCGATCCAGCGCCTCCAGGTTCAGTTCCACCCAGCTGGGTCGACCATGATTACATTGATCGGCCCGGGGAGTGGTTTCCATCTGTCGCACCAGGGCCTCCATTTCCTCGGGATCCAACCGGCGCCCCGAGCGTATAGCGGCCCGACAGGCGAAATCGGCCAGAACCCTATCCGCGGCAAGATCCACCATGGTTTCTGCCGAACCTTCACGCTCCAGCACAGCAACGAGATCCTCGACCAACTCGGCCGGTGACAAGTGGCTCAGCAGGGCCGGAACCGAGCGCACGGCAACGGCATCCGGGGTGATCCGATCCAGTTCAAACCCCAGCGATTCCAGCACCGTCCGAGCTTCCAACAAATGTTCTACTGCCGCCGCATCCAGGCGCACCTCGACCGGCACCAGCAGGCGTTGCACCGCATCCCCGGCTCGCTGGCCCCGCTTCAAGCGCTCGTACAGCACCCGTTCATGCGCCGCATGCGCATCGATAATGGCCAAACCATGCGCCGTTTCGGTAACCAGGTACAAGGTGCCGATCTGGCCTAACACGCGCCCCAGGGGATGCTCGTGGGAAAAGTCGGGTAAGGCTGGTGGTTCGGCGCGAGAGGCCGATTGAAACTCCCGGGCGCGGGCCATCGGCACCGGCTCGGAGACATAGCGGTTTGCGGATTCCGCAAGTCGGGTCCAGTCAAAATTTATATCCCGCGTAGCGGTTCCGGATCGGTTCGTATACAGTGATGAATGCGCTGATTCGGTAACGACCACCTTCGCTCGGGTCCGTGCCAACCCAGCCTTGATCGATTCATAGACCGCCTCATGCACCGCCCGGGGTTCACGAAACCTCACCTCGTGTTTCATCGGATGAACGTTGACATCCACCCGCTCCGGCGATAATTCGAGGAACAGCACCCAGGCCGGCTTCCGGCCGTGAAACAGCACATCCCGATAGGCCTGCTCCAGCGCATGAGAAACCACGCGATCGCGGATCCAGCGGCCATTGACATAGAGATATTGCGGTTGTCCCCGGGAATCGGCGGCCGTCGGCCGTTCGATGTGGCCATATATATGCAGCGGGCCTATCCGGGAATCCAAGTCGAGGAAATCGGCCGTCGGGCGCTGGCCTATGATCTGCCTGAAACGCAGTGCGGACGTTGCGGGACTTACCTCGATTACGGGCCGGCCATCGTGTTCGAGACAAAATCCAACCGCGGGATTCGCCAGGGCCAGGCGGCGAACGACCTCGGCGATATGAGCAAACTCGGTCGCTGGTCGGCGCAAAAATTTACGCCGTGCCGGAACCGAGAAAAATAACTGTGAAACCTCGACCGAGGTGCCTGAAGGATGTGCCGCAGGCGCCGGGGGCGCGCCCGCGAGACCCGGCTCCAACATGATCTTCCAGGCGCTATCGGCATCCGGAGTACGGCTGGTCAGGCTTACCCGCGCAACCTGGGCGATGCTTGCCAACGCCTCCCCGCGAAAGCCGAAACCGGTAATGGTCTCCAGTCCGGCGGCGCCGGAAAGCTTACTGGTGGCGTGGGGGGTAACGGCCAGGCCCAATTCCTCCCGGGCAATGCCGACACCATCATCGGTGACGCGAATGGTCCGGATCCCACCCTCCTCCACCGCGATATACAGGGACTTCGCCCCGGCGTCGAGGCTGTTTTCCACCAGTTCCTTGACAATCGATGCGGGCCGCTCGATGATCTCCCCGGCGGCGATCTGGCTGACCAGCGCGGAATCAAGTATCTGAATGCTCATGCGCCCACCCAGTTTATCGCCCGGCATAGCCGCCGCCCCGCCTTGCTGCGTGGTCGAACCTGCAACTCCCGGGCCAACGCAACGTGGTCGAGCTCAAGAATAAAATCGAAATCCAGTACCCCCGCAATATCGCGTTCCGGCCATTCGACCAGCATCAATGCAGCATCCGCGACCAGCTCGGGCAAGCCCAACGCCAACAACTCGCTCGCTCTGCTAATCCGGTACAAGTCCACATGATAGGCCTCCCCCAGTGACGTCGTGTAGGGCTCAATCAGGGTATAGGTCGGACTCGGCACCGCACCACTAACTCCTAGTCCCCGCAGAATCGCCCGTGCCAAGGTGCTCTTACCGGCCCCCAGCGGACCACTGAGGCCAATTCGCCACCCCTTCTGATCCAGCGCCGTTGCGATTCGAACCCCAAGGTGCTGCGTTGCCGCCTCATCCGCCAGAACAACTACCGCCGCCGTGCTCAAGAGGGGTTAACCACAGCCCGCAACTCGTCAATTAAATCGCCCGCCAATAATCCACGGCTCCCTCCGCGGGCAGCGGCCCGGTCCCCGGCGCAGGCATGAATCCATACCCCGAGACGCGCGGCGACGGAGGCGTCAAGCCCCTGGGCACGCAAAGCGGCGATCACCCCCGTCAAGGCATCCCCCATACCCCCCGAGGCCATGCCCGGGTTACCGCGATCACAAAGCCACGGCATGCCTTCACCCGGCGACAACACCAGGCTCCCTGCTCCTTTGAGGACCACGGTGGCCTCAAACCGCTCCACCAGCCGCTGGATGGACCGGATCCGGTCCGCCTCGATCGCACCTACTGTCGTTTCCAAGAGCCGCGCGGCTTCTCCCGGGTGCGGCGTCAAAATCCAGTCTTCCCGCCGCCGGGGATCGCCCGCGAGCAAGTTCAACCCATCGGCATCGAGGACCAGGGGTTGCGACGCATCGAGCGCCGCCCGCCACAGCGCCCGGCTCCACGGGCTCTGCCCGAGTCCCGGGCCGAGTGCAAGTACATTCGCCCGCTCCAGCAAGGCGGGAGACAGAACCCCGTCCGTGCTCGCGTGAGCCATTAGCTCGGGACGCACGCCGACTATCCCCACTACGTGTTCGGGGCGAGTCAACACGCTGACCAGGCCCGCACCCGCGCGCGCGGCCGCAACGCCCGCCAGGCAAGGCGCGCCGGCAAACCCCCGCTCGCCCCCGATGACCAGCACGTGCCCGAAACGGCCCTTGTGGGCGCCCGCAGACCTGGCAGGCAACACCGAGTTCAACTCGTCGCCCTCGATAAGTTGTGCCCGTGGACGCAGATCCGCGGCCAACGCCTCGGGCACGCCAAGGCCGGCGAATTCCAGTCGGCCAACATGATCCACACCCGCTCCCGTGAACAGGCCGGGCTTCAGGCCGATAAAGGTGACCGTAAGGTCGGCCCGGACGGCGGCGCCTGCCACCGCCCCCGTATCCGCCTGTACGCCGGAAGGAATATCCACGGCGGCTACCGGCAGGGAGGCCCTGTTGAGCTTATCGATAATCTCAGCGGCCGGGCCCCGGGGTGGTCGATCCAGGCCGATCCCAAACAGGGCATCCACCACCAGGTCGGCCCCCGCAGCCAAGGACGCGCCGAGCGGCTGGAGTGCACCGCCGCAACCTTGATAGGCACTCGCCGCAGCGGCCGCGGGCCCATCGGGTGGGGGCGGCTTCAGGGCCGCAACCGTAACCGTAAGCCCGGCCAGGTGGGCAAGCCGTGCCACCACGTAACCATCCCCACCGTTGTTACCGCCCCCGGCAAGGATCAGCCAGTGCCGGGCCTCAGGCCAGCGGGTTCTAATAAATCCGAATGCCGCCTCACCGGCGCGCTCCATAAGCAGGACCGGCGGCAGCCCCTGCAGGGCGGCGCGGCGATCCAACTCCGCCAGGGAAGAGGCCGAGTAAAGTAGGCGGGATGATGTATTCATGCGATCATTATAGAATGAGAAAATCGGTCGTACATCCCGTCGGAAGGTTAAATTCAACCGAACTGCAAACGCTCGTCGAGAGGCTCCGCGAATGGGCCTTGGAACTGGGTTTCGAGTCCCTCGGCATTGCCGATATTGAACTGGATGAGGCAGAGCGCCGGCTCGCCCGCTGGCTGGCCGCCGGCAACCACGGGGATATGCACTGGATGCACCGTCACGGCCGCAAGCGCAGCCGCCCGGCGGAGCTGGTCCCCGGCACCATTCGCGTCATTGCCGTACGCATGAATCATCTTTCCACCTCCGCGGAGGAAGCCCGGGCCACCCTGGCCAACCCCGAACGCGGCTACATCGCCCGCTACGCACTCGGGCGCGATTATCACAAGCTGATTCGCAAGCGCTTGCAGCACCTGGCCGGACGGCTGGAGCAAACCATCGGCGCATTCGGTTATCGCGTCTTCTGCGACAGTGCCCCGGTGCTGGAAAAGCCCCTGGCACTCAAGGCGGGCCTGGGGTGGATGGGAAAACACTCGCTCCTGCTCGATCGGCACATGGGGTCCTGGTTCTTCCTGGGTGAAATTTATACCGATCTGCCTCTGCCGGTGAGCCAACCTCAGAGACCATTGTGTGGCAGTTGTCGGCGGTGCCTCGATATCTGCCCGACCCGGGCGATCAGTGCCCCCTACCACCTCGATGCCCGCCGCTGCATCGCCTATCTCACCATTGAACACCGCGGGCCGATCCCCCCGGCGCTTCGCCCCCTGATCGGCAACCGGATTTTCGGCTGTGACGACTGCCAACTGGCCTGTCCCTGGAATCGCCATGCGCAGCTCAGCCGCGAGGCGGCCTTTGTGCCGCGGGCTACGCTGCGAGCGTCCCGCTTAGTCGAGTTATTCTCCTGGAGCGAGGTGACTTTCCTGCGCCATACAGAAGGCAATCCCCTGCGGCGCGCAGGCTACCGGGGATTTCTCCGCAATCTGGCGATCGCACTGGGGAATGCCCCCAAATCGGACCCGATTACAGCGGCGCTGCGCCGGCGAGCGGAGGATCCATCCGGTCTCGTACGCGAACACGTCCGCTGGGCGTTGTCACAACAGCGGCGGCACAAAAAAGTCACGAATTCCCCCAGCGAAAACCGGAGTGCTACCGCACATTCCGCGAACTGATGTCTCGCCCCCGACGCTACGGCCCTGCGAGCCGACCTGTCATGCCCCGAATCACCTCGCCAGGAGCAATCGCCTGGCTTCGGGCTCCAGCGCACGCCGGGCTCCACCGCCAAGATCTCTCACGCCGGTGATCAGGGGCGTTTCGGAATGGGTCACCGTGCCGATCAACAGCAGACTCGATCTTGGCAGCAAGTCAACGAGTTGTTTTTCGCTCATAGCCATTCCTCTACTTGAGATTCCCGAGTGCGATGCGTGCAAGTCGTTTGCTTTGCACGAGCGCCTTGGGACTCGCGTCGTGGAGCATGCTGATGACGATCGCCGTGCCGTGGGCCAACACATGCAATTGGAAGGATCCACGCGCCTTCAGGAGATAGGCCGCCTCTCCCAGACCCTTGACATCGGCAAAGCTGGGTTTGGCCATACCGGGCGGAACATCGAGGGTGGCCGTCTGCTTTTGGTAGGCGACTTCGGCGGCCGCATCGGTGTAATGGATGCGCCCGGCGAGCAGCATGAATCCGCCGTGAAGACTACCGGTATTGTAATTGCAAATCGAGGCGGCACCCGACCCGGCAGCCGAGGTATCGACCGCTTTAACGGTTACCCGGGTGCCGAGAACCCTGCCAGCCGCCGTGGCGCTCACCAGTTTGCACGCGTCAATCTTGCCACTGCCGGCATAAGAGGCGGCGGCGAAGGTCAACGTCAGGCCGAGCGCAATGACCCCGGTCGATGCGCAGTAGTTTCGGAACCGATGGCACATGACAAGTTTCTCCTGTAAATTGGAGGCTTCGGGGCGCTTCGCACCGAAACGCCTCGACCACCGAGGGTGACCCCGACCCCCTGTGACGGGGAGGCCGGGGTCGCATTGCCTCAGAACTCGCGACGCTTGCGGAACATTACGCCGAAGCCCAGCAAGGCCAGGGCGAGCAAGCCGATGATGCCCAAGCTTCCGCCGCCACCGCCGCCGCTCGGGGGCGCAGGAGGCGCCTTCTTGACGGTGATTGCAACGGTGGCAATATTCGAATCGGCCACCCCGTCGTTCACCTTCCAGGTGAAGGCGTCGGCGCCGGTGTAGCCGCCGGTGGAGGTATAGGTGTAAGCGCCGGTGACGGCATTGGTGAGGGTGACCGCGCCGTGGGCGGGCGGGGTCACGATCGCGAAGGCGAGCGTGCCGCTGCTCGGGTTGGTGGCGGAGAGCGTGCCGGCGGTCGCCTTGGCCGTGGTGGCGGAGAGCGTGCCGTCGCTGGCCACCGGGGGCACATCGGTGGTGGTCTTCCAGCTAGCCGTGACGGTACTGCCGAGCGGAACCTCGTAGTTGTTTGCCGCCCAGAAGCCGCCGAGCACCACGGTGGTGGTGGTGTCGGTGCCGCTGCTGGGGGGCGTCATCTGCTCGAGCGCGAGCGGATTCTCGGCGTGCGCCCAGGCGACGTTGGTGCCGATGAAAGTACCCGCGAACGGGGCGCCGCCGCTGGTGCTGTACTTAGCGGTCTGGGTGACGAGGGCGATGTTCACTCCACTGCTCCCCCCGCCGATGCTCACCCCGCTCACGGCGACGGCGTTGGAGGCCAGCGCCTGGCCGAGCGGTGCGCGGAGGACAGCGGTGAATGCGGGAGCCGTGGGCGTGAGATCGTAGGTATCGCTCAGCACCCGGGTGACGAACCCGGCCTCACCGCTGCCCTGGGTGGAATCGGCCCAGCCCGAGGCCACGATCCTGCCGTCACCCTGCAGCAACAGTGCGGTGGGGGTGGGAGTGTAGTTGTAGCTGTTGATGTTGCTGAAGTCGATAAAGCTCACGCTGCCGCCGCCCGCGAAGTTGAGATCGGCCGTGCCGTCGGCGAGAAAGCGCCCGATCGGGAGGCTGTTTTTGCCGTTATTGGCACTGATGAGGATCTTGCCGTCGGGCTGCACCGCGACCGGTACCTGCCACGTCCCATTCGAAGCGGAGCCGAACGCAACCGGTTTGCCGCTGTTGAAGCCGGTATCCACCGTGCCGTCGGCGAGAAAGCGCCGCATATCGACTGGGTATGGTGGTGAACCGCTCTCATCCAGCTCGCTGATTACGAAGCCGCCGTCCGGAGCTAGTGCCAGGCCGGCGAGAAGCTGGCTGGTCGCACCGGTGATGAAGCCGGTGCTGCCGAAGCCGGTATCCACCGTGCCGTCGGCCTTCAGCCGCGTGAGCTTCCAGCCCCCCGTAGCGCTTAGTTGGCAGCCTGCGATGAGTGCGCCGTCGGGTTGCAGGGCGGGCAAGCAAAATTCGTACGCGGAATCGTTGATGGCGGCGATCTGCACGTAACCGGTGCCGCCGAAGGCGGTATCGGCCGTGCCGTCGGGGTTGAACCGCCACACCGTGAGCTGCACGGTACCGGAATCCATCGCACTGCCGGTGACGAGAATATGGCCGTCGGCGGTGAGCGAGAGGCCAGAGGCGCTGGCGTAATTGTGGAGCGGATCAACCACAATACCGGTGCCCGCCGTACCAAAGCTGGTGTCGAGTGAGCCGTCCGGTTTGAATCGCACCAGGATCATGGCTGGGGCACCGTATGTGTTTACGAGCATGCCGGCGGCGAGAATCCGGCCCTGGTCGTCCACGTCGATGGCGTACAAATACAGGTTACCGCCGGTGAAGCCGGCTTGGGCGGCGGTCAGGGCAGTTTCCCCGCTGCCGCTGCCTACCGCGGTATCGAGCGAGCCGTCGGGTTTATAGACGTTAATCGCCCCGCCCTCGCTCGTAGGGGTTTGAAAATGCCCGGCCCACAGGATGTCGTGGTTGAGCGGGTTCATGGCTGCGGCGTTGGGGTTAAAGGTAGCGGTAGGGGTGAAGTCAAACACCACCGGCGTACCGCCGTTGAAGGCCGGGTCGACGTCACCTGGTGTGGCGAGGGCCGGCAGGGCCGCGAGACTTAGCGCCAGCGCGGCGCCGGTGGAAACAAGAAAACGTCGGGTTAAATGGAATTTCATCGGAATGTCCTCTCTGGGGTGGATGGAAGTGGAAGTGGAACCGCGGCGGCGCAGCCACCACGGCACGAGGGCGAGCAGCAGCAGGCCGAGGAGCGCGAACGGGCCGAAGGCACCGCCGCCGCCGCCACCGCCACTACTCGGGGGTGCAGGAGGCGCCTTCTTGACGGTGATCGCAACGGTGGCGGTGTTCGACGTTAAGCCGGTCACCGTGTCTTTGGCGGTGAAGGTGAAGCTGTCGGTGCCGCTGTAGCCACTGGTCGGGGTGTAGGTGAAGGCGCCGGTGGTGGCGTTCACGGTGAGGGTGCCATGGGCAGGCTGAGAAGCGCTGGCATAGCTCAGCGTATCGCTGCTCGGAGTGACTACCGCGGGCAGGGTGCCGCTAAGCGCCTGGCCGGCGTAGGTGGTGAGCGTCAGGTTGCTGGCCACCGGCGGCACCTGCCCCGGTGGCGGCGTGGCATTGATGGTGATGGCAACGGTGGCGGTGTTCGACGTTAAGCCGGTCACCGTGTCCTTGGCGGTGAAGGTGAAGCTGTCGCTGCCGCTGTAGCCACTGGTCGGGGTGTAGGTGAAGGCGCCGGTAGTGGCGCTGACCGTGACCGTACCGTTAGTGGGCTGGGCGACCAGGGCGTAGCTCAGCGTATCGCTGCTCGGAGTGACTACCGCAGGCAGGGTGCCGCTGAGCGCCTGACCGGCGTAGGTGGTGAGCGTCAGGTTGCTCGCCACCGGATTCACCTGCCCCGGCGGTGGGGTCGGGTTGACGGTGATGGCAACGGTGGCGGTGTTCGACGTTAGCCCGGTCACCGTGTCCTTGGCGGTGAAGGTGAAGCTGTCGGTGCCGCTGTAGCCACTGGTCGGGGTGTAGGTGAAGGCGCCGGTGGTGGCGTTCACGGTGAGGGTGCCATGGGCAGGCTGAGAAGCGCTGGCATAGCTCAGCGTATCGCTGCTCGGAGTGACTACCGCAGGCAGGGTGCCGCTGAGCGCCTGACCGGCGTAGGTGGTGAGCGTCAGGTTGCTGGCCACCGGTGCGACCTGCCCCGGCGGTGGGGTCGGGTTGACGGTGATCGCAACGGTGGCGGTGTTCGACGTTAGCCCGGTCACCGTATCTTTGGCGGTGAAGGTGAAGCTGTCGGTGCCGCTGTAGCCACTGGTCGGGGTGTAGGTGAAGGCGCCGGTAGTGGCGTTCACCGTCACCGCGCCGTGGGTGGGCTGGGTGACCGAGGCATAGCTCAGCGTATCGCCATAGGGCGCACTGGCCGACAGGGTGGTGCTGATCGCGCTGTTCTCGTAGGTGGTCAGCGACAGGTTGTTGGCCACCGGGGAAAGCTGTACCGTGAAGGTGAAGGTACCCGTGGCACTCTGGTTGTAGGCATCGGTGACGGTCACGGTCACGGTGGTACTGCCGCTCTGGCCGCTCACCGGGGTGAGCGTGAGGGTGCAGGACCCCGCCGCGGTGCACGAGCTTGCACCCGTGATGTTGGCATCGGGCAGCAGCGTGGTGTTGGAGCTGGTTGCCGTCACCGTGAGTGGCGTGCCGCTGCCGGCCAGCGTGAAGGCCTCGCTGCCCGCGTTAGGCACCGTCACCGTCACATTGCTCAGTCCGCTTAGCGTCGGCGGCGCCGGCGGCACAACAATGGTGGTGCTCGCGGTTTGGACAAGATCGGGGGCGCCGTTGGCCAGTTGCCCGCTCTGGGCAATGCTCGATCCCCCCGCGCCGGTGGCCTGGAGCGTGAGCGTCGCGGAGCCGGTACCGCCGTTGCCGGCGATGCTGCCCAGGTCGCAAGTAACGTACTGGGTGATGCTGTTCTGGGTGCAGCCGAACACACCGTTCGGGCCGGTGCTGCTGACCGCCACCACGTCGGCCCCGCTGCTCGGAGCCGGCAACGCCACCTGTACATCGGCGCTGGCGGAGCTGCTGTTGTTGGTGAGGATGTACTGGCTGTCGAACCGGCCGCCCGGCACCACCGTGGCCGGCGCGCTGAGCCCGGCGGAAAGATCGGAGGTGCCGAAGAAATAGGCCGCACCCTGGCTGCTGTTGCCGCCGATGGTCTTGTTGTAGGCCCCCACCAGTGCGGTGGCGCCGTCGGCGGAGAGCGCGACCGAGCTGCCGAAGGAGTCTTGCGCCGCACCGTCCGAGGCCGTCAGTTCGGCGGTGTAGGTCCAGGTGGTTACCCAGCCGCTGGGCAGCTCGGTGTACACATAGGCTGTACCCCGGTAGCTATTGCTGCCGACGGTCTTGTCACCCGCTCCCACCAGCGCGGTGGTGCCGTTGGCGGAGAGCGCGACCGAGATACCGAAGCCGTCATTCACCGCGCCGTCCGAGGCGATCAGTTCGGCCGGGGTATTCGTGGACCAGTTGTTCGTGGTAGTGAACAGATAGGCCGCACCCTGGCCGCTGTTGTTGCCGACGGTCGTGTTATACGCCCCCACCAGCGCGGTGGCGCCGTCGCCGGAGAGCGCGACCGAGATGCCGAAGTAGTCTTGCGCCGCACCGTTCGCGGCGATTAGTTCGACCTGAGCGTTCGTGGACCAGTTGTTCGTGGTAGTGAACACATAGGCCGCACCCCGTTGGCTGTTGCCGCTGACGTTCTTTTCCCACGCCCCCACCAGCGCGGTGGCGCCGTCGGCGGAGAGCGCGACCGAGAAACCGAAGTAGTCATTCGCCGCGCCGTCCGTGGCGGTCAGTTCGGCGGTCTGGCTCCAGGTGCCGGCGGTGAGCGTGAATACATAGGCCGCACCCCGGTAGCTGTTGCCGCCGACGGTCTTGTAATCGGCTCCCACCAGCGCGATGGTGCCGTTGGCGGAGAGCGCGACCGAGTTGCCAAAGTGGTCACCCGTCGCGCCGAGCGTGGTGGTCAGTTCGGCCGGGGTATTCGTGGACCAGTTGTTCGTGGTAGTGAACACATAGGCCGCACCCTGACCGTAGTTGCTGCCGACGTTCTTGTAATCGGCTCCCACCAGCGCGGTGGCGCCGTTGGCGGAGAGCGCGACCGAGTCGCCGAAGCCGTCTTGCGCCGCGCCGAGCGAGACGGTCAATTCGGCGGCCTGGCTCCAGGTGCCCCCGGCGAGCGTGTACACATAGGCCGCACCTTGGCCGCTGTTGCCGCCGACGGTCTTGGTGGGTGCCCCCACCAGCGCGGTGGTGCCGTTGGCGGAAAGCGCGACCGAGCTGCCGAAGTTGTCACCCGCCGCGCCGTCCGCGGCGGTCACCTCCTGCTGCACCCAGACCAGCGGATCGACCGTGACGGGATAACGGGCGTGGGCGGCATCGAAGGCGAGTGTGAGGGTGGTGCCGCGGGACCTGAGGGTTGCCGGCAGAACTTTTCCCGTGGCATCGACGACCCGCAGCTTGCCGTAGCGCAGCCGACCCCAGGCCAGCGTGCCATGGTGCACGGTGGGCGCGGCGCCGGCGCTCAGTTGCAGTATTACTTTACCGCGGCCCGCCGGGGCCTTGTCGATGGTGAAACCCTGCTCGTAGCCCAGCGGCAGCACCCGCCACCATTCGCTGATATGCCGGCCGCGGTAGGCGATGCGGTTGGCATGGGGTGCACTGCGGACCAGCTGCACTGGCCGTAGCGTGCCCACCCGGCCCCAGGCGGTGAGGTGCAGGCTTAGCTTATCCCGGCCGGCGCTGAATGCCGGGCCATGGCGACCAAAGCAGCCGGAAAACCCGGAAGATGAGTGCGCCCCGGTGGGCAGCACGGCACAGCCGTTGCGCCCAATGGCGTAGGCGGGATTGTGTGCCGCCGCCCCGGCCTGGGTCCGGGCGATAGCGGCGACCAACCCCGCCGGGGCCAGGCCGATGCCGTGGCGCGCGGGTGCGGCCTGCGTCGATTGGGAGGTGGTGGGGGTGTGCTGCGCGGTCTGCGCGAAGGTCGGCAGGGCCGCGAGACTCAGTGCCAGCGCGGCGCCGGTGGAAACAAGAAAACGTCGGGTTAAATGGAATTTCATCGGAATGTCCTCTCGGGGTTGAGTGGCAGTGGAACGGGTGGGCGCGGGTGCGAGCAAAGGATGTTGGAGTTTCATGGCGAATGGCCTCCGTGCCCGCTGGATGAGCGCTGGTCGCGGTGGACAGCGAATACCGTCACTCCGCCCGCACCCAGGATGTCCCACAGCTCGCTGATGTTGTGAAAGGGGCGGCGCTTGCTGTCGGTGTAGACGTCTTCAACCAGACCGACGAGCGTTCCAGAACCGCCGTCACGCCCTGCCGTGCGCCGATAGATACGCACGATGTAGCTGTCGACATCGGTATTGTCCGTACTCAATTGCCGTTTCTGCCGGGCCATCCGGTACTCTCGCAATGAACTTGCTTCCCAGTGTGGAGGCCAGGCGATTACAGATCGGGTACGGATTGCCCGCGATTTACGCGCTTATGTCGAAAGGCGACTCAGTGGCGGGTGAGGGCGCGGTGCAGGGCCTCGGTTTCGGCGCTGGGAGCGCAGTCGAGCACCTGGTCGAGCAATTCGGCGCAACGGCGGTAGACGGCCAGTCCCTCGGCGCGGCGCCCACTATCCAGGTGACAGCGCATCAGGCTTCGGTAGCAGGCTTCGGCCAGTTCGTCGAGAGCCAGGGCGTGTTCGTAACAAACGATTGCGGCGCAATTGTCACCGTTCGCGTGCAGGGCGTCGGCAGTGGCGGTGACGGCCCGCAGCAGGCGGTTACGGATTCGTTCGCGCGCCGGCAGCGCCCACGGCGCTTCCTCGTCGCCATGAAGGAATGGGCCTCGATAGAGCGTCAACGCCGGTTTGAGCGCCGCAAGAGCGAGTTGGGCGTCATCCGGCAGCGCGTTTTCGACCCCATCCAGGTGACGCTCGCAGGCCCACAAGTCCACCCGGCACCGGGTCGGGTCCAGGCCTATCAATCCCCCCTGGCGCTGTACCGCCTCGACCCCGATCAGTCGGCGCAGGCGATGCAACGTTGTGGCCAGTGCCTGCTGCGCGGCGTCGCCCTCGGCCTCCGGCCACAGGGCATCGGCGAGGCGCACTTCGGGAACTTCGCGCCGGCCCAGTGCCACGATCGCCTTGAGCAGTGCGAGCGGGCGTTTCTGGCTTTTGCCCTCGAAACGCAACGGTATATCATCCTTTCGTACCTCGAAATGACCTAGGGTGGTGATGCGCAGCGGCCACGGCCAGTTGCTCAAATGCACCGGGGGGTGTTCCGGCGCGAGCCGCCGTAATCGGATCAACCGCTGCACGAACTCGGTCTCTATGTCGTGTTCGAGGGCGATGACGCACAACTCGGCCATCGTGGAGCTGTTCCACAAGGACGAGGTGGTGAAGTCGTGAACCCGGCACACTGCCATAAATTCGCGCAGCGTACTCAACATCTTCCGCCGGTGGCCGCGGGTGCGGGCAAATTCGGTCTGCGCCAGCAGTGCGGCATAGGCAATGGTGCCGCTGTGGCTGGCCGCGGCCAGATCCCTGGCTTCGGCCACCGCCGCATCGGCGGCAGCCGTTTCGCCCCGTAGCTCAAGTGCCCGCGCCAGTGCCGGCAGCACCGTCCCCTGGGCCCAAGGCACGCCGGCCCGGCGAGCTAGTTGCAGTGCGGTTTCGGCGTGTTCGTGCATTGTCGCGACATCACCCCGGTGCATGGCCGCCGTAAAGACCTGGTAGTGGTAGTGGCAGGCATCGAGCAGACGGGCGGGCTGGAGTACCGCACTCATGCGCGCGAGCAGTTCGTCCGTGGCGGCCAGATCACCGGCGGTAACCTGGCCCCAGGTCGCCTGCGCCAGGAGCATGAAATCCCACATATGAGTGCCGCTGCGTTCGGCCAGTTCGAGACCACGCTCAGCCATCGTCACGCAGCCTTGAGTATCCGAACGCATCCACAATTCCATGGCCCGAATCGCACACCAGACGACCCCGATCAGCGGGGCCGCATCGATGTGTTTGGCCCGCGGCTGCAGCAGGGCGGTAATGCTCGCGGCCCGCGCCAGATCGCCGCTCCACCAGACATAATAGGGTACCAACCGGCTGCCGGCTAACAGCCGCAGGCTCTCGTTTTGTTCGATGAGTCGATGCATACGCCGGGTCCAGTCCGGCAGATCCGGATGCTGCGGCTGCCGGTACGAGAGCGCCGTGAAGATGCCGATCACCGCCCGCGCTTCGGCCTCGGCATCGGGAAAGCACGGATAGCGTTCGCGTAACCGCTCGAAGCGTTCGATCCAGCAGTCGAGTGCGGTGAAATTTCCCCACTCGTAGACGAAGCTGTCTACCACGCCCGACCAGGCGCAAAAGCACCCGCGGGCATCATCGCCGGACTCAAAGCCTTCCAGTGCGGCGGAAAATAGTGCGCGGGCCATCGGTTGGTCGAAAGGCAACCGACAGATGGCCTGCCAATAAAGCAGCCCGGGCCGGGCCTCGATCTCGCTGCCGGGCATGGCCTCCAGGGCCGACTCGATGAGCCGGGTACGGCCCTCCGCCAACCAGGTTGGCGCTTGGGCCGCCAGCAGGGTTGCGACCTGTGCCCAATCTCCAAGCTCGACCAACAGTTCGAGCGCATCTTCGCTCTGGTGGTCCTCGATCAGCAGCCGCGCGGCGCGATGGCGTACCGCGTCGAGTCGTTTCGGAGACCAGCATTCCCGGGCCCGGCGCAGCAGGCAGTCACGAAATAACGGATGATACTCGTAAGCCGGCCGGGCGCCGACGTTACGGCTGGTGAAGTAGTTGAGCCGGCACAGCTCGGCAATCCGCGCGGCGGCCTTGGGATCCTCGCACTGGCGGGCAAGAAGAGCCGCCGGCATGCGCGGCAACCAGGCGCTTTGCAGCAAGGTCTCCAGTGTTTCCGGTGCGACCCCGGATAGAACCTCGGCGGAAAAGTAGTCGAACAACGGCTCGCTCGCATCAGCCGCTACGACCGGCGACGCCGGGCTTTGTGCCCCCGCCTGTTCCAGGAGCAGGGTAAAGCCCGCGGCCCAGCCCCGTACCTGGCGATGTAGTTTATCCACACTTGCGGGCGTCAGCCGTTTGCCAAAGCGCTTCAGGGCGATAGCGCGGGCCTCGGTGACGTCCAGCATCAAGGCACTGTCGTCGATAATGCCAATGGATTCGCAGGCCCGCAGACGTGCGAATGCGATCCCGGGTGGACTGCGGCTGGTCAGAATCACGCTGATCGAATTCGGCGCCTGCTCCAGACCTGCCGCCAGCAGGGTTGCGGTGATCGAATCATTGGGAAGTACCTGGCAATTGTCGAATACCAGAATGCTCTCGGGTTGGATGAGTTCAAAGAAGCGTTCGAAAAAGCTCCGTGCGTAGGCGTCGAGTCCGGCCAGGTATTCCGGGGTCAGATACGGCAGTTGCGTCGCCCGCTGCGGCGCAACGGCCTGCACCGCGAGACGCAGATAGTGAAACAGCGTCGCCGGATAGCGGTCGCGGCTGTCGAGTTGATACCAGATACAGGGGCGCCGGCTGGCCTCGACGTAGGTGCTGGCCAACACGGTTTTACCGCTACCGGGAGCGCCGACGACCCAGGCCGCCGAGTGGGCGAGCGTCTCCCGCAGCCGCTGCTGTAGTCGTTGGCGTCGATAGGCGTGGGGCAGACGTGGCCTGGCCAATTTTAATGGTAGTTTCGCACCCCCCGATCGTGGTGCTGCTGTGCCCGGCATACCCCTCTCCTTGTTGCCCCCAATACTGTCGCTGGCTGCCTTTACGTCCCCGTTACCGTCTCCTATCGACGTAGTATACCTTTGAAATTCATGGTATAGGCCGGTGGAAATGCCGGGAACACCGGAGCCGATTCCCGGCGCCCAAAGTGCACTTCAGAAATCCAGCCGATAATCCGAGGTTGCACGCCCTCACTGTGCAACCTCGTTATCTAGGCAGAATCAGCGATGACCGGCGAGAATCGATAGCATCTCCAGGTAGCCAAAGGCATCGCCTGGCTCGGTTGCGATCGAAGCGAACCTCTGCCCCGGCGGGCGAAGAATCCATTTGAACTCGTACGCGAACACGTCCGCTGGGCATTGCCGCAACAGCGGCATCGCAAACCACACCGAAAAGAATTATGATGAAACAAATTCGGTGTTTCATGGAGTGCCAATGACCACCGAGGCGGCGGGGCAATATGATCGCTTGGTGACGCTTGCCATAGGCGGCGAGCGCATGATTGCCCGAATCCGCCTTGCGGTTATTCTGTTTATCTTCACGATTCCCCTGTTCCAAGCACTTCGCCAGTATCCAAGCCTGGATATCGAGATACTCATTGGCTTGGGTGCAAGCGGCCTGGCCCTGGGCATTGCCTTCATCATTCTGGTGGTTACACCCAAAATCGGGAACCGAGTCTGGTTTTCCTATTTTACTTCGCTGGTCGACGTGACTCTGGTCACCGCTACACTGGCCGCCTTTTTACTGCTATCCATACCGCACACCGCAGTAAACAGCAGGGTGGTATGGGAAATTTACCTGCTGGCAATCGGGGCGACCGCTTTGCGACCCCGTCCCGGCGGTGCTATTGCTGCCGCCTTGGTGGCTATTGCCGAATACCTGGGTATCGTGCTCTATGCGAGTCTACACTGGAGTCTCAACGACCCGATCCGGTTCGGCCCCTTTCCCTACGGCATGTTCAACTGGGGCGACCAGATCGGCCGAATGATCCTCATGGGTGCGGCGGGACTGCTGGCCTTCGCGCTCACCCGGCGTACCATTTATCTTGCCCGGTTGGCGGGCAAGGATGCGTTGACCGGCGCCTTTAACTGCACTTTTTTCAAGTTGCGGCTACACGAGGAGATTCAACGTGCCCATCGCCATCACCGTCCCTTGGTACTGGCACTGCTCGACGTGGACAATCTCAAACAGATCAATGACCGGCTGGGGCACGAACTCGGTGATATTGCACTGGTCCGGGTCGTCGAGGCACTCCGTAATGGATTACGGGCCAGTGACGGTGTATTCCGTTATGGAGGGGATGAGATAGTCGTACTCATGCCCGAATCGACCCCGGGCGAGGCGGAAAAACGCCTCAAGCGCATCGCCGCGAGACTTTACTCCCAACCACTGGAAGGCTTGCCGCTTACGGTTTCGGTAGGCGTTGCCAGTGATCCCTACGATGCCGATGTAGGCGGTTCACTGCTGCGGGTCGCAGATCGTCGATTGTATGCCGCTAAACGCGGGGGGCGCAACCAGATCGTCGCTACCGAGAAACCCGACTTGACATCGGCAGGGGTTGCCCGCTAACAATATTCTTTTATGCCATAAGCACGAATCGTTTGGATCGTTTCCCACTCTGGGCCTATTTTGTGTTGCTCGCCCTGCTGATATTGGCTTCTGGCTTTTTTTCCGCCTCAGAAACCGCCCTCATGCGCCTGGGCCGTTACCGACTGCGTCATCTGGTCCGCAGTGGCCATCATGGTGCGCGCCTGGCCGAAAAACTCCTGACCCGGCCCGATCGCCTGCTCGGTATTATCCTTCTCGGCAACAACTCCATCAATATTGCCGCCTCCTCGATTGCCACCATCCTGGCTCTTAGGCTCGGCGGAGACCGCGTGGTAGCAATTGCCATGGGCATTCTTACCTTCGTTATCCTAATCTTCGCTGAAGTAGCACCGAAAACCCTGGCCGCATTGAAACCGGAACCGATCGCCTTCGGCTCAAGTTACGTCTATATCGTCCTGCTCAAGGCGCTTTATCCACTGGTCTGGCTGCTGAATACGCTGGCTAATGGCCTGCTGCGTCTGTTTGGCCTGCGCGTCGGCAAACTGGAAGAGCATTCACTCGGGCGCGAAGAACTGCGGACGCTGGTGCTTGAATCGGGTAACCTCGCCGCGCGGCGGCAACAGCTGCTCCTGGGAGTATTTGAACTGGAAGAGGCCACAGTTGAGGATGTCATGCTCCCCCGCGGGCGCATCGAAGGCATTGACATGGCCGCCGGATGGGAAGATATCGAACAGCGGTTACGGGCAAGCCGGCATGCCTACCTGCCGCTATACCGCGAAAGCATTGAAGATATCATCGGTATGCTCCATGTCCGTGAGCTGCTGCCGGTTCTACTGAGTGGGGAGCTGGATCCCGAGCGTCTGCGCAATACCGCGCATGAACCCTATTTCATTCCTGAAGGCACCACTCTGGCACGCCAACTAATCCATTTCCAACGCCGAAATCTGCGCTGCGGCCTGGTAGTCGACGAATATGGCGACATACTGGGTTTGCTTACGCTCGCCGACGTACTGTCTGAAATTGCGGGGGAATTAGGCAGCACCGTAAGTGATCGTCGAGATGAAATTCTACGAGAAGCGAACGGGGAAATTCTGGTTCCCGGCTCTATCGGTATCCGCACCCTAAATCGACGCCTGGGATGGCACCTACCATTAGAAGGCCCGCGAACACTCAATGGATTGGTGCTGGAACAACTGGAAACCATTCCCCGACCGGGGGTACGCCTTACCTTGGGAACCCATCCTGCCGAAGTAGTGGAAGCCAACCCCAATGGAGTACTTTTACTTCGTTTTCCTCCCGCCACTGGGCGGACCCACCCACCCAAAGAAGATCCTCGACAAGGAATCCAATGAACATCTTGCTAACCGGAATCAAGACCACCGGAACACCCCATTTGGGCAACCTGGCCGGGGCAATACTCCCTGCAATTAAAGCCAGTGCCGATCCGGGCGTTCAATGCTATTATTTCTTAGCCGACTATCACGCCCTGATCAATACCTGGAATCCACAAGCCCTGCACCGCTCAACTCTTGAGATTGCCGCGGCCTGGCTGGCTTTCGGCCTGGATCCTGATCGGGTTGTGTTTTATCGCCAATCGGATATTCCGGAAATTTTTGAACTGACCTGGATGCTGTCCTGCCTGACCGCCAAGGGCCTGATGAATCGCGCCCACGCCTACAAGGCCGGTGTCGCGGCAAATGCAACGTCCGGTGAGACGGATGACCCGGATCGCGGCATTACGATGGGACTGTACAACTACCCCATTCTGATGGCGGCGGATATCCTCATGTTCAAAGCCAACCGGGTGCCGGTAGGGCGCGATCAATTGCAACACCTGGAGATGACCCGCGATATCGCAGCACGATTCAACCATCATTTCGGAGAGCATCTGGTACTGCCGGAAGCACTGGTGCGAGAACAATCCGGCGTTCTTCCGGGCCTGGACGGGCGCAAAATGTCGAAAAGCTACTGCAATATCATTCCGCTGTTCACATCCAGCAAGGCTCTACGCAAGGCAATCACGCATATCAAGACAGACTCCAGTCCTCCGAAAGCGCCTAAAGATCCACATACATCCACATTGTTTACCTTTTACCGGGCCTTTGCCAGCCCCGAGCAAACCGCAATACTGGCTGCGGATTACGCCCGGGGAATCGGCTGGGGAGATGTCAAGCAACGTTTGTTCGAATTGCTCGATGATCTCCTCCGCGAACCCGGATACCGCCATGCAGAATTAATCGCCCACCCGGAACGAATCGAGGAGATCCTGCGGGAAGGAGCAACAAAAGCACGCCGTAAAGCCCAATTACACCTGGCCGAGTTCCGTGCCGCCACGGGAATACGCCCGCTCAAGGCACCGCTATAACAAGTCAAGAGCCTCAGCGAGAACACGTACGGGTTGCAGCGTCATTGTTTTGATCGTCCGGGAACGAGGAATATTCGCGGCCGGGACAATGGCCCGTGTGAAGCCTTGTGTCGCCGCCTCTGCTAAACGTTCCTCTCCCCCATAAACCGGACGAATTTCACCCCCCAGGCCCACCTCGCCGAATACGACCAGCCCTGCGGGTAACGGCCGATCGCTCAAGCTGGAAATCAGGGCAAAGATAATAGCGAGATCGATCCCGGTTTCCGAGGTTCTGAGTCCTCCGACCACATTGATATAAACATCGTGACCGTATAATGCCCTCCCGCCATGGCGGTGCAACACCGCCAGCAGCATCCCTAAGCGATTTGCATCACTGCCGAGCACGACCCGCCGGGGATTGGCCAGTGGGCTTTCATCCACCAGTGCCTGAATCTCCACCAGCAGCGGGCGGGTGCCTTCCCTCAATACGGTGATGACACTTCCCGGGCTGCCATCCTTATCGCGAGCAAGAAAAATAGCGGAGGGATTGCGGACCTCTTTCAACCCCTGTGTGGTCATTGCAAACACACCCAGTTCATTGGCCCCGCCAAAACGATTTTTCACGGCACGGATCACCCGGTACCGACTGCCGGCGTCACTCTCAAAATAAAGTACCGTATCTACCATATGTTCAAGAACCCGGGGCCCGGCGATGGCCCCCTGTTTAGTGACATGGCCAACCAGGAACATCACCACCCCACTTTGTTTGGCAGACCGCACCAACATGGCGGTACTTTCCCGCAGCTGTGATACAGACCCTGGTGTGGAACTCAATGCGTCACTAAACATGGTCTGAACGGAATCGATCACAACCGCGGTCGGGCCGGATCTGGCAATCAGGTCCAGTACCGCCTCTACCCGGGTTTCGGCAGCCAGGGTCAGCGCCGAATCGGTAAGCCCCAACCGTGCCGCACGCAAAGCCACCTGCGCCGGCGACTCTTCCCCGGTCACATAAAGCACGGGAGATTGCGTTGCCAATCGCGCCGCCACCTGTAACAGCAGAGTGGATTTTCCGATGCCGGGATCCCCCCCGATCAGGATGACCGAACCACCCACCACTCCCCCGCCAAGCACGCGGTCAAACTCACCGATTCCCGTTACAATTCGATGGTGCGTCTCCGCCTTCACTGCGTTGAGCGGCACCACATCCGTCGTACCGGCATACCCACCGCCGCGTAAACCACTCGAACGAGGTGCTATCCGGCTCACCTCATTCAGGGTATTCCAGGCTCCACAATCGGGACACCGGCCACTCCAACGCGAAACCTCGGTGCCACAGGCTTCACATACATAACGTTCCCGGGACTTGGCCATTCGCGTTCTCTCAGTCCAGAGTCACACCGGGATCGAGCGAAGATTCCGGGGAATAATCACGTTGCACCCGGCGGGTCACCCCACAAATCAATTCATAGGGCGTAGTGCCGGCGCTACGCGCCACTTCCTCTACCGCGAGTCCTCGTCCCCATAGGGTAACCTCATCCCCGGGAGCCGCCGCGGGAATCTTGCTGATATTCACCGCCAGCATATCCATTGAAACCCGGCCAATAATCGGTACACGATGTCCGTGTAAACGCACCGAACCAGCGGTTGCACCGCGCCAGGGATAGCCGTCACCATAGCCGGCACCAACAATACCAAGCCGGATCCGGCACGGTGCACGCCAGTCCCCGCCATAACCCACGGCTTCCCCGGCGGCAACCTCCTTGACGGCAATAAGCGAAGCACCGAAATGCATGGCGGGACGTAATCCCAAAGCCTCCGCCCTCTGCCCGGACAAGGGAGACACTCCATACAGCATGAGCCCCGGACGCACCCATTCATAGTGCGCGACGGGAAATGCCAAAATCCCGGCGCTGTTGGCCAGGCTCCCAGGCAAATCGGGAACCTGAAGCCGAAGACGCCGGAAACGCTCTATCTGCACGGCGGTTTCCGGGCGCGTGGGCTCATCCGCACAGGCAAGATGGCTCATCAGGCCCAAGGGAACCGGTGCCAAGGAGCGCAGCCTCATCAGTGCATCCATGCCCGCGTCGAGTTCGAAACCGAGCCGATGCATCCCCGTATCAAACTTGAGCCACAACCGTGAAATTCCCCGGGTGCCATCTTTCTCCAGCAGTTGCAGTTGCCATTCGGCGTGGATAACCAGCTCCAATCCGAATTTAGCGGCAGCTGCAAGCTCGGCACCGCAAAAGGCACCCTCAAGCACCAGTATGCGCTGGGCGATTCCGGCTTCACGCAGCGCTAAGGCCTCTCCCACGCAGGCCACCGCAAACCCGTCGGCGGCACCAAGTGCACGCGCGGCGGAAACCAATCCGTGTCCATAGGCATCGGCCTTGACCACCGCAAAAACCCGGCTGGTAGGAGCGGCATTTTTCGCTACACGTAAATTGTGGGCCAGCGCAGCGAGATCAATCAGCAACCGTGCCCGGCCAATCACTGAAACCCCGCAGGCAACACGGTTTCAGAAATAAAGTTCTCGAACCGGGTATAACGTTGTTGGAAGGCCACCTTAATGGTTCCCGTCGGTCCGTTACGTTGTTTGCCGATAATAAGTTCCGCAAGCCCCTTATCCTTGCTGTCTTCATTGTAGTAGTCGTCCCGGTAAATGAATACGACCAGGTCGGCATCCTGCTCGATACTCCCCGAATCGCGCAGATCGCTCATGATCGGCCGCTTATTAGGCCGTTGTTCGACACTTCTATTAAGCTGTGAAAGCGCAATGACCGGAAGATTAAGCTCTTTTGCAAGAGCCTTCAGCCCCCGCGATATCTCGGAAATCTCAGTGGCGCGATTCTCCCGGGTACGTGGCACCTGCATCAACTGCAGATAGTCGATAATAATCAGCGCCAAATCACCCACTTCGCGCTTCAAGCGCCGGGCCCGGGCCCGCAATTCACTGGGCGATAGAGTCGGCGTGTCATCAACATACAATGGTGCCTCGTTCATCAACTCCATCGTGGAGCTGACCCGCGGCCACTCGTCTTCCTCAAGACGGCCGGTACGCAAGCGGCCTTGGTCAATGCGGCCGAGAGAAGCAATCATCCGCATTGAAAGCTGTATCGACGACATCTCCATGCTGAACACGGCGGTCGGACACTTCTCGCTAATCGCAACATATTCCGCAATATTCATCGCAAAGCTGGTCTTTCCCATGGAGGGGCGTCCGGCAATAATGATTAAATCCCCCGCCTGAAGCCCAGCGGTTCTCTCGTCAAAATCCGTAATTCCAGAAGGTAGCCCAGTAATATGACTGTTGGATTTTCCCAGTTCATTCAGCCGTTCGACCGTCTCGCTCAGCAACGCCCGGATGGGGCGAAACCCTCCCTTGCTTCGGCTGCCGCGTTCAGCAATTTCAAAAATCCGGCGCTCCGCCTCATCGACGATAGCGCCAACTTCACGCCCTTCGGTGGCATAAGCGGCACCAGCGATCAAGCCGCCCGCCCGAATAAGCGCCCGCAGGATACCACGCGCGGCAACAATATCCGCATAAGCTCGGATATTGATTGCAGATGGCGTCTCGCGGGCAAGCGACATCAGGTAGCTCAGCCCCCCCGCCTCTTCCAGGTCTCCCCGGTTCTTTAGGGTATCGCCAACGGTAACTACATCAAAAGGCACGAAACGCTCGGCATGATCACTCAGCACCTTGAATATCAATTGGTGATCGCGACGATAGAAATCTTCCACTGATAATTGATCGCCAATCTGATCCCACGCCGAATTATCCAGCAACAACCCGCCTAGAACCGCACGTTCCGCCTCTACCGAATGGGGCGGAACCTTAAGTTTTTCGATCGCCAGATCACGATCTTCGGGGAAATCGGCCATAACACCCGACCGGGGTTATTCCTTGGGCAAGACAGCGATGATGACCCGGGCATTGACATTGGGATGCAAATGCAACTGAATTTCAAATTCACCTAACGCATGAATCGGCCCGGCATCCGGCATCCGAACCTCTTTCCGCTCGACCGGAAATCCAGCCTGGGTCAAAACTTCAGCGATGTCCGCACTTCCCACTGAACCGAAGAGTTTACCTTCGGCCCCGGCTCGAGCGTTAATCTCAAACCGCTGTCCATCAAGCTGCGCCTTGCGCTCCTCGGCAGTCGTCAAAATCTTTTGGGCACTGATTTCCAGATCGGCACGGCGGCGTTCGAATTCAGCCAAATTCTCGGCGGTAACAGGAATCGCCTTGCCTTGCGGGATCAAAAAATTACGGCCATACCCGGAACGAACCTTAACCTTGTCCCCCAGATTTCCCAAGTTATCGACTTTACTGAGCAGTATTACTTCCATCAATGTTCTCCTCGTTTCTTTAAGCCTTTGGCGCCTTCTGACGTAAATTCCGAAAATCGAACCAATTGTCCACTAATCCGGCTGCCGATACCACCCCCAACAACCAGAGGGGGAAAAGCACGATAAGTACATACAAAATCACCAACCCATAGCCGGGCCAGGCGCGTGCCTTAAACAGGGCATGGATAACGGCAAGTCCCTGGAATGTAAACATGGCAAGTATAACGATCGCCAAATTTTGGAACATCAGACTCGGATAGACCAGCCGCACCACCAATAATAATGAAGCGATAATCGTAACGCTATACCCCAGGCTTAAACGGCGGAATTCCTCTCCGAAAGCACCGGGCCGGATCAGGCGCGCCTGGGCATAACGGCCAAGCATCAGCATGACCATAACCCCAAAAATCCCTCCTGCAACACTCATTCCGGGCATTAGACGCGCCATGTGAGCAATGGCCTCCTGCCAATACTTGGCCTTATTTCCGTGCATGATCGGCAGCTGCGCCAGAACCTGACTCAAAAGATGGTTCCAGAACTCGATGGGGTGCGCCACTAAAAGCATTTGCCCAACCACCACCAGAAGCCCGGCAAGGGATGCCACGGTCAGCGTCAACGACAAAGAACGGCTCCAGCGCAACACAAAGGCCAATAACAACACCGGAATCCAGATACCTAGCAAGGGGCCGCCTAATGGTTGAATCAACGCCGCCCAGGGATTGTGATTAGCAAGCAACCCCAAAATAGCCAGCAGTACCGAAGCTATTGCCCCGACCAAAAATGCCTGTAACGGGCCACGAATCAACTCAACCAGGGCTAATAAAGCCCCGCTCAGCAGGCTCACCCCCGGCAAGATCCCCAGCCCCAAAGTCACGATCACGCTGGCCGAGATACTATCTACCAGCCGTTCGATCAGTCGATTTCCGGGTACCTGCGGAAGATGCCCGGGTGCATCACCCGTCAGTGCCGATCCGTATAGGGCAGCAACGCCAAATAGCGGGCACGTTTGATCGCCAGCGCGAGTTGGCGTTGATAATAGGAACGGGTACCGGTAATGCGGCTGGGGACAATCTTTCCGGTTTCGGTAATGAACTGCCGTAAAGTATCGAGATCCTTATAGTCGATCTCATCTACACCCTCAGCCGTGAACCGGCAAAACTTACGCCCTCGTTTCATTTGTGCCATGCGCGGTTACCTCCATAACTCATCATCAGTGGACTCCGTGCCCGACTCCCCGGGATTGGAATCTTGATCTGGATCCGCCGGTTCGGAATTAGGGATCGGGGCATCCTCCCCATCATTGGCAGCCTCTGCCTCACGCTCGGCACGAGCCTGGGCCGCACGTTGCTCTGCGGCGGCCCGCGCCTGTTTTTCGAGTTCTTCCCGCTCGTGTTCCTTAACCAGGGGGGAGGAATCGGTATGGGCTTTTTCGCGCCGGATTACCAGATGGCGGAGCACCGCATCATTGAATTTAAAAGCTTCCAATAATTCGTCGAGTGCCGTCTGGTTGCACTCGATATTCATCAACACATAATGTGCCTTATGCAATTTCTGGATCGGGTAGGCCAATTGCCGCCGACCCCAATCCTCCTGGCGATGAACCTTACCGCCCGCGTTTTCCACCAAGGCCTTATAGCGCCCCATGGTCCCGGGCACCTGCTCACTCTGGTCCGGATGAACCAGAAATACCACTTCATAATGTCGCACTGTAGTCACCTCCTTCCGGCTTTGTGCAGCTTTCCGCAATATGCGGTAAAGCAAGGAGTAATTTCTTATTATCGCTTTTTATCCCTATTAAAGGCAAGTTCTAGCCTCTTCCAATACGAAATGAGTCTAAAGAGCGGTTCGTGTTTCCAGCATGAGATGAGCCTGAACCGGGCCGCTCCGTTCATGATGGCGGAATAAAACTCATCATGAGACCCAAGCACTTACATACGCTCCAGCAGGTGGTGGATTTTTCACGGGAGCGGCGCACTGAAGCCCCTGCCCACCCCATAGGCCGAACGCTGCCAAAGGATCGATCAGACGCTTCGTCTTCGTCATTATCAGATCCTAGACGTTGAATTCAAATGGCGCTGATGTCAGAGCTGAGGTGAATTCTCAAGCAGCGTTTTCCCGGTCTTCCTCCCCAACAAGCTGTACAATGGCGATTGGGGCGCTGTCACCATCACGGAATCCCGCCTTAAGAATACGCAGGTACCCACCCGGACGTTCGCGGAACCGGGGGCCCAATTCCAGAAATAGTTTCCCCACGCAGGCAGCATCACGCAATCGACTAAAAGCTCGACGACGGTGTGCAACACTGTCTTCCTTAGCCAAGGTAATCAGCGGCTCCACAACTCGCCTAAGTTCCTTTGCCTTGGGTACTGTAGTTCGTATCTGTTCATGCTCGATCAGAGATTTAGCCAAATTACGCATAAGTGCAACGCGATGCCCACTGGTACGATTTAGCATTCTTCCGGTTTTACGGTGACGCATTCAATTTCTCCAAATCAGGAAGCACGATGTTCTACCAACGAAGATGGCGGCCAATTATCCAAGGTCATACCAAGGGTCAGTTCATATTGAGCCAGCATATCCTTGATTTCCGTAAGCGATTTACGTCCTAAATTTGGGGTTTTCAGCAAATCTTCCTCGCTTTTCAGTACCAAATCACCGACATAATAAATTCCCTCGGCCTTAAGCGCATTGGATGAACGAACGGTTAACTCCAGATCGTCTACCGGCTGTAATAAAATCGGCTTCAAGTTCGGCGAATTTTCTGATTCTCGTCTCTCGACTGCAGATAGATCCGCGAATACAGAAAGCTGATCAACCAGAATTCCAGCTGCCTGCCGCAAGGCTTCTTCCGCCTGCAAGGTACCATTTGTTTCGATATCCAGGATCAATTTATCAAGATCGGTACGCTGCTCTACCCGCGCTGCCTCAACGTGATAACTCACACGCCGTATCGGGGTAAATGTCGCATCAAGCTTAAGTCTGCCAATCTTGTCACCTTGAGTGTCATCCTGATAGCGCTGAGATACCGGCACATATCCTCTACCACGTACCAACTTCAACTGCATGGACAGCTTGCCATTTTTAGAAAGATGTGCGATTTCGAAATCAGGATTGACGATTTCAATTGTATGGTCAAGTTGAATATCTCCCGCCTTCACAGTACCCTCGCCCTGAGCATTAAGCGTAAGCGTGGCTTCATCACGGGTATGCATGCGGAATGCGAGCTGCTTGATATTCAGCAGCACTTCAACAACATCTTCCCGAACGCCATCGATCGAAGTGTACTCATGGAGAACCCCATCAATCTCGACTTCAATAACAGCGGCTCCGGGCATTGATGAAAGGAGGACACGGCGCAAGGCATTGCCCAAGGTATGCCCGAACCCACGCTCAAGCGGCTCGAGTACAATTCGGGTACGGTTTTCTCCAAGAGCACTAACATTGGCAATGCGTGGCTTGAGAAATTCAGAACCAGAAATTTCCATAGACTAAACCTGATTAAAAAAATTATTCCTGAAAGGTTTTTAACTTTTCAGACTTGAAAAACCCTATATTTAAACTCATGAATCTTTCTAAGGGATTCTTACTTCGAGTAGAGTTCCACTACCAGATTTTCATTAATATCCGGCAAGATTTCATCTCGCCCTGGTGCACCCTTAAAAATACCTTTGTAAGCCTTTTCATCAACCTCTAACCAAGCTGGACGATCAATCTGGCGGGAAATCTCCATTGCCATCTCAACTCGTACCTGTTTACGAGTTTTTTCGCTTAGTGACACTTCATCCCCCGCCTTCAACTCATAGCTTGGAATGTTAACCTGCTTGCCATTAACCTTAACCCCCTTATGGCTGACCAACTGCCTTGCCTCAGCCCGGGTAGATGAGAATCCCATTCGGTAAACCACATTATCCAGCCGTGATTCCAGAAGTTGCAATAACAATTCTCCGGTAGATCCGCGGCGTCGGGCTGCTTCCTTGTAACAACGAAGAAATTGACGCTCGAGAATACCGTACATACGACGGAGCTTCTGCTTTTCCCGCAATTGTAGTCCGTAATCGGACATTCGGGTACGTCGGTGCAAACTCTTCTGGCCTGGAGGCCTATCTAATTTACACTTCTTATCCAGCGGCTTTATCGGGCTTTTGAGGAATAAATCAGTACCCTCCCGCCTTGAAAGTTTACATTTGGGTCCTAGGTAACGTGCCATCAACAATAACCTCGTTATACTCGGCGTTTCTTTGGAGGACGACAACCATTATGCGGAATCGGAGTAACATCAGTAATTGACAATACCCGAAACCCCATGGCATGCAAAGCACGAACCGTAGACTCCCGCCCGGGACCCGGTCCCTTAATTTGCACTTCCAGGTTTTTCACCCCATATTCCTGCGCAACAGTTCCAGCTCGTTCCGCGGCAACCTGAGCCGCGAATGGTGTAGACTTTCGCGAGCCCCGAAATCCGGAACCGCCAGAGGTAGCCCATGCCAGAGCATTTCCCTTTCGATCTGTGAAGGTGATAATGGTGTTATTGAAGGACGCATGCACATGCACGATTGCCTCCATCACCTGTTGCTTGATGCGTTTTGATTTACCTGCTGTTTTTGCCACTATCAAATCCTTTTATCGCTTCACACTACGGCGTACTCGTCCCTTTCGGGTGCGAGCATTAGTACGCGTCCTCTGACCATGCACCGGCAAACCACGACGATGCCTGATACCTCTATAAGTTCCTAAATCCATCAGGCGCTTAATATTCATGTTTACTTCACGACGCAGATCCCCCTCGACCTTATAATCCGCGATCGCCTGCCTCAACGCTTCAAGTTCAATTTCCACCAGATCTTTGACCTTCCTTGAAGGATCAACCCCGGCCGTAGCACAGATTGTATTCGCCCGGTTGCGCCCGATCCCATAAATAGCCGTCATGCCAATAAGAATATGCTTATTGGGTGGAATATTGATACCTGCAATACGTGCCATATGGGTTCCTCTGCCTCGTTACCGATCATACCCGACCGAACAAATTAGTATAACGATTATGGTAAATTATTTCAATATACCTCAACCTTGCCGTTGCTTGTGACGGGGATCCGTACAGATAATCCGTACAGTACCCTTACGTCTAATCACCTTGCAATTTCGACATATTTTTTTAACTGATGCCCTTACTTTCATTTTATCCTCTCCGCAGGAATAAGGTGAGAAACAATTATCTCAACGTAGCGGTTCAGTGTGACAATCCTTTCAAACGCGCCCGTTTAAGTAATCCTTCATACTGGTGAGTCATCATATGTGCCTGCAATTGAGCCATGAAGTCCATAGCAACAACCACGATAATCAACAGGGACGTTCCCCCAAAGTAAAACGGTACATGAGTGTAAATAATCAAAAACTCAGGTAACAAACACACCAAGACCAAGTAAAAGGCCCCCCATAAAGTGAGCTTGGTAAGAACATTATCTATATAATTTGCAGTCTGCTTCCCTGGACGTATCCCAGGAATAAAGGCACCGGATTTTTTCAAATTATCCGCCGTCTCATCACTATTAAATATCAATGCAGTATAAAAGAATGTAAAGAACAGAATCATTCCAGCATAAAGAGCGACATAAAGCGGTTGTCCCGGAGACAACCATAACGATACTGACTGTAACCACGCAAAACCTGAACTCTGGCCCAGCCATCCCGCAAGGGTAACCGGAAATAAAATGATACTTGATGCAAAAATTGGAGGAATAACACCCGACATATTTAACTTTAACGGCAAATGACTGGACTGCGCCGCGTACATACGGCGACCCTGTTGCCGCTTAGCATAATTGACCGTAATCCGACGTTGCCCACTTTCTACAAAAACGACAAATGCAGTGACTAAAATGACCAGGGCAAAAAGGAGAATAGCCAAAATAGATGATAACTCTCCATTGCGGACCAAGCTTAACGTGCCGGCTACCGCCGCAGGCAAGCCTGCCACAATACCCGCAAAGATGATCATAGAGATTCCATTGCCCAGTCCGCGTTCGGTAATCTGTTCACCCAACCACATCAGGAACATGGTTCCGGTAACCAAGCTGACTGTAGCCGCAATCACAAATCCAGACCCAGGATTAAACGCAACATGTTGACTTTGCAAGGCAAACGCCGCGCCGAGGGACTGAAATAAAGCCAGTACTACCGTTGAATAACGTGTATAACGCGTAATTTTTCGCTGCCCGGCCTGACCTTCCTTCTTAATGGATTCAAGGCTAGGTACTACTGAGGTCAACATTTGGATTATGATCGAAGCTGAAATATAGGGCATTACGCCAAGCGCAAAAATAGACATACGCGCAAGAGCCCCACCGGAAAAAACATTAAATATCCCGAGTATTCCACCGGCATTCTGGCTGAAAAGTCGTGAATAAGCGCTCAAATTCACTCCCGGAACCGGAATATGAACTCCAATTCGGAAGATAACAATCGCACCCAAAAGAAAAAGCAAACGGTTGCGTAAATCCCGCGATCGAAATATATCCGAAACGGAACCGAAAGCCGCTTGTTGTGCCGGTCCAGCCATTATGATTCCATTTTCCCGCTGGCCTTCTCCAATGCCGCAAGAACGCCACGGGTCAACTTCACACCGTCGCCCGATACGATAAAGGGACGATCAATAGTACCCTTCAGGATGATTTTTACCAGTTGGGTCTTTGCGGGAACCAAGCCGGCATCTAAAAGTGTTTTCAGATCAATCCTATCACCTTCGATCTGAGTCAACTCATCCAAGCGCAACTCACAACGCGTGCTTTTAATTCGGGAACGGAAGCCTACCTTGGGCAAACGACGTTGCAGAGGCATCTGTCCACCCTCAAAGCCCACTTTATGATATCCACCGGAACGTGCGTGCTGGCCTTTATGGCCACGTCCGGCGGTTTTACCCGCTCCAGCGGCAATCCCACGGCCCACACGAGTTCTAGAACAATGGCTCCCGGAAGCCGGTTTCAAATCATTCAAACGCATCAGCAACTTTCCTCAATTTGGAGAAGATACGCAACCTTACGGATCATTCCCCGGTTTTCCGGAGTATCCATAACAACCGACGTAGAATGGGTGTAGTGTAATCCTAAGCCCCGTACACAAGCCCGGTGTGACTTCAAACGCCCTGCCGCACTACGTACCAAGGTTAACCTGATTTGTTTATCCACCTGCTTTTTCATAATACTCAACTCCGAATATCGGCAATGGAATAGCCGCGCTTTGCCGCTATATATTCGGGTGTCTGTATAGCCGACAGGGCATTCAAAGTAGCCCTTACGACATTGATTGGATTACGAGAACCGTAACTTTTGGCCAAAACATTACGCACACCGGCCACTTCAAATATTGCCCGCATGGGTCCTCCAGCAATGATCCCCGTACCCGCTGAAGCCGGCTGCATATAAACCTTAGTGGCCCCATGCCGTCCTTCAAGAGCATAATGCAAGGTATCCTCCTGTAGCGGAATGCGAGTCATTCGGCGCCGAGCCTGCTCAGTGGCTTTAGCAATCGCTGCAGGTACTTCACGGGCTTTACCATACCCAAACCCAACACGACCCTTACCATCACCAACCACCATTAACGCGGTAAAACCAAACTGACGCCCTCCCTTGACAACTTTAGCAACTCGATTGACCGTGATCAACTTCTCAAGTGCATCCGAAACACCCTCAGCAGCATGCGCCATTACAATCTCCTAAAATTTAAGTCCAGCCTCACGGGCTGCCTCGGCTAATGCACGAACCCGCCCGTGATAGCGGTAACCGGAACGATCAAAAGCAACAACTTCAACCCCTACGCTACGCGCACGTTCGGCGATTAGTCGACCTACTTCAGCTGCGGCCGCAATGTTTCCGGTTCCAGCCAGAGTCTGTCTCAGATCCTTGTCTAAAGTCGAAGCACAAGCCAATGTCGAGTCTCCGGTCGGTGAGATCAGCTGGGCATAGATATGCCGCGGAGTACGGTGCACACACAAACGCACTTTCCCGCTGGCCCGTATGCGTGCACGGGTCGAACGGGTACGGCGTAAGCGAGATTTATCCTTTTCCGCCATATTAATTCCTCACTTTTTCTTTGCATCTTTAAGCACTACCCGCTCGTCGGCATAGCGCACACCCTTACCCTTATATGCATCCGGCGGCCTGAATGCCCTGATCTCAGCGGCAACCTGACCAACCCGCTGTTTATCAATCCCCCGTACAACTATTTCGGTTGGAGTCGGTGTTTCCACATTTACGTCTTCTGCTATTGCATACTCAACGGGATGGGAATACCCCAGGGTAAGATTCAATTGTTTGCCTTGCTTCTGAACTCTGAAACCCACTCCTACTAGCTCGAGTTTGCGTTCATAACCCGCAACAACACCTTGGATCATATTGCGGGCTAGTGCTCGTACCGTGCCACACTGGGCAAGCGTTTGGTAGCCTCCCGATCTAGGTTGAAAACTAAGTAAATTCTCCTTTTGACTAGCCGAGACTTCGGGATTCATGGTCAGGTTCAAGGTACCCCTAGGTCCTTTAACAGAAATCAACTGACGGTCGATTGTAACTTCGACGCCCTCTGTTATTAGCAACGGTTTAAGTGCTGTTCGTGCCATGCCGTGCCTCAGTTATGAAACGGTACAGAGAATCTCACCACCATGACCAGCCGCACGAGCCGCGCGATCGCTCATCAATCCGTGAGAAGTGGAAACTATGGCTACCCCGTAGCCACCGCGGACGTGAGGCAATTCATCCTTACCACGATAAATCCTTAATCCGGGGCGACTGACTCTGTGTATTTCATCAATCACGGGTTTACCCTGGTAGTATTTCAGATCTATCACCAATGTCCGCTTAACCGGGTGTTCATCCAGTACTCGGAAACCCTTAATATAACCTTCATCCTTAAAGACCTGCGCCAAATTGAGTTTAAGGCGCGAGGCTGGCATGCGGACTTCCATGTGTTCGCTATGAAGGGCGTTTCGAATACGTGTCAACATATCTGCAATAGGATCCTGGATCATATTTAATCGCCCTCACCAGCTCGATTTAGAAATTCCGGGTGCATCTCCATGCATCACGGTTTCGCGTAATTTATTACGCCCGAGCCCAAATTTTTGGTAAGTTCCCCTCGGTCGCCCGGTGATCCAACAACGGCGACGTTGACGTACCGGACTGGAATCGCGCGGCAACAAGGCTAATTTTTGAGCTGCCTCCATCTTCTGCGTGATATTCAACTCCGGATCAATCACACGTCGTTTTAACTCTGCTCGCCGTTCAGCATATCGTTTGGCAAGCTCTATTCGTTTAAGGTCGCGAATCACCATCGATTTTTTAGCCATATACTGTTCCCTTTAGTTCCTGAATGGAAAGGAAAAGCCTTCTAAGAGAGCCCGCCCTTCCTCATTGGACCTGGCAGTAGTCGTAATAGTTATATCTATACCCCGAATCGCATCTATACGATCATAGTCGATTTCCGGGAAAATAATCTGTTCTCGTACACCCAGACTATAGTTTCCTCGCCCATCAAAAGAGCGCGGAGATAATCCTCTAAAATCACGTATACGCGGAATGGCAATCATAATCAGACGCTCCAGAAAAGCATACAAATTGTCACGCCTGAGAGTCACCTTGCAACCAATTGCCTGTCCCTCACGAATTTTAAATCCTGCAACTGAATTACGGGCACGGGTAACCACTGGTTTTTGGCCGGCAATCAACGTTATATCGGAAAGCGCACCTTCGATCAATTTACGGTCAGCCGCCGCCTCACCTACACCCATATTTAGAGTAATTTTAATTAGCCGTGGAACTTGGTATCGATTCGAATAATTAAACCGTTTCATAAGTGCTGGAACAATTTCATTCTCGTACTGTTTTCTAAGTCCAATCATTTCAGTCGACCTCAAATATCCACTAATTCATTGGTGGAACGAAAAAATCTGACCTTACGTCCATCTTCAAGTCGCTTATATCCAATACGGCCTCCTTTTTTTGTAATCGAATTGTATATGGCAATATTGGATGCATTGATTGGCATCTCCCTTTCAACAATACCCCCCTGGTTTCCGCTTGCAGGGTTCGGTTTGACATGCTTACGCACCATATTGAGACCTTCAACCAAAATCCGTCCATCCGAATAGACACGTGTTACCGCGCCTCGCCTGCCTTTATCCTTACCGGCAAGAACTATCACCTCATCACCCTTCCGAATTCTTTGCATAGTCAACTACCTCACAGCACCTCGGGTGCAAGCGAAACAATGCGCATGAATCGTTCGGTTCTTAATTCGCGGGTAACCGGCCCAAAAATACGAGTACCGACTGGCTCCAGCCGACTATTAAGAAGGACTGCTGCATTGCCATCAAAACGAATTACAGAACCGTCCGATCGACGTATTCCCTTTTTTGTACGAACTACCACGGCATTATAAACTTCACCTTTTTTAACTCGTCCACGGGGAATTGCATTTGCAACACTAACCTTGATCACGTCACCTATTCCTGCATAACGTCGCTTGGACCCTCCAAGAACCTTTATGCACCGGATGCGCTTGGCCCCACTATTGTCGGCAGCACTAAGCTGTGTCTGCATCTGAATCATTTTCCATCCCCCCCAGATATCTCTGCAATCACCTCACCAGTACGTTCTATAACTGATGAGACCCGCCATAATTTCCGTTTGGACACAGGCCGAGAAGAAACGATATAGACGACATCACCGATTCGACACTTATTAGCCTCGTCATGCGCTAACAATTTTGTACGTCGATTAAGATACTTGCCATAAATAGGGTGTTTAACCCGACGTTCAACCACAACACCAACAGTTTTATCCATGCTCGTACTAGTCACCCGGGCAACCATTCCATGCTCAACAGTCGTAGCGGTTCCTTTACTCATTGCGAATCACCTGAAGCTTTGCGTTCATTAAGAATTGTAAGCACACGTGCCACCTCTCGGCGAACCCTTTTCATTTCGCTGGGTTTAGCTAACTGCCCACTATTGCGCCCCATTCTCAAACGAAATGCCTCATGCCGCAATTCTGAAAGCTCTTTGCCAAGCAATTGAGAATCTTTAGATCTCAACTCATTAATATCCATTTCAATCAACCCGCCGTGTCACGAATGTAGTTTGTACCGGCAACTTCGCCGCAGCCAATCTAAACGCTTCGCGAGCCACTTCTTCGGAAACGCCTTCCATTTCATACAACATTGTTCCCGGTTTAATCTGGGCAATCCAATATTCAACATTCCCCTTACCTTTGCCCATACGAACTTCGATCGGTTTCTTGGTAACAGGAAAATCCGGGAAAATCCGAATCCATATTTTTCCACCCCGCTTTACATGACGAGTCATAGCACGGCGGGCAGCCTCAATCTGCCGGGCGGTGATACGTCCCCTTACGGTTGATTTCAACCCAAAATCACCGAAAGAGACCTCATTACCGCGTGTAGCAATCCCGCGGTTTCGGCCTTTCTGTTGTTTACGGAACTTGGTTTTACGTGGTTGTAACATGACTTGTGCGCCTTATCTGATCCGCTTCGACTCAACGACAGAGGCCTGCCGTTCCTTTAGAGCAGTTGGATCAAGGATCTCTCCCTTAAAAATCCAAACCTTAACTCCGATAATCCCATAGGTTGTTCTAGCCTCAGCCAAACCATAATCAATATCCGCACGCAACGTATGTAGCGGCACCCGCCCCTCGCGATACCATTCACTACGTGCGATTTCCGCACCATTTAATCTGCCTGCCACCCGAATTTTAATACCATGGGCTCCAAGTCTCATGGCATTTCCAACAGCGCGACGCATGGCACGCCGGAACATAATTCTGCGCTCAAGCTGCTGTGCTACGGATTCGGCCACTAAATGCGCATCCAAATCAGGTTTGCGAATCTCCTCTACGGCTACCCGGACATCACATCCAGCCAGTTTTCGCAGAAACCGCGTTAGAGATTCGATATCCTCACCTTTCTTGCCGATTATCATCCCCGGCCGCGCGGTGTGAATAAGAACTTGCAACTTGTCAGCTTGGCGCTCAATCTCAATTCGGCTAACAGAAGCATTAGCCAGTTTTCCCTTTAGATAAGATCGTAGCTGAAAATCGGAATGTAGATATTCACTATACCGCTGTCCTTCGGCATACCAGCGCGAATTCCACCCAGCGGAAACACCTAACCGAAAGCCAATTGGATTAACTTTATTACCCACAACATTCCCCTAGATGTTGTCGTCGTCGTCGCCGACGACAACACTAATATGACTACTACGCTTCAAGATCTGATTCGCCCGGCCCTTAGCCCGGGGTCGCATACGCTTAAGCATCGGCCCCTCGTCCACCATAATAACTTTCACCTTGAGTTCATCGACATCCGCACCGAGATTGTGCTCCGCATTAGCAATTGCCGACTCAAGCACTTTTTTTACCATTCCAGCAGCTTTTTTGCGACTATAATTAAGGACATTCAGTGCCTGCCCAACATCCTTGCCGCGTATTTGATCTGCTACGAGCCGGCATTTCACAGCGGAAATACGAGCGTAACGAAATTTAGCCGTTGCTTCCATAGATTCGCTCACCTAGCTTTACGGCCGCCGGAATGACCCTTAAAAGTACGGGTAACGGCGAACTCTCCTAGTTTATGACCCACCATATTCTCACTAACAAGGACAGGGATGTGCTGCCGCCCGTTATGTACCGCTATGGTCAGTCCAACCATATCGGGAATAATCATTGAACGGCGCGACCAAGTCTTAATGGGGCGTTTGCTGTTGGTTGCTACCGCCACCGCGACTTTGTTTGCCAGATGGGAATCCACAAAGGGTCCCTTGCGTATTGATCGTGACACGATATTTCTCCGTTACCTGCGACCACGCCGCCGAACAATCATCTTGTCGGTACGTTTGTTTTTACGAGTTTTATACCCCTTCGTAGGAATTCCCCATGGGCTTACCGGATGTCTACCCCCAGAAGTCCGGCCTTCGCCTCCACCATGGGGATGGTCCACGGGATTCATAACAACCCCACGTACGGTGGGGCGGATCCCCCGCCAACGCTTAGCCCCCGCCTTGCCCAAGGATCGTAAATTATGTTCCACATTGCCGACTCCACCGATAGTTGCCCGACAATCAATATGCACCCGCCGCATTTCACCCGAGCGCAACCGAAGACTGGCATAGTTTCCTTCGCGGGCAATAAATTGGGCAATCGCACCAGCACTGCGGGCTAATTGCGCGCCCCTTCCGGGACGCAGCTCGACACAATGCACTTCGCTACCTACCGGGATACCCGACAAAGGTAGTGCATTACCAACCTTTATAGGTGCCTGCACACCCGAGATTACCTCATCTCCCAAACTTAAACCACGCGGGGCAATGATATAGCGACGATCGCCGTCCGCATAAAGCAAAAGCGCCAGATTCGCACTACGGTTCGGATCATACTCGAGCCGCTCGACCCGAGCCGGCACATTGTCTTTATCCCGCCGGAAATCTACCGTTCTATATCGGCGCTTATGGCCTCCACCACGATGACGTACCGTGACACGACCATGATTATTCCGTCCCCCGGTTTTTGATTGCCGCCCCGTAAGACCCTTTTCGGGCCCGCCCCTGTGCAAATCATCCCTTACGGGTGAGATCACAAAGCGGCGTCCTGGGGAAGTCGGTTTGGCTCTGCGTAGTGCCATATCAAATTTCCTTATTCAATACCGGAAAAGTCAATATCATGCCCCGGCTTCAACGTGACGTACGCCTTCTTCCAATCCGATCGCTTGCCTCGACGCATGCCCATCGCTCGACGCTTGCCTTGCTGATTCAAGGTGGTCACAGAGTTGACTTCAACCTCGAAAAGTTCTTCTACCGCACGTTTTATCTCCGGCTTACTAGCATCACGGCGAACCCGAAATCCAATCTGCCGATAGCGATCGGCTATCCGCGTGGCCTTTTCTGAAACCAGTGGAGCAAGAATAAGATATGTATTTCGAGCCGAGCTCATGCCAGCCACTCCTCTACCCGCTTCAATGCTTCTGCAGTTATTAGAACCTTCTCGAAAGCAAGCAAGCTGACCGGATTAAGTTCACTCACTGCACAAACGTCAACCGCAGGGATGTTTCGAGATGAAAGGGTTAATATCTCGTTAACTTCAGCGGTAACAATCAGTACGTCCTTATACCCCAAGCTGCCCAGGTAGTGCATCAAATCAGAAGTTTTAGGCTTTTCGATTTCAGGAATGCTGAAAGCATGAAGCCGCCCTTGCCGCAACAACTCAGAGAATATGCCCGCCATTGCCGCCCGATACATTTTGCGATTAACCTTGACTGCATGGTTACGTGGGCGCGCTGCGTGGATTACGCCCCCACCCCGCCATAGAGGATTCCTAATACTCCCGGCACGTGCTCGTCCGGTTCCTTTCTGTCGCCAGGGTTTTTTGCCGCCACCACGAACCTGGCCACGAGACCTTTGCGCCTTGGTACCGGCACGCGCTCCAGCAAAATAACCCACAACAACCTGATGAATCAACGATTCATTGTAGTCACGTGCAAACACCGCATCCACGACCTCCAATGATTCTCGACTTTTGTCCGCGTATTCTAATTTCATCATTACTTTCCAAAGTTCATTTACGCGATTTAACCGCCGGCCGAATGATTAAATCAGTACCTTTCGCGCCAGGAACAGCACCCTTAATCAATAGCAGCCCCCGTTCGGAATCAATCCGTACAATATCGAGATTTTGTACCGTCCTTCGTACCGCGCCCATATGGCCGGCCATCCGCTTACCTTTAAAAACACGCCCCGGCGTCTGATTCTGACCGATCGATCCTGGAGCCCGATGCGAAAGGGAATTTCCATGGGTGGCATCCTGCATGCGGAAGTGATGGCGCTTCACACCGCCGGCAAATCCCTTGCCTATAGAACGTCCGGTGACATCTACCTGTTGACCTTCCTTAAATAAATTTACCCCGACCTCTTGCCCAGGTTTAGGCGCTTCGTCCCCCGTTGCAGTCCGGAACTCGTATAGACACCTGCCCGGCCCGACCCCAGCCTTGGCCAGATGCCCCGTGATCGGTTTGCTAACCCGCCGTGGCTGACGAAATCCAGTAGTAAGCTGCAAGGCAAGATATCCATCAACTTCCAGTGACCGTTGCTGCACCACACGATTAGGTAAAACCTCGACTACCGTTACCGGTATCGCGTCACCTTTGGCGGTAAAAACACGCGTCATTCCGCATTTACGGCCAATAACCCCTAAGGCCATGACTTCTTACCTCGCGACAACGCCGACTTGATATCGGCAAAAATGGTCAATCCCGTAACTCGGGAAGTTCGATAGTATATCAACTAATTTTCCTCTGTGCCAGAGGCAGTCTTGTCCAATATGAAATGAGTCTGAAGCCGGAAGGGGAACCGTTCATGATGGGGGGATGAAAACCATCATGAAACTCGAAGACTTAACGACGATTGAACCGCTTGAAGATTTCCTGTCAGGTA
>Ga0256829_1000327_pt1 | contig 51706 bp, 57 predicted proteins | sample 131447metaG_FD_185979 | JGI IMG/M metagenome (GOLD analysis project Ga0256829, IMG submission 185979) | Hydrothermal vent microbial communities from Lau Basin, Pacific Ocean - 131-447 | ecosystem: Environmental > Aquatic > Marine > Hydrothermal vents | place: Pacific Ocean: Lau Basin | collected...
GAAAACAAAGGCGGCTGTGTTAAATATCAATTCTCAGCACGAAAAACTGTTGCAGTTAATGGGAAAACGGTATCTCAGACTTTATTCCTGAAACCAAAATAAAAGGTGCGGAATGTCGGAATCACGCATGGAAGGCAGGGTAATCGCATCAGTTTTTATCATTTAGAAGAAATTTAAAAGCTCCAAAGGTATAATACGTAATTGTTTGATTTTAATCTGAAGAATTGACATTCTATGGGTAGAAATAGGTTAAGTTATGTGTTGTATTTCTAGAGTTATAGATGATGTGCATATCATTCAGGGAATGATTCGTAGTAATAAAAAGCTTATTCGGGCGTTGGCATTGCTTACAATGGATGAAAGCGAATGCGGTTGTTGCGAAAGCTTTCAAATTGTTTGCTAGGCACACGAAAGGGTGCAGCAGCACGGATTGCGGCAATGAGTGTTTGATCTAATGCGCTATTGCCTGATGATTCAAGAATTTTAACGCTAAGCAGTTGTCCGTTGCGCTGTAAAATCATTTCAACCAATGGGTCAGGTGTATTTTCATTGATGCCGCCGGGTACTTTCCAATGGGATTGCACGGCAGCCTGCATCATGGCGATATAACGATCAATTTCTTGTGTTGAAAGTTGTTTTCCCATGATGTCTGCCATATCTGGTTTGGGTTTAGAGCGTGTTTTGGTGGTTTTGTTGCTGCTTGATTCGACAGGTGAAAAAGGATCAAAATCTGGGTCTTCTTTAACTTTCTTTGTGCTTTTCACTGCCTTTTTAGTTTTAGGCTTTAGTTTTAAGACTGGTTTTTTCTTGGGCTTGATTTTCTGTTTAACAACAGCTTTTACTTTAGGTTTGTGTGTTTTTTTGACGGTTTTAACTTTCTTCTGAGTCTTACGAGCTTGATGCTGCATTTTCTTTAAATCTTGGGCAGAGATCATGCTCACTTCAATGCGTTTGAGTGGTGGGGTGGGGGCATGATTGCTTTGCCACCATGCGATGGTGGCAATTATGCCGACAATGAGAACATGCGCCAATACAGCGAACAGGAAATCCAGTCCGCTAAATGTATGATAACGCGTGTGTTTAGCGGGTTGGCTCTGTGACAAGTCCAACCTTCTTAATTCCAGCTCTTTCTAGACTGCTCATGACTTGAGCCACATACTGATATTGTGTTTTGGCATCACCACGGATGAAAACAGGCAGTTTGGGATTATTTTCACGCATGGCTTGGATGCGTGCTGCCAGTTGTTTGAGTTTTACTTTGTGTTTTTGCATATAAATATCGCCATTTTTGCGAATGCTAATGACCAATGGTTCGATATTTTGTTGCATGGCTGGTGCATCGGCATCAGGTAAATCAACATTGATGCCTTGTGTTAATAATGGTGCTGCAACCATAAAAATAATGAGCAATACCAACATCACATCCACCAGCGGTGTCACATTGATTTCACCCATAGGCTCACTGCCCTTATCCCATTTGTTGCTGGATCCACCCCAGCCGCTTTGACCTGCCCACATAGTGATTAACCTCGGCGAATATGACGTGACATAATATTTAAAAATTCAGACGCGAACTGCTCCATGCCTGATGCCTGACGTTTTAAATCAGCTGTGAATTTATTGTATGCGACAACAGCAGGAATCGCAGCAACCAATCCGAATGCTGTAGCAACCAAAGCTTCAGCAATGCCCGGTGCGACAGCAGTTAAGGATGTGTTTTGAGATATGGCAATGCCTTGAAAGGCAGTTAAAATACCCCATACGGTACCAAACAGACCAATAAATGGTGATGTTGAACCAACCGTGGCTAGAAATGCTAGGTGACGGGATAAAGCTTCCATTTCACGTGATAATGCAGCATCTAAGGAGCGGCGAATACCATCCAGACCGTGACCAGCAGTGATTTTATTACCAACATCCTGTTGCTTGGAATCACCACGTTGGCGAATGTACTCACGATAACCAGATTGAAAAATATTCGCCAGTGGGGTGTGGGCATAACGGTTTGGAATACTGGCAAGAACGGTATCCATATCTGATCCGCCCCAGAAAGCATCTGAAAAAGCAGCATTTTCTTTACGCGTTTTGCGATAAATACGGGCTTTGTTAAAAATAACACCCCATGAGGCGATGGATAGTAATAAAAGTAATATTAATACGCCTTTTACGACTATGCCTGCACCAAGAATGAGTGCCCATACACTTAGTTGTTCTGCCATATTCTCTCCTTATGTATCTTGATAAATTTGTTGTTGTAATGTGGATAGCAATGCCTTGGGAATCAGGCTGGGTCGTCCTGCAGTATTCACACAGGCAAGTTGAACAGTTGCATCGGTGAGTAGTATTTTTTTCCCCATAGCTGATTTGCTATAAATGCGCTGAATAAATGCAATACGCGCGCCAGAGGCTTTCGTAAGCAGTGTCTCAACATGTATCATATCGTTAAAATGTGCTGCGCCTTTATAGTGAATGTTCACGTTGGTCACCACAAACATGATGCCGAAATCCTTAAGAACTTGATCAAGTTCGATATTGTGGGCACGTAAAAATTCAGTGCGTCCGCGTTCCATAAATTTTAAATAATTGGCGTAATATACCACGCCGCCATGATCGGTATCTTCATAATAAATGCGTATAGGAAAGTTCATAACAACGAACCTTGTGGAGTGTCATCATGTGGTAATGTCCTTCCCAAATGGCTATATGCCAAAGGAGTTGCTACACGGCCGCGTGGGGTGCGTGCAATCAAGCCTTCTTGCATCAAATAAGGCTCCAATACATCTTCAATGGTATCGCGCTCTTCGGCAATGGATGCGGCAAGCGTATCCAGTCCAGCAGGTCCACCATTATAACGATCAATGAGGGCAATCAATAAACGGCGATCCATTTGATCTAAGCCCAAATGATCAACCTCCATGCGGGTTAATGAGTGATCGGCGATTTGTTGATTGATTTCACCTTGATGTTCAACTTGTGCAAAATCACGGACACGTCGTAATAAACGATTAGCAATACGGGGTGTACCACGTGAGCGTTTGGCCATTTCTAATGAACCTTCGCTTGTGCTTGGAATATCCAATAACTGTGCAGATCGGGTTACAATTTGGGCAAGTTCATTGTGTGAATAAAATTCCAAACGTTGAAGAATGCCAAAACGATCTCTTAAAGGGTTGGTAAGCAAGCCAGCGCGTGTGGTTGCTCCGACCAAGGTGAAACGTGGTAAATCCATTTTGATGGAACGTGCCGCAGGCCCTTGTCCAATCATAATGTCCAATTGAAAATCTTCCAAGGCTGGATAAAGAATTTCTTCGACTTGCGGACTTAAACGATGAATCTCATCGATAAACAATACATCGCCCTCTTCCAAATTGGTGAGCATAGCCGCCAAATCACCAGGGCGTTCAATGACTGGCCCAGAGGTGCTGCGAATGGTTGTCCCCATTTCATTGGCGATGATATTCGCTAATGTGGTTTTACCCAAACCCGGTGGACCATATAACAGAACATGATCCAAAGATTCCTGACGCGCGGTTGCTGCTTTGATGAAGATGCTAAGATTTTCACGAATCTTTTCTTGCCCGACATAGTCAGCCAGCTTTTTGGGGCGCAATGCGACATCCCAATCTTCTGGTTGATTTGAGGCAGTAATAATACGTTCTTCTGGCGTGAAATCATCGCTCATGTGAGTACTTTTAGAGCTGCTTTAAAGCATGTTTCAAAATTTTGTGATGCATCAATAGATTTTAATGCTTTATCAATTTGCGGTGCTTTATAACCTAAGTTAAGCAAAGCAGACTTCACATCATGAAGCCCGTGGTCGCCAGATGTGCTGTCGTGTCCAACTTCGAGTTTGCCTTGTAATTCTAAAATAAGTCGTTGCGCAGTTTTTTTGCCAATACCAGGTGTGCGAGCGATGGCTAAATCATCGGCTTGCTCAATAGCTGTTGCCAACTCACTTGCTGACATACCAGACATTAAATTAAGAGCCATTTTTGCACCAATACCCGTAACTTTATTTAACTTACGGAAAGTTTCACGTTCATGGCTATCAGCAAAACCAAATAAAACCAGTTGGTCTTCACGTACATAGGTGTGAATGGATAGTGAAGCTGTATCACCAGTTTTTAGATTGCATAAGGTTTGTAGGCTGACCGATACGTCATAACCCACACCTTGCACATCAATAAGTACTGTGCCTATCGGGTCAAGCTCTCGAATCTTACCGGATAACCAGCCAATCATGATGACTCCTGCCTTTTGATGCGTGATGTTTGTACAGGCGCATGATGCGCGTGACAAATGCAGACGGCAAGCGCATCAGCAGCATCTTCTTGAAGTGGTGGCGGTGGTTTGAGTAACATATTCACCATGTGCTGCATTTGCGCTTTATCGGCGCGCCCGAAACCTGTGAGTGATTGTTTGACCTTGGTCGGAGAATAGGGTGTTACATGCAACTTGTGATGGCCACATGCGGCAATAAGTGCGCCACGTGCTTGCCCTAATTTTAGTGCAGAAGCGACGTTTTTTGATACAAATACATCTTCCATGGCAGCGGTATCAGGTTGAAATTCAGCAATAATATCATTCAAGCCCAAAAACAAATTGGTTAAACGCTCACTGAAATCACCTTTGCCAGCTTGGATAACAGTATGGTAGACATAGCATAAACGGTTGCCTTGAGCATCTAAGATGCCAACACCCGTTTTGATAGAGCCTGGATCAACGCCAAGAATACGCATAATTTGCCATAGCCGAATAAGAGGATATTTTGGACATAAAAAAAGCAGGGGATAACCCTGCTTTTTTAGTAAAACATGTGAACAATGAATTAATCGAGGTGTTCGTTAATAAAATCAACCAACTTACCTTTGGTAACAGCGCCAACTTTGGTGCCTTGTACATTACCATCAGAGAAAACCATCAAGGTTGGGATGCCACGCACACCATATTTGCCTGGGGTGTTTGGATTATCATCAATATCAATTTTAGCAATAGTGATTTTATCACCCATATCGGCAGCAATTTCAGTTAAAATAGGTGCGATTTGTTTGCAAGGACCACACCAAGGTGCCCAGAAATCAACCAGTACAGCACCAGAAGCCTTTAAAACATCGTTCTCAAAACTATCATCAGTCACATTTATAATGTTGTCAGACATGTATTTTTCCTCGTTGTATGCCCCGCAGGGCTTAATCAATAAACTAGGCTATCTCATGCTGGTAAAAGTGCAAGAGCGTTCATAGTATGCCGCTACGTTAGTCGGGGGGAAGATGAGCGTCAACTGTACTGCATTACAATCGATGATTGCTGACAATATCCGTGCATCGAATGGTTTTTTACCATTTGAGGATTTTATGCGCGCCGCTTTGTATGAGAAAAAGTTGGGATATTATGAGTCAAAACATGTGTTTGGAGAGGCGGGTGATTTTGTTACAGGGGCGGATTTAGGCCCTTGGTTGGCGATGGGTTTTGCTGATTTAATGTTTTGGGGTTGGCAGCAATTGGGCAGACCAGAGCATTGGGTGTTGTTGGAGCAAGGTGGTGGTACAGGGCGCTTGTTAACACAGGTGTTACGTTTCTTGCAACATCAAGATATGGCATTTCCAACGGTGATTGCGGTGGAGCGTAGTGCGCAAATGCGTGAGAGGCAGCAGGCACACTATGCTGAGAAGGGCTTTGATGTTCAGCAATATATTGAGCTTGCAGATGTAAAGACGGATTTGCCCGTACTGATGATGTGCAATGAGTTGCCAGATGCTTTTCCTGTGCGAAGTTTTGTTTGGCGTAATCAATGTTTTTATGAGCGTGGGGTTCAATTATCAGATGATAGGTTTGTGTGGTCTGAGTCACAAGAATCTATGGCAGATGCGCCCAGTATTGATACCACATTGATAGAAGCATGGTCGAATGGTTATATTAGTGAATACAACCCTGCATTGCCTGCATGGCAAAAGAATGTGTCGGATGTGATAGGGGATGGTTTTGTTTTTTGTGTGGATTATGGTTATAGCCAACAGGAATATTATCGTTCTAATCGAATTGAAGGCACATTGATGGGGCATAAGGCGCACCAAGTGGTTGAAAATGTGTTGGCAGATGTTGGCTTGTGTGATTTGACTGCGCATGTGGATTTCACGGCTTTAGCAAAATCAGGTATGAAGTATGATTTATTGCCTTGCTCTTTTATTACGCAAGGAGGGTGGTTGGCACAAAGCCCTATGGTGCAGCAGGCAATCAGTGAATTGGCGCAAGATGGGTCGATTGAATCGGTGCAGGCATTGGCACATGCCAAGCGTATGCTTCTACCCTTTGGTATGGGCGAAACCTTTAAGTTGTTTGTGCAAGGTAAGGGCAAACAGCTATGCCCAGACTACTTAAAAAGCTTGGATCGTATGCGTGACCTGAGGTTAAGTCTGTGAAAACAGCTTGCAAGGGATATGTTTTAATGAGGAATATTTTTTATAGTGATTGTATGAATGTGCAGATACCTGCTAAGGTTGTGGCATGATTAAAAAGGGTGTGACGCATTTGGGTCAATATAGCCTAGACTCCGAATTGGGGTCGGGTGGCATGGGTATTGTGTATCGTGCAACCGATGAAAAGCTGCATCGTGAAGTTGCTATTAAGGTTTTACACCCACATTTACTACAGAATGAAGATTTAAAAGAACGTTTTCGCCGTGAAGCGCGTATGCATGCGCAGTTGATGCACCCCAATGTTGTAACACTACTGTCCCTTTATGAAGATGCTGAACATATGGCTCTTATTATGGAGATGGTACATGGCAAGAATTTAAGAGAATATTTACGGACTGCAAAAAAACATGCAATTATAGATTTGGTGCGCATTGCTCAAGCGATTTTATTGGGTTTGGAAGCAGCGCATCATATTGGGCTTGTGCATCGTGATTTAAAACCAGCCAATGTGTTGCTAGCTGATAATGGTGATATAAAGTTGATGGATTTTGGTTTGGCAAAACCAGCCAAAGGTGATGATGATTTAACTCAAAGTGGTGCAACAGTAGGCTCGTTTCGTTATATGGCACCAGAGCAAATTCTGAATCAACCCATTGATGCACGTACCGATTTATATGCTTTTGGTATTCTGCTTTATCAAATGATGACAGGAAAACTCCCTTTTGATGCATCTGCGCAGGGTGGTGGCGAGTTTGAAATTATGGAGAAACAGGTGCGTGAACATCCTGTTTCACCGCATGAGTTAAACCGTTCTTTGCCGTTGGAAATTTCTGATCTTATTTTAAGATTGTTGGCAAAAAGTCCCAATGACCGCCCAGCTAGCTGTGCCTTGGTGCATCAAGAATTAGATATTATTGCTAGGCATTTGTCTGATAATGTTATGGCTCCAGGCTTATCCAAAACCTCAGTAAGCATTCCTACGCATTCTAATGCTGCGATTGCGAAGGGTTTGTTAAAAGCATCGGCTCGAAGTATTGGCTCGAAATTTTCTAAGTTTTTTGGGCTGATAACCACGCTCTTGCCTAGGCGTGACTTGCCTGCATCGGGTAAAGATTCGGGTATGCCACATAAGTGGAAAGCGGTGATAACATGGGGCGGGGCATCTTTGATGTTGGCATTGCTTGGCTGGGTGCTTGTTTCGGTGATGGATGTTGCAGAAAGGCCTGCCATGGTAGCTGAGCCTGCTGTTCAAAAGATTGTTTCTACGAATGATAAAAAACAGCCAGAAGCAATAGCGTCAAAAGTGGATGCTAGCATTGTAGAACAAAACAAGAAGGCGATACAAGAACCTTCCCTAAAAGAAGTAAAACCAGTTGTTGTCGTTGAAAAAAAGGTACCGTCGAAGAAGATTATTAAACCTAAAAAAATTAGGAAAGCTAGGCCTGCTGCACGCTCAATTACGTATTCTGTCGGCTATAAAGTAACACGTTCGAATGGTGGTGCTGTGGATGTGTCTAAGCCACATGAATTTAAGGGCGGCAAGCGTTTGTATTTTGAATCTTTAAGGTCTTATAGCGGTAAAGAGATATTTACATCGTATAAAAAGGCTCAAATTCGTTTGTACTTGGATAAACCTGCAACGTTACGAAAAATTATATTGCATAAAGCCAGCGTTGGCAGGCTTAACTTTAAAGGTGGTTACGTAAAGTTGGCGGTGCAAGATAGTAAGTATAAGTGGCATGAGGTTTTTTCTCGCAACGATGATGATGTTGATATTGCTGTAACAATTTCCAAGAGCAAACTCCCTAAGAAGATTAGGGGTGTTCGTTTGCGTTTCCGTACCCCAGAACCCATCACTATTGGGCCCATTGATTTGATTCGCTGATTCTTTAGCGATGTCAGATGTGTTATTAGGAAAGGTAAAGTATTTATTACCAGGTGGGGATGCTTTGGTGCATATATCTTCGCAAGGTAGCCATTATAAAACTTGCTTTGTTCGTCAAGCTATTCCAGGTGACTTATTGTCTTTGTCTGATGCCCATAAACGCCGGGGTGTAGTAAGAGCTTCACTTGCAAAAGTTGAAGAAGCATCGAATAAACGTGTGGCTGCAAGCTGTTCGATCGCAGCACGTTGTGGTGGCTGTGCATTGCAATACCTACATAAAGATGCGCATGCAGCCGTAAAGTCGCAATGGGTTCGGGATGCTTTTGCTAGGGTGATAACAAAAAATACACAGTGGCTGCCTGTTCAAACATCGGGTGAGTCGCATGATGAAGATTGGCATAGGCGGCGTTTGCGTTGGCATGTTGGGAGCAATCAGCAAAAGCAGGCTATTTTGGGTTTTCGTGCATATCAGAGTCATGAAGTGGTTGAGATTGATGACTGCATGGTGCTGACGGCTGAATTAGAGGCTTTGAGAAAGGCTTTGCAACTTACTTTGAGAAATCGTGTGATAAAGAAGCCTGAATCGGTGTATGCTGTACAGTTATCTGATGCTATACATGTGGTTTTGGAATATACAGGTAAGTGTGCGTTGGATGCGATGCCTCCTGATATTGCTTGGCAGGGATTAAAATTGCAATACTGGTGCCGGGATAAAGAGGGACTAAGAGCATTAAGCAAACCTGTGTATCAGTTGTATGATTATTTACCTACAGCTACTGGTGATATAGCGATTCATATTGGACCTGATGATTTTGTGCAGGGGCAAAAAAGTGGTAACCGCATGATGATTGAACAAATTCTAGCATGGAGTGCTGGAGCGAAGTATGTGGTCGATTTGTTTTCGGGAGCAGGTAACCTTTCTCTGCCTTTGGCGGCCTCAGGGATGCAGGTGATGGGTGCGGAGGTGAATGTTGCTAGCGTACGTGCTGCCAATGCCAATGCCAAGCGTTTAAAACTCCCTGCCACATACCAACAGTCAGATTTATTTGGTCGTTTTGATAGCTCTCCATTTGTGGGGGCAGATATATTGATTGTTGATCCACCACGTAAGGGCGCAAAGAAAATTTGTGGTTTGATGAACCGCTTATTGCCTCAAAAAGTTATCTTGGTGCATTGTGATGTGCTTTCTGGTGAGCGTGATGCCCTAGAAATGAAGGCGCAGGGTTATCATTTGCAGGCATTGCGAGCCTTGGATTTATTTCCCTATTCGGGGCATGTGGAAAGTATGAGTTTATGGACGCGATAAAACCTTTGCGGTGGCTTTTATTATGTTTATTGGTGACTCTGCCTGCGTGCCAGCAACAAGCCGTAGAACAAGGTGAGTTACGAATTGGTATAGCGCAACTTCCTATGTCGCTTGACCCACGTTTTGCCACGGATGCCGCCTCGCATAAAATTCAAGCTCTGATGCATCGCGGTTTGATTCGATTGAGTGATGATTTTAGAGCGCAAGCTGATGTTGCAGCATCATGGCAACACCCTGATGCTTTAACATGGGTGTTTGATTTAAAAAAAGATGTCTATTTCCATGATGGTTCCCCCTTGCGGGCAAAAGATGTTGTAGCAACGTTGCTCGGTGTGCTCAATAAGGATTTGGCGAGCCCTTTGCGTGCAGGTTTTGCGGCTATTGAGTCTGTAGAGGAGTTATCGCCATATCGCCTGCGCTTGCATTTGAACAAAGCTGATAGCTCATTATTGACGCGTTTATCCTTGGGAATCGTGCCAGAGTCCATGGCAGGTAAACCGCATCAAGCTCGAAATATGATGGGGGCAGGAGCTTTTCAATTACAATCATGGCATGGCAATGATTTGTATTTACGACGCGTGCAGCCTTCATCCATATCCAATATTGAAGTATTGCATTTTATTCGTGTAAAAGATGCTGTGACACGTTGCTTGAAATTGGTGCGGGGTGAAATTGATTTTACGCAAAATGATTTGCCACCAGGTTTATTGCCATATTTAAAAAGGCAGAAGAATTTAACGATTCAAAGCCATACCTCAACGACTTTTTCATATGTTGGCATGAATATTCAAGATGCCATATTAAAAGATGTGCGTGTTCGGCATGCCTTGGCATTGGCTGTAGATAGGGTAAGGTTAAAAAAAGCACTCTTTTCTAACTTGCCTGAATTAGCAGAAACGGTTTTAAGCCCTGATCATTGGGCTACAATGCATTTGCCCGAAACAACATTTGATCGTCAAAGAGCAGAACAACTCCTAGATCAGGCTGGCTTTTTGCGCGGTAAAGATGGCATGCGATTTGCCCTTAACTATCGCACCAGTACAGACCCAGCACGCTTGCGTTTGGCGACTGCCATTGCTGACATGTGGCAAAAAATTGGTGTGCAGGTGAGCATTGAGTCGTTGGAGTGGGGTGGTTTTTATGCACGCATCAAACGTGGTGATTTTCAGGTTTTCTCATTATCTTGGGTAGGTATTGTGGATCCTGATATTTACCGTTGGATTTTAGACTCGGATATGTGGCCGCCCAAAGGTGCAAATCGTGGGCGTTATAGTAATGCTAGTGTTGATCGTTGGTTAGAGGCTGCCGCTGAAAGTGAAAGTATAACAAAACGCCAGCAGCTTTATGCGCTAGTGCAGAAAAGGATGCAGCAAGATCAAGTCTATATACCATTGTGGTATGAGCCAGTGCTGGCAGTGTCATCGCAACGATTGCAAGGGTTTAAACTTAGTAGTGATGGTGGTTTTTTAGGTTTATTGAATGCCAATATAAAGACTGGGAGTGTAAAAACCTTGTAAAGTAAATGGTTGACTTCAATGCTTGCTTTTTCTTATGAAGTAGTATTGTGTTTGCTTATTATTTGGAGGTTTGCTTATGTTTAGAGGTATTTGGAAATTATGTTTGGTGGCTATTTTTTCGATAGTGATTGTTATACCTGCTCAAGCAGCAGGCACAAAACATGTGAATATTGCAGCGTTCCATAAAACAGTGGCTGATTATGAATTTGAAGCCATTGTACTGGGTCGTTTTAGTGATTTTATTGCTGAGATGGAAAAAGGCTCACAAGTGATTTTTCTAAACCATACGGCTGGGATTAAAGATAATGATGTTATTACCTTTAATGCTGATGTGTTGAGTGAAGGCTCTGGTGACGGTTTTAATGATAATGGTGTAAGTTGTAGCTTTAGTTTTACGGATGAAAGTACAGCGGATAATACCTCTTATGCAGTGGGTGGTTTGTGCACTATTTTAATGAGGAATAATGGTGTTCACGAGAAAGTGCAAGCGATTATTCCATCGGCAGATTTGCCAGATACGTCACAAGGCATTGATGTGTGGGTAATGATTTATGAAGATGAAAAAACTGGCACTGCTTTTTATGCCAATGTAACAACTGATTAGTCTGCTAATTTCAAGTTTCCAGTGTAATACGCACAAAATATTCATAAAAGTTGAAAAACTCAGCTATAAATATTTCGTGCAGACACTGGAAACTTAAACTTTTGCTCGGCAGGATACTTAACTTTCAAATACCTTACCCTAAATTCTAGATTGATGAGGCTGCAAGCCAAAGGGTGTGAATTTATCAGCAGTAGATGACCTTAGGCGAGGCAAAGATTGCAAGTGATAGGGTTTTGCTAAAATTCTGAATACAGGATATAAATTTGGATGCGGAACGGTGGAAGCATCAGCGATTAGCATTTCTCTAAACCTCCTGGATAAAGCTCGATATGTTAGCAACTTATGAGCAATTGCCTTGCATAAAAACTTTTATTGTGATTTGAAATGTTAGGGCAGGAGAAGAATTGAATATTAAGATGATTGATTTTTACTTTGATTTTATCAGCCCCTATAGCTATTTGGCAGCGGTACAGTTGACGCAATTTTCTGTGAAAAATAATGTGAAATTTATATGGCTGCCAGTCAATTTGCCGAAACTCATCCATCAATCAGGTAATATAGGGCCTGCCACGATTAAAAATAAGGCAATGTATTCGCTGCGTGATTTAAAACGATGGGCGGCTTATTTGGATGTGCCATTTAAGATGATTCGTCCGGGAGCTTTCGATAGCCGTCCTGCTTTACGGATTGCAGGAGCACTGCATGGTGAAGAACGGGCACGTTTTTGCTTGGCTGTATTTGAGGCTTTATGGTCGGGTGATGTTGATCCACGCAAAGAAGGCTGGTTACAGGAAGTGTTTGGCTTAAAAGGGCTCCCGAATGTGTGGCTAGGGCTAACATCTGATGCGTTTGAATTGCAGGTGGAAACAGCGATTAAAGCGGGTTTGTTTGGTGTGCCGACATTTATTGTGCAGGGTAAAAGTAAATCGGAAATATTCTTTGGCGTTGATCATATGGATTTTCTAGCGCGAGCTTGCTTAGCCTCAGATAGTGTGCGCTCATGACTGCTGAAAATTACATTCATGTTTTACCACCCCAAGTTGCCAACCAAATCGCAGCGGGTGAAGTGGTGGAACGCCCTGCATCGGCTGTGAAAGAATTGATTGAAAATAGTATGGATGCGGGTGCGAGCAAGATTATTGTACGTATTGCTGGGGCTGGCAAAAAACGCATTGAAATTGATGATAATGGTTGTGGCATGTCGGCTGCTGATGCGGAATTAGCACTGCAACGCCATGCCACCAGTAAAATTGAAACATCGGAAGATTTGCATTGCATTGCATCGCATGGTTTTCGTGGTGAAGCATTGCCTTCGATTGCTTCGGTATCGCGCTTTCGCATGCAAACATGTTTTAAAGGTAGTGATGAAGGCATTGAAGTGCGTGTGGATGGTGGTGGAGCAACGACAGTGCGTCCTGCAGCACCTCGTGCAGGTACAAAAATTGAAATTCTTGATTTATTTTTGAATACCCCTGCCCGTTTAAATTTTATGCGTACCGATAAAACAGAAGAAGCTGCCATTGTTGATGCTGTTCGAGCCTTGGCATTGGCGCACCCAAAAGTTGCCATGCGTTTGGAATTTGATGGGCGCAAACGCTTTGATTTCCCATCACAGGATGAACCAGCGCGGGTATTGGAAATTATGGGGCGCGATTTTTCTGAAAATAGTGTGCAACAAGTGATTGAGCATGAAGGTATGAACATCTCTGCCCACTTGGGTTTGCCAACATTTCATCATAGAGATTCCACACGCATGATGTTTTTGGTCAATGGTCGGGTGATTCGTGATAAAGCATTGATTGCGGCACTTAGAGCGGGTTATCGTGATGTGATGTTTCATGATCGCTACCCAGTGGCGGTGATTCGATTGGAGATGGATCCTGCGGATGTGGATGTGAATGTGCATCCAGCCAAACGTGAAGTGCGTTTCAAATCACCACAAGCCGTTCGGGCAGGTATTGTGGCTTGTGTGCGAATTGCTATTGAGAGCATGGGGCAATCTGTTGCCAATACCACCACAGATAAGGCATTGGAGGCGATGAACCCAACCATGCCTGTCGCGTCAAATGATGTGTCGCATAGCAGTATGCCGCAGTTCCGTTCAGAATTACAAGGGCACTCGGCATCCATGTATGAAAAAGAAGCATCACAAGGGCGCTCTTTTTCAGCTTCCAACACAGCTAAAAATAATCCTGAATTGCAACATCTATTGTTTCGTGCGCCACATGAAGTACATGAAGGTGATACGCCCTATGGTGCGCCGATAGAAGGAGTGTTGGATTTAGGGCATGCGGTGGCACAGTTACATAGCTGTTATATTGTAAGTGAGACCAATCAAGGTATTGTGTTGGTGGATCAACATGCAGCACATGAGCGTATTAACTATGAAAAGTTAAAGGCACAATTGAGTAAGGGGAGTGTAAGTACACAGATGTTACTAACACCTGTGAAGTTTCCCTTGCAAGGTGAGCAGGCAGCGTGGCTGCATGATCATACTTTACAACTGGCAAGCTTTGGCGTGTATATGGAAGCGGTTGATGATGAATTGTTTTTTATTCGTAGTGTGCCTGCGATGCTCGCCAGTGAGTCGCCGTTAGAATTGGTGGCTGAGTTGATTGATGCGTGTATGCTGATAGGTGTGGAAGCCGAAGCTGGAGATAGTGGTTTGGGTAGGGTGTTGGAGCGTTGGCTTGGTAACCGTGCTTGTAAGGGTTCAATCAAGGCGGGGCGCGTTTTATTGCCAGAAGAGCAGAATAATTTATTGCGGGAAATGCAACAAACGCCGAACATTGCGCAATGCAACCATGGGCGACCAACATATGTGCGTTTATCGCTCAATGAATTGGATCGCTTATTTGGGCGAAAGGAATAAGGTGAGTAAAGTTATGGTGGAAGATCAACAAGATATTGTGGAAAAAATTAAAAATACACATGAAAACATTGCCCTAACGGTAGGCACAGTATTGGCAATGACGCTGGTACTGTATTTTTTAACTTATTCGGCTTTGGCAAATTCAACATATACATGGTTGTTTTGGTTTGAAATGCTTTCATCGCCAGTCATTGTGATGGGTTTGTTTTATGTTCGAAATATTGCTTTCTCACTGCTTAAAATACGTTTTATGGGCTCAGAAGCGTGCAAGCAAGTGCTTGCTCAGTTGCAACTTTCTGACTTAAGCGAGGAAAAAAGTTAAAGCCTTATGGAAATGAATGCTGTTTTATTTGCTATCGTGGGCGTGATTGGGTTTGCATTTTTATTCGCTTATATTTTGCGTATGTACAACATCCCAGCTGCGGTTGCATATATTATTACGGGCATTGTTGTAGGGCCTTCAGCATTAGAATTTGTACATGATAGGGAATTACTTAATCACTTGGGTGAGTTGGGTGTGATTATGTTGATGTTTTTTATTGGTATGGAGGTTTCTCTACCACGCTTGATTGCCAAATGGCGTGTAGCGGTGCTTGGCACAGCCGCACAAATGGCTTTATCGGTGGCTATTTGTTGTTTGGTGGCATGGTTGTTGGGTTGGTCTTGGCAGTCAGGACTTTTGTTTGGTTTTATTATTAGTATGAGCTCCACGGCGGTTGTACTAACATTGCTTAAAGATGCCGATGAGTTGGAAACTCCGTTTGGACAAAATGCTTTAGGTGTATTGTTGATGCAGGATTTAGCCATTGTACCGATTATGATTATTCTCGGCACGATGGGTGAGCATGAAATGTCAGGCAACGAAATTGCCATCCAGTTGATTGGTGGTATTGCATTAATGGCTTTGGTTGTTTGGTTGTTACGCCGCCCAGGTTGGCATATTCCAGAGACGTTTCTCAAAAGTGTTGATAAACAAATTATGATGGGCCTTTTGCTATGTTTTGCAGCTGCAGCACTCACTGCGTGGATTGGGCTTTCAGCACCTTTTGGTGCATTTTTAGCTGGCATGATTTTAAAATCCTCCGATCAATCAGAGTGGGTGGAAGAGCATTTGCATTCGCTTTATGTGGTGTTTGTGGCGATATTTTTCCTTTCGATTGGCATGTTGGTTGATTTGAATTTTGTCATGGACAACATTGGTTTTGTAATATTGATGACGCTGGGGGTGTTTATTCTCAACTCTGGCATCAATACGCTGGTATTGCGTGTACTGGGTGAAACATGGACGATGGCACTATTAACGGGTGGTTTGTTGTCACAAATTGGTGAGTTATCTTTTTTATTAGCATCTTTGGGTTTAACAATGGGTATGTTGACCACGGATGGGCATCAAATGGCGATTGTGGTGATTGCGTTCTCTTTGATGTTAAGCCCTCTATGGATGGTCGCGGTACGTTTATTGATTCGTGAAGATACCCAAATGATGGCAGATAAAAGTTTGGATGAAGAAATTAAAGTGATGGCGAAGCAATTGGAACAAACGCGGAGTCATGATTGACGGAAGTAAGTTTGAAACATACACCGCAGCCATGGTGTGCTGTAGCATTGATGGGAGCAACTGGTACGGGTAAAACATCTCTGGCATTGGATGTAGCAGAGGTCTCTGGTTCGGTCATTATTTCATGTGATTCGATGCAGCTTTATCGGGGGCTGGATGTTGGTACTGCCAAGGCAAGTCGCGAGGAGCGTCAACGTATTCCTCATTATTTAATTGATTGTGCCGATGTATCCGATATTTGGTCAGCACAACGCTGGGCAGATGTGGCATTGGATATTATTAAAGAAGAAAATATGCAAGGGCGAGTGCCGCTCATTGTAGGTGGTACGGGTATGTATTTGCGTGCTTTGGTGGAAGGTTTTGCCAAAATACCTGAAGAAAAAGAAGGCGTTCGAGATGAGCTTGTTGCCTTGCAAGCCGAGCATGGTACGCTGTATTTACATGATTTATTAAAACAATGTGATCCGATTTTAGCAGAAAGACTGCATAATACGGATACTCAGCGTATTATGCGTGGTTTGTGCATTTATAAGAGTACCCATGTACCACTTTCAACATGGCAGGCAGAGCAAGAAGCACAAAAAGAGAAGATTGATTGCCCTGTGTTTGTGCTGGATGTGCCGCGCCCTGAATTGCGCGAGCGTTTGGCAACGCGTATTGATATGATGATGGATGCAGGCTGGTTGGATGAGGTACGTTGGTTGAAGCAGCAGGAAATAGCGGAGCTGCATCCAGCCTTGCGTGCGGTGGGATATAGGCAGCTATTGATGTATTTAGACGATGAGTGTTCCTTAGAAGAAGCTGTTCGGGATGCCATTACAGCAACACGAAAATATGCCAAACGGCAGGCGACATGGTTTCGCAATCAGACCCCAAATGCAGTGAGGGGTGATGCAGAAACATTGAAACAGGCGATGATGGAGCAACTTAAAGCATGGAAATGATGGAAACAGATGAAGGACCAAGCCGGGCAATAGCAGTGCATCCGCGCTTGGCAGATAAACGTTGGGGTGAGCATGCAAGTGCCTCGCGTCTACATGAGTTTGAGCAGTTGGTATTATCTTGTGATTGTGAATTGGTGGGCTCTGAAGAAATTTCGATTCGTAAGGCTGTTCCCTCAACCTTGCTTGGTTCTGGACAAGCAGAGACCATAACAGATTTGGTGGAGGAGCATGAGGCGGATGTGGTATTTGTCGATCATGCTTTAACACCTGTACAACAACAGAATTTAGAAACCACTTGGGATGTAAAGGTGGTGGATCGTACGGGTTTGATTCTTGAGATTTTTGGCTCACGGGCACGCACCCGTGAGGGTGTATTGCAGGTTGATTTAGCAAGCCTGAATTACCAGTTGGGGCGTTTGGTGCGTTCGTGGACGCATTTGGAGCGTCAACGTGGTGGTCATGGCTTCCTTGGTGGACCTGGTGAGCGTCAAATTGAATTAGATAGACGTATGATTCGAGACAGCATCAAACGTCTGGAAGGCGAGTTGGCACAAGTGCAACGTATGCGCCAAACCCAGCGCATTGGTCGCAAGCGTCATGAAATTCCAACGGTTGCTTTGGTGGGTTATACCAATGCAGGGAAATCGACATTATTTAACAGGCTGACGGAAGGTGATGTGTATGCCGCCGATCAGTTGTTTGCTACGCTTGATCCAACCTTGCGCAAGTTAGTCCTGCCTGGTGGTGAGGCGTTGATGCTCTCCGACACGGTTGGTTTTGTGCAGGATTTACCGCATGAGTTGGTCAATGCTTTTCGTGCAACCTTGGAAGAAGTGATTGAAGCAGATTTAATTCTGCATGTGCGAGATGCCTCTGATCCTGAATCACCGATGCATAAGCAGGTTGTGCTAGAAACTTTGGAAGAGCTTGGTTTAGATGGCGATGATGCGCCGCCAATTGTGGAAGTGCTTAACAAAGTCGATCAAGCACCTGAAGTGAAGTCTCGATTGTTGGATAAGGTTGATGGTAGCCGTGTGGCTGTGTCGGCTTTGACTGGTTTGGGCATGGATGAATTATTGTTATTAATCCGTCGTTGGCAGGAGACGGACAGCGTGGAATGTTCGGTAAAATTACATGTATCTGATGGCAAAATGATTTCATGGTGTCATGAGAATGGGCGAGTGATTGATCAATGTGTGGAAGGTGAGTATATCCGTTTTACGGTTGTGTTTTCTGAGAAGTATGCGGGCATGTTAAATCAACAGTAAGTGACTATTACGGCAAAGGCATAGGAAATGAAAAAGAAGCTTGTTTTTATTCTTGAGGATGAAGTCAATACACGAAAATTATTGTGTAAAGTGGTAGAAAATCATCCTGCACTGGAGTTATGTGCGGCAGTAGGAAGTTTATCGGATGCAAGAGAAGCTCTTGGCAAAGGTGTGAATCCAGATGTTTTTTTGGTGGATTTGGGATTGCCAGATGGTAGTGGCATTACATTTATTCGTGAGATAAGAAGATCTGACTCAGAGGTTCCAGTGATGGTTCTTTCGGTTTTTGGCGATGAGCGTCATGTCGTAGATGCGATAGCTTGTGGCGCTGGTGGCTATATTCATAAGGATGAAGCTCTGGATGAGGTTGGGCGACATATTGATGAGGTATTGGCAGGTGAATCACCTATCACACCGTCGATTGCCAAACATATCCTTAAACGCATGCAGAACGCGCCTGAACAACGTGATAAAAAGCAATCTGATTTATTAAGTCAGCGAGAATTGGATGTATTGAATGTACTGGTACGAGGGTTTACGCGGCAAGAGGTAGCATCACATTTGAGCATTAGTCAACACACGGTAACCTCACATATAAAAAGCATTTATTGGAAATTGAAAGTGAATTCGTGTGCCGAAGCTATATTTGAGGCTAATCAATTGGGGCTTATTGGGGAGCGTAATTAATACGCTGAAAATATTACTGGTTCCTTTGCTTCTATGCTTTGTATTATTTCAAGGTATTGTATCGGTTTATCAAGGGCTGGATGCGCCAAACTTTTTACATGTTAATGATTCACAATTCATTATCTCCGATAGCCTGACACCACCTACTTTTGAGGCAGATAAGGCGGAGCATCGCATATTACCTGATAATTGGTTACGCTCTATGTCAGGATTTGGTGGTAGTGGCTGGTATCGCATGCAAATTCCAGCGCAGAATCAAGGTGGACATGTATGGGGTTTGTTTATTCCTCGCGCCAATATGAATGTAGCAGTTTTTCTGAATGGACATGAGTTGGGACATTCAGGGCACTTTTCAGAGCCAGTGTCTAGAAACTGGGCTCGGCCTTTATATTATACGATTCCAGCAGGGTTGTTATCTGGTAAAATCAATATTTTGCATATACATCTGAAGTCTTACGATGATGAAGCTGGCGGTTTAAGTGAGCTGTTGATTGGTGAACATGATAAGCTGTGGCCGTTGTATCAAATGCGTAACTTTATTCAGATAGACATCGCGAAGATTACCTTTTTTATGAATATATTTGCGGGTTTTCTGGCTTTGTTTTTATGGCATTTACGACGGCAAGATACGGTCTATGTATGGTTTTCTGTTATTTGTTTTAGTTCATCGCTTTTTATATTGAATAATTTTTTATTGGAAATTCCAGTATCACGCAATATTTGGCATTTTTCTGTGTATATTGCTATTGGCTGGTTTGCCTGTTCACTGCTTTTATTTACGCTACATTTTTTACAGAAAAACAATCGCCGCAGGGAACATTTTCTCTTGATATATATGCTTATTAGCTCAATCGTTATTTTGCTATGGCAGAATATTTTTGTAGCTTTGGCTTGGCATATTGGCTCGTTGGTGATGGCAAGCTATGCATGTTTATTATTATTTCGCAGCTGGTTTCAGAGCCAGGAAAGCACTGAATTGGTATTGGCAGTTGCGATGCTTTCTACATTGGCACTAGGTTTTCATGATTGGTATACGCGCTTAACTTTGCAACAGTTTTCCTCACCCGTTTTGATGCATTTAGGGCCACCAGTGATGCTTATGGCAATTGCATGGATTTTGATGGTGCGCTTTGTGCGTACGCTGCAAGAAAATGAGCGTTTTAATGTTGAATTGGAGCATCGTGTTGCAACTGTAAAACAGGCATTAAATGAAGAGCATCAGCGTGTACAAGTGTTGTTGGAACAAGAAGCAAAATCAGATGAACGACAGCGTATTATGAAAGATTTGCATGATGGACTGGGGGGCTATTTGATGTCAGCGCATTCCATCGCACGAATACAAGCTTTGGATGGGGGCATTCAACAATCGTTGAATGATGCCTTGTTTTGGTTGCGTACTTCAATTGATACGCTGGACTCTGAAGATGATCATTTGGAAAGCCTATTGGGTACATTTCGCTACCGTATTGAGCCGCAGCTAAAATCCTGCGGTATTCATCTGTTCTGGCATATGGATGATATATCGGGTTATAAAGTATCTTCTGATTATAAATTACATGTGATTCGTATTGTGCAAGAAGCCATTACGAATGTTATTAAGCATGCGAATGCATCGGAATTATCTATTCATATCCAGCTTCAAGAAGAAGATGGCATGATGTTTTCTATTAAGGATAATGGTTGCGGTGTATCAGGTGATAAGGTTGGGCATGGGTTGAATAATATGCGTGAACGTATTAAAGATCTTGGCGGAACAATGAATATTTTATCATCATTGAGTGGCACATGTTTGTCATTTGTAATCCCTGTTTTAACAGAGCAATCGCATTAAATGGTGTCTATGCATCCAAACTCACCAACCCTTGCGTTAGCAAACTTAGCAATAGCGTGCTATTACTTGCGCTTGCCGCCTTGGGGTTGGCAACTTTGAATTGCGTATTCACTCATTCAGAGTTAATAAGCGCTTCCTGTAGTGGTGAAACAATAAAATCTCGGTGGGTTCTCGGTTATGGTTGCATATTGTTTGCCTTATAAATTTATAAGGAGAATGTATATGATCATTAAAAAATGTATTTTAGCGGCTTCTGTGTTGCTGATGGCAGCATTGCCTATGCAAGCACAAGCGGCGGTAGCTACGGGGCAAATCAATGTCACAGCAACAACGGTGGCAACAACAGCATTGGTGACAGTGGCAGGTCCTGTAGCCTTTGGTGCATCGTTTGATACGGCAACTGCGGCTGCCACTAGCAGCTTTAGTGTAACAGTCTCTAACACATTGCCTTATTCGATTGCGATGGATGGCGGGGCGAATTTTAATGTGGGCACGAATAAAAGTTTCTTGAAAGATGTGGGTGGATTGAATGCGCGTGAATATATTTTGTATCAGGATGTTGCGAATACGCTTATTTGGGGACCTGCTGGCACAGCTGTAACAGGTTTGACGGGTACAGGTATTGCGCAAGCATACAATGTGTTCGGTTCATTATTGGCAGCTCCAGGTACTACAGGTGCTGTGAGTGATGTGGTGACGATTACAGTAACATACTGATGGGATAAATTCTGACGGATTGAAAAAGCGGCAGTTTACCCTGTCGCTTTTTTCTTGGCGTTTTACCATTTTCTGTCAATCGCATAGGCATCCATGATGCTATCGCATCCTAGAATTGGCATGTGCTCCAGTTTGCTTTGGCTAACCAGCAAACGATCAAAGGGATCGCGGTGATGCCATGGTAGCGATGCGACAGCCAAGGCATGCGCCGATTCAATATTCAGAATTTGCAGGCCATTGATTTGAATTTGTTCATTGATAATCTGCTCAATAGGCTGCTGGAGCAGTAATTTACCAATACTTGTTTTGATAGCCATTTCCCAAATGCTTGCTGTACTCAAGTATAGCTCGTTGCTTGAATCCAGAAACAATGCTTGCGCCGTTTCACTGAGCCGATCATCCCATGTAGCAGCCCAGATAAAGGTGTGTGTATCCAGTAATAGTCTCATGGCATATAAGCCGAAAAATCATCCATCGGTTCATCAAAACTATCCACCATGACTATTTTTCCTTTGGCTGTACCTAGTTGACGCTGATGTTGTTGATTCGATAGCGCAACCAGCTTCACCACGGGTTGATTGCCTTTGGCAATAATAATCTCTTCTCCAGCAATAGCTTCTTGAATCAATTTGGATAAATGCGTTTTTGCCTCATGTATATTCACTTGATGCATATAAGCCTCCTGTAAGGTTTTAGCTTAGTCATATAGCTTAGTCATGTCAACAAAGCCTTGTATTGGAACAATAACCGAATCAATCGAGTCTGCCCCATTGATTGTGAAAGCTTTACAGAGGTTGGGTTTCATCATGATGCCATATTCTTAAAATGGCGAGTGTCTGTGCATGGATTGCATAGCGAATGGTGCAGTTTTCAAATATCATATCCCGAATAATATCAGGATTTGGTGCGGAAGGGACGGCTCGACCCATCATCGGCATGCTTTGAAGCATCTGAATACGGCTTATTAACTCTTTGGCTATCCGTTGCGCGGAAACAGGGTTGTTTTTAGCAATAAAGTTACGCAGGCGTTGTAAATCTTCAATGGCTTCTTGCGTATAAATGATTTGAATCATGCGTCTGATTACTTGGGTGTTTTGGGTGCAGCAAGCTCTTGTTCGCTTCCCCAGCTTTCTAACCAGTGATGGACATGCTCTCCTGATGTGATGTGTCCCGTACGAACGGATTCAAGCGCATCAAGTGTTTCATTCCAGCGTTGTTGTTCTTGTTTTTGATGCTCAAGAAATTCTTTGATCGCCTGATTGATGATGGAACTTTTTGTTCGGTGCTGGCTTGCGGCGAGAGTTTCGAGTTGTTTAGAAATTTCGTCTTGTATGCGAACGCTGGTAATCCCCATGATGACCCCTGATTACAAATAAATACAGTGTATTGCATTGTAATACACTGTCAATATTTTAAGCCACCTTGATAAGTACATAGGTCTCGTCTCCAAAGCAAATAAACCGAATTTCAAAGTGCGGTGGAAATCAAAGGGTCAGATTGATATTTAACAATGGTTGTTGCATCTATGTTTATAGCTATATCTTATGAATATAAAAGGTTTAATTAAGAATATGTAAAATCAATCGAGTCTGACCCCATTGATTTTCGTGATGGCGAATAAAATGAAAAGGTCTCGCTTAGTTCTCGGTTTGGCTGTTTTAGGGTTTGCCCATCTTTCCAGACAAGGAGCGAACCATGAAATTAAAACAATCCATTTTATCAGCAGCCATGCTAATGGCAGCGGCATTGCCGATGCAGGCGCAGGCGGCGACAGCTACGGGGATAATGCAAGTTACGGCAAATGTTACCGTGCCTTCGGCTTCAGTTAATGTTGCTGGACCTTTGAACTTTGGCACAGTTTTACAAGGTCAAGTTGGAATGACAACAACTTCATTTGATGTAACTGTAAGCAATGCTGTTCCCTATAGCATTGCTTTTGGTGCTGGATTATATGGTAACACTGTATTTGTAGTTAAAGACACTACCCAAACACTGCCAGCATACCCTGGGCAGACGGCTTCTGCGGGCTATTACCTTTACTCGGATAACACAAAAGCGACTGCATATTCACCAGATCCAGCAAATGCTCCTGTGATTACGGGTTTAACAGGTAACGGGGCTGCACAGACATACCCATTGTATGCAGAAGTAAAGCCCCTATCGCCAGCCCAAGGTGGTATTTGGGGACCTGGTACTTATACAGATACCATCACTATTACAGTGACTTATTAACATTCAATAGGGTCAGACTTGATTGATTTAGACTTAGCTATTCCGCTAAGCCATATGCATAAGAATATTCATTAACAGGAGGCTAATATGCGCCATATTAAAGTAGAGTTATCGAAGATTAAGTCTGCAGATGAATTGGTTGGTTTTATAAAGGTTTTAGGTGAACAAATACCTAATAACCCAAGCCAATCGGGTCCAATTATGGATACCCATAACCATATAAAATCACACATTATAGATAATATGTCCAACAATTTTGTTGTGCCACTTTTAAATGGTCTTTTAGTCAAAATAGGCAAAAATATTATAGGTGTTGGGGCTCGCCCTACAGCTGCTGATGTTTTTGCTGCCTTAGATGCTGTCAATAACTCCTCTGATAGCTTACCACCTAATGAGCATCAGGGTATATCGCCTCCGAGTCGTATAGATAATATTCGATATATATCGGATTTGTGGGACTGGTACGATCGTAAACCTTTGGGAGGATCGCTTGAAGAACTTGGCGACTGGCTAGGTGGTGCACCTCAAGCTCCAGAGGTGGAACTGCCCTAAAAATGAATGGAACTAGACTCGATTGATTTCATTAAACGTATTTGGATCAGGTCTTACAATGTATTTGGTAAGGCTTGATCCTAAATGCCCTTAGGTATGATGTTGGAGAGATAAACTGAAATATACTTTATTGGCGTTGTTCTGTGTATGGGGTGTTTCCTTGCAGGTGAGTGCTGCTGAAGTGCGGACAACGATGCTTGTTTCAGCATTTACGCTGCCTTCGGATCGTGTGATGGATATGGTCTTGAATCAGTGGGGTCAGACTCGATTGATTTCATTGAACGTATTTGGATCAGGTCTTGCTATGTATTTTGTAAGACTTGATCCTAAATGCCCTTAGGTATGATGTTGGAGAGATAAACTGAAATATTTGAAATATACTTTATTGGCGTTGTTCTGTGTATGGGGTGTTTCCTTGCAGGTGAGTGCTGCTGAAGTGCGGACAAGCATGCTTGTTTCAGCATTTACGCTGCCTTCGGATCGTGTGATGGATATGGTCTTGATTTCTGATCCTGAAGCGGATGTATATGGCGATGACCCTACGCGCTATTTACCCTCAAGTGCCGCAGGCTGGGGTGCAAGTGAAGAGGATGAAAGATTTAAGAAACGCTTACTCCAGCAAGTGATACAGTTGCCGCAAGGTATGCCTTATATGATATCCTTTGAGGGCAAGTATAGTCGTTATTTGCGTTTTGTTATATCGGATGAAACGGCATTGATTGTTGATGGATATTCCGGTGGCTCTGAAGATTGGATGGCTGATGCGATGGTTATGATTTTGTTGGGTTATTGATTTGTTTAAGCTGTCATTCTGGGAGGAATCTTTCAATACTTCTCAAAGACTTACAAAAATTGCACTTGGAACTTGATCATGCAGGAACCACAAAGGAATAAAGGTAAACTGGATAAAAAGTCTGTATATTAGCATCAAAAAAACAGGGCTCAATTACATTGACTTTGTAACCGCATAGGTTACATTGCGATGTATGATAATTAGCTTCACCCACAAAGGGCTGGAAAGATTTTACAACACTGGAAGCAAGGCTGGTATTCAGGCTAAACATGCTGATAAGTTGCGTCGCATTCTTTCTAATCTTGATGTTGCAAATTGTGCTAATAATTTGAATTTACCAGCATACCGTTTGCATGAACTTAAAGGCTCTCGTCAAGGGGTTTGGTCGATTACTGTTCAAGCTAATTGGCGTATTACTTTTTGCTTCTTGGGTGAAGATATTGAGCTTATCAATTATGAAGACTATCACTAAGGAGGTCTGCCATGACTATGCATAATCCCGCTCATGCTGGTGAAATATTACGCTATGATGTTCTTGAACCTTTGGGTATAAGTATGAGCGAAGCTGCAAGCAAGCTAGGTATTAGTCGTAAAACCTTATCCAAGATATGCAATGCTAAGGGTTCTATTACCCCTGATATGGCAGTGCGCCTTGAATTGGCACTTGGTAAACCATCTGCAAACCATTGGTTGAAACTACAGTCTGCTTATGACTTAGCGAAAGCCAATCAAAATCGCGATCTGCTGCGCAGCCAAGTTCACTTATTATTACCGCAGTAGGTCTGCTTATATTTTAAGTGCGATTTGATTGTTTTTTGAATGCCACTTAACTGTCATTCTGGATGCGATTTTGCAAACAGTCTATTTAAACAAGTTCTAGACCGCCCGCAGGCGCTCTAACAAAAGCGTTCAAGTGAGAATGAAGAAGGTGAAGATCGTTTTTTACTACTTGGACTGAGTTCAACGCATAAAGTTCTTATGATTTACCATTGTGAAAGAAATTCTGGGGATATTGTTCGTATTATTTCTGCACGCAAAGCAACTAAAAACGAACGGATATTTTATGAAGGTGCTGAAAAATGAAAAGTGAATATGATTTATCTCAAATGCAATCAAGAAAAAATCCATATGCTTCCAAGTTGAAAAAGCCTGTTACGATGAGGCTTAGTGAAGATGTGATTGAATATTTTAAATCTATGGCAAAAGATTCTGATATTCCTTATTAAACACTTATTAATTTATACCTTCGTGATTGTTTAAGTCATCATCGTAAGCTTAATGTTTCATGGCATGAGTAGTCTTTAGACTGGGTTGACTGTTTATTGATTTAAGATGCTTTGATAGGCTTCTTTTGCGATAGGTGATGGCTTTAGGCCGAATGTTTGCAGCAGTAATGATGCCCAATCTTGATAATAGCGAATGGCATCATTGCTATAGCCTTCTTGCTGCAAGATATACATGCGTTGGCATAATAGTCGTTCTGAATAGGGATCTATTTCTAAGCCTGCATCCAGTAAACTGATAATTTTATGGTGATCCAGGTGTTGTTTTTGCCAAAGGCTGGCGGTTTCATTGATCCAGTTGCAAATGCGTGTATGCCAAGCATGGCGATAGCCAGAAACAATCGATTCTGATTCACCGCTGAGGAAGCCGCCATGAATCATATGGAGTGCCTGCTGTTCAATGCTATGGGCTTGTGCGTGGCTACCATCTAAATGCAATGATTTTGCTTGTTTGATGTGGTTATCAAGGTGCCAGGTGTCGATATGGCAATACATGGGGTTTAGGCTTATTTTGCCATGTTGCAGTAGGATAACTTGGTTTGCTTTTAGATTGTCGGACAGGTGCTTTTGCAGGGTTTGCCGTAGTCGGCGAAGGATAAACTCAAGATTTTGCATGGCTTGATCGGCATCTTGATTTGCCCACATGGTATCGCAAATGTAGTGGGTAGGGATATTTCTTCCGCCTGCGGCAACGATCAGCAAAAGTAGCTGGTAAACCCTTGGGCTTTTCCATGTTTGTACGTCAACAAATTCTCCATGGATGCGGACAGAAAGTTCGCCAAAGCTTGTGATTTGTACAGGGTATTCATCATGGGTTGCATGCAGTTCTGTTAATTTTATAACCATGGTTATCTCGCCCTCCAACATTTCTGCGGGCGAATGCTAGAGGGGTAATACTTTCGGGGTATCCCTTGATTAAGGTAGCATAAATATGCTATACGGTTGTAACTATTCAGCTCACCACTGATATTCCCGATAGCGGCGTTGAAAAATGCTCACTTACAGTAGTAAGCTGCGCTTTTCCGCCTTGCTCTCGAAAATATCAGCGGCAACCTGAATAGTTACATGGCATGTGTAATTAATAATAACTCATCGTCATGCTCGAGTTCTTTTATCGGGCATCCGTGTACGATTCAAGTTAGAAAGCCAGTGGATTTCCGTCTTCCTCCAGGGGATACTCTCTCGCTTCGTGATTCACCTGATCACGGGAATGACAAGCGGTCAGTCAATTCATGATTCCCTATATATTGAATAGTTGTATTGCATTTAATAATGCACGGTAACTGTGATGGTATCGCTAAAGTTTCCTGCTTGTGTCGGCAAGGCTTGGAGTTGACCATACACTGTGAATACCTGATTTTGACCTGTACCAGTGGATGCTAACGCATTGCCTGCTGTGAATGTATTGCCATAGCCAGAATCGCCCCAAGCGGTTGTGTATGCAGTGTTTTGATATAAATCATAGGCAATGGTATTGCCAACGGCATTGCGCATGCGGCGTGAACCCAATTTATGCTGCCCTGCATCAAGGGTGATATGATACACCTGCGTGGCGACCATATTGATGGTGATGCTGGCGGTGGCCCTTGCTAAGGTATTTTTTGTCGTGGGGACTGTGCCGAAGTTCATGGGGCTTGTGGATAGTTGTACTTTGGCTGGCACAACAGCGGATACGGCTAGGTTATTCTTGGTTGTGAATGCATGAACTGTGAGGCTATTGAAAGATAAGCAACAGATGATGATAAAGCCGTATCGGTATAGAGCAGGTGTAGAAAAAGGCATGCTTTACTCCTCGTATAAAATAATAATTCGTAACGTAACTATTCAGCTCACCACCGATTCGCCCGATACCTGCGTTAGAAAATGCTCACTTACAGCAGTAAGTTGCGCTTTTCCGCCTTGGTCTCGAACAAATCAGCGGCAATCTGAACATATACGAACCAATTTATAACTATGCAGTTCACCCATCTTTTGCCCTCATGCTGCGTCAAAAGTGCTCGCATACAGGGAGTATGTTGTGCGCTTTTTCCTTGCCTGTGAATAAAATGCAGGCAACCTGAATAGTTATAATAATTCAAAAGATAACCTGATACAACCGAGTTTCTACCGAGATACACAACTCGGTAGAAACTCGGTTACCTTATTATACCTTTGCCACATTCAAGGAGTAAAGCGATGATAAATAAGTTTGTATATATTGTATTGTGTATATTTTGGAGTGGTATGGCAGCAGCTTCGCCTTTTCAGGTTACGCCCATGCGCTTGGAGTTAGAATCTGGTAGCAATATCGGCAGTGTAACGGTATTCAATTCGGGTGATGAGGCATTGGATGTGCAGGTGAAAGCTGCGGCATGGTCTCAAGATAGCCAAACAGGTGCAGATGTTCTTGAACCGACAAAAGAGCTTATTTTCTTTCCTAAAATTTTTAAAGTGCCAGCGCATGGAAGTCAGGATGTTCGCGTAGGTTATCAGGGTGAAGTGAAGGGTCATGAGCGTAGTTATCGCTTATTTATTCGTGAATTGCCCGTGAAAAAGCCTGGTTTGTCGGGAGCGCAATTTGTGTTGCAAATCAGTATGCCTGTATTTATTTATCCAAAAGGTAGTGAGAAGCCGCGCACACCTGATATGCGGGGTGTTCAGGTGCATGATGGGCAGCTAATGCTTGAAGCTGTGAATGAATCATCACGTTATTATTCATTGAATAAAATTGAAGTGATCGGGAAACATGATGGCAAGGAAGTTTTAAGCGATGAGAAGTCAGGTTGGTATGTACTGTCTGGGTCTAAACGTTTGTTTCCACTGGGAATTGATCAAGCACAATGCTTGAAAATGGATGCGTTGCAATTAACAGGTCATGTGTTGTTAGCGCAGAGCGAGGAGGGTGATACAAGCCAAGTGTTATTCCCATTAACATCGGCGTTATGCAAGCAAATTCACCCCCAGCAATCCAAGTAAACGTATTCAACGATCGTACGAATGAAAAAAACATGTATTTTGTTCTGCCTGTTCTTTTGGGTGGTAAATGCTTATGCGCAAGCTGATAAGCAATGGGCTATAGAGATTTTGCATTTTTATCATGATGATTTCGCCCAGAGTTTGGTGGATGATTTGCATGAAAAGGGCTTGCAAGCACAATCCTATTTGAAGGATCATAATCAATATATAGTGGTATTATCAGGCTTTGATAGTTATGAGCTAGCCTTGCAAGCTCGGAATACCCTGCTGCATAAAACATCCATGAAAGAAGCTGATATAAAGCTGACAACCCAACAGTATCATAAAGAAAAATCGGTGAAGCATCTTGATGTTAAAAAAATAGAGCAGCATGAAACAGTAATTGTGCATATTTTTCTTAATGGTAGCGATGCAGGCACGCATTTTGTTGATAAAACAACCGATGATTTTTTCTTGACGGGCACGTTTCTGAAAAAAATAGGGGTGTATGTCTTACCAAAAGAGCTTGGTGAATCAAAGCTTGTAGCGCTTCATTCTTTGCATGATTGGTTAAGTTATACACTGGATGCGCAAACAGGCGATTTATTGTTAACAGTGAATCCAGAATTATTGCCAAAGCAAGAGAAAAGCCTTTTGGTGAAACGTAATTCCAGTGCAACTTGGATACAAAGTGATGCCTTATTTCTTAATTATACCTTGGATTATACGGCAAACCCTAGGGGGGTGGATGTATTCACTGCGCCGCTTGAACTTGGTTTGAGTTTAGCTGGATCATCATTGGTCAGTCAGTTTGTTTATAATAAGCAGTTATATCGAAGTAAAACCCAATGGGTGTATGATGAAAAAGATCGTTTGCAGCGCTGGGTTGCTGGGGATATACAGGCATCTGCTGGGGCAGGTATTGGTGGAGCATCATTGGCTGGGTTGCGCGTATTTAAGAATTTTTCATTGGATCAAAACTTGGTGACATCTCCAGGTTTGGAAACCCATATTTTGCTGGATACAGCCTCTACAGTTGAGGTGTTTATGGATGGGATGTCTGTTTATAAAGGTGATTTTCCTGCGGGTGAATTGAATTTAAAAGATATACCTTTTTATCGCAGTGGAAGCATTCAGGCAGAGTTGATTGTGCGTGATTCTTTTGGTCGGGAGAAACATTACAATCAATTGCTTTATGGCTCGGTAGGTATGCTGGCAGAGGGTTTGAGTGAATATGATTATGCCTTGGGTGTGGAGCGTATAAATACAGGCATAGCATCACCAACGTATGGTAAGAATGTGCTACTTTATGGGCATTACCGCTATGGTTTTAGTAACTGGTTTTCTCCTTCAATGGGTGTGGAAAGTAATGGGAAATATGGTCGTTTAAGTTTTGGAGGTAGTGTTCTTTTGAGGGCGTATGGGCAATTGGATGCACTTGTTGCTGCGAGTAGTTTGAAGCAAGGAAAAGGGAACTTTTTCCAATTTAATTATAACTATGCGGGATCAGAAATATTTTCGCCGAGTATCTTCTTTCATACACAATCACTTGCTTATGGTGGCATTTTAGATGTACCTGCAAGCACAGAGAGTAAGCATCAAGCGTTTGGTGGAAGTATATCGACATATTATCAAGAGCTTGGAGGTTTGACTGCCCGCTGGACTCAATCAGAAGATTATGTGAAAAATAAGACGCAAACAGGCGAATTAGTGTTTAATACCAATTTTCCTGGAAATATTTCGCTGACAACACAATTTTTGCGTACGTGGGATCCCCAGAAAGCACCCGCGAACCAAGTTTCAGCTTCATTGGGGCATAGCTTTAGCAATGGTTTGTATTTCTCTGCGAATTATAGCTCTAGTGCGACTGTGGATACGATTGGGTTGCAATTACAATGGAGCCCTCCTTTGGGTGAAGGCTTTGGCTTTACGGAAAATATCAACCAACAAAGTGCATCTGATCCTTCAACTTATTCACGCGTAGAATATCGAAATCAATATGCCGATGTATCGGCAAGTGCTAGAACAGGTAAGCAAACAGAATCGTATCAGGCGCAGCTTAATAGTGCTTTTGTATGGACAGAAGGCGGCTTACATGTGAGTCGTCCTGTGCGTGATGGTTTCGCGTTGGTGCGTGTGAATGGTGTGAAAGGTGGTATGAAAGTGAATATTAGAAATCAGTATATTGGTAAGACGGATAGTAATGGCGAGTTAATTGTACCCTATCTGAATGCCTATACGGATAATGTGATTGATATTAAGCCTGAACATGTTTCGCTGGGTTATCGTATACCGAAAACATCGCAAACGGTGACAACTGCTTATCGTAGTGGCGGCTTGGTGGAATTTGATGTGGTGAAATTGCAGATGGTGGAAGCCACTGTTTTTTATCAAGTAGGAGATAAATTAAAAGCTGCTCAGTATTCCACTGTGGCGTTTATGCAGGATGGTAAGAAGAAAAGTACAGTGCTTGGTGATGATGGGGCACTGTATTTGGAGAACTTGAAGGCTGGAATCTATACGCTAACAGTCTTTGATGATGTGCACCAATGCCATGTTGATATACAAGTTCCAGATTCAGATGATATGGTGAATAATCTTGGGCGTATTGTCTGTGTTGTGGATGAAGTTAGAAAATAGGAGGGTATGATGTTGAATACATTGAAATTACTTTTATGGGTTGGGGCTATTTTTGTGCCTTCGATACTGCATGCTGCTGGTTTTATTACGCCTCGATGTAGTGTCAGTACAACGCCACTTAATTTTGGCATTTATTGGGGAACATCAACATTGGTTTCTACAGCAAAGATTGTTGTTTCTTGTAATCTTCCAGCAACAACACGAGTTCAAATGGATGCTGGGCTTCATAGCTTTAATTTTGCAACCAGAAAGATGATATTCAACCAGAAAACACTCAATTATAACCTGTATACCAATGCTTCTCGCAGTAATGTATGGGGTGATGGCACTGGGGGAACTTGGACGGTGACGGGAAGTCAGTTGACTGTGCATGCAAGTATACCTGGTGGTCAGGTAGTTACGCCTGGAACATATAATGATACTGTGGTTGTGACTGTTATTTGGTAATGTGTTCTCAGTTTCTGAAAAGTAACTGGCGAATTGAATAGTTACCACCGTATAAGTGCGCTGTTTACCTATTTTGGGTAAAAATAGATAAACGATTACTTTAGAAATGGGCTACACTGTGGGTATGAATCGATGGGTAGTATGTGCAACCGCTGTTTTAACCATACTTGTTATGAGTGATGGCTTTGTATTGGCGGGGGAAGTGGATCGCTCAATAGCGGTTGAAAAACAAGTCCAGAAAAAAGCTTCCGTACAGAATGAATTATCTGAAGATTGCATATCTATTTCTATGGATGAGTTGGTTGAGCGTTTGAAAGCAAGCAAGGCAATTGGCTTTTTTACCAAGTTGGCGATTCGCTCCGATGTATTGGATTTTCAAGCTGAAGTAATAAAAATGCGTAAAAAGAAGCTATTGAAAGTTCAAATGCCGAACATTAAGGCTAGTTTCAATGGTTTATTGTTAAAAATCATGGCGTTATTGGAAAATGACCCAGATTTATCCAAAAAGATTTATTCGGCACGTCATTCAATTTTAAAAAGTTTATTGGAGGTTCAGGCATGAAAATATGGATGAAAAGTGTGTTATGGGTGTTAAGTTTTTTGTGGGTGACATCCGCATGGGCTGTCTCGCAAGCTGAAGATATTGCTACAACGATTATGCTGCGTGGTCATGCCTGTGGTGGTAAACAGGTGACGCAGATTCAACAAAAAGAAGATGGTAAGGGCAATCAAACCATTCGAGCGACATGCCCAAATGGTGTGCGCTATCAGATTGATGTCAGTGCGGCAGGGCAAGTAAAAGTTCATCCTTTATAAGTTTTAAGGTTTATTTTTAACGCTTTTTATTGACTGATGCTAGTCAATATAGAAGCCTTCTATATTTCGATAAGTATACTTTAGAGAAATAATGAGGGTGAGAATAATGAGCCAAGGGAAACCGCAAATTAGAAATTTTTCTGCTGGTACAATCATCCTGCAAGAGGGCGAAGTGAGTGATGGTGTTTATGTTTTGCTGTCTGGTCGTGTTGTAGTTTCGCGGCGTGATGATTTTGGACGCAACTTAGTTTTAGCAGAACTCTCAGAAGGTGAGGTGTTTGGTGAGATGGGTTTGATTAGCCATGATCCTTGTTCAGCTACGGTAAGCACGGTAGGTGATGTACAGGTTCGGTTTTTTAACAAACAAGAATTTATTCAAGCAATGAGCGAGAATTTCTCATCTGTGGAGAGTGTTTTAAGTACGTTGTTTCAACGTATGCGATTAATGAACCTTCGGGTGATGGAGTTGGAAAATCAACTTGGAGCGCAAGCAAACCAACAAGGTGAAACGAAGATAAAAGTGATCACCTTCAAATCTGGAAATGTCACGTTATCAGGTCAAACAGAGCAGGCAAAACATGCGCTGGGTGGTGTGGATCGTTTGGTTATTGAGAAGTTTCCCTTCCGTATTGGGCGCTGGGCAGCTAAAAAGCTGAAAAGCTCATGGTTTTTGGGTAGTGATGAAAATGATTTGGATATTCATGATATTCCCCCTTATGGCATTTCTCGGCACCATTGCCAATTTGAACGTAGCAAGGCAGGTGTTTTTCTTGTTGATGAGTCGCGTTTAGGTGTATGGGTGAATGGTGAACGCTTGAGAAAAAAAGATGGTGGGGTCATTAAAGTGGCATTGGACCCTGGAACTTATACGATTTCTTTGGGTTCTGTTGAAGGTGTATTTATGTTTGAAGTGATTGTTTGGTAGGTTTTTGAAAGAGTTATAAAAAAATAAGTGTAACTATTCAGCATGCTTCCAAGCCCTTCTCCCATTGAGGGGAGAAGGTTGGGATGAGGGGTGGTTTTCTTAAACATCAATGTAAAACCATTCACCTCACCACCGATTTTCCCGATACCAGCGTTAGAAAATGCTCACTTACAGCAGTAAGTTGTGCTTTTCCTCCTCGCCTAAAAGTGCCTACTGTTGGTGGTCTCGAATAAATCAGCGGCAACCTGAACAGATACATTTTTTATCAACAACACACCCTTTATAAGTCGCGCTATATGCAACTTATCAATTATGCGGATTAGGAAGTAACAATGAATAAGTATTTTTGGATGATTATTGCTTTGGTATTCCTATGTATAGGTAGCCTTGTGTTTTTTGAGCAACATCGTGATCTCTCGCCTGATAAAACCCCGCTGCCAGCGGCTTCGGATGTAGAACAGTTGATGCGAGTCGCGAGTACAGAAGACTTGCCAGTGATGAAACAGCGCAAACAGTTACGAGCCTTGGTGCCATATAGTCGAAGTGATTTTACTATTTTGGCAAATGGTCAGGTGCAAGGCATGCAGGTCGAGCTACTTAAACAGTATGCAGATTTGTTAAATAAAAACATGAAGCGAGAAGTTGATAAAATCCATATTGTATGGATTCCAACGTCATTTGATCGTTTGTTGCCTGATTTATTGGCTGGTAAGGGTGATATAGCTGCTGCACTATTGACTGTGACCCCTAAACGTCTTGAGAAAGTCAATTTTGCAACTGCTGCACAATTCATTGCCGATGAGGTGGTGGTTGTATCTAAGGATGTAAGAGGCATTACTAGCCTTAAAGACTTATCTGGGCGTGATGTTTATGTGCTAAAAGGCAGTAGTTATGAAGAGCATTTACGCGACATCAATGAACGTTGGTTAAGCCAAGGTGTAAAGCCAATTGTGATCAAAAGCATGGATAAGCGTTTGTTATCCGAAGATATTCTTAAGATGGTGCATGCGGGTATGTTGCCCATCACGGTGGTAGATGATTATAAAGCGCATGTGTGGGCAAAAGTTTTAGATAATGTGCGTGTATTGGATGATGTGAAAATTAAAACGGGCAACCAACTTGGTTGGGCTGTTCGCAAAAACAATCCTGTATTACTCAAAAGTCTGAATCATTTTGCAGCTACTGTGAAAATGGGAAGCTTGATGGGTAATATGCTATTTAAGCGATATTTCAATGCGAATTGGATTAAGCGACCGCTTGCAGAAGATGAGCAAAGTAAGGTGAAAAAAGTGATTGGCGTATTTGAAAAATATGCCAAAGTGTATGATTATGATGTGTTAGCAGCGGTTGCGCAGGCATACCAAGAGTCACACTTGGATCAGAATCGGCGCAGCCACCGTGGAGCCGTAGGGATCATGCAATTATTGCCATCCACGGCAGCAAGTCCGAATGTAGGTATTGCAGATATTTCTAGTTTGGACAGCAATATTCATGCGGGTGTAAAATACTTGGCATTTTTAAGGAACCGTTATTTTTCGAGCCCTGATATCAGTGATATGGATCGCCTAGCTTTTGGTTGGGCTGCATACAATGCAGGGCCCGCAAAAGTCATAAAAATGCGTAAGTTATCAAAAGATATGGGTTTAAACCCTAATATATGGTTTGATAATGTTGAGTTGGCAGCAGCAAAACTGGTTGGGCGTGAAACGGTGCATTATGTGCGTAGTATTTTTACGCACTATATTGCTTACCGTTTGATTCAAGAGCGTTTTTCAAAAGATCTTGATATGAATACGCCATCACTTACCGAAGGAAGGGGCAAGTGATGGCGTAATTCATGCTTGTGTTACTGCGTTAACAGACTATTAATTTTACGAACAAATCCGGCTGGATCTTCTGGTAATGCGCCTTCTGCCAAAATAGCTTGATCGAAAAGAATATCAGAGAAATCAGCAATTTTATCTTTGGAGCGCATTTTCGCCAAACGTTTAACCAATTCATGCTCTGGGTTGATTTCTAAGATTGGTTTGACCGATGGTACATCTTGCCCTGCTTGTTTTAGGATGCGTTCCATATTGCCAGTGATGTCAAAGTCATCAGATACCAAGCAAGCTGGTGATTCAGTCAAACGATCTGTGGTACGCACATCTTTTACTTTATCACCCAAGGATTCTTTGAGTTTTTTCACTGCAGGTTCAGCTGATTTAGCGGCTTCTTCATGCTCTTTTTTATCTTCTTCGGCACTTTCTCCAATATTGGATAAGTCCAACTCACCTTTGGCAATGGATTTTAGTTTTTTACCATCAAATTCTTCCAAGTGAGAGGTTAACCATTCATCAATACGATCGGATAGAAGCAAGACTTCAATGCCTTTTTTGCGGAAAACTTCCAAGTGTGGGCTATGTTTTGCCGCTGCCAATGTTTCAGCTGTGATATAATAGATGGTATCCTGATTTTCTAGCATACGTTCAACATAATCAGTTAGGGAGAGAGTTTGTTCATCATCTTGGGTGCTGGAGAAACGCAATAATTTAGCAATGCGCTCACGGTTAGCCGAATCTTCAATAATGCCTTCTTTTAAGCAGTTTCCGAATTGCTCCCATGCTGTGGCGTAATCAGTGTTTTCATCACTGGCATTTTTTGCCATATCTTCAAGCATGCTTAAAACACGTTTGGTTGCACCTTTTTTCATGGCACTCATAGCTGGGCTTTGTTGTAAAATTTCACGGGATACATTCAGTGGTAAGTCATTGCTATCCATCACACCGCGCACAAAACGCAAATAACGCGGCAGTAAATCTTCGGTAGCCTCAGTGATAAATACACGGCGAACATAGAGTTTTACGCCATGTTTGCTTTCAGCTTGCCATAAATCAAATGGCGCACGTTTTGGAAGATATAATAGTAAAGTATATTCGTATTTGCCTTCTAGCTTTTGGTGCAAACGTGCTAAAGGATCTTCAAAGTCATGTCCGATATGTTTATAGAAGTTATTATATTCTTCATCTGATAATTCAGATTTTGGACGTGTCCATAATGCTGAAGCTTGGTTAATCGTTTCAATTTCTGCAGGCTTTTCTTCCTCGCCTTCAGCAGCAGGCATCGGTGTACCCAACATGCGAATCGGGAAGGGGATATGATCAGCATATTTGTGGATAATAGAGGTTAAACGAAATGACTCGAGAAATTCATCCGCATCTTCACGAAGGTGTAAGATAATTTCAGTGCCGCGTGTTTCTTTTGTGACGGTTTCAATATCATATTGCCCATCACCTGTTGATTCCCAACGTACACCATGCTCTTTTTCAAGACCTGCACGGCGGGTGGTTACAGTTACTTTATCAGCAACCAAAAAGGATGAATAAAAACCAACACCAAATTGACCAATTAAATGGGCATCTTTTTCTTGATCGCCTGATAATTGACCAAAGAATTCTTTGGTTCCAGAGCGTGCAATGGTACCAATATTAGCAATCACTTCATCACGGTTCATGCCAATACCGTTATCACGAATGGTAATCGTGCGAGCATCTTGATCCGCTTCAATATATACATGAAGATCCGAATCACCTTCATACAATGCATCATCTGTGGTTGCTTCAAAACGAAGTTTATCGGCAGCATCAGATGCATTGGAAATTAATTCGCGTAAAAAGATTTCTTTATTGGAATACAATGAATGAATCATTAAATCGAGAAGCTGTTTGACCTCGGTTTGAAAGGTATGTGTTTCTTTAACAGGCGTGTTGGACATGGATAGGTTCCCTTTATGTATGAAGTTCGTATGAATATCGCACGTTGAAAAACACGAGCATATCATCTGTAGGCTTTTATAAGGTGTGCCTTGTCGCATTTCAAGCCCTTACTAATAGTCAGTTTATGCAATTGATGTTTTAGGCTATACTCGGTGTAGTGCGGGTTAAGTTGTATGGGAAATATATATATTGGGGGCTGACCATATTATGACTGATGAATTGCACATTTTATTTGTAGAAGACAATGCTGAAGATATTGCATCTGTGCGCCATGCTTTGAAGAACTCGAAGCAGGCATTGGATATAAAATGTGTGGTTAATATGGATGACTTCTCTAGAGCATTAAGCACATCACATTGGGACATTATTCTTAGTGATGTCAATCTCCCAGAGCTTATGGTGAAAGATATTTTGCTTAAATTGCAAGAGCTTAGCCTATTGATTCCACTTGTCGTGGTGGCAAAACCCATTGGTGAGGAGGTGGTTGCGCAATTTTTGCGTGCTGGCGTGAGCAATTACGTAAACAAGTTAAATTCTGAGAATTTATTAGCGGTTATACATCAAACACTGTTGGATACTGAGGCAAAAAAACTTGCCGCCCAGAAAGAGAAGATATTTATTTCTACTGGGCGCATGGAAGTCGCAAAAACACTGGCTGGTGGTTTGGCTCATGATTTAAACAACTTAATGGTCGGCGTGGTAACTGGGGTTGAATTATTACGTCAATACCTACCCCAAAATAGTGAAGCCAAAGATTTGTTGGATTTAATTTATCAATCGGGCATGAAGGCAACTGATGTCTCATCTCAAATGTTGGCTTATGTTCAGGGTGGAAAATACCGAGTTGAGGATATAGATGTGAATGCTTTGGTGATGGAGTTTATAGATTCAGATGTATTTCCTATTTCAGATTCTGTAGATGTAAAATTAAATTTATCACAAAACACCTCTTTTGTGAGTGGTGACCCAGCACAAATTCGCAAACTTTTAAGTGGCATTGTTCTTAATGCATATGAGGCAATGATGGAGGGAGGGGTGTTGAAAATATCGACGCGAGATAGATATATTGAGCGTGATGAAATATTATCTGAGATAAACCTTGAAAGTGGTGATTATGTTGAAATACGCATTGAAGATAATGGCATAGGTATGGATGATGTGCTGCGTACGCGCCTATTTGAACCTTTCTATACTACAAAATTTCAAGGGCGTGGGCTAGGTATGGCGGCAGCACACGGTATTGTTCGCAGTCATCAAGGTGAGATACTTGTAGAGAGTGAAATTGGTAAAGGTTCTGTTTTTAGGGTTCTTTTGCCTGTCATGAGCGAGCAAGATATTCCAAGTATAATACAGCAGCGGTGTGTGCTTGAGCCATATGCTGGCACAGAACATGTTTTGTTAATTGATGATGACCCGACTGTTTTGGAAGTTATGCAGGCACTGATAAAGCAATGGGGATATAAAGTAAGCGTGGCAACCAATGGTGCTTTGGCTCTGCAGTTAATAGAGAAGAATCACTATGATTTAGCTCTATTGGACTTGAATCTTCCTGACTGTAGTGGTCATAAATTGTTTTTAGAATTGCGTAAATTTATAGATGAATTGCCTATTTTGATGATTAGTGCCTCACCAGCAGGCGTGGAGGCTGAGGCTTTACTTGATATGGGCGCATGTGATTTCTTACGCAAGCCTTTTATTCCCAATGAGTTGGGAAGTATGTTGCGACAACTGTTGGACTAAGCTTTTAACAACCTGTTCTATATAGGGCACCTCGAAAAACCTCGGCACTTCGCCAAACTTGTGTTTTTTACCCTTAGGGAGGTACTGATTAACTCTGGATGAGTGGATATGCGATTCAAAATCACCAACACCAAGGCAGCAAGCGCAAGCAATAGCCCCGCTATTGCTAAGTTGGCTAACGCAGTTGCTGGCGATTTTGGGCGTATAGGCATCATTTATTGAGTTGATTAGCACCTCCCTAGCTGCATTGAATAAAATGGACAATAGCGATGCTATTATTCATTTCAGTGCGCTTTGCTATGAGCGAAAATCAACGTCGTTTAACTTGTGCGAGGTTTTTCGAGGTGCCCTATAATAGCATAAATATGCGATACAGCTTTTTTTAAGCTGTGCCATGATTGGCAGTATGAGTGCATATTCAATAAGGAAAAATGCAAAAAAAATCATAAAGCGCGAGAAAATATTCTGGTGGGGTCTATTGTTTTGTTTCAGTCTGTTGCTGGCTTCACAGGTTTCTAGTTTGAGTTTGTGGTTAAATAGTTAAATTTTTAACTTAGGGAGGTGCTGATTAATTCTGGATGAGTGGATATGCGATTTAAAATTTTCAATCCCAAGGCGGCAAGCGCAAGTAATAGCAGCGCTATTGTTAAGTTTGCCAACGCCGGCGTTAGTGATTTTGGGCGCATAGACACCATGCATTGAGTTAATCAGCACTCCTTAGGCAGCTGCCAAACGACCATGGCTAGTATGGCTAATAGCATTGTTTTCATTGAGATATACCAGAGCAGGATTGAAGTGTGTTGCTTCTGCCGCATCTAGCTCTGCATAGGTGCAAATAATCAATAAATCATCAGCCCTAGCCTTGTGTGCTGCTGCGCCATTCACACCAATTGTGCCTGAGCCGCGTGCTGCGACAATGGCGTAAGTGGTAAAGCGTTCTCCATTACTTACATTATAAATATGCAGTTGTTCAAAGGGTAAGATATTGGCTGCATCGAGCAAATCTTGGTCAATAGCACAGGAACCTTCATAATCTAATTCGGCATGGGTGACTGTGGCACGGTGTAGTTTGGATTTTAGCATGGTTAATTTCATGGGGTTGCCTCATTTGTCATGGTTTGTGGAAATAATGCTGCATTATCAATCAAACGGGTATTGCCGATTTTTGCAGCGATAAATATACGACTTTGCGACGTAATCGTATTTTCAGGCTTAAGTGTTAATGCATGGCGTATTTCAAGATATTCTGGGGAAACTTGATGTTTTTTCAAATTATCCATGCCAACATCTATGATATTTATTGCTTTTCCACCGATGTTTATATCATTTTGCATCAAATACAGGGCTTGTGATAAGCGTAAAGCTTTTTGACGTTCAGCAGGGCTTAAATAGCGATTACGACTGCTCATTGCCAATCCATCAGGCTCACGCACAATTTCACTGCGAATGATTTCAACAGGCATATGCAAATCACTTACCATACGGCGAATAATTGCCAGTTGTTGCCAGTCTTTTTCACCAAACACTGCGATATTGGGCTGCACCAAGTTAAATAAAATGCTTACGACAGTGACTACGCCATCAAAATGCCCACTTCTCGATGCACCACAAAGCATGTTATCCAAGGCGTGGACTTTAAGGGTTATTTTAGCACCACCTTCTGGGTATAAATCATGCGGATGAAACACACAGTCCACACCTTCAGCTTTGCAAATAGCCGCATCATCTTCAAATACACGCGGATAATTATCTAAATCTTCATTCGCACCAAACTGCAATGGGTTTACATAAATACTTACCACTACAATATCAGCCAAGCATTTGGCTTTATGAATCAGGCTAATATGTCCTGCATGCAAGCAGCCCATGGTGGGCACCAAGGCAATGCGTTTTTGCTTTACCCCTGCTAAATATTGCCGTAATGCAGTTGGATGATCTGCAATAATCATGGTTGTTTGCCTGCGCGCACGTCATCACACCATTGCCCAATGGCTGTTGTAATGCTCTCGCGTAGGTTGGTATAGGCTGGGGCAAAGGGAGGATTCTTTTCAGATAGACCGAGCAAATCATGCCATACTAATACCTGTCCATCACAATCCTTACCTGCACCAATACCAATACTGGGAATTTCAATGGCTGCGCTGATGCGTGCTGCCAAGTCATCAGGGATACACTCCAAAACTACAGCTACAGCACCAGCATTACTGACGGCTTGCGCATCTTGAAAGATAATATCGGCAGCTTCATCGCTTTGACCTTGCCTTTTAAAACCGCCAAACTTTTTTACAGATTGTGGGGTAAGTCCCAAGTGCGCGACCACAGCAATGCCGCGCTCACTTAAAAACGCAATCGTGGCAGCCATATGTTGCCCGCCTTCAATTTTAACCGCATCACAGCCAGTTTGCTGTAATACTTGTGCTGCAGATGCAAAAGCTTGTTCAGGTGATGCTTGATAACTGCCAAAAGGAAGGTCACAGACCACCCAAGCTTTATCGCGCCCACGTACCACAGCGGCAGTATGATGAATCATATGTTCAAGGGTAACGGGAATGGTGGAATCAAAGCCTAAAGAAACCATGCCCAAAGAATCACCAACTAAAATCACATCCACACCAGCCATTTCAGCCAATGCGGCAGTAGGGGTGTCGTAGGCAGTTAGCCATACTTGTTTGCGCTGGGCTTGTTTGTCCGCCAGCAATGTACTTGCTGTGGTTCGTTTTTTAATCTGCGTCATATTCACCTTTCCGCTTCAGTCTGTTGCCAGTACCGTCTTTTAAGGATAGCGAAAGGCTAGCGTGTACTGCGATGGTGGTAAATATGTAAGCGTGTTTGCTCTTAATTGATAATCAAACTTACTTGACCATTACATATTAACACGGCACAGATAAAAACTGTATTCGTCAATATTGCTAGCTGCTTTTGTAAACAGTGCCACGATGCGCAACTTTCACGACAGTAATGACCAATTCAGTATCTTGGATTTCATAGATGATTCTATATATGCCTTGCCTTACACGGTATTTTTCTTGATTGGAAAGTTTGATGCAGCCATCGGCTCTTGGGTTTTTCAGTAACAAGTTCATACGTTCAAGTATGCGCTTTACATCATTGTTGGGGATTTTTCTAAGGTCTTTGGCAACTGACTTTTTAAAAACAAGGCTATATTTTGCCATGTGTTTTTAGCTCATTTAATAACTCTTCATAGTTTAAAGTTGGCTCACTTTCTCTTATTTCAAAGGCTTTTAAATCCTCTTGGTCTTCTTGAAGTGACAAACGCACAGCTTCATTTACCAGGTCAGAAACAGATATATGCGCTGTTGCAGCTTTTATGCGCAAGGCTTGGTGTATTTCAGGCTCAAAATAAACAGTAGAGCGTTTTGATAATGTACTCATAACCTGCATGTTAGCGTTATGACGTTATAGCGTCAATATTGATACACGCCACCACGCAGGTTGCCTGCAAGGTCATGATAAGAGTAAAGCATAGTGATGGCATCAGGTGTTTTAGGTAGTCCGCATAAGCCAGTTTCAACAAGTATATAAGCGCCTTGCTTAAGGTGGTTCGGAGCTTCGTTTAAAAGAATGCGAAGTAAGCTTAAACCATCTTTTGTATCGGTAAGTGCGTGGGAAGGTTCATGGTGCAACTCTTGTTCCAGACCATGCATTTCATCGACGGACACATAAGGCGGGTTGGAGAGAATAGCATCAAAGGCTTGGGTATTTGCATCAAAGGCTTGGTACAAGTCACCTTGCTTGAATTGTACACGTTCGCTTACAACGTGTTTTTCCGCATTGCTGCGTGCAATGATTAATGATTTCTCTGAAATATCGGTAGCAAGCACGATAGCATTGGGGTATTCACAAGCGATAGTGATGGCAATACAGCCAGAGCCTGTGCCAATATCAGCAAAGTAGTAGGGGGCTTGCGTGTCGGGATAGAGCTTTAATAATTCTTCAATCAAATGCTCGGTTTCAGGGCGTGGAATCAATACATCAGGGCTAACGTTGAAGCTGCGAGACCAAAATTCTTTCTCGCCAATAATATATGCGACTGGTTCACGCTTGCAGCGGCGAACAATATATTCAGAGAAGATATGTGCGACATCACTGGGTAAGTCGTCATGGGCTTTGATAATTAACTGGGTGCGGTTGATGCCCCATGCATGCATTAGTAAACATTCAGCATCAAGCCGTGCTGACTCGCAGTCAGCGGCTTGCAGCTTTGCTATGGCTTGTTGTAGATGTTCTTTGGCACTCATGCGCCTTGTGATGCGAGCAGTTCCGCCTGATGATGGGTAATCAACGCTTCAATCAACTCATCCATTTCACCACCCATAATTTGTTCTAATTTATACAAGGTTAAATTGATGCGATGATCGGTTACGCGCCCTTGTGGGTAGTTATAAGTGCGAATCCGCTCGGAGCGATCGCCAGAGCCAACCATATCTTTGCGTACCTCGGCGCGCTCATTGTGTGCGGTTTCTTGCTCTTTGGCGAGAATGCGGGCTTGTAATACCTTCATGGCTTGGGCTTTGTTTTTATGTTGGCTGGCTTGATCTTGACATTGTACCACCGTACCCGAAGGAATATGGGTGATACGTACCGCAGATTCGGTTTTATTCACATGCTGACCACCAGCACCTGAGGCGCGATACACATCAATGCGCAAATCATCGGGGCGAATATCGATATCCACTTCTTTGGCTTCGGGTAATACGGCGACAGTGCATGCGGATGTGTGAATGCGTCCACCTGATTCTGTGGTGGGGATACGCTGAACACGATGGGTGCCTGATTCAAACTTGAATGTAGAGAATACACCTGTACCTGTGATTTGTGCAACGACTTCTTTATAACCACCAATACCAATACTGTTGCTGGATAATACTTCGACTTTAAAACCTTTGATTTCAGCATACCGACTATACATACGAAATAAGTCGGCAGCAAAAAGAGCGGCTTCATCACCGCCTGTGCCAGCACGTACTTCAAGAATAACATTGCGATTATCATTCGGGTCTTTAGGCAATAAAAGCAGGGTAAGCTCATCATTGCATGCTTCAATGGCTTTTTTAAGCTCTTGAATCTCTTCTTGCGCGATACCCTTAAGCTCTGCATCGCAATCAGGATCTGCCATCAACTCCTGATTGTCTTTGAGTTGTTGCTCTAAATCTTGATAGTGCTTGGCTTTTTCTGCGACAGGTTCAATGTCTGAAAATTCACGGGAAAGTTCAGTGTAGCGTTTTTGATTCGATGTAACTTCAGGGTCAGCAAGCATGACGGTAATATCTTCATACTTGTGCAGGATATCATCCAGACGTGTGTTCATCGGACTCCTTATGTTGTGTCACAGAGCTTGCTTCCACAGGCTTAATTTCCACATCGAACAATTTGCGTGCTGCACCCATCAATAAATCACCTTCCATATCTTCGGGAAGACTTTTTAAGCTACGTAAGCTTGGATGTAAAAAACGTTTCATCAACGAGCGACTAAAGCGTTCGACGGCTTCCTGCTGTTCGGGTGATAGACCTTTCAAGTAACGCCCAGCTTTAAGCAATTCATCTTGGCGAATGGCATCACTTTGCTGCTGAATACTGCGAATAAGGGGTACAGATTCGAGAGATTTTAGCCATAAAAGAAATGTTTTTTCTTCTTCGGCAAGTAAAGTACGTGCTTGCTCTGATTCTTTTTCGCGATTTTCACGGTTGCCCTGCACAACCTGTTGCAAATCATCAATGTCATAGACATAAGCCCCAGGAATATCGGCAATACGTGGGTCAATATCGCGTGGTACAGCAATATCGACAAGAAACATCGGTTTGCCACGCCGTTTTTCCATTGCCGCCTGCATCACTTCAGGCAACAATACATAAGTATTTGCACCTGTACTGGAAATAATAATATCCGCTGAATCTAGATAATCAGGTAACTGCTCTAGTGTGAGCGCATGACCTTCAAACTCAATAGCAAGGTTTTGAGCGCGTGCCAAGGTGCGGTTGGCGACTAAAATATTATTGCAACCATTGCCGCGTAAGTGGCGGGCTGCCAGTTCAGCCATTTCACCAGCCCCAATAAGCAATACGGTTTTGCCTGTTAATTCATCAAAAATACGTTTGGCAAGTTCAACAGCACACGATGAAATATTGACCGATTGTTTGCCAATGGCTGTTTCACTACGCGCACGTTTGGCAGCTGAGAAGGTAGATTGATATAAGCGGTGTAAGATATGTCCAGCAGTGCCAGCAGCCAAAGCTTGTTCGTAAGATGCTTTGACTTGCCCAAAAATTTGAGGTTCACCCAATACCAAAGAATCCAAACCAGAGGCAACAGCATACAGGTGTTTTACGGCATCATCGGTGGTGTAGGCATAAAGATGTGGACAAACTTGCTCGAAATCCATGCCAGATGTTTCTGCAAACCATTCGTGAACCAATGCAATTGCAGCATCAGGATCGTGGGTAACCACGGTCATTTCAACACGGTTACAGGTTGAGAGAAGTGCCGCTTCACGAATAGCAGGAAGTGCAACTTGGGCTTGTAAGATAGATGCAATATCTTTCTCTTGCACGGCAAGTCGCTCGCGAAGTTCAACCGGTGCAGTTTTATGATTTAAACCAATATGACAAATACGCATATCGCGAACCTAACTTTTTGCTGCTGTCTGTCCATCTTCAGTCAGCAACATAGGGATTTGAATGGCTTGTCCATTTTTCAGTATCCATGCTTCAGATTCCAATACTCCCTTAGTATCAAAGGAAATATTGAGGTGAATAAATGGCATATTATCGTGTTGTTTGAAATGTGGGCTTAACAGCTTCTCTGTGTTTTTCATCGCACTGATTGTTGGGCGTGCACATTGATAAACACCCGATAAGACGATTTGATTGTCTTGCCAAGTTTGTGAGACTTGCTTGAGCTTTGTTAAAGCCGCTTCTGTATGTGTGAGCTGCATTACATCTTCATACGCTTCTGGTGGTGAAACTCGCCACAGTTGTGTGTGTGTTGCGTTGTCAATTTCTCCTTTTATTTGACTACCCAATAAGCCAATGATGCTATTGTCTTGGGCGGATAATGATGTTTGCCAAATAAACTGCATGGCATGACGCGCGATAGATAAGGAAGCTTGGTCTGATACTTGCATAGTGGCAAAGCATAAGCTGTGTGTGGGGCGGGTCAAATATAATGGCTTAAAAAGTGAAATATGCTTTTTATAAAGATAGGTTACGGGCGTTTCTTTGACTAACACCTCTTAAAGTGTTATAAAGTCGCGTTCAGGCGGGTAAGGAGTAGGGATACTTTGAAATATTTTTCGTTGATGTTGGTGCCAGATGCTGGGCAAGTGCGTACTTACCGTGTAAGTCAGCGTAGCTTGTTTTATGTTGTAGGTACGGTTTTGGCACTATTGGCTTTTGGTGCATGGGGCACATACAGTGTTTATCAGGCGAAACAAATACAGTTAAGTTTGCAAAATTCGCAAACTATGTTGCAAGTAGTACGTCAACGTCAGAATGAAGCCTATGCTGATATGCAAGCAAAGCTGGACATAGAAAAGAAGAAATTAGCTGTGTATGCACGCAACCTTGGGCAAATTCAGGCCAGTGTGCTGCGTTTGGATTCACTTGGTGAACGTTTGGTTGAAGTGTCTAAATTGAATAAAAATGAATTTGATTTTGGCGTGACCCCTGCATTGGGTGGGCCTCGCCTTGAACAAACCCCCGTATTGGCTTTGGATGAGCAGATGCAGCATGTGGGTTTACAATTGACCCACTTGGATGCGCAGCTATCTGCGATTGATATGGTTTTGCAGGGTGAGCGTGAAGAAGGTTTGGCTCGTCCTCATGCATGGCCTACGGAAGGTGGTTATTTAAGTTCGCATTATGGTATGCGTATTGACCCATTCACAGGGCAACGTGCCATGCACCGTGGTGTGGATATTGCCAATCGCTTTGGTGCAGCAGTATTGGCAGCGAGCCATGGTGTGGTGGTATTTGCGGGTAAAATGCGTGGTTATGGTTATTTGATTGAGATTGATCATGGTTATGGTTACCGCACACGTTATGGACATATGTCTAGTGCAGCAGTGAAAGCTGGCGATGAAGTTGATGCAAATCAGTTGATTGGACGGGTTGGCTCGACAGGGCATTCCACTGGTCCGCATTTGCATTTTGAAGTGCGTAAGTTTGGTAAAGATTTAAACCCTTCAACATATTTGCCAAGAGGTTGATTTTTCATCATTAAGAATATGAAAGACTGCCCTCTAGCTTAAGGCGGTTTTAGCTAAGGGCACCTCGAAAAACCTTGTGCGAGTCAAGCGCCGTTGATTTTTGTTTATAGCAAGGCGCAATGAGGTGGGTAATAGCAACGCTATTGCCCATTTTATTCAACGCCGCTAGGGACGAAAAGCACAAGTTTGACGAAGTAGCGAGGTTTTTCGAGGTGCCCCTAAGTGTAAGATAACCACTCAATTTTAGATTCTGGTACTGTTTTCATGCAATGCTTAAGAATTTTGTCTTGCTTGCGATAATATTTAATTTGATGAAATTGCCCATCATTCATTTCAAAATAAATTTTCTTTGGGCGATTGAAGGCTGTGAATACTCTCCATTCTTTATCTTCATTAGATGGGCCAATCAAAGAGTCTGCTCGTAACCACATTCCCCAAGCTATAGCAGAAGCAATGATAGATCCCCAAGCATCCTTAGTAATTGCAAAGGAAATTATTAGGGTGGTAAGTACGCTAAGCATTCCTCCAAAGTGATTGATTGCTAGAAAGTCATCTGGAACTATTGCAATATAGTGTTCATCTTCCTGTATTTCCTTTTCACTAAATAGTGCTTGCTTGATTAGAAGTAGAATTAATAAAAAAATGATAATCCCAGTTATTCTATCAACATTGACTGATAAGTCGTTGGTAAATTGAAGGAAGGTAATAAAACACCCCCCTAAAAATATCATTAACAAAGTATTTAATTTAATAATTGAATGATTTGGAATTTTTGTTAGCCAAAAATCCACCATATACCAAATTCGAAAAAGAGGCTTAAATAGTTTGACCAACTTCAAATATTTTCATCCATTTGTTTGAATGTTCATTTTTTTACTATATTTGCCTCTTAACTTGCACGAGCTGATGCAATCGCTGCCATATTCACAATATCATCAACACTAGCACCTGTTTGAAGTACATGAACCTGTTGTGGTAACCCGATTAAGATAGGGCCAATGGCAGTGCCTTTGCCCAATTCTTTGAGTAATTTATAAGCAATATTACCTGCCTGCATGGTTGGGAAAATCAGTACATTCGCAGCACCTTTGATATGCGAGAAAGGGTATTGTGCTAAAATATCTGGATTCACAGCCGTATCTGCTTGCATTTCACCTTCAACAGCAATATTTGGGTGATCGCGGTGTAGAATTTGTACAGCATCGGCTACTTTTTTGGCTTCTGGGTGTGTTGCGCTACCAAAGTTGGAGAAAGAAAGCATGGCAATACGTGCTTCACAACCCAATGAAGCAGTTGTTTCAGCAGTAAGCACTGCTAATTCTGCTAATTGCTCTGCATTCATATCTACATTCACGGTACAGTCAGCCATGAAATATGCATGGTCTTCCATGACCATCATATACATGCCATAAACGTGGTGGCGTTTGCCTGTGGTGCTGTCATGTCCTAAAACTTGTAAGACTGGACGCAGTACATCGGGATAATGCGCAGTGCGCCCTGATAACATGCCATCAGCAAAGCATTGGCGCACCATCATAGCAGCCAATGTATTGCGATCATGGCGTAAATTTTTGGCTGCATCTTGGCGCAATACGCCCTGACGTTTGCGATCAAAATACCATGCATCGGCAAGGCTTTCAAAACGTGAATCTTCCAAATGTGGATCCAAAATTTCAATGCCATCAGCATTCAAATGCATAGCAGTGAATTGGGCATGGATGGTGTCTGGATTACCCATTAAAATAGGTTTGGCAATGCCTTCGTCACGCATAATGGTTGCTGCGCGAATGACTGTTTCATCATCACCTTCAGGTAAGACCAATTTAAGTGGTTGATGTTTGGCTTTTTCGATAATCATGCGCATGAACGTACGCGATTGATCAATGCGATCACCCAAGCTTTCAGCATAAGCGGCATAATCTTCAATAGGTTTACGGGCTACACCCGTTTCGGCGGCAGCTTTGGCAACAGCAGCTGGTACGACTTCAATCAAACGTGGATCAAAGGGTTTGGGTAGAATATATTTGGGTCCGAAGCGTAATTCTTTTTCACCATAAGCCTTTAATACAGAAGCTGGGACTTCTTCACGGGCAAGTTCTGCCAGTGCATAGACGGCAGCCAGTTTCATTTCTTCATTGAATGTGGTGGCGCGAGCATCGAGTGCGCCACGAAATAAAAATGGGAAGCCTAATACATTGTTGACTTGGTTAGGATGATCGGAACGACCTGTTGCCATGATTAAATCAGAGCGTGTTTGCATAGCGAGTTCATAGTCGATTTCTGGATTTGGATTTGCCATGGCAAATACAATGGGTCTATCTGCCATGCTTTGCAGCATTTCTGGTTTGACGACATTGCCTTGTGAAAGTCCAACAAATACATCTGCATCAACGATGACATCTTCAAGACTTTGAGCTTTTTCGCCATTGGCAAAATAGGCTTTGTGTGGAGGTAGTTCTTCTTCGCGGTTGTTGTGAATTACACCCTTGCGATCAAGAAAGAAGATATGTTCATGCTTGGCACCAAGTTGCTCGATGAGTTTCATGCAAGCAAAACCCGCAGCACCCGCACCAAGACAGACAATTTTGACATCTTCGATATTTTTATCCTGCAATTTTAGGGCATTGATAAATGCCGCAGCCATAATCACTGCTGTACCATGTTGATCATCATGCAATACGGGAATGTTCATGCGCTTTTTTAATTCTTCTTCGATGATAAAACATTCAGGCGCTTTAATGTCTTCTAAATTGATGCCGCCGAAGGTGGGCTCTAAGCGTGCGACAGTTTCCACAAATGCCATCGGATCAAGCTCATCTACTTCCAAGTCAAACACATCAATATCAGCAAAGCGTTTGAATAATACACCCTTACCTTCCATCACAGGTTTGCCTGCCAAAGCACCGATGTTTCCAAGTCCTAGAACAGCTGTACCATTACTAATCACACCAACCAAATTGGCGCGTGATGTGTATTCATCTGCTAATTCAGGATTTTTCTCAATAGCGAGACAAGGCTCTGCGACACCAGGTGTGTACGCCAATGATAAATCGCGCTGGGTGATGCAAGGTTTGCTAGCGCGAACAGTGATTTTTCCAGGTGTGGGGAGACGGTGATAGTCCAGTGCATCTTGACGTAACAAGGCTTTTTTCTGATCTTCGTTTTGTTCGTTGCTTGGCATGGAGGCTCCTAACTATCACTACTAGATTATAAGTGACCGCACCATAACATGAAACAAACGTGCAAATGAAGTGTTTTTCGGTAAGTGTGATGGAATGTTCGTGGTTTGGAGGTGCGATAGAATGGATGCAACAATGCGTGTTGGTATTGCAGGGGCTGGGGCAGTTGGCTGCTTTTATGGGCTTGCATTGCAACGGGCTGGATTAGATGTGGTGTTTTTGGCGCGCGGTGCTCACTTGCAGGCATTACAGAATACAGGTCTTTGTTATGAAAGTGCTGGCAAACAAGATGTTTTTAGCGTGAATGCCAGTGATGATGTGGAAATATTGGCAGATTGCGATGTGATTTTATTGTGTTGTAAGACAACGCAATTGGATGATATGTGTGAATCATTATTGCATGTTGTAAAACCAACAGTGACATGGTTAACACTACAAAATGGTGTGCAAGCAGCTAATCAGGTGTCAACATATTTCCCCAAGCACTGTGTGCTCGCAGCATCGGCATTTATTGGTGTGCGTATCGAAAAAGCGGGGCATGTAATTCATTCAGCAGCGGGTCATATTCGTTTGGGTAACT
>Ga0256829_1000328_pt1 | contig 51650 bp, 56 predicted proteins | sample 131447metaG_FD_185979 | JGI IMG/M metagenome (GOLD analysis project Ga0256829, IMG submission 185979) | Hydrothermal vent microbial communities from Lau Basin, Pacific Ocean - 131-447 | ecosystem: Environmental > Aquatic > Marine > Hydrothermal vents | place: Pacific Ocean: Lau Basin | collected...
AGGTGATACAGTCTTTCGAGCGTCTGTCTTACCGCCGTGTTAATGTAGTGTCTCGCTTGGAGTTTAGCCTTAACGTGCAGTTTTTTGAGTTTTCTACTCGTTTTCGCTCCCAACTTATTGATTTTAGACTGGTAATCAGCGATAACCTTCCTGAAGTAGAAGTCAATGGCTTTTAACGGTCTTCCATTCACGAGGAAGCTTTCACCGTTCTCGACGTAAACGGCCATTAAATTGTTCACTCCCAAGTCTATTCCCGCGAAAAGGTTACCCAATGGTTGTCTTGGGACTTTAACCCACTCGCTATTGATTAGTTTCTCCTCCACAGTAAAGCTAACGTGAGCATACCACTTCCGCTTAACGGGGTCATAAGCGATTTCTAAGCGTCCTTGCTTGCCCTTCAAGTGTATTCTGCCTTTAAACTGGACTTCAAGGCGTTTGAATTTTCCAAGGCCTTTGAGGATTAGCTTGTTGTTTTTGATTTCGTATTGGTCGTTCCTGAGGACGATTAAGGGTTTTCTCTTCACTTCGTCCTTCAAGTAGTTTGGTGGTTTCGGCTTGAGCCACTTGGGCAGTTCTTCGTTTCTTTTGCTCCTTAAGAGCGAGAAGAAGCTCCGCCAAGCTTCAGCATTCTTTCTGGCTATTTGCTGGACTGTTGCGGAACCGATTTCCTTCTTGAATTCTTCGTAAACTATCTTTTCGGTTTTGTTGAAGTCCACTATTTGCTCTTTGAAGAATTCTTGTCGTCTTAGATAGTTCACTCGGTTCCAGGCTTTGGCTCCAGTGTCGGCTAACTCGAAAAGAATTTTCTCTTGTTCCTTTGAGGGTTGGAGTTTTACTGTTACTACCCGCTTCATTTCAAAGTAGGGTATGGTTTTTTGGCTTTAAAATAGTTTGCTTTCCCGCTTAATGGTTGTTGGGGGGTTTACTGCATCCCCGCCCTAAAGGACTAGGCTTTCAAAAGAAAAAAGTAAAAGTTCGATGCCAGAACCAATAAACTTTTTCTAAAGATTTTCAACTTCTAATTCGAAAGATTTTTAGTGAGTGAATAGAACAATAAAAGGCAAGGTAAACATGCTCGAGCGCCTGTTGAAGTCGAAATACAGGGGGTACATTGTTTCAATGAAAAAGTTTGGTAGGAATGAAGTTCGTCCCCGTGCTGAAGCGTGGGAGAGCCTTCATCTCAATGACATTGTTAAGTTTCTCGACCTCCTTGTCCTCAACTACTACTGGACTTGAGCCTTTACCTTCTCAACGACGTGGATGTTCTCTATCCTCGTCACAGGATACTGCCCGCTCTCGTCCTTTTCAACGGCCTTGACCATATCCCATATCGTCAGCAGAGCGACGCTAACTCCGGTTAGGGCCTCCATCTCAACGCCAGTCTTATAAACCGCGCGAACCTCGCAGGTGGCCTCTATGTAATCCTCGCCAAACTCAAAGGTTAAGTCAACGCCGGTCAGTAGTATCGGGTGGCAGAGGGGGATGAGTTCCGGCGTTTTCTTCACGGCCAGAATCCCGGCTATCTGGGCCGCTGCTATAACGTTGCCTTTCTTCGTCTTTCCGGCCCTTATAAGCTCAATGGTTTCAGGCCTTAGGTGAATCCTGCCCTTTGCTATAGCCTTCCTGAAGACCTCGCCCTTGTGGCCGACCTCAACCATCTTGACACCATTCTCATCGACGTGGGTAAGTTCTCTCATGGTCCAAACCTCCTGTGGAAAGATTTATCCCTTTGCAACCCCCATGGGACGCATTCTCGCAACGAGGTTCGCTATGCCCGCCTCGTGGACTACGTTGACGACGTTGTCAACGCTCTTGTAAGCACCGGGCGCTTCTTCAGCAACGACCCTCATCGAGGCGGCCCTCACGTAGATGCCCCTCTGAGCGAGCTCGTTCTTCAGCCTGTCGCCGCGGTACTGTCTCGTTGCGGCCTTCCTACTGAGTAATCTTCCGGCACCGTGGCACGAACTGCCAAATGTTTCGCGCATTGAGCCTTCTGCTCCAGCCAAGACGTAGCTCGCGGTTCCCATCGAGCCGGGGATAAGGACTGGCTGGCCGACGTCGCGGTAGGCTCTGGGAACGTCCGGATGTCCTGCAGGGAACGCCCTCGTGGCTCCCTTTCTGTGGACAACCACCTTAACCTTCTTCCCGTCGACCTCGTGCTCCTCGACCTTCGCTATGTTGTGGGCGACGTCATAGACGATGCTCATCTCCATGTCCTCCGCCTTCCTCTTGAAGACCTCCTCGAAGCTCTCCCTGACCCAGTGGGTTATCATCTGCCTGTTGGCCCAGGCGAAGTTGGCGGCTGCCTTCATTGCACTGAAATATCTCTGCCCTTCTTCGGTCTGGAAGGGGACGCTGACAAGCTCGCGGTCAGGCCACGGCACGTTGTACTTCCTATTGGCTTTTTCCATTATCCTGAGGTAGTCGCTCGCAACCTGGTGGCCGAGCCCCCTGCTCCCTGTGTGAACCATCACAACTACCTGCCCCTCGAAGAGGCCGTATGCCTTCGCGATTCTCTCGTCGAAGATTTTATCAACGACCTGAACCTCTAGGAAGTGGTTTCCCGAACCGAGGGAGCCGAGCTGGGGCGCTCCACGCTGTTTTGCCTTCTGGCTAACCGCGTTGGGATCGGCCCCTTCCATCCTCCCGCCTTCCTCGAGGTGCTCAAGGTCTTCTTTCCAGCCATAGCCGTTCTCAACTGCCCACTTTGCACCGTCCGCTAAAACATCGTCGAGTTTACTCCAGTGGAGCCTTACCCTGCCTTTGCTCCCAAGGCCAGACGGCACGTTCTTGAAGAGCGTGTCAACAAGTTCTTTGATGTGCGGTCTGACCTCCTTCTCCGTTAGGTTCGTTCTGATGAGACGGACGCCGCAGTTGTGAACAACGAGACCGTTGGCTATGAAGTTGTGGGCCTCGTGGTAAACACCAATGTCATAGAGCTTTTTGGAGTCACTTTTTATCCTCTCGACTTCAATTACCGGGTCGAGCACGAATCCACCTTCGAGCCCATAGGTTTTTAGGAAGCTCTGGAAGTCGGGTAGAAGTTCTCTCATCTTTCTGTTCCTCTGGACTAAGTTGCTCTCCGAGATGTTCTCCCCTATCACGATTTTTCTCCTTAAGTATTCCGCGAAGATCAATGCGTAGGGTTTCTGGGCAGTGTACTCGTAGCCAATCTTGGAGAGGAAGTTGTATATCTCCCTTGTGTTGGAGTATATTACAAGCCTGTACATTACCCGATTGTCATACTCTTTGACTTTTCTTACATGCGAGGTGACGTCAAACTCTGCCAGCAGTTCCTTAATTGAATTTAGAAATCTCACGAGACTTTCTTCGAGTTCTTTAGTCTTAACTGCAGTGAGGGATATGGAATTTGGTGTGTACTTGTGCTTATCTGAAATCAATCTTGGCTTGCTTCCATCTGCACCGAAAAGCCCCGCCAGGAAGTTCCTCTTAACCCATTTGGGAGCCTTTTTAATCCACTCCGGAACATCGAAGTCAACGTTAGTTTTCTTGCCCACTGGGGCACCCAGCTTGATAAGGAGTTTTGAAAACGCCTTTGATGTGGTCTTTATTGAGTACTTGGTTCCCGTGGTCTCAAACTCTTCCCATGCAGTCCTGACATTTCCCTTTCTGGTCCTCTTATAAACCTTGGAAGCCCTGATGTTAAAGTAGAACTTAATGTCTTTCCTAAGGGATTCCAGCCCTCCTTCGTCTCCATAGAAAAAGGTGATTATCCTCTCCCTTCCGTTACTCTCGCTGTAAATGTCAAAGGATCCATCGCCTATGAAGTATCCCAGTATCCTTGCCAGAATTCCAATCCTTGGGTCGTCCATCCTCAGCGGGAGCAGTCCCCTCTCTTCCAAGTACTTCACCAGTTGTCTGTCTTCGTCTTTGAAATCCTTGCGAGTTAAAAGGACCCTCACCTCAGGCTCTTCGTACTCGATTCCCTCGAATGGGTAGACGGCAACTAAATCACCGGGCCTTATATCTTTTGCCATTATGTACCCGTTCTCCGTTAGTACGGGATGATCTCCTGAGGCCTTAAGAACCCTCCCACTTGCGAGCTTTATCTCGTATATTTCTTCATCACTGTCCCTCTCCGCGACCAGCATTATTCTGGAGTGATCGTTGTGACCTTCCTTCGCGTTATAGACCTTTAGTGGAATCCTTTTGAATGCTTTAGGAAGATCCTTTACCTGAATCCTGAATCCCAAATCGCTTATAACCTCAGTCTCTTCGTGAAGGCAATTCACATCGTAGCCCACACCTCCAGGGCTTATTACACCCTCCTTTGCGTCAAAGGCGGCAACTCCTCCTATCGGGAAGCCGTAGCCTTGGTGTCCGTCGGGCATGACTATTGAGTACTTGTAGATGCCCGAGAGCATAGCGACGTTTGCCGCCTGCTCAAGCGTCTTATCATTCTTCATCTTTTCTATAAGCTGGTCGTCTGCGTAGACCCTCCCAGGGACGCGCATTCTCTTATCAAACTCCGGTATCTCCCACCGGATCCTGTCTATCCTCCTCAGAGGTACCATGCTCTCACCCTCCTTACGGTCGTTTTCAACCAATATAATTTTTATTACCTTGCCAAAAGACAGATGGGATGGTAAATGGGAAACCTGTTCCGCAACATAGAGCAGTTGATAGCCGGGAACTTTGCCAGGAGCACCGTGATGACACTGCTCACCCTCTACATAATCCGAGAAACGAGCGTCAGTAACTTTGGTGTTTACTCAACCGTTCTCGCGTTTTCCTCGATTACCATGGCCTTTGTGAATTTTGGGCTCGACACCTATCTTACTCGGGAGGCCAGCCGGAACCTCAAGGCCTTCTTCCCCCTCTTGAAGGGGGTTACCAAGGCGAGGGTTCTGCTCTTTGTCCTTTCGGAGGTCATTCTCTACCTCACCCTTACACTGCTTGAGTATCCCAAGGCCGTCGTCGTTCTGACCCTGATTTTCGCCTTCGACCCCCTGCTGAGCTTTTTCCTTGACTCCCTCTACTCCCTTCGCTACATAGAGGAGAGAACCCGAATAGTACCCCTGGCGGAGTTCGGGAGACGGACGCTCCTGTTTGCGCTAGTTTTGCTGGTTGCCGACGGTAACCTCATGAGGATCGTGCTTTCATACCCGGTGGCGGATACCGTAGTGTTAGCCGCTGTTCTGGGTGTTTGTGCTGGACGCCTCAGGGAGCTGAAGGCCGTTTCGGAGGGTGAGGAGCCCGACCTCTGGAATCTCCTAAGGAAAAACCTCCCCTTTTCACTCTAGACCCTGACGGGCCTTTTCTTCTGGAACGTAGATGTGATGATGGTCTCAAAGCTACTGGGGGCAATGGAGACCGGTTTTTACAACGTTGGTGCCACGATTTTCAAGGCGATATACTTCCTTCCCCAGTCCTTCGGCTCGGTTCTCCTCCCAAAGGTAAGTAAAGCCTACCACGATGGGAATCTCTGGGGTGTGCGCAATCTGCTGCTGGAATCGGCGAAGACCCTCCTCCTAATTGCCATTGGCATCGTAGTGTACTCGCAAACGAGTCTGCCGTACTACGTCCCCCTGCTCTTCGGGGACAAGTACTCCCCCGCGATGAAGATTATTGGGCCGATGTCGCTGATAGTCCTCTTCTACTTCCCGGCCTTCCTTGGACAGAACCTGCTCGTGGCAATAAACAGGGAGAAGAAAGCCGTGAATTCGCTGGTCATTGCCAACGCAACGAACTTCGTCCTGAACCTCGTGTTCATCAAAATGTACGGTATCCTTGGCGCGGTCTACGGTACCGTGCTGAGTCAGGTGGTGTTTTTTTATCACCACCGCCTACTACCTCCGCGATGTTATTAGCTGGATGTCTCCGCTTGGGGATATATGGAAGGACTTGACCATAGGAAGTGCCGCGTGGGTAGCAACAGGGCTCGTTGTCTCATGGCTGAACGGGGTAACGAGGCCGTATCTAGCCGACAATTTGTACCTACTGACGTTTTTCCTGCTGTACAGGGAGTTGATAAAGGGGGAGAGGTTTACCCTGCATGGGTATTCTATCCATTAGAAGGCCTGCATCTCCTCTCCTTGGGAACGTAGTTTATCAGCTTTCCCTCTCTGGCCTTCGCGGAGCCAAGGAAATAGGAGCGCCACTTTACTATCATCCAGCCATGAAGGCTTTCGTTGATCTCGACGCTCTTTCCTGCTAAATAGTGCCTCGCCCTTTCATCGTCCAGCTCAACGACGTTCTTCGTCGCCTTTGGCCCTACTAGGAAACTCCCCTCAATGCTGAGCCTTATCCCGTCGCTCTCAATCCTCGCAAAGTAGATTCCCTGCCTGTCCGGTCCCTTAACCTCAAAGGGGCAGGGCTTCCAAGCGTAGACCTTGTGGTATCTACCCCGTATCTCGTAGACCAGCTCGGGTGCGTAGCCGTAGTTTTCAACGAGAAGCCTCTTCACAAGCTCGATATCGTCCGTCCTTCCAACCTCTTCCCTCGGGTTAGTGGTAGCCTTTTCATTGCTCTCCTCGCTCATTCGCCTCCCTCCGGCTTGGCTATCTTCGCTATGAAGAACGCCTCCGTGTCGTTGTCATTCGGGTGTATGCGCAGGGCCTTCTTTAGCTCGAGCGAGTAGGTTCTCCCCTCCCATTCGAGGACCGGTTCACTCGTCCTCACGGGCAGGTCAATCCTCTCGAGCCTCGCGTCGGTCTTCCTGAGGAGATAATCAACGACCTCCTCGTTCTCAAGGGGGTCTATCGTACAGGTGGAGTAGACGAGCGTCCCGCCCGGTTTTAAGGCCCCGTAAGCCACCCTGATAAGCCTCTTTTGGATGTTCATGTAGCGGATGACGGTTTTCATTCTCCACTCTTCCAAGAACTTCCACTTCTTCCGTATCATTCCAACCGAGGAGCACGGTGCGTCGAGGAGGATTCTATCAAAGGTATCCTTGAAGCGAGCGAAGTAGGCACCGTCCCTCGTGGTCACGCGCGCTATCAGAACCCCCATCCTATTGAGGTTTGCCATGAGGACGTTGGCCCTGCTCAGTTTCGGGTCGTTCGCTATGATACACCCCTCGTTTCCCATGTACTGGGCAATCTGCCCGGTTTTGGAACCGGGTGCCGCCGCCATGTCAAGCACAAGTTCGCCCGGCTTTGGCTCAAGAACAACCGGCGGAATCATCGAACTCGCTTCCTGACCGAATATCAGTCCCAAACTGTGCTCTGGGACTTCCACGAGGTTGTCGACGTTGATGAAGAAGCCCTCGCGAACCCAGGGAATTGGCTCAAGCTCAAACTCTTCTCTCAGCCTCTCCACCACTGACTCCAGCGGCGCCTTGAGCGTGTTCACCCTTATGCTCTGCCTGAGCGACCTTATCAAGAACTCCCAGAACTCGTCGGTGTCTTCGAGCCTTGAGTAGCGCTCATAGAATCCAGGGTTTGTCTCCCTGACTCTGTCCCTCGCGCTCATGGAACCACCTCATATGTCAGGAACCAGCTGGGCCATCCACCTGCCGTCGGGAAGCTGTTTTATCTCCATTTCGTGGTAGGTTATCGCCTTCACTTCCTCCTTCGGCCCCTGTTTCTCGCTCAGCAGTTCACCGCAGGCCCTCGCCTTGATCTTGTAGCCATCTCCGCTCTTCTCGATCTCAATCCTAACGTCGCCGAAGACAAGTCCCTCCACATCATGGATGACGAGAAGCTCCTCAAGGAAATTATACAAGAGCGCCATCAGATCCTCTCCTTCCGCCTCAACTTCCCTGCACTCTTTGGGGTCAACCTTCCTCACGTCAACCATAACGTCGAAGAGCGCCAGTGCAACGGCCTCAAAGGCTTCCTCAAGCGTTGAACCGTACCCCCTGATGCCTATGTCAGCGGTGTGCTCGTAGTGCTCCCATTCCCTCATCTCAGCCACCCCCAAGGAGTACCGAGTTTAGATCCTCCTCTATCGCCGCCCGATGGAGCCTCTTGTCAGCAGTATAGAAGCTTCTTGCCTCGACGTACTTTGCCGAGACTATCTGAAGGGCATCAGCTTGATACAAATGGTATCTCTCGATCAGCTTCCAGGCATCTGCCAAGATCAGGGAGTGGACCGGAACCATCTCTAAGACGCCCAGCCTCGTGAACCGCTTTACCTCCGCTAAAAAGCCCTTTTTCAGGAAGTCAAACTCATCTCTGCTGAGCTGTCCCCGTCTCAGCCGTTTATCGAGTGTGCCGATAACCTCTCCGATGTTCCAGAAGCTGAAGGCCAGCTTCACCTCCCCCCTGTAGGCGTCCCTGAATAGCTCCTTTACGACATCGCTGCCCTCTTCGTCCAGGTATCTCTTCAGAATTGCATTAGTATCCAAGTAAACGCTTCTCCCTGTCATCTCTCATCTCCCTCACAAGCTTCTCACTGCTCTCTCCTTTGACTCTCAGGGGTTCAAACCACAGGGGCACCTCGGAGTCGTCGACGTCCTTCAAAACTTCGTTTATGAGGTAGTTCATCAGCGCCTCTTCAAGGAGCTTGCTGACCTCGCTCTTCTCCCGCTGGGCCAGCTCTTTAAACTCCTTCCACAGTTCTTCATCCAGATAAACGCTGGTCTTCACCTTCCCCATTGTACCACCATCGGTAATTACCTGCATTGGTATATAAACCCATCGAAACCGTTAATTAGATCGACGTCGAAATGGCATCGGTGGTGAAATGAGAGAGATAACGCCGAGGCGCATAATCGAGATGAAGGGGAAGGAAAAGATAGCGATGGTGACCGCTTACGATTATCCATCGGCGCTGATAGCGGACAAAGCCGGGATGGACATAATATTCGTCGGTGATTCCCTCGGCATGGTCGTCTACGGGGAGCAGAACACGCTGAACGTCTCGATGGAGCAGATGGTATTCCACACGAAGGCCGTCTCCAAGGTGGTAAAGCGCGCGCTCGTTCTGGCGGACATGCCCTTCGGGAGCTACGAGATAGACACCGACGAGGGCATGGAAAACGCGGTGAAGTTAATCCAGGCCGGAGCGGATGCGGTTAAGATAGAGGGTGGCTACGACCACAGAAAGCTCGTGAGAAAGCTCGTTCGCATGGGCATCCCTGTGATGGGTCACACCGGGTTAACACCGCAACGCTACCTACGCTTGGGTGGCTATAGATTGATGGGCGAGACAGAGGAAGAGATCGAGGAGATACTCCGCGATGCAAAGGCCCTTGAAAAGGCCGGTGCCTTCGCCGTCGTTCTGGAGTTCACATTGGCGGACGTTGCAAAGCTCGTAACCGAGGAAATCTCCGTCCCAACTATAGGAATCGGCTCCGGTCCGTGGGTCGACGGGCAGGTTTTGGTGTGGCACGACCTTCTTGGAATCTACGAGGAGACCCCGCCCTTCGTCAAGAAGTACGCGGACATTGGGGGGATGATCAGACTGGCCCTCGAAAACTACCGTGAAGAGGTCAAGACAGGGGAGTTCCCGGGGAAGGAACACTACTGGGAGTTCCTTGACAAGGACGACTTCAGGAGAAAGGCCGGAAAGGCCCTTGAGAGGCTGGAGGACGACTGATGCTGAGGGGGAAGGAGATCAGCGTTATCATTCCTGCTTATAACGAGGAGAAACTCCTCCCTGGGGTGCTGGAGAAGATCCCGAATTTCGTTGATGAAGTGATAGTGGTCGATGACGGCTCCTCGGACGGGACTTATCCCTTAGCACTCTCCTTTTCCAAAAAAGACTCAAAGGTTAAGGCCTTCAGGCTTGAAAGGAACTGCGGCAAGGGCTGTGCAATGCGGGAAGGCATCAAATACGCCAGTGGGGACGTCGTTGTCTTCATGGACGCCGACGGTCAGCACAGGCCGGAGGATGTAATCAAGCTCGTCGAACCCGTCATAGATGGAAAGGCCGATGTGGTGATAGGGGCGCGGAAGGGAGACTTAAAATCCCGCCCACCCCACAGGAGGCTGACTATCATCACGACGAAGCTCATATGATTCAAGTTGAGGAGGTACGTTTATGACACACAGAGCGGCTTTCGGGCGTTCAGGCGGGAGTTCCTGCCGGGGATAGAAAGCGACCGCTATGAGGTCGAGACGGAGATGCTCTTCAAATCCGCCAAAATGGGAGCGCGGATAGAAGAAGTGCCCGTTGAACTCATATACGATCCCAACCGAGAAGGGCGTTTTGGAATTGGAGATATCCTCAGGTTTCTCCATGCGTACGTTAGATTTTGATTTTCTCATAACCCCTAATGATAGCCACTACATGAGGGATATCATACCGTTGGTTGAGACAGACGTTATTCAGCTGGTATACCCATCCTTTAGTATATTATCCAACGCCCATCACCATAGTTAAACACACAACGATCCGCTGATATATGTTGTGGATAATCCACCAATCCTCCGGATTTTTGGTAAAGTTTATATAACAGAACTGGGAACTTATTAATGGGTGTCCAGAATACTAGTGGCGACATTGAACTCCCGGCATCAGAGAAGGCTTTGGACTGCAACGTTTGCAATGGCAATCTCAGTGGTTCTGCTGGCCGGGGCCTACATTGGAGCATACGTGACGGGAAGCGCTAGAACGTTAAATCAGACCTTTACGGCCCACAGGGGGGTTCTACACATCTACAGTGTTGAGATGCTGAAGAATGGACATAACAGCATGTGCTTTTTTCATGGCGAATGGAGTGACCGAAGTGGAGAAGGTCTGATGCCTTTCAAAAACGGCCTTATGTACCCCATAATCATCCCGGAACATGATATTTGGGTGAAAATGGGGTTAAAACAGGGCTTTTTACCCCCGGTGAAACCCGCCAAGCGGTTTAATGGTTCAAAGTTTGCCTCATAGAAGATGTCATTTTGGCGGGGCTCTCTTCTAAAGTGGTCCTTTTAGAAGCGGAGGATGGTTGTGGAGCCGGGACCGGGATTTGAACCCGGGACCTGCGGATTACGAGTCCGCCGCCCTACCGAGCTAGGCTACCCCGGCACCGTTTTTAAACTCCCTGCCGGGTTTATAAGTTTTTCTCAGATGCCCAGTTCTCATGGGGCAGTTGTTTAATCCTTAAAAACCCATTGCCCAACTACAACCCGGTGAGAACATGGAGATACCAAACTATGGGAAAGTTGAGTTTAAAGCGGTTCTCTTCGACCTGAACGGGACACTGGGCGAACACGGAAGGGTAAGCGAGGAAGTGAAACGTCTCCTCAAGGAACTCGCCGAACGGTACACGATAGTAGTTCTGAGTGCAGACACCTTTGGGACCCTTGAAGAGGAGTTCAAAGGGCTTCCCGTCAGGGTTGAGAGGGTCTCAAGCGGGGCCGATAAGGCCGAGATAGCGAAGGGGTACGTTCCCTACGCGGCCGTGGGGAACGGCAACAACGACGTGGCGATGCTCGAGGGGGCAGAACTGGCCTTCTGCGTGGTTGGATCCGAGGGGGCGTCAGTTGACACCCTTCTTGCCAGTGACATAGTGGTGAGAGACGTTAGGGATGCGATAGCGATGCTCCTGGACGAGAAGAGGCTCATCGCGACGCTGAGGGGATGAAGGAGTGGATTACAGAACGTTGAAGGATACTGGAACGGCCAGACTTGTCGTGAAAAAGTCGGTCTTCATAGGCTACGCCTCACCGGCCAGCACGGAGGGGAAAGCAAAGCTCTTCATAGAGAAGATAAAAGCACACCACAGCGACGCCAACCACAACGCCTACGCTTACATCATCAACGACGGAAGGAACTTCGCCGTTCGCTACGATGACGACGGTGAGCCAAAAGGCTCGGCAGGGAAGCCGGTCCTCAAGGTCATCCAGAATAGAGGGTTAAGCAACGTTGTGGTCGTTGTTACACGCTACTTCGGCGGGATAAAGCTCGGCTACGGCGGCCTTGCCAAGGCCTATGGAGACGCGGCAAGCCTAGCCATCGAGAACGCAGGAGTCGTTGAGGTTTACGAAACAGAGCGCTTTGAGGTTGCCTTTCCCTACAGCCTCTTTCACGCGGTTAAAGAAACCGTTGAAAATGCCGGTGGAAAGGTTCTCAGAGAGGAATACAACCAGCTGGTAAAGTTCACGGTCGAGGTCAGGAAGGATGAAGCTGAAAAGCTGATGGCACTTTTGACCGAGAAAACGAGGGGAAGGGCGAGGCTAAAGCCCCTGTTTATGCAGGAAGTTTGAGAGTGGCTTTTATCTTTTACACCCCGTGTAATTTACATGGGGTGTAACTTACATGGTATGTAAAAAGTTCTTCACGACCAAGCCACCATAGAAAGGGGATGTCTCTGGGGAACGGAGCATGGGAAGGCCGTTGATTCCCTTTTAGATGCCAGTTCACAGGGGGAACGCATCCCTCCTTCTCGGGCCAAGGCGCGTCGGAAAAACGAGCGTGGCCAGTGTAATGGCTGAGAAGCTCCAAAAGCAGAGGAGACACCACTACGTCTATTTCAACTTCTCCCGCTTTTCTTGGCGCCAAAGCCATCTCAATAGCAGATATAGAACCGAAGAGAACGTCTCTGAAGCTTATAATCACCAGCAAAAGCTACACACTGTCCCTGAAGGGGCTGAGCGTCGAGGTCAGGAAGACCAGCATCGAGGAGTTCTCCTCGGACTTTTCAGCCCTTGTGAGGGTTCTCTCTCAAAACGCGAAGCTCGGCGTTCTGATATTCGACGAGGCTCATGTGCTGGCGAGGCTGAAGAACTTCGACTTCCGCGGCCTGCTCCAGGAGATAACCGACAGCTATCCAAACATCTCTCCCTCGTCTTCACCGGATCAATGCCCGGAATGCTGATGAACTACCTCAACCCCAATTCGAAGAAGCCGAACTTCATGCGCTCTGCTGAGATCCCCACGCTCCGACGCTGGACCCCGGAGGAGGGCTTGGAATAAGGAGGGCTTTGAAAGCTATGGACTCATTATAAGGGATGAACTGGAGCTTTTAAGGGCGGTGAAAGAGCTTGGAGGGGTTCCCGGCTTCATAGCGTACTACGGCTTAACCGCCGTGAACCTAGTCCGCGGGGGGAAGAGAGTGGAAGAAGCCCTCCCGCTTGCCCTTGAGGAGAGCAGGAAATATGCACTGGATGAGTGGAAGAAGGACATAAAGGCTTTCCTTAACGTTTACAGCAGTCCAATCTACGTGGCCGTCCTCAAGGTGCTGGCAAATGCATATCCCAGCGCGCTTAGAGGGGCTGAGGTTTACAGGCAACTGGAGTCACTTGGGACTGCACCAACGAGGTTCAACATGTCTATAAATATATCGAGACCCTCGAGAGGGCAGGCTTTATACGCTCCTCTGAAAGAAAGTATTGGATTGAAGACCCGCTCCTCAGGAAGGCCGTGAGGAATTTCAACTCTTAATGTCATTCTACGGCACGTTAAGGAATCACCAACACAAAAGAAGCTTTATTATCTAGAGGAGCATCTCGCCGTTTGCCTTCGTGTATGTCCGCTCCACCTCGCCGATGGGAAGCCTGAAACGGGCGCGGTCATCAAAGAGGGCGAGTTCAACTTTTCCGGTGCAGATCCTCTCAAGGATTCCGGCCTCGCTCTCAACAAAGGCCTCAAACCGCTTGTAAACCTTCACGGCCATTTTCTCACCTTCCGTGCTCGTCCCAAAGGGACAAAAAGAAAAAATCATTCGAGCAGGGCCATTATTTCACCCTCGCCCAGGGTCTTCTCTACGAACCTCGAGAGAACGTAGGTCACCGCGAGGAGGTTCTTTGGGGTGAGCTTGAAGATCCACATGATCGAGCCTTTGGAGATTACGGCCCTGTTGCCGTCGAAGTAAAGCTCAAGGGTCGTTTTTTCATCGGATGTTTCTAACTCGAAGATATAGTAATCCAAATCCCGTGCATACATACAAATCACCACGCAGAAGAGCCAGATTATACAAGTAACCGTAGAACAGGTAGAAGGGCATAATCTTTATCTCCACGAATCGGCCCCGCAACCCTTTAAAACCCTCACCCTCAGCCTAACCCGGTGGTGAGGATGAGCAGGATAGCGGTCATCGATTACGACAGGTGCAACCCGGATAAATGCGGGCACTTCCTCTGCGAGCGAGTCTGCCCGGTCAACCGAATGGGCGGCGAGGCGATAATCATAGATGAGGAGAACTACCGGCCGGTTATACAGGAGGCGAGCTGTACCGGCTGCGGAATCTGCGTGCATAAATGCCCATTCGGCGCGATAACAATAGTCAACCTCCCGGAGCAGCTGGATGAAGACTGCGTCCATCGTTATGGAATAAACTCCTTCGTCCTCTACCGCCTTCCTGTCGTCAAGGACGGCATGGTCGTCGGAATCCTCGGGCCTAACGGAACCGGTAAAACTACGGCCGTCAAAATCCTCTCGGGTCAGATTCTCCCGAACCTCTGCTCCGACAACGAGGACTGGGACGCCCTTATAAAAGCCTTCCGCGGCAATGAGCTTCAGAACTACTTCGAGAGGCTGAAGAACCGCGAGATAAAACCCGTTGTTAAACCACAGTACATCGACCTCATTCCGAAGGCCGTTAGGGGCAAGGTTCGCGACCTCCTCAAGAAGGCCGACGAAAGTGGGAAGTTTGATGAGGTGGTCAAGGGACTTGAGCTTGAAAACATCCTCGACAGGGACATACGACAGCTCTCCGGCGGTGAACTCCAGCTCGTTGCGATAGCGGCGGCCCTCCTCAGGGATGCACATTTTTACTTCTTCGACGAGCCGTCAAGCTACCTCGACATAAGGCAGCGCCTTGAAGTCGCGAGGATCATCAGAAGCCTTGCCGACTCCGGGAAAGCTGTTCTCACGGTGGAGCACGATTTGGCCGTCCTAGACTACCTCAGCGACGTAATACACGTCGTCTATGGTAAACCCGGCGCCTACGGTATCTTCTCCAAGCCAAAGAGCACAAGAAACGGGATAAACGAGTTCCTAAAGGGTTACCTCAAGGATGAGAACGTCCGCTTCAGACCCTATGAGGTCAGCTTCACGAAGAAGAGCGAGAGGAAGAGCCAAGAGGGTGAGATACTCGTCCAGTATCCAAGGCTGGTGAAGGACTACAACTCATTCAGACTCGAGGCCGAAGGGGGAGAGCTTTACATCGGCGAGGTCGTTGGAATTGTCGGACCGAACGGAATAGGGAAGACCACCTTTGTCAAGATGCTCGCCGGGGTTGAGAAGCCAACTGAGGGGGAGGTCGACTGGTCGCTGATGGTCTCCTACAAACCGCAGTACATCAAAGCTGACTATGAGGGGACGGTTTACGAACTCCTCAGTAAGATTAACGGGAGCAAACTCGTGAGCAGTTTCTACAAGAGCGAACTCCTGAACCCCCTAGGAATACCAGAACTCTACGACAAGAGAATCAGCGAGTTGAGCGGAGGCGAACTCCAGCGCGTCGCGATAACCGCCTGCCTGATAAGGAACGCGGATCTCTACCTCTTGGACGAGCCTTCCGCGCATCTCGACTCAGAGCAGAGGCTGGCCGTTTCAAAGGCAATCCGCTCCCTTATGGCAAAGGACGAGAAGACGGCCCTAATAGTCGAGCACGACGTGATGATGGTGGATTACCTCAGCGATAGGCTCATCGTCTTTGAGGGTGAACCTGGGAAGCACGGTAGGGCACTGCCCCCAATGGGAATGCGCGAGGGCATGAACCGCTTCCTTGCTTCAGTGGGTATAACCTTCCGCAGGGATCCGGACAGTGGCAGGCCCAGGGCCAACAAGGAAGGCTCGGTCAAGGACAGGGAGCAAAAGGAGAGGGGCGAGTACTACTACGCCTGAGTTCTGATCTTTTTATTTCCTGCGCTTTTGTAGTATCCCAGACCATTATATCTCCCGTCTCAACCCAGTATAAACGTAGCTAAACGAGGGCTAACGTTTTTTAACGCAGGAAATTCCAGGAAGGACCAGTCAATCTTCCGGCTTAACGAAAGAAAATTTAAGAACACGATTTCGTGAAAAAAGCTTAAATAGGAGTTTTTGGAGATAAACAACCGAGGTGAAAAGCCATGATGTGGAAAAAAAGCGTAGCACTGCTCTTTGGTTTGATGCTGATTGCCACGGGAATGGCCTTCAGCGATGTTTCAGCGGCCAAAAGCAGTAGCGTTACGGTAATACTCGTCAGTGACAGTGTGGCCGACAGCGCTCTCGCCAATTACATAGCAAACATGACGGGAGCCTTCGTCGTGACGACTCCCTGGGGTGTTTACAACCCAAACGTTACCGCTGAGGTCATGGCCTACGCTCCAGATAAGGTCATCATAATAGGTGGCCCAGTGGCGGTGCCCGAGCAGTACGTGTCGGACCTCCAGAGCCTTAACATAACGGTGGAGCGCTGGTGGGGTGAAAACAGATATGAAACGGATGTGGCCGTCATAGGCAACGCTACCGTTAAGCTTCACCTAAAGTTCCAAGGGAACGCGATAATCGCTCCGGGCAACGACAGCGCCGCGATAAAGAAGGCCTTCATGGAAGCCGTTAAGGCAAGGGGAGTAATAATCTACGCCAACAATACCACAGACCCGATAAGGATACTTGGAAGGTTCGGGATCACGCCAAAGAACATAACGGTAGTTCAAACTGCAGTAATGAAGGGAGCAATGCTGAAGATAATCCAGAAAATAAAGCGCGATGACTCGATGGTTAAAGTCACGGAGATAGGAATCAACATCACTCGGGAGATGGCTCTCAATGCGATAAATAAGACCAAAGAGCGCATAGCCTATGCAGAAAAGCTCCTCAAGAACGCAACGCTAAGCCAGCACGAAAAGCACATGGCCGAGAAGATGCTCAACATTTCCGAGGAGGAGCTTCAGCGCGCCGAAAAAGCGCTCAACGAGGGCAAGTACGGTGAGGCGTATGGACTTGCCATTGCAGCCGATGCACACGCCGACTTCGTGGTGAGGATTGCATCCGATGGATGGATGGAGAAACTCCGCGTGGACCCAGGAATGGGACTTAGAATGGGCCTGGTGCGCATTGAAGCCCAGCTTATGATCATGCAGAAGGCGGGAATAAACGTTACCCAGCTAAAAGCCCTTACAGAGAAGCTTGACAAAGCAATAAAGGAAGGCAACTATGAACTTGCAAGAACCCTCATGAAGAAGATAAGGTTCGAGATAATGAAGCTCTACGCCACGGAGAAACTCAAGTTCCGCGATCACATTGTCTTCCCGCTTGGCAAAAAACACAGAGGAAACCCCTGGATGCCGTGAGATGAGTCCTTCCCCCTCCTATCCTGTTTTTCCTTTTTTGTTCCTCCGGAAAGCTTCTTAAGGGACGATTCGACAATTAACCGGTGGTGACATGCTGGCACCGGGCAAAATACCCCCTGAAAAGCTCAAAGAGATAGTCTTCAACCGCCTCGGCACCCCTGATGAGAGGGTTTTAGTCGGGGCCGACCTTGGAATTGACGCTTCTGCGATAGACTTCGGTGGAAGAGTTCTCGTTGCCTCAACGGACCCGATAACGGGAGCGGAAGAAAGGGTAGGCTTCTACGCCGTCAACGTAAACGCGAACGACGTTTCCACCTTCGGCGCGAGACCAAAGTGGTTTCTCGTGAGCATCCTCCTTCCGGAGAACTCCGACGAGAAGACGCTCGAGCGGATAATGGACGACCTCCACGCGAGCGCCTCAAAGCTCGGGATTGCAATTGTTGGGGGCCATACCGAAGTCACACCGGGCCTGAAGAGGCCGATAGTCGTTGGAACGATGCTCGGTGAGGTGGAGAAGAGTAAGCTGGTAACCTCTAACGGTGCGAAGCCAGGTGATGCAATAATCCTGACGAAGTGGGCAGGCCTCGAGGGAACATCCATAATAGCGAGCGAAAAAAGTGGAGAGCTTGAGAAGGCCTTCGGAAGGGAGTTCGTGAAGAGTGCGAAGTCGTTCATAGAGGTGATAAGCGTCGTTGAGGATGCTCTAACGGCCGCCGAAATAGGCGTCCATGCGATGCACGACCCGACGGAGGGAGGAGTTGTCAACGGCCTCCACGAGATGGCTGATTCAGCCGGCCTTGGCTTCGTGATTCACAGTGAGAGGATACCGTTGAGGGAGGAGACGCTTAGAATATGCAAGTTCTTTAGCCTCAACCCCCTTGCGCTGATAAGCTCGGGAGCGCTCCTCATAGCTTCCCCCCGAGAGAAGGCGAACGAAATCCTAAGGGCGCTCGCTGAGAAGAGCATAAACGCCTCCGTAATAGGTGAGTTCGTTGGAGACCCTACGAGAAGGGCGATCGTTGAGGGCGGCTCGGAGAGGTTGCTTAAGAGGCCCGAAAGCGACGAGCTGTGGAAGGTGGTTTAAACCTCAACGGAGACTCTAAGGTTTTCCTCTTCACCGAGCTTTTTGAGAACCCTAAGAGCCGTCTCCGAATCGAGTTGTATCCTTCTGAGGTGCTCGTAGGCCCTCTTTGCCTCTTCCCTCTTGGGGCCGGAGGAACGATTCTCGATGTAGAGCAGCACTGACAAAAGGGCACCTTTGATGCTCTGCTCCTGAAGTGGAAGGAGCTTCCAACCATCCTCGTAAACGTAAACGGCCCTTGGCCTTTCACCAGCATCTAGTTCTTCAAGGGGGGTTAAGCTGAGGCCCCCCTTCGCCGTGAGGTATGACACCAGAGCCTCCTCAGAATAACCCTCCGCCTTCAGCCCGGAGAAGCTCAGTTCAAGAGCTTTCAGGAGGGATGAGAGCCTTTCGATTTCTAATATCCTGGACTTAGCGAGGGGAGAGAGCTTCAAAACGGCCCTCTCGGTGGGTTCACTCAGAAGGTCCGTGGAGATGAGTATCCTGTCCCTGAGGGGTGAGCCTTCTTCAAATGCCTTGATTGCTATCCAGACGGCACCGTTTGTGAGAATGCCATATTTAACGCCGGAGTTGAAGCAGTAGCGAGCGAGCTGGCGCAGAGGCTCATCCCGTTTGAGAACGTTGACGCTGAGGTTCTTCGCCTCAACGTAGGCGAAAACCGAACCGTTGATCACAAGGGCGTCGGCCCGACCGTCCTCCGTCCTCTCCTCCGGTCGAACTTCCTCTGGATTGTTCCAGTCCCAGCCGAGGGCCTGGAATATCTCCCCAATGAGATGCTGTTTTACCGCTTCCTCGTTCTTCTCATAGAGATTCCTGTGGGAGGCTATCCTCCTCCTGACCTTCGTAACCGCGGCCCTGAGTTCCTCCATGGGCATCCCCTTGGGCTATAATCGGGAGGGTGACCTAAAAGCTTTTGGGAGCTTTGAACAAAGGTAGTGCGGTGAAACTGATGTGCAGGGTTCTCTTTGCAGTTGGAATGGGGGAGGAGATGGCTCCCCTTGTCGATGCCTTCGTGAAGGCCTCCAAGAACGACCCTTACAAGGCCGCCCGTGGGAAGAAGCCTTACCACGGGGATGGATGGGGCTACGTTCTCCTAAAGGATGGGAGCGTGAGCCACTACCGCTCGCTCAAGCCGGTCTTTAAAGACGGCAGTGCCGTTGAACGGCTCAAGGACAACCTTGAGGGCTTCATCGTTCTTATGGCCCATTCACGGGCGGCCTCACAGGGAAAGAAAAGCCTCTTTAACGTCCAGCCCTTCGCCTTCTCAACTAGGAGGGGCTTTTCCTTCTGGCTCTATCACAATGGCGACCTTGACAAAGGAAGGATAATAAGGATGGCCGAGTTCGAGGGGGAGAGCTTCGAAGGGGTCTCAGACAGCTACGCAATGGGCGCTTACATGTGCAGGAAGCTCGAGTCTCCAGAACCAGGAAAAGTTCTAGAGCACTACTCGCGGATGATGGATGCAACAAACACGAGCCTCAACACTGGAACGCTGTTCCTACGCCCCGATGGAGTTTCCGCCTTCGTAACGGCCTACTCAACGCCCCTTCACATAATGAACCCAAAGAACTGGGACTACGTGAAGCAGATGGTTCTGAGAAAAAAAGGCCTCTTCGCAGTTGCGTCCTCCACACTGGAACTCTACCTCCAGGGGGAGTGGAAGCCAGTCCTCAACGGGACGGCCTTTCACGTCAAGATACTACCTGAAGAGGAGAGGTTTGACGTAACGAAGATGGTTATGGGGTGAGTTTATGGAGACGAAGGCCCCGGTTAGGATCTACATGACCAGGAAGCTGATAGGGGTCAGCCCCGATGACACGGTGAAGAAGGCCTGTGGGATAATGGTGGACTTCGACATCGGCTCCCTCGTCGTCGTGGAGGACGGGAAGGTGGTTGGTTTCTTCACGAAGAGCGACATCATAAGGCGCGTCGTCATTCCTGGCCTTCCGAACGATACCCCAGTTAAGGAGATAATGACGAAAGACCTCGTGGCGGTGGATGTCAACGCGCCCCTGCGCGAGGTTCTCGACCTCATGGCAAAGAAGAGCATCAAACACATGCTCATAGAGGAAAACGGCGAGATTGTAGGAGTCTTCAGTCTCACGGACCTGCTGACTGCCAGCAGGAGGAAGCTTGAAACCGCGATAGCCGCGGAGTGAGGGCCATGCTAAGGATAGCTCACATAAGCGACACACACATAACGGGGGGCGAGGCCTACAAGAGCTACGCCTACGACCTTATAGTCAACGAGATAAACCGCGGGAGCTTCGACTTTGTCATCCACACCGGTGATATTACCAACCAAGGTTTGCGAGAGGAGTACGAGAGAGCCTCATACGAGCTGAAGAAGATTCAAAAGCCTCTCATCGTTCTCCCTGGGAATCATGATGTGAGGAACGTGGGATATGAGCTTTTTGAGGAGCTCATAGGGCCGAGGAACGGCGTCTTCGAGTTCAAGGATGGAGTCGTTATATGGGTTGACTCAACGATACCCGACCTGAGCGACGGCAGAATTGGCGGCAGGAAGTTTCGATGGCTGAAGGAGAGGCTTGAGGAGCACTCCGACCGGAGGTTCAAGATAGTCGCGGCTCATCATCACCTCGTCCCGCTCCCGAATACTGGACGGGAAAGGAATGTTCTCTTCAACGCAGGGGACGTGCTCGACCTCCTCATCCGACACGATGTTGCACTCTACACCTGTGGACACAAGCACGTGCCCAACGTTTACCGCGTTGAAGACCTTATAGTTGACAACGCCGGCTGTACTTCCTGTCGGAAAACCCGTAGGGGGGATGTGAACAGCTACAATATCATCACGCTACACGACGACGGGCGCATAGGGGTAAAGATAAGGCGCGTCACCGGCGATGAGGCGAGGAAGGAGCACAGACCGATAAGACCGAAGATTTTCGTGCCCTCCGGAAGGAGGCTCCTCAGGATAGTCCAGATGAGCGAGAGCAACGTCTCCGACAGGATATATTTCAGAAGACGGGTTCTGGAAAATGCGATACGGATGATAAACCACCTTAAGCCGGATCTCGTCGTCCACAACGGTGATGTGGTCGATATGGGTATCGAACGCTACTACGAGAAGGCCATCGGCTTCTACAGGAGGGTTAAGGGACGGAAGCTCGTCGTCCCGGGCCACAACGACATAACTTACCTCGGCCACGATCTCTTCACGGAGTACTTTGGTGAGCCTCGAGAGGTGGAGATGGGAAACTTTCTTGTAATCCCTGTTGTCAGCGCCCAGTACGAGACGCCGATTGGGGTCGTCGGGAGAATGGGTCAGAAGAAGCTTGCTGAGAAGCTGAAAGAGAATGAGGATAAGTTCAAGATAGTGGTGCTCCATCACAACATCGTCCCTATTCCAAGGAGCAGGGAACTTGGCTTCCTCGAGGACGGAGGGGATGTCCTCCACGTCTTAACGAAAGGGGGAGCGGACCTTGTCCTGACTGGCCATGGGGGAAACGCCTTTGGCGTTAAGGTTGAGGACACGCCGATAGTCAACGCGGGCTCGGTGAGCTGGGAGCTTCACAGGAACCCCTTCGGGAACAGTTTCAACGTGATAGACATCTACCGCGATATGATAGTCGTCTTCGAGGTACAGGCGACGTGGGGAAGTGGCAGACTGCTGGGGATATGGAAGGTGAAGAGACCATGATTACTCCCCCAGCTCCCTCATGAGCCTCTCTATCACGCCCTCCATAACCCCCCCGACCGTTTTTTCAAGCTCGACGTTCTCTATAATTGGAACACCGTGTTTTCTGGCCATTTTAACTATGTACTCCTGTACCTCAATAATCGAATCTATGTGCTCGAGGTAGTACTCCGCTGAGCGGGTACTGTAGAGAGAGCGCTCGTAGAAATGAGCCTCAAGGGCCTCTCTACTCCCCACGGTTATTACGTACATGAAGTCATGCTCGTCGGGTTCCACAAAGCCTGGGACTAGGTGTATCCCCTCCAAGACAGCGTTGAAGCCCTCCCTGTGGGTCCGCTCGAGAACCGCGTTGACGCCAACGGCCACGTGCCTCACTTGCTCCTCAAAGCCCCGAATCAGCGGCTTCCCTCCACTCACGGGGCCAACAGTTTTCCAGGCCAAAAAAGAGGATGTGTGAAGGTCTGGAAGCAGTTCAGGCGCTATTATCTTCCTCATTACCTCCCGTATTGTGTCCGTTCCTATGACACTCCTTATGCCAAGGCGAAAGGCAAGTTCCGTCGCGAGTGTTGACTTTCCAACTCCCGTCGCTCCTCCAAGGAGTATCGTTATCGGCACCTTCAAGCGTCTTAGCTGGCGCCAGAACAGATACCTCCGTGCTGCCTCTTTGAGGCCATGGTTCAGCAGGCTCCCATAGGTAAGCCCCCTTATCTCCTCTGTGGTTACCACGTGCGCCTTCCGTCCCTCGAGCGCCTTCTGGACTTCAGTGGCGATTATGTATGCAACGCCGACATCCACCCCGGCAAGGGTTATGGAGCGCGTGAGGATTCCACGCGAGAAGGGCAGCTTGATCCTCCTTTCAGGGTCTGTAACGACTATCATCTCCTTCCCCCCAGGACAGACTTTCCAAGCTTGAGAACGGCTGTGCGGAGGTCCTTCCCGTCGATGTTCATGGGCTCGTTGTCCATGTATATAACCTCAAGATCTTTCTCAAGCGCCCACCTCGTCACAACGTCAACGGCGGCCGCTTTAAGCTCCACCGCAACCGCATCGAGACTGGTGAATCCCCTCAAGTCACGGAGAAGGGCAGGTCTGTTCGAGAGGTTTCCCGAAACAGCGACAACCTCCGCCCCGAGGGCTTCAATCCCATCCTTTGCCCTCTCAACAGCCCTTCCAGAGGTCATGACGAGACCGAGCCGCTTCCCGCTGACGTCCCCTAAGGGCCTCGGTCTAAAGGCTGTGAGGTGGATATCCGCCGATGGATTGATTCTCCCAATTGTCCCCAACAGCTCAGCTCTCTTTCTTTCGTCAGCAAGGTCAGCCATGGTGACAACGACGATATCGGCTAAAGAAAGCCTAAAGGGACCAAAGTACCCCCTGAGAAAGTCTATCCTCTGAAGTGCACCCACCGCCAGGATGTAGCCGTCAGCCCTGTAAGCGGGAAACGTCGCACCGCTTCCCTCGAAGATTACGAGATCGTTGGGCAGGCTCTCGGCGAGCTTGACGCCTTCATCGATGACATCGAAGAAGGGAAATCCCGCCATCCCCCCACCACAGCGCCTGCACCCTATCGTGGTCACCCTCGCAGTGAGGGCATCCTCGATATGGTCTGAGGCGGCATGCCTTCCACTCCCGGCGAGTTCGAGCAAAAATTCCGGGGTTATCCCAGTTCTCCCCCTTATTATCTCCGGCTTCTCCGGGCCGCCGCGGCTCATGGTTACCACGACGGGGTTTGCAATCTTCCTCAGTACTCTAGCCACAAAGCCGCCGATGGCCGTTTTTCCAACGCGCTTCCCCGTGCCTATGACGGCAAGGCTCGGCTTTCTAGTTCTCTTCAGCGGCTTTGGCTTGAACTCAAAGTCCGCCCCCCTATATGCAACGCCGTGGAGCATGCAGAGCGTCGCTATCTTAAATCTGTCCTCATAGGTCAGAACAGGCTCGTCGCTCAGGTCAACCACCTCATCAATGTCGTTCTCTTGGAGTGCCCTTGTGAGGGCCTCAGAGTAATCCGTGCCAGTGTAGAATGGAACGCCAAGCCTCGCTTCGATCTCGCCAACGCTTCCTATCTTCTCGCTCCCTCCTAAGAAGACGACGCAACAAACCCCTCCAAGCATCTCAACGGCCCAAGTTGTAACATCTGGATAATGTTCGCCGTCGATGAGGACGAGTCTCCTCATATCATCACCGCTCATATTACCACAAGGAGGCTTTAACCTTTTGGAGTGCAAAGCACTACCCATCAGCGCAGGGAGGATGCAGGAAAGGTTATAAACCCCAAGGATGGTAAGTTATTGGCGGTCGCACGGTGCGACCCGTCTACAAGGAGGTGTGTGAAATGGCCGAGATGGTAGTCAAGAGTAAGGTTAAGGAGGCCGTTAAGGCTGTCGACCCGGGAATGAGGGTCAACCCGGAGTTCTACGACGCCCTTGAGGCGGAACTCAAGGTTCTCGTCGAGAAGGCCGTCAAGAGGGCGCAGGCCGAGGGCAAGAAGACCCTCTACCCGAGACACATCTGATTCCCTTCTCTTTCCTTACCTTCCATCGGTGCCCTTTTATGAGGAAGTGCCTATTCTTCACGGTGGTTATATGGGACTGAGAAAGCTTAGTGATTCTGCTTACCTGTATCCTGGAAGCCCATCAACTTTCATCAGGGTTTTTGATGATGGGGCCGTTCTAATCGACCCCGGCCACGGAAAGGGTCGGCACAAGGATCTGGGGAGGGAAGTGCGAAAGCTCGGGCTCGAGATAAAAGCCCAATTAGCGACCCACGGGCACGCTGACCATGTGGCTGTGGCACCAAGAATAAGCGCGCCGCTCTTCATACACCGCTTCGAGTTCTCGGTGGCAGAAAGCCCGCTGAACAGAGAGCTACTCACCTTTGGCTCAAAGGCTCCAGGAGGTTTCTTGGTCTTCCAGTTCCCGGAGGGGGTGAGGGTTCACACGGTCTTTGAGTGGGGTGATGAGCTCTTCGACCTGAAGGCTATCAGGCTCAACGGCCATTCACCGGGGATGACAGGCTTCTTGGACGGGGAGAACGGAATAATCTACGCCGGTGACTCCTTCTTTGGCGAGAGGGTCATCCAATCGGTTGGACTGCCCTATCTCGTTGACCCAGAATTATTCAAAACTTCAATTAAAGAATTACAGAATTATGTGGAAAAGAGCTACTTACTCATTCCATCACACGGGAAGCAGGTTAATGGAGAGGAAGCGACGGAACTGCTTGAGTTCAACCTCACACGAGTGGAAGAAACCAAATCCCTCATTCTGGAGCTTCTGAAAACTCCCATGCCAATGGACAAGTTGGCCTTCAGGATAATGAAGCACTACAGCGTCCAAATAACTCCCCAGAAGCTTGCCCTTAACCTCGTTCCAGTGAGGGCATTCATAGCGGAGCTGTACAATCAAGGGAGGATAGATGCTGTGGTGGACGAAGGGCTTAAGTGGGTGGTGAAAAAGGGGTAGCTTTGTGGATAGAACCCCAAAATTTTCCCAATCTTCGTGATTGGCGACCACAAAAATCACTCCTCATCGGGATAACACAGGTACCTGTAGGGGCAGAACTTGCAGGCGTAGGAGTACTCACCCCTCGGCGGCTTCCCCCGTTCGTAGGCCTTTTTGACCCTGTAAAAGTGTCTCAGCGTCTCCTTGAACAACCTATCGTCGTAGGGCACCTCAAAGGCCTTAAAGTTCGGTCCTTTGACTATGGGAAAGCGAGAGAAGTCGATTTTGCTTATGATCTTCATCGGCTCGTCGTGGAGCTTGATGTAGTAGAGGTAGCCGTATTCCGCCTCGGCCCAGCGCATATAGATGTTTAGCTGAGCCATGTGATAGTCGTAGGGCTTACCTGGGAGGCTGGTCTTTCCCTTAATTTCGATAGGGAAGTCACCTATGGCGTCTATCCTTCCGTGTATCTCAAAGCCTAGTCTGTTGGATCTCAGTATTAAATGCTTCTCAAGCTCGAAGCCGAAGCGCTTCTTCAGGATATCCCCGAGGACATTGTGGGTGTTGATGCCCTGGTTTAACCTGATTTTGACGAACTCGGGCCACCTCTCGGGATAACCCTTGAGCCTGAAGTATACCCTCCTTGGACATATTAAAGCCTCGCTCGCGTAGAACTCCAGGAATCCGTCGTTTTCATTGTTCCCGTTGCCGCTCATCGATTTCCCTCCAGGAACGGGGCGGGTCATCGGCCCGCGAACCTCGCCACCCCTGCGTCAGCTAATACCGACGTCATCACCCATCAGACTGGGCAAGGGTCGTCATCCGCTTGGGGAGTTAAGCCTAACCCGGCATTTAAACCTTTGGGAGAAACGAGGGGAGAAAATGAATACTAGAGAATCGGTCTTCTCCTCCTTTTGAGCGAGTAGCTCAGCCCGTAGGCTGGCCAGAGACTCGGGGGCTGCTCATAGTGGTGCAGGTTCCTCAGTATCTTCTCCGCGGTCTTGAGATTCTTCGCTCTGACCCTCAAAACACCCTCATTGAGTTCAACAATTCCCTCCGAGAGGCGCAGACGGAGCTTCGAGCCCTCCACCTCAGGACGGGCCTTCATGAGAAGCTCATGGTATTCCTCGTATGCCTCCCTGCTGAGCCTCTGCTCGAGAAGTACGGGTTTTTCACGCGGTTTAAACAGGCGGGAGAACCAACTATTCGGTGGTTCATCATCCATACCCTTCATCTACCTCCAGGTATCTCTTAATTCAAACTCCGTTCATAAGTTTTTAAGGCTTTCCCATCGATTTTTGACGAAACGGCGGGAGGAACGCTTTTAAGGGGTTTGGAAGGATTATCACCGATGCCACGGAAAAGCAGAACGCAGCTCATAAAGCCGCGCATAAGGGAAATCCTCTCCCAGGAACTTCCAGAAGGGCTAGTTCAACTACTCCCAAAGCACTGGGTTCAGATAGGAGACGTTCTCATCCTTCCGCTCAGGGAGGAGCTTGAACCGTACAAGCGCCGCATCGCCGAGGTCTACGCCGAGGTTATAGGTGCCAAAACCGTTCTCAGAAAGGGTCACATCTCCGGCGAGTTCCGCGAGACAAACTACGAGCTTCTCTACGGCCGTGATACGGTAACGATCCACGTCGAGAACGGGATCAAATACAAACTCGACGTTGATAGGGTCATGTTCTCACCGGCCAACGTCAAGGAGCGTGTCAGGATGGCAAAAGTGGCAAAGCCGGGGGAGCTGGTCGTTGACATGTTTGCTGGAATAGGTCACCTTAGCCTCCCGATGGCAGTTCACGGAAAGGCCCGCGTTATAGCGATAGAGAAGAGCCCATACACCTTCAGTTTTCTGATTGAAAACATCGAACTCAACGGAGTGCAGGACAGGATGACAGCCTATAACATCGATAACCGCGACTTTCAGGGTGAGAACATCGCGGACAGGGTTTTAATGGGCTATGTTATCAAAACGGCAGAGTTCATACCGAAGGCTTTAAGCATAGCGAAGGACGAGGCGGTGATCCACTACCACAACACTGTCCCTGAGAGATTGAGGCCAAGGGAACCCTTCGAAACCTTCCAAAGGATAGCAAAGGAGCACGGCTACGAGGCGGAGAAGCTCAACGAGCTGGTCATTAAACGCTATGCCCCTGGGGTCTGGCATGTGGTCGTTGATGTGAGGGTGTTCAAACAGTAGCAGATAACAGTTGAGCTTAACTCGGCTCTAATGTGAAACGCTTCCTTTTGCGAAGACCTTATATCCCTCAACCCGAAGGATTTTCGAGGTGATTCTGATATGGAGGCGAAAGGCGGTTATTGGGGTAGGATTCTAAGGGTCAACTTAACTACTAAAGAGGTCAAGGTCGAGCCACTCCCAGAGGAGTTCCCTAGGAGATACCTCGGGGGCGTAGGTTTCGGAACCAGGGTTCTCTACGATGAGGTTCCAGCTAAAACTGACCCGCTTGGTCAGGAGAACAAGATGATAATCACGCCGGGTCTCTTCGTTGATACTGGCATAGGAACCGGCTCAAAGACGGCCTTTAACTTCAAAAGCCCGCTTACCGGCGGTTACGGCAGATCTATGGCCGGTGCACAGCTTGGTGTTCAACTTAAGAGGGCCGGCTACGACATGCTCATCATCGAGGGGAAGAGCGACGAGTCAATGATGATTGTCATCGAGGATGACGATGTCAAATTCGCCCCCGCTGATGGTTACTGGGGCCTCACCACAGGAGAGGCCAGGGCCAAAGCAAAAGAGGAATACCCGGGGTTTGCAACGGCCTTTATAGGTCCGGCCGGCGAGAGGCTGAGTTTTATCTCAACGATCGAGACCGATGAGAGGCAGGCTGCTAGGGGCGGCCCCGGAGCCGTCCTTGGGAGCAAGAAACTCAAAGGCATACTCGTAAAGGGAAGCAAGAAGGTCCCGATAGCCAACCCCAAGAAGCTCCGTGAACTTATCAGGGAGTGGGCGATGGTGTTTAAGGATCACCCCGCCACCAAGGCCGACATGGGGTACGGAAGCGGCGAATTCCTCGACTGGATGAACCGTGAGCGCGGCACCTTCCCTGTTAGGAACTGGCAGATGGGCTTCTTCAAGAAGGCCTACGAAAAGGCCAAGGAGGAGGGAAGAGAGCACATAGGCATCGATCCCTACTTCTGGGCGCCGAGATACCGGGCCGGCAGGAGGCCATGCCCGATGTGCAACAAGCCGTGCAGCCAGTACGTTCACGTTGAGAGCGAGAAGTGGGGTACCTTCGAGGTCGACGGACCGGAGTACGAGACCCTCTACTCCTTCGGCGGCGTCCTTGAACTGGACGACTTCGAGACCGTTGCTTACCTCAACAAACTCGCTGATGAATACGGACTTGACACCATCTCGGCCGGCGTTACAATAGCCTGGGCTATGGAGGCCTACGAGCGCGGTCTCCTCACCAAGGAGGATACAGATGGCATTGAGCTCACCTTCGGCAACGGCGACGCGGCCGTTCAGGCCCTCAGGAAGATGGCGCTACGCGAGGGCAACCTCGGAAAGCTCCTTGCAGATGGTGTCAAGAGAGCCAGCGAGCGCTTGGGTAAAGACAGCTGGAAGTTCGCCATGCACGTTAAGGGCATGGAACCGCCAGCCTACGACGTCCGCGGCATAAAAGGAATGGCCTTAGCGTTCGCCGTCAATGTCCGCGGTGCCGACCATCTCACCAGTGGTGCCTATGGGGCAGAGCTGGTCGGCAAGTGGTGGAAGTTCGACAACATCGACAGAACCAAGGGGGAGAACAAGGGATTCGAGATTGCCTTCCACGAGAATCTCATGGCCGTCTACGACGCCACCGGCACGTGCAAGTTCTCAAGGCACATGTACTTCCTTGAGGGCTTCCCACCGCTGATTGAGGCCGTCACCGGCATGAACATCGACGAGGCCGAGCTGATGGTCATTGGCGAGAGAATTATGAACATCGCCCGCGCTTTCAACGTCCGCGAGGGCTTCAGCAGGAAGGACGACACCCTACCGTACAGGGTCATGTGGGAGCCAATACCAGAGGGAGTTAGCAAGGGACTCCACGTCCCGCCGTGGGAGCTCGACAGGATGCTGGACGAATATTACCAGGCCCGTGGCTGGAGCAGAGACGGCATCCCGACCAGGGTCAAGCTAATAGCTTTGGACCTCCCAGACATCGCGGAGGACATTGGGGCGGGGATCTGATTCTTGGCCCCTTTTTCTATAACCCTGCCAAGCAAAGTTTCACCGAAGGTTGCGATTTTCCGCTAAAACGTCCCCCTGTTTAAGGATTTCATGTTGTTAACCACGGGGTTAACTTCCCCCTGACGCCCTACAAGCTTTCCGTCAACGCTTTGCGAAGCAAGCAAACTTTGCAGTGCAAAGTTTGGTCAAAGAACAAACTTCCGCCAAAACCTCCCGGAAGGAGTTTGCATGTCTTCTAAGATTGCAGGCCCAAAGTGGGTCTGTATCTGAAAAGGCAAGCTAAATTTTGCTTCAACTTCTCTCAACGCTAGGAGGGTGCTTTATAGAGTGAGACTCTCATCAGAGAGTAAGTGAGTAAAAACCCTCTCAGAAACGTAACTTGTAGAAAGGCACCTCATTTTTCCACCAGCGCTTGCTCTGCAAGGGCTAAATGGTGGGCCCGCGGGGATTCGAACCCCGGACCTCCACCTTGTAAGGGTGGCGTCATAACCAGTCTAGACCACGGGCCCGCCCGATATAAGAGAAAGAGGGAGAGTTATAAAATTTTCTACTTTTCCACCCCCCTCCTCACCTTCACGGCCAGTCCGCTCTGGAAGACCTTCAGCTCCTCGCCGCTGAGGAGCGTTTGGCCTGTCGCGAGGAGTTCGTCCCTCTCGCTTACCACCAGAACCTCGTCGTAGGGCCGTATATTTGGATCGGCATCGACGATGAACTTGGCGAAGACATTCTTTCCCTTCCTCGCGAAGGGATCAGCATCCTCGTTGACAACGACGCGCATCTTTGGGTATGGCAGGATCTCGTGAAGCCTCCTTGCCCCTTCAATGCCAAGCGTTAGAAGGCCGTCCTCCGCGCGGAAGGTTGCAAGGTGCTTGCCATTGACCTTTATCTGTCTTGGCATTCCTGTCTTCCTTGAAAGCTCAACGAAGGCATCTCTAAACGCCTCGCCGGCCCCTTCTCCAAATTGATATTCGGCAATGATCATAATGTAGTTCCTCGCCTCCCCCTTTCTGGGCTTCTCTATCATGAAATCCTCCTCGCCTTCGCTCTGGGCGAAGGGGTAGCTCAAGCTGAGATACTTTGGAATCTCCCCGAATATCGGATGCTCTACCGTCTCCGGGAACTTACCCTTAACCCGCTCGGCCCTCTCCCTTGCCCTAACAGCCGTCGGCCACCTCATGGATTCCTCGCTCACCTTGAAGAACGCACTGGCTTTAGTTGCGGGCTCGTTCTTCTCGAGGTAATCTCGATACTCAAGCAAGCGCTTGTAAGCGGCATAAAGCTTGGGGTGGGAGCGGGCGCGCTCATCAACTAGCTCCCAGAGGGTTCCCTCTTTTATCGCCTGTTTCACGCGGTTGAGCTCCTCACGAAGTACCCAGAGGTTGTGGATTGCCAGAAGCCTCGCCCTCTCCTCCTTTGGCATCTCCATGAGTTCCCCCGGGGTGTAGCGGGAGCAGACGGGGCAGGAGCAGGGGAAGTATTCAAGTTCATCCAAGCGCTTCGTCCCCTCAGGAGTTAAATACCGGTCGTCCTTGGCGTAGAGGGCGTAGCTGGCCGAGTCAAAGAGGTCTATCCCCATCGCCACTGCCAGGGCAAAGATCATCGGATGACCAGCACCAAAGAGGTGAACCGGTCTGTCCGGCCTCAGCCCCTGCTTTGAGGCAATAATGACATCGACCAAATCACGGTATCGGTAGCTCTCCATCAGCGGGACGACGGCGCCAATCGGGTGGATTTCAAAGTTCATCTCACCCAGTTCCCTCGCGGCGTAGGTTCTCAGATCAGGGTAGGTAGAACCCTGAACGGCCGCGTTCATAGCTATCTCCCTTATCTCCTCGGCCTCTCTAGCCCTCTCCAGCGTTATTCTGAGGTCCTCCTCCGCCTTCTCCCGCGGAGCGTCCGGAGGGGTTGGTACGTCGAGGAAAGTTCCCACGTCAACACCAATGTCATGCTGAAACTGAACTATCTCGCGATTAGTAACTTCAACGTCTCCGTAGCGCATGAGCTGGAAGGAACCGGAATCCACCTCGATTATCCCACCATAGCTGAGTAGCTTATGAATCCCTTCTTCCAGCGCCCTCTCCCTCAGCTCGGGCGTCTTGTAGATGATGTAAGAGTTCGTGATGATCATCCCAAAACCCATCTCTTTGAGTTCTTTCGGGGTTACCATGAGCTGCTTCGGGTTGACCACGGGCATTATGACTGGTGTTTCCACGGTTTTTCCGTTGATGGTAAGCTTTCCTATTCTTCCGGCGGCGTCCCTCGCCTTGACCTCGAACTTAAAATCAACCATCTCACAACACCTCCCATGGAGTATGGTTGGGGCTTTAAAAGCCTGCGGAGGAGAAGAGGTTTATGAGGATGAATGCTAGGATCCCTGCAAAGAGGGGTGCCTCAACCCAGCTCTTGACGATGTCCGTAAGAACCTTTTTGTTGACCTTTTCCCCCTTATAGACGCTCAATCCGCTGATAGCGCCGACGACGGCCTGGCCCGAGCTGACTGGAAGTCCAAAGAGGTTGGCTGTGTTAACGGCTATCGACGCCCCGAACTGACTTGAAAACGCCGAGGTAGGGCCAAGGGGAGCGATGTCCTTCCCGATCGTCATCATAACCTTATAGCTGAAGGTGAGGGTTCCAAAGGCCATTATGAGGGCCAGGAGGGCGTTGGGGTTTGACATTCCACCGGCCTTCGCAAGCCCTATAACGTTTGAAACCTCGTTCGTTCCCAAGTTGAAGGCAGAGTACGCGGAGGCCAGAAATACGAGCCACTTCTGGGTAAGTTCAAGGTTCTTGAGGCATTTTATCCGCTTGAGAAGGGGGTTGTAAATCTTGTATATTGCTATAGCCAGAAGGGACGCAAAGACCGGCGAAAAAAACCAGGCAGAGATTATCTTGCCTATCATCCACCAGTTCACGGGGAGGCCGAGGGCCAGCGCCGAACCTATCAGGGCACCGATTATGGACTGGGTTGTTGATATAGGCATGCTGATGAGACTTGCAAGCGTCACCGCGGAGGCAGCGCTAAAGAGGGCCAGGGCAACCTGGGCCGTTGTTAAACCTTCAGCCAGTCCCGTTATAGTCCCCGGAACCGCGGAATGACCTATGACCGCCCCGAGCGTCGTGAAGACCGCTATTATGAGCACTGCCCTTTTGAAGCCAACTATACCGGAACCGACGGCGGTTCCAACGGCCTTTGCGCTGTCATTGGCACCAACGGCCCATGCCATAAAGAAAGCCGTTGCGATGACCGCTATCATTCCCCGTCCCTCTATATTCTCTATATAGTCTATGTAGCACATGATTGGACATTTAAAAGGGTTTCGGTGGATCAACACCTCTCAAGAGGCAACTTTGTATATCCATAGATGTGGAGGGAGAGATAAAAAGCTGCCCAGAACCAGACGATTAGCGGAAAAAGCAGGGCGTTTAAAAACCCCCCGCCTTCAACCACTGTTGGGACTAGCATCGTGAAAGTCTCAAAGCCCCACCATAGAACAAAGAACCACCAAAGGCCCGTTAAAAGAAGCACCGGCGGAACCAGTACATCTAAAAGTGCCACCGCATCTCCTATGAGCAGAAAACCCCAGTTCTTGGTGAAGCCCCCACCGAGGTTCCGCAAATCGCCGAGGAACCAGCGCTTCCTCTGCTGCCAGAGGGCAGGAAAGGAACGCGGCATTTCCGTCCAGACTCTGGCCTTTGGGCTGTAAACCACCCTCCCGAGTCCTTTCATGGCCTTAGTCGTCGCATAGTCCTCCACGCTGTCCTCCACGAATCCATTTATCCTCCCAAGGGCTTCCCGCCGGAAGGCCGCTATCGGGCCGGGGGCGAGACTCAGGTTCTCAAGCTCTTTTGCCCTGCGGAACATGGCTATCCTCAAATGCTCGACATCCTGTGCCCTCTCAATGAAAGAGTCACCCAGAACGCGGACCTGTCCGCCGACAGCCACAATCTCATCCGAGTAAAAGCGCCTCACGAGTTCTTTAACGGCGTCTCGCTCAAGGACGCTGTCCGCGTCCGTTGTGACTATGATCTCACCCGAGGCCTTTGAGAGGCCGAAGTTCAGGGCCTTCGCTTTCCCGCCGTGCTCAATCCCGTAAACCTTCAGGCGGGGATCTCGTACAGAGGATGTTACCTCAAAAGTCCCGTCCTCGCTCCCGTCGTCAACTGCGATGACTTCAAAATTAGGGTAGTCCTGCTCAAGGGCTGAGTTCACTGCCTTCAAAACCCCCTTCTCCTCGTTGTAGGCGGGGATGATTACCGAGACCCGAGGGCACCATTTTGAAATCCTGTAATCACCGAAGAGACCGATTATATAATTGACGAAGAAGTAGCCATCCCAGAAGAGGATAATTCCCAGGGCAACCAGCAACCACATGGGTGGGGATTGTCGGGGAGGCTTTTAACCGTTGTCCCCTACTGAGAGAGCAGGTCTTTCTCCGAGTTTATACCTAACAACGTAGCGCCCGTGTTCAAACCCGTCTTCCTCCGCTTCAAGAACATCAATCGGCTCAAGCTCAACTCCGAGCTCTATTGCCTCCCACTTGATGTCTTCGAAGTAGTCGTAAAGACCGCAAGTGGCGCAGAAGGAGCCTTCAAACTCAATGATGACCTCATTGCCCTCCAAGTTCAAAATCCTCACCTCCGCCTCGCTGCCGTGGAGCCTGTTGAACTCGAAAAGAACCCTCTCAAGATTCTCCCTCGTGTTCATTCTCTCACCGGTTTGAGTTTCAACACACCACTTAAAAAGTTTGTTAAGGCAACCGAATAGTTTAAAAATCCAAGCCAGAGAATGGAGATCGATGAGTGAGAGGGGGATAAGACGGGCAGAGAGAGAATACACAGACGGGGAGATATTTTCTATCCTCAGCGAGCCTGTTAGAGAGTGGTTTAAGCGGAAGTTTGGAACCTTTACCCCACCACAACGCTACGCGGTAGTGGAAATACACAGGGGGGAGAACGTTCTAATCTCATCGCCAACGGGCTCCGGGAAGACCCTATCCGCTTTTCTCTCGGCAATAAACGAGTTGATTCTCCTTGGAAAGGATGGAAAGCTTGAAGACAAAATTTACGTCATCTACGTTTCACCCCTTAGAGCGCTCAACAATGACATCAAGAGAAACCTTGAAGGTCCACTGGCGGAGATAAAGGAGGTGGCAGGAGAACTTGGCTATGATTTACCCGAAATCCGCGTTGGCATAAGGACGAGCGACACCTCAAGTTACCAGAAGAGCAAGATGGTGAGGAAGCCCCCGCACATTCTCATCACAACGCCGGAGAGTCTGGCAATAGCACTGAACGCCCCAAAGTTCCGTGAGAGGCTTAAGACTGTAAAGTACCTCATCATTGACGAGGTCCACTCCTTAGCCGAGAACAAGCGCGGAACTCATTTGGCTCTCAGTATTGAGAGGCTTCAAGAGATGGCGGAAAGAAACTTCATTAGAATCGGCTTGAGCGCGACAATACACCCTCTCGAGGAGGTCGCAAAGTTCGTCTTCGGATTTGAGGATGGAAAGCCGAGACCGGGTCTCGTCGTTGACGTCAGCTTTGCCAAACAGACCAGGATAAGTGTGGAAAGTGCCGTCGAGGACCTGATATACACTCCGGCTAACGTTTTAAGTGACGCCCTTTACTCCAGACTGGCGGAGCTTATACGGGCCAACAGGACGACGCTCATCTTCACCAACACGAGGAGCGGTGCAGAGAGAGTCGCCTTCAACCTGAAGAAGCGTTATCCTGAGTTTGAAGGGTTGATAGAGGCCCACCATTCGAGCCTCTCACGCGAGGTTCGCCTTGATGTTGAGGAGAAGCTGAAGAGGGGCGAGCTTAAGGCAGTCATTTGCGTCTCTGGAGACTCGAAAATTCTAACCGAAGAAGGCCCCGTTGAGATTAGGGAGCTAAACGCCTCGGGAATTACTGGGGTGGATTCCCTCAGGACGAAGTTCGTGAAATTCAAGGAGCCACATAAAGTCCCCTACAACCGCAAAGGCCTCAGGATTAAAACCCGGCTTGGCTTTGGGATAGTGGCAACTAGGGAGCACAGGTTCCTCACCGTGAGAGACGGGGGCTCAAGTGGATTCAGGCTGGAGAGCTTAGAGAAGGGGACTACCTCGCTGTAGTTAGGAGGCTTCCAAGTCCGGGGAGGGAAGTCTCGATTTTTGAAGTCCTTCCCGATGCAGCTTACCTCCATCTCAAAGGGGGCTTTCTTCAGGAGCTTAAACTCTCGATACGGGCAAAGTTTGGCTCGGTTAGGAACTATGCACGCCACAGAGGATGGGATACCTCTTATCTCACCAAGCAACTCAACGGCGTTTATCCCTTTAGATGGAGCAGGTTGAAAGCCATTATAAAGGATGCAGGGCTTGAAATAAGCGGAGAAGACGTTGAGAGAATAACCTCCGGCAAGGATCGTTACACCCTGCCCCTTACCTTCACTCCAGGAATGGCCAGACTGTTGGGCTTCTGGATGGCCAATGGTTCGTGGAAAAGCGGAACCCTGACCCTGTTCTCGACTGATAGGAGAATGCTCGAAAAGTACGGGGTGCTGAGTAAAGCAGAATTCGGCGTCGACGGGATTATAAGGAAGCAGAACGAAAGCACATGGGCGCTTGAGATTCCCTTCGTCCTGCTTCCAAGAATTTTCAAGGCCTTAACGGGGAACTCGAGAAAGAAGTCAAAGAGGGGAGTTTTCCCCTCAATAGTTTACGTTCTCCCAGAGGAGCACAAGAGGGAGTTTTTGGCAGGCCACTTCGACGGAGACGGCTACCTTAAGGTCAAGGATGGACGGATCTATTCGGCAGGCTTTTCGACGTTCAACAGGAACTTCGCTGAGGGGATCAGAGACGTCCTCCTTCAAGCCGGAGTGGTCTCTTCTATCAGGGTCAGAGATTACGATGAGGTTCAACATTTCAAGGGCAGGGAGATAGCGAAGAAAGGGGCCGCTTATACGGTGGCCGTCATCGGAGGGGAGTACCTCGGACGGTTCTTCGGGAAGATACGGCCCTGGAGGAGCGACCTCTCCAACTGGGAGGAACTCTATTCTAAAGGGTACTCAAACCTCGACGTCATTCCTGGAATTGGAGAGCGCCTGAGGAAACTCCGGAAGAGGCTTGGGATAAGCTCATACCACCTTCAGAAGACGGGACTCTACAACCCAATAAGAGTTAAGCTTGGAAAGCGAGAAATCAGCAGGAGAAATCTCCTAAAGCTCCTTGAAGCGTATGAAAAAGAGGCAAAGGATAAAGGGATGTATGAAGTTCTGGGAGAGATTGAGGAACTGAGAAAACTCGCCGAGGGTGACGTATTCTTTGACAGGATCACATCACTTGAACCCGCTTACATTGATTATGCCTACGGAATAATAAACTCCGAGACCGGGAACTACGTCGTGAACGGCTTTATCTCGAAAAACAGCTCAACAAGCTTGGAGTTAGGGATTGATATCGGAACTATTGATCTCGTTGTCCTCATCGGTTCGCCAAAGAGCGTGAACCGTGCGTTACAGCGCATCGGGAGGGCCGGTCACAGGCTCCACGAAGTCAGCAGAGGGGTGATGATAGCGCTTGACAGGGACGACCTCGTCGAGGTTACTGTTTTAGCACACAACGCCAGGAATCGGCGGCTCGACAGGGTTAAGATACCAAAGAATCCCCTCGATGTACTGGTGCAACACCTCTTAGGTATGGCACTTAACAAGGTGTGGGATGTAGAAGAAGCCTATCGCGTTGTAAGGCGCGCTTATCCCTACTGCGAGTTACCCTTTGAGGACTTCATGAGCGTCCTCAAGTACCTCTCCGGCGGTTATGAGGGTCTTGAAGACAGGAAAGTCTACGCAAAAATATGGCTTGAGGACGGTCGTTTCGGAAGGCGCGGCAAGATGACGAGGACGATTTATTACATGAACGTTGGAACCATCCCCGATGAGGCTAAGATTCGCGTCTACACGATGGACAAGCAGATGATCGGGACCGTTGAGGGGGAGTTTGCCGAGAGGTTAATGCCCGGTGACGTCTTCGTCTTAGCCGGGAGAACTTACGAGTTTGTGAAGAGCAGGAGAAACAGGGTATACGTAATCCCGCGCGAAGGTGTGAAACCGACCATCCCAGCCTGGTTCTCGGAGATGCTTCCGCTCAGCTTCGACCTTGCCCTTGACATACAGCGCTTTAGAGGGGAGGTCAAGGGACTCATTAACAGAAAAGATAACAGAAAAGACACGGTTAAGGTGCTCATGAGGAGATACAACATAGACGAGAAAGCGGCGAGGGCGATTATTGCTTATTTCCGCGAGCAGACAAGGTATTCAACCGCCCCGGATGACGAGACGGTTCTAGTTGAGGAAGTCGAAAAGGAGGAAACCTGGGAGTACTTCTTTCACACCCTTATTGGAAGGAGGGCAAACGATGCATTGAGCAGGGCCTTCGCCTACGCTATAAGCAAATGGAAAGGCTGCAACATCGGGATAGCGATAAACGACAACGGCTTTCTCCTGAGGGTTCCGAAAGAGGCGAGGCTCTCAGAGGGGGGAGGTGAGGGAGCTTTTCCAGATTGAGAATCTAAGGGAAACCCTCCGGAGGGCGCTGGACAACACCGAGCTTTTGAAGAGGCGTTTCAGGCACGTGGCCAACCGCGGATTGCTGATCCTGAGGCGCTACGTTGGGAGAAGTAAACGGCTCGGAAGGCAGCAGGCCATGGCAGTTACGCTCCTCAGGGTTCTCAAGGAGAACCATCCAGACTTCCCGCTCCTCAGGGAGGTCTACCGCGAGATTATGGAGGACAAGATGGACGTTGAAAGCGCCGAGCTATTTCTGGGCTGGGGTAGGGAGGGTAAGATTGGGATGGTTTTTGAGAGGAACGAAGTTCCAAGCCCGTTCGCCTTTAATCTAGAGGCGATTGGAGCGAGTGACGTGGTTCTAATGGAGGATATGAGGGAGCTGATAAAGGCCCTTCACAGAAAGATAATGAGGATGATAGCAGTGGAGGATCAAGGACAGGCGGAAAAGCAGTAGTTCACGGGAGGGTAAGAACGCGGTCGTGGTAGACCACTATGCCGTGGTCGGTTATCTCGTAGGGACGGACGGTGGGGTCGAAGCCGCTCCCGCGGAACTTCGTTATCCTTATGCCCCTCGTTAGCTTCCCCTGGATCTCGAACATGCGCATCTTAATAACACCGTTGACGAGGTATTCCTCGACGTCCGTCCTCTGAAGCTCGGAGGTTATCAGAACCGTGGTTTTTAAGTGCCCCATGGTTTTGACAAACGTCAGAAAGGCACGCCTGTAGTCCAGTTCCTTGGTGGTCGTGAGCTTCAGCATGGTGATTGGATCGAGGATAACACGGTGGTAGTAGCGCTGTCTAAACTGCTCCTTTATCGCCGTCAGCATCTTATCCATCCCTTCCGCGAAGGACTCAAAGAAGTTCTCCATCAGGACATAGCGCTCGGCGGCCGGTGTTGCGTCAATTATCGTGAGGTTGGAGTTCGAGAGATTGAAGCCAAGCCGACTCATGTCCGTTCGTAGGTTCTCGGAAGGTTCCTCAAGAGTGACGTAGAGAACGTTCTCACCGTTGGCTATCCCGGCCATTGCGAAGTGCATTGCAAGCGTTGTTTTTCCGGTTCCAGGAGAACCCTTTACCAGGTAGACCCTGCCGGGGATTAAACCGCCTCGTGTCATTGAATCCAGCCCTGGAACGCCGGTTGATACCCTATCACTCATTGCGGGTTTCCCTCGTTAGTCTAATATCAGTATTAACATATAAGAACTTTTTGCATAACCTTTGAGTTTCAGATAATCTTAAAGGAATGTTGAACAAAAATATTCCGTGGTGTCGATGAAGGAGGAGAAAAAACTTCGCCTGATAATTGAGGGGGACGCCCTGAAGGTAGTCGACTGCACACAGGACGAGATCCTCTGCGAGTTCACCTCAGACGAGCTGGCGGAGATAATACAGTTCAGGTATGCAACACCCTGGAACAAAAGTAAAGACATCATGGAGAAGCTGACGTACATCCTCGACGACATTCTCAATGCTTATGTTAACTCTGAGGATATCCCTCTTAAAAAAGAGGACATCATGAAGAGGGTCAAGTTCCGCGTTCATAGCCAGACGGAGGAATAACTTAAAAGCTCCTTGAAGTTCTCCCAACCGGTGAGAGAATGAGGAACAAGCTCGTAGTTGTTACGGGGGGGGCAGGGTTCATAGGCTCTCACATCGCCTGGGAACTCGTTAAGGACAACGATATAGTCGTGATCGACAATCTCCAAACCGGAAAGGAGGAGAACGTTCCAGCGGGGGTGAAGCTCGTAAAGGCGGACATAAGGGACTACGGCGCGATAGTCGACCTAGTAATGCAGGCGGACTACGTCTTCCACGAGGCAGCCCAGGTGAGCGTCGTTGAGAGCATCAAAGACCCTCTCCTTACTGAGGATGTCAACGTCGTAGGCACGCTCAACATCCTCAAAGCCCTCCTTGAGGGCCACGGGAAGCTGGTCTTTGCGTCTTCCGCGGCAATCTACGGAGACAACTCCCACCTCCCGCTTGTGGAGACAGAAAAGCCGAGGCCGCTCTCACCCTACGGCGTCACGAAGGCAACCGCTGAGGAATATTTAAGGGTCTTCCACGAACTCTACGGCCTGCCGGTCGTTGCGCTCCGCTACTTCAACGTCTTCGGTCCGAGGCAGAGCGCCAACCAGTACGCCGGAGTGATAAGCATCTTTATAAACCGCGCCCTGAAGAACGAGCCGTTGATAATCTTCGGCGACGGGAGGCAGACACGCGATTTCATCTACGTAAAGGACGTTGTTAAGGCAAATATCCTCGTCGCGGAGAGCAGAAGGGCGAACGGACGGGTATTTAACGTTGCCACCGGAAAGCAAACGAGCATCCTTGAGCTTGCCCAGAAGGTTGTGGAAATAACCGGCGCAAACTCACCGATAACCTTTGACAAGCCCAGACCCGGCGACATAAAGCACAGCCTCGCTGATATAAGGGAGATCAGGAAGCTCGGCTTCGAGCCGGAGTGGTCGCTGGAGGATGGACTGAAGAAGACGGTGGAGTGGTACGCTGTGAAGCGTGAAGGTTAGTTTTGGGGAGGAGAGACATAAATCCAGTCTCTCCCCACCGTAAACAGCAAGACTTTCAAAAGGAAAATGTAAATATCAAAAACCAGCTATTGGAGAAAATCAGCTTAACCAAAACGTCGTTGCCAGGGATGTAAGAATCGTAAGCAAGGAAAATAACTGGTAGTTCACTCTTTTATTTCACGTAAACTTGAGTTTGAGGCTCAAAAACCATTCTATACCATCAAAAGGAAAAATATCAACGGCCAACACTGAATCCCGTTCCGCTCTTCTCCTGGAGGGCTTGCGCCTTCTTAGCTAACTCACCGAGCTGGGCTTCGAGCTTCTTAAGGCCCTCCTGGGTCTTTGCTATGGCCTCATCGTACTCCCTTATGCGCTCCTCAAGGTAAACCACCGCATCGTCGAGGTTCTTCTCAACAGCATAGCCCGCTCCAACGCTCACTATTGCGTTCTCTCTGTCGAGGATGAACCCCCTGAGGAACGAGCCTGCCCCTATTGGAACCAGTATCTCGGGCTTCTCATCTTTGACCTTCTTGAGGCCCTCAATGGTTTCCTTAACGGCCTGGAACTCGTTTCTTCCCATCGTAAGCAGATCAAGGTTCTGGGCCAGGAGCTGGGCCTGGGCCTGGAGGAGCTGGTACTCGTAAGCAAGCCTCTCAAGCTGTTCATTTGCCTCCGCCATTTCAACCACCGGGAGAACTTGGTAGGGGTGCTTTTAAGGTTTGGGTTGGAAAAGGGAGAGAGTCAGCCGAGTATCTCTTCCCTTATCCGTCCGGCTATTTCGCGCAGGGCTTCAGCCGCTCTTGAATCCGGGAAGGTCTCGACAACGGGTTTCATCAGGGTCATGCTCTTTGGAATGGCTTTATCGTAGGGCACCTCGCCGAGTAGGGGAATCCCCTCGCTCTCCGCCCACTCATTCAGCGCGGTGAAGCCGGGGTTGAGATCAGCCTTGTTGACTATCAGGTAAGCCGGTTCCATGAAGTGCTGGACGATCTTGTAAGCCCTCTGGACGTCGGAAAGGGAAGCGGGGGTTGGCTCGGCGATGAGTATCGCGATGTCCGCACCTCCAAGGCTTGCTATTACCTGACAGCCAATTCCGGCTGCTGAATCGACGATCATGTGCGCGAGGTTAAACTCGTCCATTATCTTCTTGGCCCACTCTTTCTCTTCTGTGACGAGCTTACCGCTTTCAGGTCTACCGACGTCGAGTTGGGCTGAGATTATCGGAAAACCATAGGGGGTGGTCGCCTTTTTGATGACTCCCGAGCGAACCTCCTCAAGGGTTATCGTACCAGCAACAGGACAGACGAGGCCGCAGACGTTGCAGCCCTCACAGGTTAGCTCGTTGACAACGTAGTTGCCCTTATCGTCGATGTAGATGCAGCCGTAGGGGCACCTGTCCTTGCAGATTCCACACCTAATGCAACTCTCCGTGTTTATTCTTGCAACCTTAGCTCCTATGTGCTCCCTCTCCTCTTCCCACTCATTAACGCCGAGGAGAAGGCCAAGGTTGGGTGCTTCAGCGTCAGCATCAACGGCGATAAAGCTGTAATCATCCTTGAGTAGGTAGAGTAGTGAAGCAGTTATGCTGCTCTTCCCAACACCGCCCTTACCGCTCGCTATCGCCACCTGCATCACTCACCACCTCCTAGGAACGAGAGAACTCTCTCAGCAAGTTCCCCAAATATTTTCGCCTCTTCCGAGGTCGAGAGTGCTATAGGCCTACCCTCAACGTAGCTCCTAACAATGGACTCGCTGTATGGAATCTCTGCAACGACCTCGGCGCCGTACTCCTTAGCCAGCTTGTAGACCTTCTTCCTGTCTCCGAGGTCCGCCCTGTTGATCACGATCCAGGTCGGGATGTTCATCAGCCTCCCGAGTTCGAGGATAAGCTCCGTGTCGTGAATTCCGAGGGGAGTCGGCTCGGTAACGGCTATTAAGAGATCCGAGAACTCAACGGCCTTGGAAACGGTGTTTCCCGTTCCCGCGGCGGTGTCAACAAGGAACAATCTTCCACTGTGAACCTTCAAGGCCCTCTTCTTTGCCTCAACAACGAGGGGCATGGAACGCTCTTCACCCTCCCTCAGGACGCCGGTAATGAGCATGAAGCCGTAGGGCGTTGGGGTAGCGTACGTGTGGCCAATCAGCCTCTGACCCTCAAGTATCGCGCCCGGAGCGGGACAGATTATCTCACATGCACGGCAGCCGGAACAGAGGTTCGGCATTAGGAACGGTGTCCCGTCCTTCAGCGTTATAATCGCGTGCTCCTCGCAGACTTCGGCGCACTTTCTACAGCGGGTGCACTTGGAGTAGTCGAAGCGCGGCATGAACTGCATGACCGGCTCCTCGCTGGCCAGCTCGACCCCAAGGAGAAGGTGGTCATTGGGAGCCTCAACATCAAGGTCGGCCATCGTAAGTTGAACGCCAAGCTTTCTGAGCGCAACGGCAAGGTTAACGGCCACAGTTGACTTTCCGGTTCCGCCCTTTCCACCACTCACCGCTATCTGCAAGTTCTCACCTCCGGAGTTAGGGAAGCCGAATTCCTTTTAAGGTTTGTGCATAAGCACAGAAGCTCAACGGCAGGCCACCATTTCCCACCTTAACGGTTAAGACTCTCAGAAGGAAAAGTAAAAATGGGGGGATTTCAGGGTTTTTCCCTGCTCTTCAACCTGCGCATGTAAAACTTCCTCCCGTTGTATTCAAGCTCTATGAGCTTCCCCTCGTGTACGAGCTTCTCAACGACGTTCCAGTCAGCTTTAGCTTTTCTCAAGAACTCTTCAACGGCATCTTCCCTCATGGGATGGACTGAAGTAATGCTCAACAGGTCCTCCTCAACGTTTCCGGTGAAGGCGAAGGCATTGCCCTCGTAGCCTATTAGGTATTCAATGTGTTCCTCACCGAGCTTCTCGACAAAGGTCTGGAATGCGTGGTTTATCGTCTCTTCACTCGCCGGTTTAACCCAGCTTTCAGCTGGAGGTCTCGTGGGTATGGCTATGTAAGCAATGTCCGGCTTAAGCTCCGCCAGGAAATCCGCTATCCTCTCGAACTCGTCGCCGTAGTCTATTCCGTCTATGAGCATCGTCTCGGTGACCACCTTCCCCTTAAATGCCCTCCTGAACTCGAGCATTCCGTTCAGGATTTCCTCAAGGCGGAGGCTCTTGTGAGGCCGGTCTATCCTACGCCAAAGACCTTCATTGACGGTATCAACCTTCAGTGAGACGAAATCGAGCTTCAACAGGTCTTCCCCAACGTCCTCGCGCCAGATGAGTGATGCGTTTGTTAAGGTTGCCAGCCTTATCCCAAGCTCCCTGAGGAGGTCTATTTCCCTCCCAAGGTTTGCATCAAGGGTTGGTTCTCCATCGGGGACGAAGGTGATGTAGTCGATTTCCTCCCCTCTGTTAATGGCCTCGTTGACCTTCTCCTTAACCTCCTTGAATATCAGCTCCGGCTCGTAGAAAGGCTTTCTCTCAATTTCCATCCTGAGGGTTCTTCCTATCTGGCAGTAAACGCAAGCATAGGTGCAGACCTTGTCCGGGATGTTGTTTACCCCAAGGCTTTTCCCAAGTCTCCTCGACGGAACGGGTCCGAAGGCTATCATACTATCACCAGAATTAGGTCAGCCTAAAAGCGTATAAGGTTTTGGGGCATCTTTATATTGAAAGCGGAGGACTTAAGATGGGTGTTCAAGATGGTGGGGTACGGTGTAAACGAGGACGTTCTCAAGAACCTGAAAAAGCTTGATGAGCTCAGCCCCTTCGAGTTCAAAGACCTGCTCATAAAACTCGCAGGAAGAAACTCCGATAAGATAATGCTAAACGCCGGCAGGGGAAACCCCAACTTCCTGGCCTTGGAGCCAAGGCATGCTTACCTCCAGCTCGGCAAGTTCGCCCTGAGCGAGTCGGAAAGGCACTTCGGTTATATGGGGGAGCTCATAGGTGGCCACTGTGAAGAGGAAGGAATAGAGGCACGCTTTGAGATATTCACCCGGAATCACTGGAGAGAGCGGGGCACTAAATTCCTGAACTCTGCGGTGAGCTATGTGAGGGATTATCTTGGCCTTTCGGCCGGTGAGTTCCTTTGCGAGATGGTTCAGGGTTACCTTGGATGTGATTATCCGTCTCCGCCGAGGATGTTACCATTGGCGGAGCAAATCGTGAAGAGGTACCTCATGAAGGAGATGGGGGCAGGCTATGACCTGGGCTACTCTATAGTTGATGAAACCCAGCTTTTCGCGGTTGAAGGTGGAACTGGGGCGATGGCGTATCTCTTTGAGTCCTTCAAGGCCAACCGTATCCTCAACCCGGGTGATAAAATAGCCATAGCGGTTCCGATATTCAGCCCCTACCTTGAGATACCAAAGCTTGACCAGTATCAGCTTGAGATCGTGGAGGTTAAGGCCGATCCCGAGTCGGGTTATCAAATACCTGACGAGGAGCTTGACAAGCTGAGAAACCCGGAAATAAAGGCATTCTTCCTCGTTAACCCCGGAAACCCAACGGCTGTGAAGCTTGAGGAAGAAACCCTCAAGGGGATGAGGGAGATAGTTAAAAAGGCGAGGAAAGACCTCATCATAATAACCGACGACGTTTATGCCACGTTTGCTGAAGACTTCAAGTCAGTCTACTCCATCCTGCCCCACAACACGATACTGGTGTACTCCTTCTCCAAGTACTTTGGGGCGACGGGCTGGAGGCTCGGCGTCATAGCACTCCACAGGGATAACGTCGTCGATAGGTTAATAGCAAACCTTCCTGAGGAGACAAAGGCTGAGCTGGACAAGAGATACGAAACCATAACCCCCAACCCGAGAGAGTTAAAGTTCATGGACAGGCTCGTCGCGGACAGCAGAAACGTGGCTCTGAGGCACACCGCTGGCCTGTCAACACCACAGCAGGTTCAGATGGTTCTCTTCGCACTCTACGGCCTGATGGATGAGGAGGAACACTATAAGAACGCCGTGAGGAGAATTTTAAGACGCCGCTACAGAGCCCTCTACCGCGGCATTGGCCTCAAACCCCACGAGAATTCAGACTGTACCTACTATTATACGCTCATTGACATGGAGGAGCTTAGCGAGAGACTCTATGGAAAAGAGTTCTCGAAGTGGTTTATGAAAAACTTCCCGCCCGAGGAGTTTATGATAAGGCTCGCAAAGGAGGCGGGGGTTGTCCTACTGCCGGGTAGGGGCTTCGAGGTTCCGCATCCCTCGGCGAGGATCTCGCTGGCGAACCTGAGGGAGGTTGACTATCTCACTATAGGGGGGACGATAAGAAGGATCCTCGACGAGTACTACGAGGAGTTCGTGAAGAGGAAGGGGGAGGAATGAATGCCCAAGACGGAGCCCTTTGAAAGACACAGGGACAGGTACGAGAACTGGTTCAAGAGGCACTCCTACGCGTACCTTTCGGAGCTTGAGGTGGTCAAGAGACTCCTACCGAAGGAGGGAAAAGGGGCTGAAATTGGCGTTGGAACTGGAAGGTTCGCTTCACCCCTTGGAATAAAGCTCGGGGTTGAACCTTCAAGGGCAATGGCTGAGATCGCTAGGAAAAGGGGAATTGAGGTTATCGAGGGCACTGCTGAGGCCCTTCCCTTCCCAAACGAGAGCATGGACTACCTCCTGATGGTTACCACAATTTGCTTCGTCGACGACCCAGAAAGGGCACTGCGCGAGGCCTACCGCGTCCTGAAGCCAGGAGGGGCTTTGATAATAGGCTTTGTCGATAGAAATAGTCACATCGGGAAGCACTACGAGGAACACAGGGAGGAGAGCCTCTTCTACCGCGACGCAAGGTTCTTCTCGACGGAGGAGCTCCTCGAACTGCTCAGGAAAGCTGGTTTCAGGGAGTTCAAGATGGTACAGACCCTCTTCCACAGGCTCGATAAAGTGAAAGAGGTCGAACCCGTCAAGCCAGGCTACGGTGAGGGGAGCTTCGTAGTCATAAAGGCCGTGAAATAGTGGCAATAATTTTATTCAATGAAAACGTTCCTTTAATGTAAGTTATTTATAACTTAAGTAGGGATAGTGTATCATCCGTGTAATATGGAGTGGTGGAACCATTCATCCTTAAAAGGGGAGAAGTTTGGGGGAGAGTCTCAGGGCCGATAAATAGGGAATTCTGGAGTTTGTCATTTACGTAAGCACGGAATGATTTTCACGGGAAGAACGGCCGATGTTAAGAGCCCCATTGATGGTTGGAGATAGCGAGTTACCCTTGCCGACGGCGATCTCGCGAGAAAGGTCGTTTCAAGCGCCCACGACGAGGGCAGATGCGTCAAGGCATTTCTCAGATCCACCGATCTGATGGGAGACATCTTTGATGAATTCCCAAAAGGCTTATAGATTTGGTAGTCGCAGACAGAAGGATAAGAGCGGTAACCTTTAGGGGCAGTACTAAGGTTGGGAGCACATCCTTGCAGTCGGGGGAATAAAGATCCATCACATGGCACTCGGTGGAAAGGATCCCACAGTAGTCCTCGACGACACTCCTTGAGAAAACCGTTGAGAAGCTCTCAAGGATAGAGCCTAAGAACTTACTCGAGGACGAAAGTGCCATCATGGGGATATCACGTCTGGCTCGTCCTCTTTGATGGGAGAACCCTTCCGAAGCTCAGGGCTTTTCAGGAGGACATCTCCGGCCTGCTGGCACTGCTCGTTAAACTACCACAGAAGGGGTGTGAGGGTACATCTGACTTTCGTTAAATATTTTTATTTAACAAAAACACAATTGTTTAATCATAAGGCTTAAATATTTTCTAGGGGGCAGTTACCCCGGTGATGTCGTTGCTGTGGAAGATGGAGAAGCCTGCAAACGAAGCCGACCGCATACCGACGTATGCGCCAGGTACATACGAGAGAGAGAAGCTCAAGAGGGAACTCAAGAGGATAAGGGAAAATGTGGAAGAGATACCACTCATTATAGGGGGCAAGAAGGTAAAAACGAGCGAAACAGTTGAAGTAAGGTGCCCCCACGACCACGACATCGTGCTTGCAAGAGCCCATCTTGCTGGGGAAGATGAACTGAAAGAGGCTATAGAGGCCGCTCTCTCCGCGTGGGAGGAGTGGTCGGAGCTCGAATGGTACCACAGGGTTGAGATATTCAGAAAGGCCGCCGATCTCCTGGCTGGGAAGCACAGGATTAGGAATGTAGCAGCAATCATGATGAACCTCTCCAAGAACTCCTATGAAGCCGAGATAGACCTCGCAGAGCTCGTAGACTTCTGGCGCTTCAACGCTCACTATCTCAGGTGGCTCTACGAGCAGCAGCCGGACCAGGCTCCTGGGGAGATGAATAGGATTGATTGGAGGCCGCTCGAGGGGTTCGTCGTGGCGATAACTCCCTTCAACTTCTACTCTATAGGAGGCAACTTGCCGACGGCCCCCGCCATGGCAGGGAACGTTGTACTCTGGAAGCCTTCCCGTTCGGTTATCTTCGCCAACTTCGAGATAATGAAAATTCTCATTGAGGCCGGACTTCCGGAGGGTGTTGTGAACTTTGTCCCCTTCCCGAGTGAGCTTTCTGACATCGTGTTCTCCCACCCAGACTTTGCAGGTTTGCACTTCACAGGGAGCTACGAAACCTTGCTGAAGCTCTGGAGGAAAATAGCGGACAACCTCCCAGTGTACAGGAACTTCCCGAGGATAGTCGGCGAGATCGGCGGTAAGGACTTTGTCTTCGCCCACAGCTCGGCTAATGCCGAGGCTCTCGTCGCAAACCTCATCCGTGGCGCCTTCGAGGCGCAGGGCCAGAAGTGCTCGGCTGTGTCGAGGGCATACATCCCGGAGAGCCTCTGGGGGCAGATAAAGGAAGGGCTCCTCAGGGAGCTCCCGCGGCTGAAGACCGGCCCAGTTGACGACCTTGAGAGTTTCATGGGGGGCTGTGGTTGACGGGAGCGCCTTCAAGAAGGCTGTCTCCTACATCGAGTATGCTCGGTCGCATCCCGAAGAATACGAGATTATATACGGAGGGAAATATGATTCCTCAAGGGGCTGGTTCATAGAGCCAACCGTCGTGCTGACGAAGAACCCAACGGGGAAGCTGATGACGGAGGAAATATTCGCCCCTGTGCTCACGGTTTATGTCTATCCGGACAGGGAGTTCAAGGAAACCTTAAGACTCTGCGCCAAGACCTCCCCCTACGGCCTGACAGGCTCGGTGTTCGCGAGGGATAGGAGTGCCATAGCCCTCGCGGAGAGGATTCTCCGCTACTCCGCTGGGAACTTCTACATCAACGATAAGCCTACCGGTGCCGTGGTGGGAAGACAACCCTTTGGAGGAGGAAGGTGCTCCGGAACGAACGACAAGGCAGGCTTCTGGCTCAACATCCTCCGCTGGACCAACCCGAGGACGATAAAAGAAACAACCGTCCCGGCAGAGGACTGGAAGAGACCCTTCCAGCCCTGATCCCTTTCGCAAACAAATCGGTTACCTGGTAAACAAAGCTGTTTGCTTAAACGGGATAGTTTACGCAAAGTGTTTTAAACATTTTCCCCATTTTTGTCCGGTGGTTTAATATGAGAAGAAAGGCCTTGCTCTTGCTCGGGCTTTTTGTGCTGGCCGTTCTCGCTGAAGGTTGCATAGGTGAGGGAAAGGAAGGACAGGGATATACTGTAAAGGTCGTAAAGAATGGACAGGCCTTAAAGGAGTACACCCTCAGTGATCTCAAGAAGTTTAAGATGGTTGAGTTCACGGTTGATGGTAAAGTGCAAGAGGGGCCGGCGCTTGAAGATCTGCTGAAAGGGTTCTCCTATCAAAAGGTCACACTCATAGGAGTGAACGGCGAGATGGAATTAACAAAGAACCAAGTAAAAGAGGTAATCCTAGATTTCACGCATCGTGGAACGGTGAAAATGGCAAGCAAAAGCATTCCAAAGTCCGAATGGATAAAGGATATCTATGAAATTAAACTGGGGTGATCATGTGATCTACATTGGGATAGATGACACAGACAACTTAAATTCAAGGGGAACAGGACACAGAGCAAGAAAACTGGCGGGGCTATTAAAAAGATATGGCTATGATGTCTACGGAGTTACGAGACATCAATTCTTGGTAAGCCCGCTGATCCCATACACCTCCCATAACAGCGGGGCCTGCGTTCACGTTAAAGCCGAAAAGAAGGAGATTGGGTATATAACGACCCTCGCACGCGAGTTTATGGTTGAGAACTTCGTAGAGGACTCTGATCCAGGGCTCTGCGTGGCTCATGATAGTGAAATTACGAGTGAAGTCGTCAATTTCGGTTTTAGGGCTAAAGTGGAGGTATTAAGCAAGGAAGAAGCGTATAGCTTAGCCAAGTCATTCAAAATCCATCTAGAAGAGCTCGGTGGTAGTGGTCTGGGTATTATAGGTGCCCTATCCTCTGTGGGTCTCGCGTACTTGGGAAATGATGGAAGGTTCATAGAGCTCGGAAGAACAAGAGACCTGAAGGGCATCGTTTCAGTTAAGGATATTTTAGACTCAGGTGTGTACAGGGTAGTCTCCACTGAAGGTCAGGTTCTCAAGGAGTGCGAGTACGTAGAAACCACGGGGTGGGTCAGGCCTGTAATGGTAGCTGGAAAGCCCTACTTAATCGTGGAAAGAAAGAATGGACGGTGGGAGGTTGTTGGAAAAACTTTCTCTCTTTGAACAAATTTTCTTGGCGTTTATGGCCACTTTTATCATAGTTTCAAAGGAACTTTTTGATCTTCCCATCCACGTTCCTGGACATTCTGGAATCTACTGGATGTTTTTCTTGGTTGTAGGCAAATCGCTGGTCGAAAAGCCCTCTGCCGGAACTTTTATGGGGCTCATCTCAGGCTTCCTGTCTGTTCTCTTCAGCCTCGGTAGGTTTGGCCCATTTAACTTTCTTAAGTATCTTCTGCCGGGTGTAACCTTGGATGTTCTTTTCTTTCTAAAATTAAGGAGAGGATGGGAAGGTGCACTTGCCGGAGCAGTCTCAAACCTATCAAAGTTAGGGGTTAACCTGATAATCGGTTCTACCCTCGGAATCCCGCTAAACTTTCTGATGATCGGTATCACCCCAAGTATTTTAACATACATGATATTCGGCGCTTTAGGAGGTACCCTAGGGGTTGAGGTTGCAAATAAGGTTAGGAAGTACTACCAAAGGATGAGCTGAGGGTACATCCAACTCAAAAACGAACTGTAGATCTTCGTTTGGTAATGAAAGAGCAACCACACCAGACATATCTGGAGTGGAAGTCTCCTATCCCTATTTAATGATGCATCCGTTTTCCGGAATGGGGACAAGTACCTAAAACTTCGGAGATACTATATACTTAAGATGCGTTCACCCGAAAATAAAAGAGCTTGGAGGTGACGGGCATGTTATTAACCCACATCAAAACGAAAGCTCTCAGGTTCGTAGAGGGCCTCAACCTAGTAGATTTCAGCTTTGCCCTGCCTTACACGTGGGTTCTGGTCGAAGGCTCCGAGGGAAAAGCCCTCGGCGTCGCGATGACCCTACCCGAGGAGATTCAGCGCTACACGAACTCGATAAACAAACCCTCGCTCAGGGCCTTCATCGAGAGGGCCGACAGCCTGAACGTCATCGAGCGGACACTCGGATTAGCGGCAATCAACGCGGTGTCGCAGTACCACATAGACCTGAGCACTGCCGAATGGGCCGATGTTCTTGACCTGTTGCCCGAGAACGCCGGGAAAATAGCGCTCATAGGCAACATGCCACCACTGGCAAAGGCACTGCACGAGAAAGGCGCTGAAACCTTTGTCTTTGAGAGGAACGCCAAGCTCTGGAACAGGGACACCTACAGCGATGCACTGGAGTACCACCTCCTACCGGAGATGGACGCGGTGATAGCAAGTGCGAGCTGTCTCGTGAACGGAACGATAGACATGCTCCTCGACAGAGCGAGAAAGGCCAGACTCTTCGTCCTCACGGGGCCAACGGGTCAGCTTCTCCCGGAGTTCCTGAGGGGGACGAAGGTTACTCACCTGGCCGCGATGAAGGTAATTGACACCGAAAAGGCCCTGCTCGGCCTCAAGCTCGGCTCCTTCAGGGGCTTCGAGGAAGGAAACAGGAAGTACGTGGCAAAAGTGAGATAAATACTTTCATT